>Ga0210384_10000054_pt1 | contig 162254 bp, 120 predicted proteins | sample IncBWH2MmetaG_FD_160574 | JGI IMG/M metagenome (GOLD analysis project Ga0210384, IMG submission 160574) | Forest soil microbial communities from Barre Woods Harvard Forest LTER site, Petersham, Massachusetts, United States - Inc-BW-H-2-M | ecosystem: Environmental > Terrestrial > Soil >...
AAGAGACTGTCATTCGACTTCTGGTAACGGATGATCAAAGCACCCTAAATGCACCTGCCTGAACACACTGAAATTCTTGGACTTATAGGCAAAAGTGAGGAGCTAGAAGGGAAGAGGTGCACCTTTTTGCACCATGGGGAAAGCGCCACCGATTCTTAACTCCCTGGGAATGATGGCGAGGACGACGAGACTCGAACTCGCGACCTCTGCCGTGACAGAGTTTGCTTATGCGTTTGCCCCATCGCTGGGCACGAAGAGACCAGTAGCCCCAGCATCAGCCAAGTAATTTGCAGGAATCGAGTTCTCACGGGAACCTCTATTCGGGGAAGTGCAAGCCTATACTCTCACAAGTGAACTACATGTCGGGCGCACGCTCATCTGGTCGCGTCACCGGAGAGGTCGTTTTCGGATCATTTTGACTTGTCCGTTGCACGTTTACCAGGAATGGCGCCAGAAGTTTAATAGAGGCCGATGATAAAGTTCGTATATCGAGCAATAGAAGTAGATTGGGGGGGCTAAATGCATGTTGGTACAAAGACTACAACTGTCATGTTCACTATCGAGCAAATCAACGACCTCCACGCCCGGTTTGGTAGCGCAAAGACGTTCACGGAGTATGTACTGGCGCTTAAGGGGCTCGGCGTGGAACGGTACGATTCCTACATGGCCGACGGCCTTCGGAGTACTTCGGGCAGGGCGGCCACAGGGTCGTCTCCCCACCCGTTCGCGAGGTGCTTCCCGTTGCCGAAACCGGTCAACGCGAGACGTTCCTTGAGCACCTGCGCCGGCACGAGGGCACGAGACGACTTACTTAGAGATGTCCCGGGCCTTGGCGCAGAGCGGGATAGAGAAGTGGACGGTGGACACAGGCAAGATGACGATAACGTTTTATGATAAGGTCGACAGAGAGATGCGTTCGAGCAGATCAAGTAGGCCTGGGAAGTTCAGTGGCGATCAAGGGTTGATCCTTTGCGCCGACAATCAGAAGCCACAGGATAAGAGCCGGCTCGCCTACCATTAGCGGAATGCTCGCGAAGCGGTCCACGACATTCGCGTAAATCGGCAGAAGCAGGGGCGTGACACTTTCCGTCAGGTAGCCGAAGCCCGCAGCGATCAAAAGAACGCCCAGGAGGCTGGGCAGGAAACCCGACCTATGGATAAGAGCTCCGAGGTGGATCAGCCAGGGGCCAAAGATCCAACCGACAACGTATCCGTAATGATGCAAATCGAGGGACAACATGGCCAGGGCTTCGCGGCACGGTTGGTCAAAAAACGACAAGGAATCCGCGCCGCGCAGGAGCGTCAGAGCCGCGACCTCGCTTAGCACATTCACGGCCATTACGGGAACGAACGCCAGACCCCACATCACCATCAGCACAGCATGCGTCTTATTCACGCCGGAGAGTAAGCGGTAAAGAACCCAGACCAGGTAGATGAATTCGGCCGCGCAAATCAGTTCGGAAACGATGCCGAGGCGGAAAAGCCGCTCGGAAGCGAGGATGTTGCTGGCGGTTGCCACCGTGTTGCCTGATACAATCAGTTTGCCGGGCACGTAGACGATGCCGAAGAAGCCGGTTGCGGCATTCACCAGGTACAGTACGCCAGCGATCCTTGCGGTTTGTTTAGTGGAATTCATTCACCCTCTTTCGTTTGGGGTGACGCCAGGTGCGGACCCCACGGCCGATTCTCTTGGGTGCCATTCTTGTGCTGTGCAGTCAAAAGAATAGACGAGGACGGTGACCCGAAATTTCACTGTTCCTTCTGGGCCAGAGCTAGGCCGCTCACGATTGGTTCTGGGCAGCCAACAAAGCAGATACGATAGAATACGCAGGCGTGAAGGCGCTGCCGGCGGTGGCCTGTTTGGGAGATGCGCCTTGGGGTATGCGCCGGTGGCCGCGCACTAACACAGAGATCACAGATGGCAGAGAACAGAGCGCACCGAGAAGGCTTGCGCGGTGCAGAGCTGTCTGCGCGGACGTGGGCAGGCTGAAGCCTATGCCACAAACCGAGGAGTGTGGGGACGCGCTGAAGCGCACCCCTACATTGGGCCCAACATCGGGCCGACCGGGCAATTGCTTCTCAGCTTTTCTTCAGTTCGATTCCGCCGTTCGTCGTCGCGACCTTCAACTCTCGTCCACCTCCGCCGACCGTCCCGGAGAGCGTCTTCGGCCCAAACGTCCCCTGCACGGTAATCGGAAAGTCCGAGCGAATCCCGCCATTCGTTGTGGCCGCGTCTACCTTGAATTCCGCGGAAGCCGGCAGCGTCACGTCCACACTGCCATTAGTCGTCATCAGCTCCAACTCGCCGCTCCACTTGGCATTGCCCATGGCCACGCGCACGCCACCGTTGGTGGTCCTCGCCGAAGCCCATTCGCTGGTCGAGACTTCCACGTTGCCGTTCGTCGTGGCCGCCTCCACCACGCTCTCCAGGTTCGCGCAATGCACGCCGCCATTGGTCGTCAACGCATGGAAGCGCACGCCGTGCGGCACTTGCACGCCAAAGTTGATCTTCGCGCGATGGCCATGCCACCAGTTGTTGCTGGACTCGGACGATACGCCGCCGCGGTGGCAGCGCCCCGGTGCCTTATCTTTCGCGTACACGGCGCAAACGGTGACACCGTCCGAGTACTCGACGACCTCGATAAATAGCTCGCGGTCGTCGTCGCTCCCCCCGCGCACGCCTTCGACGCGCGCCGCATCTCCGGAAGCGCGGTTCGCGCCAATCTCGCCATTGGTATTGACCACTTCCAGCGTCTGCCCGGCTTTCAAGTTACCCTGCCAATGAAAATCGCTCGGCGCGAAGACTGTCCGCTTCTCCCCCTGCGCCCGCACCGGCGCACCCGCTACCAACGAAATCACCGCCACACAAATCGCCCCCGGTATCCAGCCCCGCACCGAATTTTCTGTCTTCTTCATGATCCCTCCCTCCTAACAATACTCTTCTCTCGAACCGCCCTGCCCGTCTCCTTCAGTACGTACCCCGCCTCACTTTGGTTCCGAAGCCCGGAGCCTATAGTGCGCAGGTTTACATTTCAAAACCTAAGTCCTGCGGTTGCCCGGCTTCCGTCACGCCCTCTGCCGAAGGCGCCAAAACCTTGTTGAGCTGTTCCACTTCCTCAAGGCGCACGGAATGTCCTTGCGCAACGAAACGGTTCCCGGACCTTCCCACCCCTGTCAGGATGCGCGGGCCGGGGAGCATGCCCTTCGCGATGGTATCGCGCATCGTGACAGGTGAGCCCATGTCCTGCACGGTCGTGAAGCCCGCCATCAGAGTCACCCATGCATTGGAGGCGGCGGCATACGCGGCCTCCTCTGGGGTCGCTCCGGCGCCCGCCAACTTGCCATCCTTGCCAAAGAACCAACCAATGTGTACGTGCACGTCAATCCAGCCGGGCAACACCGTCAGACCACGGAGATCGTAGTCCACTGGCCCGGCGTTTGGGTCAATCGCGACAATCTTTGAGCCGCCGATCACAAAGCGAGTGTCGTGCAGCTCGTGGCCCTTGCCATCGAGCACTGCGCTTGCGGCAATCACAATGCGTTTGCTTTGCGCAAGCGACTGTGAGGAAACTCGTTGGGTCAGAGCACAAGCGCCAAGAATGCTGAGGACACCTAGAATGATCTTCGCGGATCGCACGATGGCTCCCTTTCGGCGCGAATCCTGTCACATTTGAGCGAACTGCATATGTTGGGGTCTCATCGATTTTGTTGTCTAACGCGACGAAGCAGATCGGGTGACTTCATTCGCTGACACTGTTCCTCAAAGTTCGGATTCGGTCCCTTCCACCGAAGATCCTCGACCGTATTAAAAACAGGCACATCCAGTCGCAAGGTTGCAAGAGTGCGAAATAACAGGGCGTCGTTCCATGCGTGGAATAGCGATTCGGAGAGCAAGCGTGCCTTCCGGATTGATGGATTCCATTCTCTCCAATCCTTTGGAATGTCTTCAAGGTGGGAGTACTGAGATAGGGTAAGAGCCGCAGCCTTCATGCCCCAGCCAGGTAAACCTGGGAAGCCATCGGCACTGTCGCCGACCACTGCTAGGTAGTCCGGAATCGACTGAGGTCTTACGCCGAATTTGGCTACAACCCCGGCTTCATTGCGCAAGATATCACGCCTACGGTCCAATTGAACGACTCGTGCGCCCACAACACACTGACTGAGATCTTTGTCCGGCGTACAAATGAGCACCTGCCCCACACGGTCATCCAGGGCCGCCTTACCGGCGGCAGAAGCCAGCGCATCATCCGCCTCATAGTAGATCATTGGCCACACCACCACTCCCATTGCCTCCAGCGCTTCCTCGAGCACAGGGAACTGCGAGAGCAACTCCGGAGCTACACCCTCACTGGTCTTGTATCCGGGATACAGATCGTTCCGAAACGACTCCACAACATGATCGGTTGCAACCCCAATGTGAGTTGCGCCGCGCTCGATCATGGACAAAACGGAGGTCAGGACACCACGAACTGCACCGATTTCTTGTCCATTCATATCCGCTGCTGGGGGCACGGCGAAAAAGTGCCGGAACAATTCATATGTTCCGTCAACCAAGTGCACATTCATGGCGGCTCCGAGAAACTCTCTGCGAGCGATGTTATACGATCCAGCAAGCAATTTAATGAGATTCGTCGCGAGTGTAGATGGCTTAGATAAGGAGTCTGTCACCAGCCGCGCCATCCGACCACGCGCTTCGGCTTGGTCTGGCGAGTCCGGGCGCGCTTAATCAGCTCCGGAATCAGGTACCACGCCTTGGCACCATCAAGTGGTCGTACAGGGATCAGATTGAACCCCGCACGATCAGGCTGTAGTAGCCGAGGATGCCGATGGCCACATTGACTACATCGGAGCGCGTGAACCCGAAGATGGCGACGAACGTTACCAGCGGCACTGCAACCACAGCCTGCGCCACGACCCGGCCCCAGGCGATCACAGCATCGTCATATCGAGACCACCCTTGCTGGAAGCACACGCAGCCGTGGATCGGATACAGCTCGATAGCCGTTACGTGATATCCCTTCCGACGGGCCGCGATCATGTGGCCGAATTCGTGGATGAGAATGACGCTGAAGTAGGCAGTCCACGCGGCAAGCGTCTCCGCTGGCCGCTCGATAGCTCCGAAGAAAATGAGGTTCCGATGACAAGAACAGACCAGTGAGCATACACGCGCACTCCCCCGATCTGCATGATCTCTGTCAGTTTCTTTAGCTTCATCGGAGGGATACTTCCTGGCGAATTCAGACACTCCCGCAGATACAGTCCGACAGTCCTCGAAAACGACGCAAGCGCAGATCGGTCACCGTGCGCTGCGATGAACCGATGTCGGCCTTTTTCGATGCGGATCGCGCTGCGCCAAAAAACTGTTCTGACACTCTTTTGCTGCCGAGAGCAATCCGCTGAACTCAGGACTCTTCCGTAGTTTTACAGGTAGCGGGTCCGTGTGCAAGGCATCGTAGGCGCAATAGTTTTGGCCAACAGCTCTTCTCATCAAACGCAAGGCATTGCCGACTTAGAATTCGTCTCGATCTGGCACAGCTCGTGGCGCCCTGCATGTACACGACTGCTTATCAGTGAGTCGGCACCCAGCTTGCTGAAATCAGCTTCAAGACGCCGACTTCCGTTTTTGGTCCTACCTCTGATGAGCTCTGCGGGAAGCCTATCTCTCTTGTCAGCTGCTGGAAACGCGGATCGGACCGGAGAGGGTCCAGTTCAGGGTCAACGAGCAGCCACAGCACCTCAAGGTGCCGGTTTTCGTACGACTTGTTTAGCGCCGCTAACGCGGCCTCGAGGTTTCCCAAGTCCGCATAGTCTCGCGCAAGATAAAACCAAGGCCGCTCAGAACGCTCATGGATCTTGACACACTGGCGCAGGTAGCCCGTTCTCCCATCCTTTGAGTACGCAGCCGGAAGGCGATCGACTAGCGCGATCCAATCATTATTCGCATCCCATGACTGTAACGCTGCCCGCAGAGGCTCGATGGACTCCGCAAACTTTCCTTGGCGACGATATGCCCAGTGAATGGCGTGAAACGGTAGCGAAAATTTCGGATCAATCTTCAGGGCTTCATGGTACTGATCGAGAGCCTGGTCATACTGCCGTGCCTGTTGCAACGTATTGCCGAATTGGAGGTGGACAACGGGCGATAGCGGGTCCAGCGCCACTGCTATTTGCAGCTCGTGTATGGCCTCCGGGTGTCGAGCCATGAGCGAAAGAAACTCGCCATACCACTGGTGTCCCGTCGAGTAGTTAGGATTGAGGTCAAGTGTTTTCTTAAATTCGTTCTCCGCTCCAGCAAAATCCCAATCCTCGTATAGTTTGACTTCGGCGATCGCGAGATGGGCTTCCGCCAGCGAGTCATCCAGCGCCAAAGCCTTGACGGCTGCGTCTCGCGCTTTCTGGTATGCCTCGGTTTGTGAAGTCTTGGCCATCATGGGCAGCACGATGTAGCATTGCGCCAGCCCGGCGTAGCCGTGGGCATCGTTGGGATCTTGCTGGATGGCTCGGTTAAAGTACTCAATCGCGGTTGTCAGACTTTGCTTAGTACGCAGCGCCCAATAGTGGCGGCCCTGCAAATAATCCTGAAATGCCTCCGGATTAAGGGCGCGGTTGTGAGCGAGAGCTTGCTGTTGCTGTGAAGTCAACCGAACCTGGATTTGCCGCGCGATGTCCTGCGCCAGCTCTGCCTCCAGGAGCAGCACATCGCCCAGTTGCCGATCGTAGGCTTCGGCCCATAGATGCCGATCGGTCGTTGCGTCGATTAATTGCACGCGCACTCGGATACGACCACCGGAGCACTCTACCGAGCCTTCCAATACCGCGCTAACGTGCAGTTCGCGGGCAATTTCAGGGATCGTCTTGTGCGTCCCTTTGTACTGCACAGCTGAGGTGCGCGAAATCACTCTGGGCCCCGCTAGTTTCGCCAAATCGGTGATGATTTCATCCGTCACACCTTCAGCCAGGTATTCCTGAGATGGATCGGCCGACAAATTCTGCAAGGGCAGTACGGCGATTGACTGAATGGAACCAGGTTGCACTGCTAAGACCGACTTGAATCGCGGTCTGAGTGTGACCCCAGTAGATAGCAGTAGGACCACCGCCAGAGCTGCCCACGCCAGACGACCGAACCGACGGTTGGAAGCAGGTGCACCATCCTTAGTTGGGAGTTTGTTTTGCGCTGTTGCGTCAGATACAGCGACAGCTGAAGCTATCGATTCGAAAGATTCGTCGGCTGCTGGAACCGCGCCCCCAGTGTCAATCACGGAGGCACTATCGGGTCTTGCGACCGATACCGGGGCTACGAATCTGTACCCGAGGCGCGGTACGGTTTCTACGAAGCGAGGGTTGTCCGCGGAGTCATTCAACGCACCGCGTAGCTTCTTGACGGCGGTGTTTAACCCAACATCGAATTCTACGAACGTGTTGCTAGGCCAGAGCTTCTCTTTCAGCTCTTCCCGGGTGAGGACCACGCCTGGCCGTTCCAACAGCTGCATCAGCAATTGGAAAGGCTTCTCCTGCAACCGGATGCGAAATCCATTCTTGGTCAGTTGGCGGCTCTCGAAGTCGGCCTCGAAGACACCAAAGCGAGCGATCCGGCGCTGTGCAGTCGGCCCCATGAACCCATCCCGTCATGCCTTTTAAGCGCGACCATCCTATCATGTGCGAGTCCACAAAATAATGTAAGTCATTACGTGGCACTGCATTGGCTGTACAGACGAAAATCCCCGACTGGCCTTTTGACAAAAGGTCGAGATTCGACCAGATTGGGTGCCACTTGCTGCTGTTGGCAGCAGGAACTGGGTATTTCGGCGCCCCATCCCTAGATCGAACCCAGGAATGTACGAAAGGCGATGAGAAAATTCTATGCTTTCAGTGAAAATCCGCCAGATCTTTCCCGCTGCAGGGCGGCAGCGTTCGCCAGTTCGAGTTTTGATCGTTCTTTTGGGTTGCATTCTGTTTTGCGTTAACGTCTTTTCGTTTGCGCAAGCAGTCGCTCCATCGGCGCCTGCTCGAACTGAATCTCAAGACAGCTTTCCAGGTAACACGTGGCGGACTCTCTCTCCGCCCGAAAAATACGGATGGTCCAAGGCGAAACTTGGCGTGGCGCAAGCCTATGCCAATGCGGACTCGATTCACACTTCCGCGGTGATGGTCGTCCAGGGCGGTGAAGTTGTCGATCAGTGGGGAGACATTAACCAGAAGATTGACTGCTATTCCATTCGCAAGAGTCTGCTCAGCGCCTTATATGGAATCTACTCCGCCGAAGGCGCTATCGACATCAACCAGACACTCGAGCAGTTGGGCATTGACGACTCGCCCGACCTGCTCACGAAAGAAGAGAAGCAGGCGCGCGTTGTGGACCTACTGCGCGCACGGTCGGGCGTGTACCACAAGGTAGATTTTGAAACTGAGTCCATGCAGAAGAGCCGACCGCCCCGCGGGAGTCACCTGCCGGGCACGTTCTGGTATTACAACAATTGGGATTTTAATGTCCTGGGGACGATCTTTGAAAAAAAGACTGGTATGAAGATCGGCGACGCCTTTTATCAACGCATAGCCAAGCCGATTGGCATGGAGGATTTCCAGCCGAGCGACGTCTTCTATTTCGGCGGTCCACTTTCCATTCATCCCGCTTACCACTTTGAGATTACTGCGCGCGATATGGCGCGTTTCGGCTTGCTCTATCTGCGTCACGGCCGCTGGAACGACAAACAGATCGTGCCCGAAGCCTGGATCGAAAAAAGTAGTCACGCCAATGAGATGGTGAAGTCCGACGGCGCGGATCACGGCGGTTACGAGTATCTCTGGTGGGTGGATTACGGCGGTGTTCATTTCCCGGAAGTCTCGCTTCCCGGAATCTATTCCGCGCGGGGAAATGGGGCTCACTACATTTTCATCATTCCAACCCTGGACATGGTCATCGTGCATCGCACGGACAACGATCCTCCGGTCAAGGATGCCAAGACCATTACGGAAATTGCGAACCGAGCGTCGCCAGCCAGTCAGAACCGGGCACAATTCGGTCATCTGGTGAAGTTGATCCTCGACGCACAAACTGGTCATTAATCTGGAGCAAGCATTCCGTGAGCGCGCCTCCTGCGATTCGATTCCCCGGCATTACAAGCGGATCGTCGGCAAACCGGAAGTAATCCTCGGACCCGATTTGTTCGGTGGCCAGGTTGTCAACACGCTTTCGTATTGCGTCGGATTATCGGAAACCGAACCACAACGTGGAAGTCGCGGTGCTAGCGCTCGGCGTGCTCCACGTTGTACTGCTTGAGTTTGCGATAGAGGGTGGTCTTGCCGATGCCGAGCATGCGCGCGGCGGCGAGTTTGTCGCCGGAGGTTTCGCGGAGGGTGCGCAGGATGGCGCGGCGTTCGAGCTCTTCGAGAGGCAGCAACTCATCTTTTTCGGGCACGCGTTCGCCCGAAGGATACTGCAAATTCGAAGGCAGGTCGGCGACGTGAACGATCGGTCCGGAGCCGAGCGCCACGGCGCGTTCGATGGCGTTCTCCAGCTCCCGCACATTTCCCGGCCAGTCATAGGCGATGAGACGGCGCATGGCATCCTCGGCGATGGCGCGGGCGGGCCCCTGGGGGTCCGAGAATTTTTCGAGAAAGGAAGTGACCAGCAGAGGAATGTCGTTCTTGCGGTCGCGCAGGGCGGGAAGCTTGACCTGCACGACGTTGAGGCGAAAGTACAGATCCTGGCGGAAAGCGCCGTTGCGGATGGCGGCTTCGAGGTCGCGGTTGGTGGCGGCGATGATGCGCACGTTGATGTGGCGGCGTTCGGTGGAGCCCACAGGTTTTACCTCGCGCTCCTGCAGCGCGCGCAGGAGCTTGGCCTGGAGGTCCACGGGCATGTCGCCGATTTCATCGAGAAACAGGGTGCCGCCCTGAGCGGCCTCGAGCAAACCCTGCTTGGCCTGCACGGCTCCGGTGAAGGCGCCTTTGACGTAGCCGAAAAGCTCGGACTCGATGAGCGTGGGGACGAGTGAGGAACAATCCACCGGCGCGAAGGGCTTGTTTTTGCGCGGGCCGGAAAAATGAACGCTGCGGGCGACGAGTTCCTTGCCCGTGCCACTCTCGCCCAGAATCAGCACCGGATATTCGTGCTGGCTGACTTTTTCGATCATCTTGTAGACGCGCTGCATCCTCTCGGAAAGACCGATGAGGCCGCCAAAGCCCGGCCGGGTGCGCAACTGTTCGCGGAGAAGGCGGTTTTCCTGCTGGAGATCCGCGGCGCGCGCCACGCGTTCCAGCCGGGAACGAAGCTCTTCGATGAGGAACGGTTTGGTCACATAATCTGCGGCGCCCATGCGGGTGGCTTCGACAGCGGAGTCGATGGTGCCGTATTGCGTGAGCACGACGACGATCACTTCGGGATGAGAGTCGTGGACGCGGCGGATCAAGTCGAGGCCGCTGGTCCCGGGCAGCTTGAGATCGGTGAGGACGATATCGATGGCCGACTGCTCGAGGATTTCCAGGGCTTCTTCGGCGGTCGCCACGGACGTTGCTTTCATGCCCGTCTGGACGGCGACATCGGCGCAGGCTTCGCGAATGCTGAGCTCGTCATCCACGATGAGGATGTTCCTGGGGGCCAATTCCCGGCGAACGGCGGCTTCTTCATTCATTGCGGGACACTCTTTTCCTATCGGTACGGGTGCCAGTGCAAGGCGAGTTCCATTTGAGGAAACACAATCTAATCATGGATATATCAACCAGTTATAGAAAGGATGAGGCATACTAGTTTTATTCCGATTTGGGAACATTGTCAATCTTGGTATCTAGTGAGCGGGACTAAGATGTTGCGATTCAGAAGCTTGCCAAAACAGGGCAGGAAAAGTGCCGATTTGGCACGGAGTGGAATGCCATGCTGTCCTGCCGCTATTCGCTGACGCCGGTGAGCATCAGGCGCAAAATGCCTTCGTTCCTTGAACCCATAAAATATCCGCCATGGCCATCGGCGGCGATGCCGGTGAGGATGCCCGCTTCGGCATCGGAATCGAGCCGCTCCCAACTGTTTCCCTGGTCGCGCGTCAGGTAGATTCCCCCGGCTTGCATCGGGATGGCCATGGTTTCGCCGGAAACACCGGGTGGCAAAGAGCGCGCGGCCGGCAGGCCAGATTGTAATAGCTCCCAGGGCATGTTGTTCCCGGGCGTGAAACGGTAAACGCCGGTGGAAGTGCCCACGAGCCAGTTGGGCTGGCCGCCTGACGAACTGGACGGGTTTCGTTTTGCCGGGGCCATCGGGGCAAGCCACAGGAGTTCGCTGGCTCCCGCCGGTGCAGCAACGTCGTGCCACGTTTTGCCTGCATCCACAGATTGGTAAAGACGCGTGGGGGTGACGGCGGAAATTTCCTTGCCGCCGCGAGTAGCAACAATACCTTGAACGCTCGCGGGGAAAATATCGGCCGCCATTCGCCGCAAACGGCCCTCGCGAATCTCTCCACTCCACAGGCCGAGGGTAGTTGCGATGTAAATTCGCGTTTCGTCCACAAATAAGTCTGTAATGCCGGGATGCACTTCTTTTGTGACACGCTTTCGCGGTTTGATTTTATTTGTAGCGGCGCTCCGCCCACGCGGCGGAGCCGTAATTCGTTCCTCGAGAAACGGGAGGCTTTGCCATTTTTGTGAAGCTTCGTCGTAACGCGCCAGCCCTCCGCTTTCCAGTGATGCCCACCATCCGGCGGCCGTGCCATAGAGTTTTCTTACAGCCGGGATGCCGCCGGGCAAGGGCTGCCAAGTTTTGCCGGCATCGCGTGTCTCGATGAGCTGCTCTTTCAAGCCGGCGACTCGGGCAATCAGATGCCGTGGATCGCGCGGGTCACCGGCGAGGCCGGCGATGACGCGGTGCGAGAATCCAGCGTTGGCCAGTGTGAACGTCGCGCCGCTGTCGTCGCTGAGGAGCACGCCCTGCTGTTCGGTTCCGAGGATGATTCTTGCGCCGCCGGCTTGCGGCGGGTGCGTGAGGACCAGCGCGTTGATGACCCACTCGGCTGGAGTCACACGCGCCCAGGTTTCTCCGGCGTCGCGCGAAACCCACAGGCCTTCCGTGGTTCCGGCATAGAGAATGCGGGGATCGCGCGCATCCTGGATAATGGTCTGAGTCCGCCGCGCAGCATAGGGAATCCCTTGAAGCTTGATCCATTGCGCGCCGCCATTTTCGCTGCGGTAGATGCCGGAGCAGGCGCTGGAAAAGAGGCGCGCGGGATTTTGCTGGTCGATGTGCAAACTCATGATGTCGGAATCGTCGATCATGCCAGCCGCGACCGGTGTCCAGGTTTTTCCGGCATCGGTGGTCTTCCAGGGCAGGTGATAGGTGCCGGCATAGATTACCTGGGCGTCGCGCGGATCGATGGCCAGAGAATCGATGTTGCGCAGTTCGGCGTCGCCCGCGGGAGAGATGCGCTGCCAGTTTTCGCCGCCATCGTTCGAACGAAAAACACCGCTGCGCGTTCCGGCGGTCAGAACTTCCGGGTTCGAGGCGGACTGTTCGAGGGCGCGAACCGCTTGTCCGCGCAAGCCTGCCAGGGTCCAGGTGCGGCCGGCGTCGTCGCTACGAAAGATGCCGCCGCCCGCCGCGGGATCTTGGAACCACAAAGCCGCAAACAAACGCTGGGGATTTCGCGCATCGGCGAGCAGACGCTGCACCACGCCATCGAGGCGCGCGCCGGCGCGGCCACGAAGCCGCCAGTGCGCGGCGGCATCGTCGGAGGCAAAGACGTGGCCATCCGCAGTGCCGAGATAAAGCGTGCTGTCCGGCCCGGTGGCAAGAGAAATCACGTCGCCGCCGTCCGGCCCCAGCCTCTCCCAAACGTGATCCGGGGGCGGCGGGGATTGCGCGCGCACGGGCGTACGCGCGGATGCCGAAAACGTGGCGGCCAGCGCGGCGGCGAAGATCGTTCGCGATATTTTCATGCAGGCCCGTTGAGCCATAGCTTCCAGCCTGAGAAAACGAAACGGGCTCCCTGAGAATTTCCTCAGAGAGCCCGACGGCTTAATTTGATTTTGCGTCCGGTTAAACGTCACCAGTCACCAGGCGCGTTTCTTAGGTTTAGTAGGTGGCGCCTTCCGGCACGAAGATGAAGTCGACACGGCGGTTTTCTTTCTCCGTGCCCTTCTCCGTGGAGGCCGAGCCGGCGCGGGTGGAGACGCGCGAGGCGTCGATGCCCTTTTCGCCGAGATATTTCTTGGCGAGTTCCGCGCGCTCCAGCGCAAGCTTGGCGGGTTTGGGCTCCTTAGGATCGGCGATGCCGACGATGACGACTTTGGCGTTGGGATCGTTCTTCAAACGCAGAGCCACGTCGTCGCCGACGCGCTTGCAGAGGTTGTCGAAGCGCGAGGCGCCGGCCTTGGTGTAGCCGCAATCGCCGACCTTGGTGGCCTGCGGCGGCGGCGGGGGCTGCTCGACGTCGACGTTGGTGGAAGCATCGGCGGTGCCGCCGCGGCCATCGCTCACGGAGCACTTGACGGAGTAGCTGCCGGGAGAAAGTCCGGTGGAATCAAACTGCACCTTCTCGCCGCTGCCGACAATCTGGCCACCAGTGGTGGTGTAGCTGTAGGTGAGCGGATCGCCGTCGGGATCGCTGGCCACCGAAGTGATGCCGGTACGCTCGCCCGGCATGATCGGGCTGCGGTCGGTGGTGCAGGAAATGACCGGAGGCCGGTTGGGCTTGGGCTGGACGGCGATGTCCGTGGCGCACGTGGCGGTGCCGCCCCGGCCGTCATCGACCTTGGCGTTCACGGTGTAGGTGCCCGTGCTGAGGCCGGTGGAGTTCCAGCGAGCGTCGGGGCCGGTGCCATCAACGGCGCCGCCAGTGGCGGTATAGCTGTAGGTCAACGGATCGTTGTCGGGATCGCTGGCGCTCACGTGAATCGCAACGCTGTCGCCCGAGCCCGCAAAAACGGAAGTGGGATTCGCCGAGCACGCCGCCACCGGGGGATGATTGGGCGGAGGAGGCGGATTGGGAAAGCCGAAGCGCAGCACGAGGCCGGATCCGATGCGTAAATTATTCTGGCGGCTGGTGGCGCCGAGCGTGGAGCCGGAAAAATTGGTCATCAGGTAGTCGATCTGGGCAAACCGCCAGGCCAGGTATTTGTTGAGGACGACATCCACACCGCCGCCCGCGGCCATTGCGAAGGCGCTCTGTGATTTATCGCCCGTCAATTGCTGTCCGCCGTGGGCACCGCCAAAGAGAATTTCGCCAAAGGGCACGAAATGATCGAACCTGCGGAGATTCAGGCGCGGTCCGAAGAGGTAGGTGGTGATTCCACCTTGCACCTTGTCGCTCGGGGCGAGAGCGGTGGTCCCGTTGTTAGTATTGCGATCATAGTGGAATCCACCGGCTTCTGCCGTCAGGCCGAGCCATTTTGTGGCGTTGTAGGTGAAGGATCCCGAACCACCACTACCGCCAAAGTCGCGAAACGGATCGCCAGGATGGAAATTGGTATAGTCATACGCACCGCCAATTTCATAGCGCGGCCAGAGCCTTCCGGGCGCTGAATCGTCCGTGCCGCTCTTGCCCGCGGCGGCCGCCGCGAAGGGCGTGGGACGAGGATACGCCGTCAGCGCAAAGGGATTCCGAGGAGCCGGCGCCGCCGTAGTCGCTTCCAGAGCGCTCTTTTCCGTTGTTTCCGCGGTGGCGGTGGCGCTATCGCTCGCACCGCCGTTCTTCTGCTGCTGGCCCAGGACTGGCATCGCCAGAAGCGCGCCCATCGTTCCTATTGCCAAAGTTGCACACCACGTACGCATCGCATTCCTCCCTGAACTCAATCCCGCAGATCCCGTTTGATTCACGCGTCCGCCCCGACACCGCTGGCTGCCTCCGGCGGACCCCGTTGGGCGCATCGCAGCTATTCCCGATTGCTTCCTTGCAATCCCCCACTCATCGCCGGTAGCTCTCCCATAGAAAATGCACACCGGGGGAGAGAACCTCAAGGAGCAACGAGACGCGGTGCCATACATTATTCTAGTATTCCCCTTCCCCGCAAGCATTTCCTGATGGGTGAAGAGTCGCGCCCCAGCCCTGCCGATCGCCGCGCGCGCACAGCGCTTACGTCTGGACTAGAGGATCCAAGGACTCATTCGATGTTTCCTTCAGAACATTTCAGTGCGGATACCGCGCCAAATTCCGGACCATCAGCAATCCTGACGGTGCGCCCTTGACGTACTTAAGACAGACTAACCTTCAACTCTGCTTGCTCTGCAGGTCTTGCAGCCATTTCTCGAGGGTGGCGTCATCTTGTGGCTGGGCGACTTCGAAGGACACCCCCATGCCGATATTCGGTTGCGCGTAAATCACGCTTCCCGTGGCCTCGAATTTCTCGTCCCGATGGGTAATCTGGATTTTCACCCTGGTGGCGAGCGGGAAAGGATTCATCATATCCATGTAGCACCCATAGCGGCTCAACTCGCTGGTGCGAGCGGTAACTCCCGTTTTTGTCTGTAACTCGGTAATTTGTGCAGATGCGTAAAAGGGGTAGCGCGGGGACCGGCGCAAATCTGAACCCATGAGAAGAGGCCTCCTAGTGAATCAACCATGGAGCGTGGTTAGCACGATATTACTCGCGATTCCTTGCCGAGGGCGAAGATTTTCTCCGGGCAAACGGCTGAGGCATGAAACCAATCCATTGGTTAATAAAACAGTAGACGGAAAGAGGTTCTACTGCCCGGGCGGACCGTACCCCTAGTCAATAAGTCCAGTGCTCTCCTTCTCGACCATCGACCAGTTTTGGCGTGCGGCTCAAGTTCATAGAGTCTAGGTCTCCAGCAGCGGAACCAAACCAAGGAGCACTCTCATGAAAACCAATGCGTTTGTTATTCCCGCGATGCTTGGCATCTTGCTCGTCTCGGGGACTCCGATAGCCGTGGCAAACAACAAACCTGATTCTCTCCCACCGGCCGTACTTTCGGCCAAGACCATTTTCGTGGAGAACCAGACGTCCGACGCTCAGTTGCAAAACTCAGCATACACGGAGCTGACCAAGTGGGGACGATTCCAAATCGTGGACGCGCCGCAGAAAGCGGATGTGGTGCTTCGTTTGTCGAACGGGAACCACGTCAGGTCCGTGAGTGCGGAGGAACTTGACGCCCGGCTGGCCTCCAAGCCTCCTGAGGAGGATGCGGTTCCGGCTGGATTTATCCGCATCACGCTTGTTGAAGCGAAAACCGGCAAATCGTTGTGGTCGGATCAGAAGAAGAGCAACGCGACACTGCCGCCGCGCGGGATGCTGGAAAACCTGCGTAGGACGATGGAACTGCAGGAAAAGTCACGCGCTGCAAAGTAATCTGAATAAAGAGCGCGTTCTTCAGGAAACAGACTCCGTAGCGAAATACATGCGGTCGTGCGCAGTTGCTAAGCCGGAGACTTCCAATCGCCGACCACGGCAAAGAGTTGCAGGCCGATGGCGAAGGAGTTGGCGCCCAGCGGCTCGCAATAAACCACGCGCGCGCGCGATTTGAAATTGCCCATGAGGGACCGCAGGTTCAACCGTTCATTGGGCTTCCAGGGCCTGCTGGTCACCACGCGAGCACCGCGAGAGCTGACGTTTTCGGTGATGCCTTCCTGGGTGTGTTGACGAATATCGAGGCTGCGGAGGTCTACCGTGACCTTCAGGGGAATGCGGTCATCCAGCCGGCGCACTACGGTATCCATAACGAATCGCTCCGCCTTTTCCAAATAATGGAAAACGAGCGCCGGGGCGGGTTGCGACGACGCCGGTATCATACTCCCGCGGCACTGGCGGTGGCCACGGTTTTTTGGCCGGCCGACTGGCCCTGAAGTTTCCGCAAGCGTGGCACGAACCTTCGGGGCCCCGCATATCACGGCAAGACAGCGGGAAGTCCGCCTGACACTACAAACCCTCGATTGTGGCTACCTCCGGATTTCTGGGCGTTTCAGGAGGTGGGCAGGTCAACTTTTTCCCCGCGTTCCATTACAATTCTTATCTATGACGAAAATCACGACGATTGATACGCATTGGACCGGGCGAAAGCGTTCAGTCGCTTCCGCGCTACTTGAATCGGGGGAGCATCTCTCGCTGATCGATCCGGGGCCTGCATCCACTTTTGAGACGGTTCGGGAGCAACTGCGCTTGCGCGGCATTTCGATCGCGGACCTCAGCGCCATTCTGCTCACGCACATTCACCTCGATCACGCCGGCGCGACGGGCTCGCTGGTGCACGAAAATTCGCGGCTCCCCGTCTACGTGCACAAGAATGGCGCTCCGCACATGATCGATCCGTCGAAGCTGCTGGCCAGCGCGGGCCGGCTGTGGGGTGACAACCTGCCACGCTTATTCGGGGAGACGCTGCCAGTGCCTGCGGAGAATCTGCGCATCCTCGAGGGAGGCGAAACTCTAAAGCTTGGGGAGCGAAGCCTCGGCGTGGTCTACACTCCGGGGCATGCTTCTCACCACGTCAGCTATTTCGATGAAAAGGAAGGCGTCGCGTTTGTGGGAGATACCGCGGGAGTGCGCATCGAAAACGGTCCTTACATTCTTCCGGCGACGCCACCGCCGGATATTGATCTGGCGATCTGGGATGCGTCGTTCGCGGCGATTCTCGAGCGGCGGCCCGCACGCATGTTCCTCACGCATTTCGGTTTTGCCGAGAATCCGCCCGAGCACCTCGCGCAATTCCGCGAACGGCTGCATCGCTGGGCGGGCTTCGCGGAGGAAAGCATCCGCACGGCTACCAGTGAGCCCGCCGCACTCGATGCGTTTGTCGCAGCCGCGCGCGGGGAAATCAGCGAGCACCTGGCCAACGACGAACTCGAACACTACGTCTTCAATGCGGGGCTCAATCTTTCGTTCCTGGGATTTGCTCGATACCTGCGCAAACGCGCGCAGAGCGCTTCTCAATGAATTAAGTTGTGGCGCCTGTTAAGACCCGCGCTCCTCAGGTAAATCGAGCAAGGTGAGAAACTACTTCACCGCCTCCAACGCGGGCGTCAGCCAGGAAAACAGGGCCTGATTGAATTGCGGGAATTGCGTGGCGAGCAAACTGAACAGTGGAATTGCCGCAGCCGAACCAAACTTAATCCAGAAGTCCACTCCAAGTTCGCCTGGCTGGGTGGAGGTCAAGCGGCTCAGTACTGCTTCCCGGTGCATCTCCGCGTAAACGTAGCCCACAACTGCGCCCATCAGAACCAATAGCAAGACGGCCAGCGTTTGCAAGGCAGGGTGCGGTTCGAAGGGGTAAACATTCATGGAAAGCATGATAAAGACATACATACCCCCCGCGCACATCACCAGGGTGCGCATGCGCAGCAGCACGGTGACCAAAAAATTGACATAGATGAGCGCAGTGAATTCTTCCGCGAGCAAGCGAACAGCGGGCAAAGATACATCGGCAGTTCTTGAGTCCGTCGAGACAGATGGCGAGTCGTCCAGCGACCACCAGTGTTTGAGCACCTGCACAATCAAAACCGCGGCCGTCTTCGCCAGTTGTTTCTGTAAGGCTTCGATATCCTCCTTGAGGGTCTGCAATAACGGAGCTCTCTCGTCATCCTTTTTCAGCCAGCCGGAAGGTTCCAGGAGAGTCATGGCAGCCGCAGGCTTTTCGTCGGCGTTCAGGGAGGAGTCCGGCGTGTTTTCTTCTTCAGGAAAAAGCTTCTGGTATGCTTCCATCACCTTGGTTCTGGCGGCAACCGTCTCAGCAATCTGGACGCGGACATTTTCCCGGGCTGCAGCATCCACCGGTGCAGACGGGTCGGCCATCAGGCGGCCCAGGCGATCCAAGTTCTCCAGGGTGCGGGACATCACCTTGTACGTCTCACGAATGGTGCTTCCACCGGGATTCCAGAAAGAGTGCCATGACAACCTGTGCATACGGCTGAAGGCTTCGCGAAGAGGAAGGCGATCCAATCCCGCGAGGATCAGCCGGCATGCGTACCAAGTCCACACCAGCTTTAGAAGGCCTCCAAGGTAGGTGGCCACCATCAAGCCCAAAATCAGGGCATAGCCCCAATCGTAAGCCCAACCTTCCAACGTCTGAACCGGATGGTGATGATCGAGCACGATAAGCGAAATGACCGCCAGGCCGGCGATGGGAACTACTACGCGCGAGGTGAAGTAAAGCGGATGGGCCGTTTCGCGCAATTCTTCCGCTTCCTTATCGCTAATGCGAAAGGCCTGGTGTTTGAGGTCCGCATCTTCGGGCAACCTTGGGCGCCGCAGATCCACCAGGCATGCTCCCCGCAAGCTGATCCACATCCACCAGTACCCGGCACCAAGCAGCAGCAGAATCGGGAGGACCGGTGACAAGCCGGAGGTAAGATGCAGCATGCGCGTGGACCAGTAGGCGCGGAACAATTCGCAGGAGAGCCGTCCGATTGCCAAAGATAATTGCACGATGGTCATGAGGGATACAATCAAGGCAAAGCATGCCGCCACTTTTGGCTGACCGCGCAGTTTTCCCAAGTCCCAAATGGTTAGGACGACAAAGGCCGGATAAGGAATCCACATGAGCGTTGTGAGTCCCGGGAATCCCTCCCAATCAACGCGTGGATTTCTCGTGCACATCACCAAGACAAACGCGGTCGCCAGCGCCAGGGCCCCGAGAGCAATGATTGAGGCGCCTCGAGAATCGTTCTTGTCTCTGGCAAATTGCGCTCGTGCTTCGGAGTTCGCCAGGATGGATCCCGAAAAGCTCAACGTCGCATGCACGACAAGCAGGAGCAGACTCAGGCAGTAAACGATGTTCCAGTCAGGCGGGGTGTGGAATGGCTGCGCCTTCGGGGGAGCGCCTGATCCGGCCGAAGGCTTCAAAGTGCTGGAACTTTCGTTGCTAGGTGAGACAACGGCGACCGGTTCCTGTTGATCCTTGGCCGCGACATCGTCGGTGCTCAATCCCGCGACGGGCCAAAACCCGTCCTGCCCGAGCATAATTACCCAGGGAAGCGGCTTTTGAACGCAGGAAGCATTGCCAGATTTGTCGGAGAGGAGCGGCGACGCGTACTCCGCGTAAGGCGCTTGCGGGAGGGTATCGCCGGGCTGCCCAGTATTCACAGAGAGAAGGCCGATCATGGCGTTGTAGATGCCAATGCTGGACGAACTCACAAAGAGGCGGTCTTCGTGGGTATTGGCGAGTTCCTGCTGACATAGCTTGTCGCTCAATCCGGGCAGGAGCGCGTAGGTACTCACCCCCAGGACACCGTGCAAAAGCGTGTCGCCATCTTTGGCGAGCAGCAAGTCCGGGGTGGTGACCACCACACGTCCCTGCGGGTAGTTGGATCGAAGGAAACGAGCGAGGAACACTTGGTCCAATGGGTCCGAGGCATACAAAACCGTGAACTTGATGTGATGCTTTTGCAGTTCGGTGACGACGCCGAGCATAACAGCTTCTTGCGATGCGGGAGTTTGCGCCTGGCCGTAGGGAGCGACAGAATCGTCGTCGTTTCCTGATTCGCCGAGATCCAGCGGCAGAGTGGACTTTGTCGAAGCCGCGGACGCAGGCGGCGGCTGTCCGGCGCTCTGCTTCTGGTAAGCGGATCGAAATGAAGAAATCTCTCGAGGAAAATGAAGGTGGATGACCTCCTTCGGCTCTTCCTGGACCCACCTGTTCGTGCAAGATTCTACCCGGGAGTGCTCGGATTCTTTTTTCGAGAATCGCTGCGAACCGTAAACAGTTTCGTCCTCGGAGAGAACAGCAATGGCGTCGCGTTCGTAGCCGCGATTGCAGGCAAAATCGAGGAACTGCTCCAGGGTGTGGTCGTCATTTTCCTGAAAGGAAGCGAAACGGCCAGCTGGTGGAATATCGGCTTCAAACCATCTGATACTGCGCGCATCGGTCACCGTTCCGCTGTAAACATAGAACTCTTGGGCGATACGGCGCGCGGCCGGCTCTTTCAATTCCTGGCTCAGCGATTCCAGCGAACCCGAAAACGACGGTCCCAGAATCAGAAACGGCTGGCCAGTCACTGGCTTCGTTGCCTGGCAATTGCCGCGAATCTCACAGATGATCTTTAGAGCGTTGCGAAATTGATCCTTATGCACGCCACCCGTGGGAGTTTCTCCCACGAGCCATACAAACAAAGGCTTCTCTGCCGATTCGGCGTTGAGCGGCGCGGCGAGATTCGCTTGCGAAACCATCTTGCTGGGTTGTTCGCGCCCGTCTGTTTTGGATTGGTTCGTGCTGTTTCGGAAAATCATCAAGCCGGGGAACGTCTCGGTCTCTCGCCGTTCCTTGGCCTCCGCCAGTCTTATGCGGAAGTCCTCCGGGTCCGGGTGTGAAGCGCGGTCCCAGGGAAGAATCGCGCGATCAAACGCGTATCCTTTTTTCTGGGCCGCCTGCTGCAGCGCTTCCACGCCGCGGTCAAACTGCAGCGCCAAGTGGGTGTGCACGGGATCGGGGAGAAGAGCGATGACGAACTGCACGTTTTCGCGAGCCTGGGATTGCGCCGCCACATTCCAGTGGACCAACAGGTCTGCGGACTCCTTCGGATCGTCTTTCCAAACCCCGTAATATTCCTGAATCCTGGCGGCGAGGGCTTGCTGGTAAGTTCCCTGCGGTCCAGCTTTGATCTTGCTGTTCTCGCTGCCTCTCGGCGCACTTTCTGCCGTTTGGCGAGCGGATGGCGAGGCGGGTCCCGTCACGCGGAGCACGCCGCTGATGAGTAACAACGCAGCGAAAATCAGTCCGCCTTTTTTCATAGTTTACCTGCGCGTCCAGCGTGGGGAGGCAACTTCACAGCATGACAGGTAGACAGTGCGGGAAGGGCGGACCAAAACACGCGTTCACGCGCTGGCGGGTGACCTTCCCCCACTGTGAGAAAACGCAAAACCCGCATGGTGAATAGTGCCGTTAAGAGGTCAAACGTTTCGCTTAGGCAACCCTATGTTGAGGTGGCTGGAGGCCCCGAGCCGTAAGGCCAGAGGAAATATGCGGTTCGCCGGGGCGACCAATCCGGCTGCGTGTTCGTGCTAGGCGGTCGTGCCGGAAGAGGAAGTCTCTGGGGCTTCCGATGGGGAGGGTTCCGCCTGGTTTTGCGCGGGCGCCGAAGCTTCCGCAGGTGCAAGGGATTCGAGGCGAGCGGAGAGAGCTTCGACGAGAAGGTCGACTAGCTTGGTTGCGCCGCTGCCGTCGGGATCTTTGTCGGGGTTGTATTGGGCGATGTCGAGGCCCAGGAGATTTTTATGGCGTGTGAATTCACTGAGCGATGCGCGAACGTCTGTAAAGTTCAGGCCGCCGCTGCCGGGCACGTTGACACCGGGAAATTCTTCCTGCGCGATGACGTCGGTATCCAGATGCAAGACGAATTCATGCGCGTCGGCATGGAGGTGCGCCAGCGCTTCCCGCGCGGCGACGGCGGCGCCTTTGGATTGCACGTCCGCCGCTTCCATGTGACGCAACGGCGATTTGGCAAGAAACTGCTGTTCGGGGAGATCGAGCCTTTCGAGGCCGAAGAGCGTGACGTCCGGCTCGCGCACCAGCGGTGGCTCGCCCCAGAATCGCACCAGTTCCGGCGCTCCTCTGCCAATAATGTGAGCCACAACCATGCCATCGATCCGGCCGGAGGGCGTGGTGGCCGGCGTGTTCAAATCGGCGTCGCGGTCGAACCACAGGAGATTGATGTGTTTGTAGTACCGGCGCGCGCCGGTGAGAAGGCCGATGACCTGGGCGCAATCGCCGCCGAGAACCAGGACCAGCGCGCCGCTCTTGATGGAGATTTCGGCGCGCGTTTTCAGATCCGTGAGTCCGGCGACAATGGCGGGCAGGTTGCGTGCGCGGCGGTGTTCTTCATCGTCGGCGAAAAGCTGTGGAGCGCAGTCGCCATGATCGGTGACTTCGTAGCCCAGGCTTTGCAAGCGCTCGACGATTCCGGCGGCACGAAGCGCGGCCGGAGCTTTTTCGCTCCCCGGCAAGAACGCGGCGGCGCTGGAAGGCGCGCCAATCAAGGCAATCTTCTTCGGATGACGGACGATTTTGACCGCCAAGGAGACTCTCCTGAAATTTGTGTTTCCCCACGTACGTTGCCGGGCTACTACCGTGTAAACGAGCCAAGATTCGTTTGCACATTCCCATGCAGGCTTTGCGGCCTGCCCACGCTGCAAATCCAGTGGCTAACTAGCGCCGCGGAGCAGGCGCGATGGTCGCGAGCTCGGGCGGCAGTGTAAACCGCACATCCTCGCGGATGAGATCCAAATCGCGCTGGTCCGTGAAACCGCACTCCGCGAGACGCTGGCTCACCTGCTCGACCAAAACTTCGGGAGCGGAAGCGCCCGCGGTGAGGCCGACGCGCTTGACGCCTTCGAGCCATTTGACATCGATGTCGGTGGCCGCGTCGATGAGCTGGGCCTTGACGCCGCTGCGCTTGGCCACTTCCACGAGACGATTGGAATTGGAACTGTTCGGTGAACCGACGACGAGAATCAGGTCCACGTCCTTGGCTACCTGTTCCACGGCCTCCTGGCGATTCTGCGTGGCGTAGCAGATGTCGTCGCTGGCCGGGCCTTTGATAAAGGGAAATTTCTGGCGCAAGCGCGAAACGATTTCTTGCGTGTCGTACAAGCTCAAGGTGGTTTGCGTCAGGAAGGCGAGTTTTTCGGGTTCGTCGACCTCAAGAGCGTCGACCGCGGCCACGGAATCAACGACGATGGTGCGATCGGGAGCTTCGCCGGAAGTGCCGACGATCTCCTGGTGGTCCTTGTGGCCGATCAAGATGATGGTGCGCTTTTCGCGCGCAAACTTGAGGGCCTCGAGGTGAACCTTGGTGACCAGCGGGCAGGTGGCGTCGATGACTTTGAGGGCGCGGTCCTTGGCTTCCTGACGGACCGTCGGGGGCACGCCGTGCGCGCTGAAGACCAGCACGGCGCCGTGAGGGACGTCCTCGATGGACTCGACAAAAATCGCGCCGCGGCGGCGCAACTGCTCGACCACATAGGTGTTATGAACAATCTCATGGTGCACGTAGACGGGCGCGCCATAGGCTTCCAGCGCGAGTTCCACGATGTCCACGGCCCGGACTACGCCTGCGCAAAAGCCCCGCGGCCTGACCCTGAGCAATACTTTTCCGTTCGATTCAGTGTGCATTGCCATCCTAACGTATAGATTCCGAAGACTCTATCATACCTTACGCGGCGCTCGGCGGCATCCCGTTTCCTTTTTGAAACCGTGCGCAACAACCAACGGCTGGGAAACAGCCAGAGGTGTAAAATAGAGGCTTCAACGAGGAGTGCGCATCCTCGTAATTTATTTACCCACCCGGAACCAGACCATCTGCTGGCTTGCACCGGCAGCGGCCAGCATCCAACCGAGCGCATCAAGCGTGAGCGATGGATGCATGGCCATAGAGCGGAGAATACTGTGGACCCTTCCAACCCGAGCAATCGCCGGCGAAGCGAGCGCGTGATGCTGCAAGTGAGCGTGGTGGTGTGGGCAGAAAAAACCGAAGGCGGCCACATGAATGAAGACACGCAGACCCTGGTGGTGAATGCTCACGGTGGATTGGTCAAGCTGCGAATGGAGGTCCAGCCCGGGCAGCCGGTGCGCATCGTGAATGCGAAATCCGGGATGGAAGAACGCGCAAAGGTAGTGCGTGTAGATCGGCCGCCGGGCGGACACTCCCTGGTCGCTTTCGAATTCGAGCGGCCCGCGCCCAATTTCTGGCCAATTGTTTTTCCGCCTTCAGATTGGAAAGTGCCTCCATCGTAAGGAAGCGCGGTCCGAACTTTACTCTCTTCCATCTTCGGCTTATCTGGCACTGAATTCCTTAACTCTTTGCGTCTTTCGACTTCCCTCTTTATTCTATGTGCCCATGAACCTGTCCGCTGCCATTTCAAATCGGCTGCGCTGCTGGTCACTTTACACGCACGCCTGTTATCGCGGAACCGGAGGACGGCCTCGCTACATCGCCGCCGATTGGAGCGAGTTGCATTTGGATTTGCCGCTGTCGTGGCGCACGCGCAACTATGTCGGAACGATTTTCGGAGGGAGCATCTACGCCTCGATCGATCCTATATATATGATGCTGCTGATCCGGCGGCTGGGGCCCGAATTCATCGTGTGGGATAAAGCGGCGACGATTCGCTTCAAGAAGCCCGGCAGAGAAACGCTTCGGGCCCGTTTCCTCGTCACGGACGATGAGCTGGCGGCGATTCGCGCGGCGCTGGAGACACAACGCTCGGTGGATCGCACCTACACTGTCGAGCTTGCCGACTCTGCGGGGGTCGTTTGCGCGTCGATTGAAAAAATTGTGTATGTCCGGCGGCGGGAAGCACGCGATGGCACGGGCTGGTAGGCCGCAGCGCCGACGGCAACAATAATTAACTACGGCAACAAGCCGAAGACGGCGACACTGTTGGGCGTGCCGATGTAAACCTTCCCGTTGGCCACCATCGGTGTGATGAATTTGTTTCCGCTGAAAGCATCGCGATTGTTGGGCGCCTGGCTGGAGTTGTAGATCTCCTTCGTGAGATCCGTCGCATCGTAGGCGTGCAGCACAGCGCCGCTGTTTTCGATGGCCCAGACGATGCCGTTGGTCGTGCCGCTGGCGGAAATGCTGGGAGTCGTGCCGGGAAAACCAAATTGGTGCGCGCTCTTCGAGGCCGGCGTTCCGGCTAGTTTTGCACTGGTGATCGGAAAAGCTTTCAGGTTGTCGTTCACCGCGCCGTAGTAGACCGTGTTATTGAAATAGCTGGGCTTGGACCAAACTCCGCCGATCGGACTGGTAAGCAGTTGGTAGATCTGGTCCGAGTTGGGATTAAATTTGCCCATGTTGTCGCGGTCGACGACATAAATGTTGCCGTCCTTGCCGGCGCCGACGGCGATGTGCCGCGTCTGGCCGTTGCCGTCCACCAAATCTGGCAAGAGAAGCTGGCCGCCGGAACCGAAGTCGGTGTCGGCGTTGGATTCAGAAACCGTGTTCAGCGGCGTGAAATAATCCAGGAGCTTCAACGGGACCGTCGACGAAACTTTCGCAAAGCAGTTTCCGCAGTTGCCATTCGTCGGGAAACCGCTGGAGTTCAGCGTGGTATCGAAATCGCCGTTGCCGATGATGAAGTAGATGTTTCCCGCCGCATCGGCGCTGGGCGCCGCGCCAGCCATCCAGATCCCGCCTTCATTCCCATTGGGAACGAGATTGAGGATGCTGGTTTGCGCCAGCGTGTCGGCGCTAAAGGACATGACCCAGGAGGTGTACGGGCCCCCATCGCAGTGCGAGGACCACGTAGTGTAGATGGTGCCATTCAATTCCAGAAGGCCAGGACGTTCTTTGTACTGTTTGGGATCGAAGACCACATTTCCGCCGGAACTGTTCGCTCCAGTTCCGGGATACTTCGCTGTAATCGTGGTCGGGCCGCCGAAAAGTTCCGCGCCGGTGGTGAGGTTGAGCGCGTGCAGGCGCTGGAAATAGTTGCCGCTGCCATCCTTGGACATGGCCACGACATAGATGGCGTTGCGCGTGCGGTCGATCACTGGAGTGGAAGTGATGCCGATCTCGGGAGAAACCTGGCCGCAACCGCGGTCGTCGCTGGGCTGCTCCCCGGTAAGCAGCGCGGTGGACCTCCACAAAAATGCGGTGGTCGTTCCGCTAATGCTGTCGGCGTCGAAGGCGTAAATGCTGTCGTGCTCGGTCGCCACGTAAAGGACGTTTTTCGTGCCCTTGCCCGGAATGGCTACGGCGGAGAGGTAAAGCGGTTGCGCGTCCACCTTGCCGTCCACGGAGAAGGAGCCAAGCTTCCCGAACTTCGTGGAAGTGACGTTTGCTGGCGTGAGAATCATCTCATTGGGGTTCTGCCCGGTGCGCAGGTTGTCGTAGTGATAGGTCACGACATCGATGTTGGACGGGGTGTTCGCTGGATTCACAGTTAGCGTGGCCGTGCCGCTCATAATGTTGCCTGCGGAATTGCTGACGGCGACGCGGAACTGTTCTCCGCTGTCCGCAATGGTGGTCACCGGTGTCGTATAGGCAGCCGAAGTCGCGCCGGTAATATTCGCGCCATTTTCCTGCCATTGATAACTCAGAGGAGCCGTGCCGGCCGCAGTCACATTAAACGTCGCGGTCTGCCCAGCGTTTACGGTTTGGTTTGCGGGTTGCGTGGTGATGGAGGGGGCGACCGGTGTCGCGGCGTTGACGGTCAATGTAGCTGCGCTACTGGTGACGCTGCCCGCAGAGTTGCTGACGACAACGTCGAACTTTGCACCATTATCTGCGGACGATGTCGCAGGCGTGGTGTAGCCTGCGGAAGTCGCGCCAGCAATGTTGGCGCTATTTTTTTGCCACTGATAGCTGAGCGGCGCTGTTCCCGTCGCGGTCACACTGAAGGCAGCCGTTTGTCCCACGGTCACGGTGACATTGGCTGGCGCCGCGGAAATCGTGGGGGCCACGGGCGCTGCAGTTACCGTCAAAGTTGCCGCGGCGCTGGTCGCGCTGCCAGCCGAATTACTTACGACAACCGCGAATTTAGCGCCATTGTCCGCCATCGTGGTGGCCGGAATGGTATAGGTCGCAGTTCCCGCAGCACTGATCGCTGCGCCGTTCCTTTGCCACTGGTAAGCCAGCGGAGCGGTGCCGGAGGCGGTCACCGTGAAGGTCGCGGGTTGTCCGGCGGTCACGGTCTGGCTCATCGGCGATGCTGTAATGGACGCGACAACAATCTTGTTGCTCCCACCGGTGGAGCCGGTAGTTCCAGCGCAGCCGGAGAGAGCCAGCGCGACAAAAATAGCGCACAGTTGGGTGCAAAGGATTGTTCGGCGCACGAGCACTACCCCCATGTTCAGTTTCAGCGGCTGGACTGGAAGTGGAGCCGCAATCCTATGAGGACTATCGCAACAGCTGGAACCATCCCGCTGCGCAAAATTGTGCATCTATTGTCAGCATAAAGTCTATGAATCGGAAATGCACCTGAACGAAGGTACAGTTCTTGGCCAGCCAGTAACGGTCCATCAGTTAACGGCTTCCACGGCTATCAAGGCCGGCCTCTTGCTTGCCTCCTTTTTCGTGTCCTTTTATGCTTTCCGTCCTATGGTCCTTAAAGACAAGGTTGCCCTCATTACCGGTTCGGGGCGCGGCATCGGGCGCGCCATCGCACAGCTCTTCGCAAAAGAAGGGGCGGCGGTATTCCTCACGGCGCGCACCGAGAAGGAGCTGTCCGCAACGGCGGCGGAGATTTCCGCGGATGGCGGGCAGGCAGCATTTGCCACCGCGGATCTCACGCGCGAAACCGAATGCGCGCGGGTCTATTCCGCGGCCCGCGCGAAATTCGGCCGGGTAGATGTCCTGGTGAACAACGCGGGGCACTACGGTCCAGTCGTTCCCGTCGAGAAATACCCTCTCGAGGAGTTCGACAAAGTGATCGCTGTCCACCTGCGCGCGGCGTTTCTGCTAAGCAAGCTGGTCTTGCCGGAGATGTACTTGCGCAATTCCGGAGTCATCTTGAATATTTCGAGCCTTTCCGCGAAGGCGGCTTTTTCCTGGGGCTCGGCTTACGCAGCGGCGAAAGCAGGGATGCTGGGACTCACGCGGGTAACGGCGGCGGAAGCGGCGCGCAAAGGCGTGCGCGTGAATGCCCTCTGCCCGGGACCGGTCACGGAAACGCAGATGTCCAAAGAACTTGGCGCGGACCTGGCGAAAAAGCTGGGAGTCAGCGAGAAGGAACAGCTCGCGGGTTTTCTGAATACTTTGCTGCAAGGCCGCGCGCAAACGAGCGAGGAAATCGCGCGCGCGGCGCTCTTCCTCTGCTCGGAGCAATCCAGCGCCATGACGGGGCAATCCATCAACGTCGATGGCGGCGCGGCTTTTTTCTGAGGGACTCGCTGGCGGAGAAAGCGTCATTCGTACCGTAAAACTTCGATGGGGTCGACACGCGTTGCGCGGCGAGCCGGCAGGTAGCAAGCAAATAGCGCGGTGGCTATCAGCACGAACGCCGCGCCGCTGAAAATCAGCGGGTCGGTCGCGCGAACATGAAAGAGCAGAGTGGCCAGCAACCGGGTCAGGGCAAACGAGGCCACGACGCCCAGCGCAACTCCCAAGAGCGTCAAACGCATTCCCTGCCCCACAACCAGGCGCAGAATTTCCACGGGACGCGCGCCGAGCGCCACGCGAATTCCCATTTCCTGCTTTCGCGAGTTTACCGAATGAGCCATCACGCCATAAATACCGACGGCCGCAAGCGCCAGCGCAAGCCCCGCGAAGATGCCCACGAGTTGCATGATCAGCCTCGGTTGAGCAACCGACGTGGCCACAATTTGTTCCATGCTGGCAACGTTAGAAACGGGAAGAGTCGAATCGACCTCCGCAATCTTGCCGCGGACCGCGTTCACCATCGCCTGGCTATTGCTTTGTGAGCGCACCAGCAAGGTCACCTGGGACCACGGCAGTTGCGCCATCGGCCAGTACATGATTTCCGCGTTCGCCGCGCTCAGCGAATTGAATTTCATATCGCCGGCCACGCCGACGATTTCGCGCTGCTTCATGTCGCGTGAATTGGCGAGGTGCTTTCCTAGGGGATCCTGGCCGGGAAAATAGCGATTGGCGGTGGTCGCGTTGATGATGACCACGGGCATTCCGCCCGCCGCATCCTCATTGTTGAACGCGCGCCCGCGCAAAATCGGCGTGCCCATGGTCTCAAAATAATTCGTACCCACCTGGTACAAAGCAATGATGGGATCTTTCCCGATTCCCTGGCAGACGCGCCCCTCGGGACAAAAGAAGACCATGCGCCCCCCTCCCGAAAGAGGAACAAAACTTGTGACGCTGGCAAAATGCACTTCGGGAATCGCTCGCACGCGTTCCAGCAATTGCCGGACGAATTCCGCCTGCTGCGGAGGCTGCGGATAGCGCGTGGCCGGAAGCGCGAGGGGAAACGTCATCAGGCCCTGCGGCGTCAATCCCGGATTGACGTGAACCAGGTGGGCAAAACTTTCGATTAAGAGACCTGCGCCGGTCATCAGCACCAGCGCGATACAGAGTTCCGAGACCACCAGAAGGGCGCGAAATTTTCCCTGGCCAGCGCCTTCCGATGATCCGCGGCCGCCCTCTTTCAGCGATTCCTGCAGCTCCGTTCCAGCGGCTTGCAACGACGGCACGAAGCCGAAAACGACTCCCGTCACCACACAAAGTGCAAAAGAAAAGAGCAGCACGTGGACGTCCAGGCGCGTCTCGGCCAACCGCGGCACGGCACCCGGACTCACAGCGCGCAATACCGGCGTTAACACAGCCGCAAGACCAATGCCCAGTGCTCCTCCACAAAGCGAAAGCAGGAGACTTTCGCTGAGCAGTTGCCGCATGAGCCGCAGCGGCGACGCGCCTAGCGCTCTGCGAATGCCAATTTCCCGCGCGCGGCTTGAAGCGCGCGCCAGCAGCAAACTGGCAACGTTTACGCAGGCGATGAGTAAAACGAAGCCCACCGCCGCGAGCAAAACAAAAAGTGAGGGCCGCAGTTGGCCCGAGAGGCTGTCTTCCAGGGAAGAGGCGACGATCACGTACCTGTTGGCATCCACGTAACCGCCAAACTGCTCGCGGTAACGGGCATTGATGGTGTCCAGTTCCGCTTGCGCGCGGGTGAGGGTTTGTCCCGGCCGCATACGGCCGATCACAGCTAGGTAGCCCGCGCCGGTATGCACCTGCTGCGGCGTGAGCAGGCTGGTTTCGAATACTCGTGGAAGCCAGATATCGGGTTCCGGGTATTGCAATGGGAATTGGAAGCTCGCAGGAAGAATGCCCACGACCGTGACGCTCTTGCCGTCGATCGCTAGCGTTTTGCCCAGTATTGCGGGGTCCCCCGCGAAGTGGCTGTGCCAGAAGCCGTCACTTACAACAGCAACGTCGCTTCCTCCCGGGACTTCTTCTTCGGGTGAAAAAAAACGGCCCCGCGCGGGCGTGATTCCTAGAACTTCAAAAAAATCAGCGGAGACCCGCGCTCCGCTGATGGCTTCCGGTTCGCGTTGCGTGAGCAAACTGAGACCTAGCGTGTAGTAAGCCGCCGAGCTTTCAAATACTTGGCTCTGCTCGCGCAGGAATTTGAATTTCGTGAACGACACCGGAATGCCGTTGATCTTGCTCGGCAAATCGGTCTGATTGAGCGAGAGGATTCGAGATGGCTCTTTATAAGGAAGCGGCCGCAGAAGGACGGCGTTTACCACGCTGAAGATTGCCGTGTTTGCTCCAATGCCCAATGCCAGCGTCAGCACGGCCACGATGGTGAAGGCAGGATTCTTTCGCAGCATGCGGACGGCAAAACGCAAGTCCTGCCATAGAGTTTGCATCGTGGGCCTTCCTACCGGGCTAGAGTATCCTCACTGTCTTAGACAAGCGCTTGCAAATAGCGTGAGCAACCAAAATGTTTCTCTCAAGGCAACGCCTTCAGTGGAGGTCGTTTTTATAAACTGTTCCGCCCTTCATCACGAATTTGACGCGTTCGAGTTCCGTGATGTCCTTGAGAGGATCGCCAGTGACCGCGACAAAGTCAGCCCACTTGCCCGCCTCGATGGTGCCCATCTTGTCGCTCCAGCCCAGCAGCTCGGCGGCCACTGAGGTTCCCGCGCGGATGGCCTGCACGGGCGTCAATCCATACTGCACATAGTAAGAAAACTCCTTGGCCTGGTTCACATCTTTCCAGTCGAAGCCGCCCGCATCCGTGCCCAGCGCGATCTTCACGCCTCGCTTCAGCGCGATTTGAAAGGCTGTTTTCTCGGTGTCTGCCATCTTTGCCCAGTTTCCGCCGCGCCCCGGACCAACATAGAGAAGCACGGTGGTCGTCGGCACCCAGTAGACACCTCTCCTGGCCATTTCTTCCGCGAGAGCGTCCGTGATTCCCACGCCGTGCTCGATGGTATCCACACCGGCACGCAGCGCGGCGGCAATTCCATCGCTTCCCATGGCATGAGCCGCTACTTTTTTCCCCAGGCGGTGCGCTTCGTCGACGATGGCGCGGGCCTCGTCGTCGGTGAAATTCACTTTGCTGTGCAGCTCTCCATCGGGCCCGAAGTAGTAGGCATGGTCGGAGTAGTATTTGATCCAGTCCGCGCCGAACATGATCTGCTCGCGAACTGCCTTGCGCGCACCTTCGACTCCATCGACGGTTTGCACGCCTTTTGGAAGCGTCAGCTCCCACGAATAACCGAGCAAGGGATACAAGCCGGTAGGGGCCATCGCGCGTGTGGCCACTTGCATGCGCGGGCCGGAAACCTCTCCTCTCGCGATCGCCGTCTTCACGTCCACGTCGGCGTACATGGCGCCTTCTGTTTCCAGGTCGCGAAGCGTGGTGAATCCGTGATCGAGCGCGATGCGCGCGTTGCGCGCCGCGAGGATGGCGCGGTACGGGATGGATTGCTTCAGAAGCTGCTCGGCGTAATCCGCTTCAAGCACGTCGCCGTTCAGAAGAACGTGCGTGTGGGTATCGACGAAACCCGGCAGCACGGTGGCTTTCGAAAGATCGATCAGCTCGACGCCAGCCGGGGCTGCTCCGCCGGAAGTGACGGAGGTGATTTTGTCGCCCTCGATGAGGATGAGGGCATTCTCCATCGGCTTCTCGCTTTTCCCATCGATCAAGTGTCCCGCGCGAATCGCCAATTTTTTTGGAGTTGGTGCCGGCTTTTCCTGTGCACGCGCGGATAACGCCGGAAAACCCGCAATCACGGCCACCACGGCGAGCAGCACTCTCCGCAAACTTCGCTCGATGAACATTTTCGCCTCCTCGAAACCGCACAGAGTAGCACAGCTCTCCGTGCACCGCGTTTCTCTTGCGCAAAATACTTTACGATGACTACTTACACGGCCGCGAAGCGCTGTATACTTTTGCCGGGCATGGCACTCACCACCGGTTCACAAATCGGCCCCTATCAGATTGGTTCCCCGCTAGGGTCAGGCGGCATGGGCGAGGTGTATCGCGCCACGGACACGCGGCTGCGGCGTGAGGTGGCGGTGAAAGTCCTTCCGGACGTAATGGCCACGGAGCCGCAGCGCATGGCGCGCTTTGCGCGTGAGGCGCAGCTTCTCGCCGCGCTCAATCATCCGAACATCGCGGCCATTTATGGGTTCGAAGAATCCTCGAGCAAGCATGCGCTGGTGATGGAACTGGTCGAAGGTCCCACCCTCGCGGAGCGCATCGCGCAGGGCGCCATTCCGCCCGACGAGGCCTTGCCCATTGCGCGGCAGATCGCCGAAGCTCTCGAATACGCGCACGAACGCGGCATCATTCACCGCGACTTGAAACCCGCAAACGTGAAGATCACGCCCGACGGCACCGTGAAGGTTCTTGACTTCGGCCTGGCGAAAGCGCTCAGCGAGGACCCCAAGAGCTCTGACATCGCCAACTCCCCAACGCTTACAGCGGCCGCCACCAAAGCGGGGCTCATCCTCGGCACCGCCGCCTACATGTCGCCGGAACAAGCGCGCGGCCGCACCGTCGACCGCCGCGCGGACATCTGGTCGTTCGGCACGGTTCTCTACGAAATGTTGACCGGCAAAATGGCTTTCCAGGGAGAGACGGTCTCCGACACTCTCGCGGCCGTCATCAAGTCGGAACCCGATTGGTCGGCTCTGCCCACAAGAATGCCGGCGGGCATCCGGCAGTTGCTGCACCGCTGCCTCCACAAGGAACCGAAACAGCGCCTGCAATCCATCGGCGAAGCGCGCATCGCCATTGAAACCGCCATGGTGAGCGGCGATTCAGGTGTTGGGGCCACGCCCGAATCGGTCTTGCTTTCCACTCCCGCTGTGAGCCGAACCATAACCTGGATGGCTGGCGCGTCTCTGGGGCTGTTGCTACTCGCGCTGGGCTTTGTTCTGGCAAAGGTTACGGCGCGGACCATTCCAACAACGACTGCTTCTGTGGTTCGCTTTGGGATCACGCCGCCGCCGGGCGCCACCCTCGGCGCGATGGGACGGCGGGCGATTGCGATTTCACCCGACGGAACGCACATCGCCTTTCGCGCGAACACTCCCGATGGCCCCCGCCTCTACTTGCGCGAGCTAAATGCCGCCGCCGCGACGCCCATTCCCGGCACGGACGGCGCGGCCGATCCCTTCTTTTCTCCGGACGGAAAATGGCTGGCTTTCTATGCCAGCGGCAAACTGAAGAAGCTGCCGGTAACGGGAGGAATGCCGCAGCCGCTTGCGGACGCATTGACGGAAAACTACGGAACCACTTGGGGAGCGGACCAATTCATCTATTACGCGCCGACGCTGGCCTCGGGAATCATGCGTGTTCCGGCGGCTGGCGGCTCGCCCCAGCCAGTCACAAAAGTCCAAGCGGACAAGGGAGAAATCGGGCATATCTGTCCGCAGCTTCTTCCAGGAGAAAAAACCGTCCTGTTCTCGGTGTGGATGGGGGGCAGTATGGACGACGGCCCGCTGGTAGCCCAGCGGCTGGATACCGGGGAACGCAAAACGCTGGTTTCCAACGGATTCGCTGCGCGGTTCGTCGCCCCGAATCACCTGCTCTTTGTGCGCAACGGAAATCTCATGACGGTGGAATTCGACCCCGACAAATTATCGGTAACGGGAACGCCCGTGACCGTAATTCAGGACGTGGCGCTCCACGCAGGAGTCGGCGGAGCGCAATACGATGTTTCACCGGACGGGACGCTGATCTACATCAATGGAGGGAAGCAGGCCACGGAGAACAACCTGATGTGGGTGGTGCACGACGCAAAGCCGGAACCCTTGCCAGTAAAACCAAATCTCTACCAATCACCACGCTTCTCACCTGACGGCAAGGAATTGGCGCTGACCGCGCGGCTGCCCGATCCGGATATCTGGATCTACGACATCGACCGCGGGTCGCTGCGCCGCATCACCTTTGCGCCCGGCGAGGATGAGGTGCCGGTCTGGTCGCCCGACGGCAAGCGGCTGGCCTATTCCTCGAACAGCCGCCAACAGGGCTTCGTTACCGCCATTGATGGCAGCGGCCAGGAAGAATCGGTTCTCAAGAACGAATCGCACTTTCATCTGCAATCGTGGTCTCCCGACGGCAAGCTGATCGCCTACGAACGTGAGGCCAGCTCCGGCCAATGGGAGATTTGGATGCTCCCGATGGAAGGCGACCATAAGCCCTATCCGTATCTGCAATCTCCCTTCCGGCAGTCGCACCCGGCCTTTTCACCCGATGGCCACTGGCTGGCCTACGATTCGAACGAATCGGACCGCAGTGAAGTGTACGTGCAGCGATTCCCCGGACGGGGTGACAAAGTACAGGTTTCCACCGACGGCGGGCACAGTCCGGTCTGGTCGCACGATGGACGTCTGCTCGTTTATGAAAACTCTGGAACGCTGTGGGCCGTGGAGATCTCGGCTACGCCCTCGTTTCACGCCGGAAAATCGCGCGTCTTGTATCAGGGCAACATCTGGGATGATGCCGCAGGACCCAATTTCGCGCTGGCTCCGGACGGCAAACACGTTGCCGTCGTCGAGCGCGCCAAAGACCCCTACAGCGGAAACATCAACGTGGTCTTGAATTGGAAAGAAGAATTGCAGCGGCTCAGCTCCGCCGAAAAGAAATAACTGGCTACAAGATAGAAATGGGATTGAAAAAGGGCCAGCCGCTCTCTCAGGACGGCTGGCCCATTCTCTTCGTTAGTGTTGCCGCAGAACCTTGGTCGAGCCTGAAGGAGTCAGGCCACTCTTGGTTTCTGCGTGTGCTCTGGCCGAGGCCAGAAGATCATCGAAAAACTCGCCTCTAAGTTTAGCGTGCTGTCGCGGAACCCGGACGCCGCAACGGCCGGCGCACCAGGTCTGTGACCGCATCGATTCCACCGCGGGTCATAACCATAACGGGGTGCTTGCTGTCCGCAACCCGCTCGACCGCCACGGCCCAGGTCTTCTGTAACATGTACAGGCCGCCGATCACGAAAGCTATGGCCGCAAACGCGACCGCAAACAGGGCAAAGGCTGCCAGGAGTTCCCGAACGAAATAAAGCTGCAGTGCCACCACGACCGCCAGGAACCACCACATCCACTTCCGGCTCTTGTCCTTGTTCTTCATAATTTCTCTATTCCCCATCCCCTCTGTTTCAAACACTTCGCAAACCCTTTGGTTCTTCCTGCTTTATCTTTTCTTCACTGGGTTAGATGCACGGCCTGTTCTAAGGTTCCACTCTCCGTGTACCTGTACCATTTAATACGTATGTTGCCCAAAAACCGATGGTACACAAGACACATTTTGAAGCCCAAACCAGTCTCCTAGTACGCGCTCCAGCAGGCTCACGGTCAAGTAACTATATGTAAGCACAATACTTAGCTGACAAGTGGCTTTCGCCAGCGTCTTCGCCTGGTTTTCCCTGTCCTCCCTGTGGAAAACCTGTCCCTGCGTACAGGGAGATTAGCTACCCTAATAGTGGCAGTTGGGGCTCGTTCGTTTCAGGTTTAAGGCGCGTTCCGATGCCATTTTTGGTCATTCTTGACCACTGATAATTCGGGGTGAGGTCATTGTCCGGGGTCGAGGAGTCTTCGATTCTCAGGTTAAACTTGGCGGTTGTTCGACTTCGTGGGATCGGAAGAAGACACTTCCAACTATGCCGACCCGCGCCCCTATACGGAGCGCCATCCTAATATTCTATCGTCCGCGCTGGGCGTCGCGGTCATCCTGCTCGCTTACGCTGCCTTCCGCGCGCTGCGCACTCCGGCGGAACAACTGCAATAGGTCCTACATTATTCTCGCCGCAGCGCAGACATCGGCTCGATTCTCGCCGCTCGGCGCGCCGGAACCCAGCATGCCATCGCGGCGGTGAGCGAGACCAAAATCACCGCGATCCAAACGTTGACGGAGGTTCCGGTTTCCAGTCCCACGAGCACGCTGCGAAGGACTCGTATAAACACTACGGTCAAACCGAGGCCGATCGCGAGCCCCATCGCGGCAGTGCCGAAGCCTTGACGAAAGACCAGGCCAAGAACATCGCCTGGAGTAGCTCCAAGCGCCATTCGAATTCCGATCTCCTGGGTTCTGCGCGAAGTGATGTACGACGTTACGCCGTAAACACCTGCTATCGACATCAGAAGCGCAAGGAGGCCGGTGACAGCAAGCAAGCTCATGATGAAACGCCGGTCCGCAAGTGAATCCGAAATGAGAGTCCGCATAGACGCGCTGAGAAAAACCGGCTGATTCGGATCGACGCTGGCAATCGCGCGGCGGATGGCTTTCTCCAAATCCCCGGTGGGCCGATTTGTCCTCACCACCAGGAAAACTGCCTCTTCCAGCGAGCCTGCCGATACATAAACATTTGCTTGCAGTGGTCCGTCCATGGAGGAGTGCCGCACGCTGGAAACAACGCCGATTACTTGCTTCCAGTTGCTCGGTTTCTCTGGCGTGCAGAAGAGGCAGACTTGCTTACCGATGGCGCTGCTTCCCGGCCACAAAAGCCTGGCGGCGACGTCATTCACAATGGCGGCGTTACTGGACTCTTTCACTTCCTCTTCGCCAAACCAGCGACCCTGGGCCAAGTGCACTCCCATCGTCTGCAGATACTCTGGGCTAACAACATCAATCTCGGCTGCCGTTTGACTGCTCGGATTCATTATTTCGTTTTCGCTGCTGGTGATCCATCCGCCGTGATTCTCTCCGCTGAAAGGCAATGCATCGACCGTTCCGGCGCTCTCCACTCCAGGCAGAGCACGGACGGCCTGCAGAACTCGCATGTAAAACTCGCCGTGTTGTTCAGGAGTTCCGTACCGCTCATGCGCGGGAATCAAGACGGAAGCGAGGATGTGATCCGCTTGGAAACCAGGATCGCTTCCGAGCACCTGGATAAAACTTCCCACGAGCTGTGCGCCCACGACGACCAGGACTACAGTGATGGCCACTTCGGCAGCCACCAGAAAGCCGCGAACCCGGTTTCTGTTGCCAGACGCTGCGCCGCGCACGCCAAAGTCGTTCGTTGCGATCACCCCCGCGTAACCGGCGCGGAGCGCGGGCGCGATCCCGAACAGAATTCCATTGACCAGAGCGATCACCAGCGCGAATCCCAGAATGGGCCAGTCTGCGCGAGCTGCTGCCAATCGAGGAATGCTTAGAGGAGCAATCGCCGGTAAGATCTTCCAAGCTATGGCGGTCAGGAGGTAACCTCCCATGCCGCCAAGCACTGCCAGAACGCAACTCTCGGTGAGCAGTTGACGGACGATGCGTGCGCTCCCAGCGCCGATGGCCATCCGGATGGCGATCTCGCGCTGCCTGACGACTCCCCGGGCCAGCAGCAGATTGGCAACGTTCGCGCATCCGATCAGCAGAAACATCAACGACGCGGCCATCAGGAACCAGAGAGCATTTTTGGCATTCCCCAGACTTCGGTCTCGCAGCAAGCCCATCCGAAGTGAGCGGTCGCGGTTCGTGGCGGGAAATTCCCGGCTCAGGTCTGCGCTGATCGAAGCCAGGTCCTGCTGCGCCTCAGACAGAGATACACCTCGGCGCAGTCTCGCGACCACTCCGAGCGCACCCGCCGTGGGGACAGGACCAGCAGCCTGCAACGGCGCCCAAAACTCAACATACGGCGATGGTGTGTGCGCCGCCGCTCTGCGCAGCGGAAAGTTGAACTCCGGTGGCATCACACCGATCACAACGCAATCGTGGCCGTTGATCTTGATGCTGCGTCCAATCACGCTCCGGTCGCCGTTGAATCGGCGCGTCCAGAGTCCGTAACTCAGGATCATTTCTTCCGTGTGAAAGGGCTGGTCCTCTTCAGGAAGAATGTTGCGCCCCAGCATGGGCGTAACCCCAAGCGTTGGAAACAGACTCGCGGATACATTTAGTCCATACAGCGCCTCAGGTGGATTGGACGCGTCACCTGCGAGATTAAAAAGGGCGTTGCCATAGATTCCTACGGACTCCAGTGTGCGCGTCCGCAGCATGATCTCCTGGGCGTCGTTCCAGAAAGCGAAGTCCGAGTGCGATTGCGCCGGATCGATATTGGCGAACTCAGTCCTGATTAGGACGAGTTCTCCCGTGCGCGCGTAAGGCAGAGGATCGATAAGAACCGACTTAATTCCGGTGAAGACGACTGCCGTGGCGCCAACGCTCAACGCGATTGACAACAACGCAATACCGGTTACGGAAGGTGTACGCCGGAAAAGGCGGAACGCGACTCGGATGTCCTGAAGCACTGACATTTGCGCCATTCTAGTTCAAAACACGACCGGCGGAGCAACTGTCACATACAGGAGTGTTCAGGGGTCGCAAGTTTTTTGAAGTTTGAGCGTTGATTTGCAAGAAGTAAGCGCGCAGCTTGCCCAAACGCTGTTCCGCCACGCTTCACGTCGTGGAATCAACGATAGGTAAGGATTCCAGATCGTTGCGAGACTATTGTGGCGTGCTTGGTGGACGCTTCTTCAGGACTGAAGATAAAATAAGTAGTCTGGCGGCGAAGAATGCTTGTCTAAATTCCTTTGAGCGCGTAACCGGCGTCGAAAGGAAGTTTGCCGTCAAGCCGCAGCACCTTCACGGCGCTGTTGATGGCATACACGTCCACAATGCCGACCGCGCCCGGCGTGGCTTCCACGGTGTGCAGCAGATCTTCATCGTTATCGACAATCTTGATCACCTGGCGCGATTCATTGAGCTTGGCGATGGCCGCCTTAATATCCGGCGTCGCGCCGCCCAGGATTTTCTGTACTACGCCGCGCATCTCGGAAGACTCGGGATTCTTAATCACCAGCATAAAACTCTTTCCGTCGGGCCAGGCTTTCTGCGTTCCCTTGCACAGCTTCGTTAGATCCGCCAATGGCACATCCGCGAGCTTGCTCCCCGCCGAAACGATTACCGCCATGTTCTTGACCGCCGGCACGGCCGGCGCAGCCAAAAAAACCGACGCGCACAAGACGGCTGCGATTCGCAACCGGTTCACACAAGCATTCCCATTCATGTTTGCCCACGCTACCTTTCAGGCAGGTTACAGGCAGTATTAGCGCCCCTATTGCACGGCACAAGTGTCCCTTACGCGCTTTGTGTCCAAACCTTACGCCTCCCCGTCCGCGCCGCAATTTGTCGCCTTTCCATCAACTCCTCCTTAACCATCGGGCACACCTGACCTTTGGACCAGTATCCCGATTTCTCCGCACGCGCTACGTTCACATGCAGGGCTCATTCCGGTTTCTCTTATGGAATCTCTCGCTCGATAGGAGTGTGGTGCGATGATTCGTCTTTCGGTGCGTAATACTCTCTTGGTCTTTCCTTTGCTCTTCGCCCTACAGGCCCGCGCGCAAGAGCCCGCGCCGCGCGTCGCGGAAACCACCTCGCGCAATGCCTCAGGCGCTCCCGCTCCCCGCGTCGGGGCCGTTTCTCATAGCATGCTCTTTGGCGCGCTGCCGGTTTCCACGCGTTCCGCAGAAGCTCGCAAGCTCGTCGAGCAGGCCATCGATCAGTATGAGAACGTGCTGCTCGATCAGTCCGTATCGTCGGCCCACAGGGCTGCCCTGAAAGATCCAAATTTTGCTCTGGCCTTCGCGGTGTGGTCCTTTGCCGCCCGTCGCGGTTCGCCTTCCGCCGCGGCATTGCATCGCGCCGAAGCGCTGGCTCCGCGCGCCACGCCGGACGAGAAACTCCTGGTGCACTGGATGACCAGCGTGCAGAAAGACGACTTGCTCCCGGCCATCACCGCGACAAACGATCTGCTGGCCCGCTATCCCAACGACAAACACGTGCTCTATCTCACCTCCGAATGGTTGTACTTCCAACAAGACTACGAGCGCTCCCGCAAGATCATGGAAAAAGTGGTGAAGCTCAATCCGAATTTTCCGCCCATCCTCAACATGCTCGGATACGCGTATGTCGAGGGCGGTGATCCCGATCCCGTCAGGGCCGTGTCCTATTTGCAGCGCTACGCGCAGTTGCAGCCTCACCAGCCGAATCCCGAGGATTCGCTCGGCGAAGTTCTCCGTTTCACGGGCGACGATGAAGGTTCGCTCGCGCACTACACCGCGGCATTGAAAATCAACCCGAAGTTCATCACCTCCCAGGTCGGCCTCGGCGACACTTCCGTCCTGATGGGGAATTACACGCGCGCGCGCGCCGAATATGACAAGGCCGTTCTCATAGCCGCCAATCCCCGCGACCGTTTGCACGCGGAATTTCAAAAGGCCATGATCTATTTTTGGGAAGGCCAGCCGGAGGAAGGACGCAAGGCCCTGGATGCATTGCTGGACAAGACCCGCAAGCAAAAGGAGCCTTACTCCATCTTCGAAACCGGCCTGACACGCGCATTGCTTACCGCCGATTTCGAAAGCCAGTTGGAACAGCTTCGCGCCATCGAAGCTTCGCTGCAAAAACCGATCCCTGGGATGGCCGATTCAGACCGCAACCTTTCGATTGGCTCCGTTCTGCGCGAACAGGCCCGTATCGCTGCGTTCCACAATCTTTCAAAAAACGCCGGGGAAACCATCGCCAAGTTGGAAAAGTTCTCGACCAAAACGCGCGACCTGACGATCGGCGACAGCTACGAATCCGCCCGCGGTTTTCTTCTTCTCTCCCAGGGCGATCTCACCAGTGCCGCAAGCGAACTGGCTGCCGATCCCCACTCCCCCGTCGTCTTGCAACTGCTCGCTTCCACGCAGGACAAGCTCGGGAATGCGGCGGAGGCGGAATCCACGCGGAGGCGCATAAAGTATCAGCGCGCGCCCACCGTCGAGTGGTACCTGATCACTCACGAAAACGCCGGCCAATCAAACTCAGCAGCAGCGCAGAATTAAGCGTCACCGCAGCGACAGAAAAAAACGCGTTGCCCGGGAGAAAGCCACCACCCCTGCAACGCGTTTTTGCTCTTGCGATGCCGCTCTACGCTTTCTTCAGCAACCGCGTGATCCACACCAGGATCACCGCCCCAACAAACGCTACGAGAATCGAGCCGATCAGTCCGCCACCAGGGTAGATGCCCAGCATGCCGAAGAGCCAGCCACCCAGCACCCCTCCCAGGATTCCCAAGATGATGTCCACGATTACGCCATAGCCGCCGCCCTTCATCACTTTTCCCGCCAGCCATCCGGCGATGAGCCCAACGATAATCCACCACAGAATTCCGCCCATGATCGCTGCCCCCTTCTTTATTTTTTAGGATGGAGCCCTCTCCCGCGGCTCTCATATAGAACGTGTCCGTGCCGAATGTCAACCACACGCCGGCACAGCGGCCCTCGCGCGTCGGCCTTCTGGAGACTTTTCCTTTGGCCTTCTTGTATACTTTCTTCATCAGGGGTGATGGACATGCTGCACCTTGCCATTCTTCGTTCGTCCGCGAATGCCGCCATGCGATGTTGACCGCTACGCGGTCGCCAAATCGTTGTCGATGTCTGTGTCCGGCTGTCCATTAAGCTGAGTTTCCGGGACTTTCACCAGCTCGAAACCAATTTATTCACGTTTTCAGGGAGATTTGATGAATTCGCGCATTCGTCTATTTTTTATTTCGTTTTTTGCATTTGCTCTGCTCGGCGCCGCCTGCTCGAAGACGCCAGCGCAAAAAGAATCCGGCGCCGCGCGCCCGGCCATTGTCTTCATGACCGACTTCGGCACCGCCAACGACGCCGTGGCCATCTGCAAAGCCGTAATCGTTGGTATCGCGCCCGACGCGCGCCTGATGGACATCACGCACCAGGTCACGCCATTTCAAATTGAAGAAGCTTCGCGCTTTCTCGCCGGCGTCACGCCGTATTATCCCGCAGGCACGGTCTTCCTCGTGGTCGTCGATCCCGGCGTGGGCACTTCGCGCAAAGCCGTGGCCGTAAAATCCAAAAAAGGCCAATACTTCATCCTCCCCGATAATGGCATCATTTCGCCCGTCCTCGATCGCGACGGTCTCGACTCCGCGCGCGAAATCACCAATCCCAGCTGGATGATTCAGGCCCCTGTCTCTTCCACCTTTCACGGCCGCGACATTTTCTCCCCTGCCGCCGCGCATCTTGCCGCCGGCTGGGACTTCAATCTTGTGGGACCCGAAGTTTCGCAGCTCATCCGCCTAACGCCCAAATCTTCCACGACCACGGAAAAAGGCATCGATGGCGACATCATCGGCCTCGACGATCCTTACGGCTCGCTCATCACCGACATCCCCGGCGAAGAATTCAAGAAACTCGGCTACAACGTCGGCGACAAAATCCAGGTGCTCATCGACAAAAAACCAGTCACGCTCCCTTACGTCAAAACCTTCATGGACGTGCCCGTTGGCGATTCCCTTCTCTATATCGATTCGCGCGGACGCGTCGGCATCGCCAACAATGAAGGCAATTACTCCAAAAAATTCAATATTACGCCCCCCGGGACCTTTTTCATTCCGCGCAAGGGCGCTCCGATTAAAGGCAAGTGATTCAACACGGAGTAAAGATTCGCGATCTTATTTTTGATGAGAATTCTTGATAAGGACAATCCCATGACGCATCACACCGCTCGGCTCGCACGCGCTCTTGCTTTCGCATTTTTCGCATTGGTAGCCGCCTTCTCTTTTGCCGTCCCGGCAACGCTCGCACAATCCTTCCGCGGCGGCATCCGCGGAACCGTCACGGATGCGCACGCTTTGGCAATCGCCGGAGCCAAGATCACCGCTCGCAACCTCGGTACCAGCGAAACCCGCGAAGTCACTTCCGATTCCGAAGGCGCCTATCTCTTCCTCGAGCTGCCCGCCGGTGAATACGAAGTCTCCGCCATCGCTCCCGGCTTCCAGGAAGTCCACGCCGGTCACGTCACCGTAAACGTCGGAGCGGAAACCGTCGCCGATCTGCAGCTCGCCAAGCCCAATGAAAAAGTCGAGACGGTCAACGTAACCGAATCCGTCCCCCTCATCGACACCGCCAGCACTACGCTCTCGCAAGTCGTCGACCGCCAGCTCGTTCAAGAGCTCCCCCTCAACGGCCGCGACTTCGGCAAACTCGTCGCTCTCACTCCCGGCGTCACCGTCGAAGGCTCCGGCGTCGCCGGCTCCGAAAAAGGCTTCGGCCAGTTCAACATCAACGGCAATCGCGACCGCTCCAACAACTACATGCTCGACGGCACCGACAACAACGATCCCTTTTTCAACAATTCCGCTCTCAACCAGGTCGGTATCACCGGCGCGCCCGCCACGCTTCTGCCCCTCGACGCCATCCAGGAGTTCAATCTGCAAGCCCAGTTCGGCGCCGAATACGGCCGCAACTCCGGCGCCGCCGTCAACATCATCACCCGCTCCGGCACCAACGACTTCCACGGCTCTCTCTACGAATACAACCGCAATTCCTATTTCGACGCGCGCAACTATTTCAACTCCGTCGGCAATCCGCAATCTCACTTCACCAACAACAATTTCGGCGGCTCCCTCGGCGGCCCGGTCATCAAGGACCGCACCTTTTTCTTCGGCGCCTATGAAGGCCAGCGCGAACGCGTCGGCTCCGATTTCACTCTGTCCGTCCCCACGGCAAGCGACATCTCCACAGCCCGCGCTCTCGCTGTCGCCGCTGATCCCACGCTCAATCCCGCACCCGCCGACAAAATCCTCGCTCTTTTTCCGGCCAGCGCCTCGCGCTCTCTCCCTTCATCGGTCCGCGACAAAAACGACGGTGACAACTTCATCGTCAAGATTGATCACAGGCTTTCCTCCAGCAACACTCTGACTGGCCGCTATGCCTTCGGCCAGAGCGATCAAGTCTTCCCGCTCGGCTCGCTCGGCGGGTTTGGCAGCGGCTCGCGTCTTGCCACCTTTGCTCAACAATCTCCCACCCGCGTCCAGGTCATTTCCGCCAGCCTGCTTACCACGCTCTCACCGTCGAAGCTCAACGAACTCCGCTTCGGCTATTCCCGCTTCCGCACCGGCTTCACATCGGCCGACGCCACTCCCGGCAGCCCCTTCTTCGTCGATCCCTCCACCTTCGGCTTCAACTTCGGCACAGGAAAAGTTGGTCTACCGGAGTTTGACTTCAACGGCTTCTTCGAAAATCTCGGCGCAACCGCTTTCAGCATTCCCCGCGCCCGTGTCAGCGAGACTTTCCAGGTTCTCGACAATTTCACCTGGGTTCGCGGCCGCCACACCTTCAAGTTCGGCGGCGAAGTTCACCGCTACGACGTCCAAAGCTTCAACGACAACCTCGAGCGCGGCCTCCTCGACGTCGTAAGTCCGGGCATCAGCCCCGATCCCGCCATCGATACGCTTGTCGGCTTTTATCTCGGCGATTTCTCCACCTCCGCCCTCACCGGCAACACCAACCGTTTCACCTTCAACAACGCCTTCAGTTTCTTCGGCCAGGATGAGCTCCGTCTCCGCCCAAACTTGACGCTCAACCTCGGCCTGCGATGGGAATACTTCGGACCGCTCGGCGAAAAGCACAATCTCCTTTCCAATTTCGACTCCACCGGCAATCTCGTTCAGGTCGGATCGGCTACTCTTCCCCATGTCTACAACCGCGACCTCAACAACTTTGGTCCGCGCATCGGCTTGGCTTGGAATGTGCGCCGCAATACCGTGGTTCGCGCCGCCTATGGCATCTACTATGACTACGTTCCCCAGAACTTGCTGATCGCCAACTTCACCACTTCCGCTGGCGTCGCCACCAATCCTTCGAATCCAACCAATCCCAACGCCGTCCCCGATCCCGTCAACGGCCTCAACTTCAATCAGAACGGTTTCACCAACCCTTCTCCCACTACCCCGGTCTTCTCAGGAATTGCTGCGCAACCAAGCATCTTCATTACCGATCGCGATCTCCGCACGCCTTACGTCCAGAGCTGGAATCTCAACCTCCAGCATCAACTTGGCGGAAACTTGGCCTTCGAAACCGGTTATGTCGGAAGCAAGGGCACCAAACTCGTCCGCTTGTACGATCAAAACCAGGACCGCACCAATCCCAACTACAGTGCCATCGACGTTTTCTCCAGCGGCGCCAATTCCACTTACAACGCTCTCCAAACCACTGTGCGCCTGCAGAACTGGCACCGCCTCTCCGGCTTTTCCACTTACACGTGGTCAAAATCGCTCGATGGCGCCTCCGATGGCATCAACTTCAATTTCGCTAACGCCGCCATTCCCCAGGACTCCACCAATCTCCCTGCGGAAAAAGGCCCTTCCACCTTCGACACCCGTCATCGCTGGACTTCCGCCCTCAACTATCAGGTTCCCGTGATTCCTCGTGTCCCGCATCTTCTCGCCGACGGCTGGCAGCTCAACACCATCGTCACCGTGCAATCCGGCCGGCCCATCAACGTCATCACCTCCAACGCCGGAATCAATTTCAATTTCGACCAGCGTCCCGACATCGTTCCCGGCGTCAATCCCATTCTTCCTCATTGGACGCCCACCACCGGCTATCTCAACGCCAACGCCTTCGCCAATCCCGCCGGCAATTTCGGCAACTTCGGCCGCGATCAGGTCTTCGGCCCCGGCTTCTGGAACGCCGATTTCTCCCTCAGCAAGAATTTAGATTTGTTCGAGCGCCTCAAGCTCCAGTTCCGCAGCGAGTTCTTCAACATCTTCAATCACCCCAACTTCGCCCTGCCCAGCAACGTCATTAACCCGGGCTCCGGCCCCGCCGGTCTCATCACGCAAACTCCCGACGTCGCCCAGGGCAATCCCGGCCTCGGCGGCGGCGGCCCGCGCGTTCTACAGTTCGGCCTGCGGCTCCAATTCTGAAGCTCCGCAACAGAACATTCGCTGGGGGGCGGAGTTCCCCTCCAGCGATCTTCATGGTTACCTGGCAACCCAAGTTGTTAGTAGAGTTCCTGCGGCGAACCTATCGAATTTCCACTTCGTGAAAGCCGAAGCCCTTTAACATGCCCGTGATTGTGCTTCGCGCGTTCTCGCCCGCGGTCTTGAGGATGCCATCTTGCAGCGCGGCTTGTTCGAGCTGCCGCTCCGCTTCTTCGCGCACTTCGCTTTCCAGGTTGGGATCTGGCGAAGTGAATAGCCCGGTATCACGAGAATATACTTTCGTCCTGGCATTATCGATGCGCGTGCTGAAGACCTGCGCCGCGGGCAGGTGTATTGCCACTCTTTGCCCGTGTATTTGCACATCGCCGGGCTGCAGACCCGCGAGATTTATCCCCGCAACCACTTCTCCGTGCACCACCAGCAGCAGCCGGTCACCAGCCAGGAATTTCGGCAGATAAGGACTGGCGTGTTCACCCGAAATAATCTTGTCCATGGTATAGCTCACGGTTTCCAACCGCTGGAGTTGCTGAATCTGACGAACCACCGTTGGCTGATCCACATTGATCAGCGTGCGTCCACCCCGCAAATTGCTGATCAGGGTCAATAACCCAAGCCCGCTCGACATCCACACGAGCGTTCCAACCAAAACGACCGTAAGAACCGCGCCCAGGAGCGTCCCCAGAACCCACGAGCGCACCGTCCGGAAGTTTCCGGGCTTCCCGCGAATTACTGGTTCGTTAGCGAGAGGTGCATTATCACTGGTCATCTGTTTGTCCAACGGCTTCAGTGTAGACCATGCCAGGAAACCAGTTCCCGTATTCGTTTCATACGGCTGCAAAGCCGTCACTCCCCACACTGCTGCCCAGCGAAGGCCCGTTTTTGTAGGGCTGCGCACGCAGCCATCCTGCCTAAAGGGAGTGTGCCCGCAAAATCCAAATCAAAATCCCAATCGGAATTCCCACCGCGGCAATCACCGCGAATAAAATGATTGCGAGGAATATCCAATCCCGCCGGGTGTTCGCCCCCGGCTGCTCCCTCTCTCGGATCAGCAGCTTGTAGTTCCGACGATTTGCTTTCCAAAAGACGTGGAAGATGTCCCCCGCCACCGGGATTGCTCCCAACGCCGTTTCCAGAAGTACGTTTGCAATCATGCGTACCAGCGTGATCAGCTGCACGCCGCGGCGCCACGCCGCAAACACAATCAGGAAAGATGCGATGCCCGCCACCGCATCTCCAATCCCAGGTATCCAGCCAATCAACGCGTCGAGCCCAAATCGAATCTGCGTTCCCGGGATCCGGAACATGTCGTCCAGCAGGGCGGCGATGTAGTCGAGGTGTTCGTTTGACGCGAGTTGGCGCGGCATAGGTCTAGTCCGTTTAACACTATACAGGCCCACGCCAAAGGATGGCGTTTGTAGGGGCGCAGCATTGCTGCGCCCCGGTTGGTCAGTTGCAAGATGTCGGCCCAAAAAACGATACACATTTTTCCACAGTTAGGCCGCTTACGGGCAACGCTTCGCCGTTCGTATAATGGTTGAGCTTTGTTTCGTTCGGAGGATCTCGATGCTGTTCGCCACCGTATCGCGCGGTAAAAAAGCCGGACTTCGTTTGCTCCCACATCGCTTCAAAGACAACCGCTACCACGTCCAACTCGGAAAAGAAGGCCCCTATATTCCGCTCTCCGACTACCGCGATATCCCTTCCTACCTCGCCAACGGCTATTCGCTCCAAATGAGCAACCGGGCCGAAAACCACAATCCCACTCTGATCAGCCCACAATCCATCCGCGGATGGAGCCCGACCTTCTAAGTGTCATTTCTTCGTCGCGCTCTGTATTTGAGGCTTCCTCGAAAACGCCTTGTCGACTATCCGCTCTTTTTTGTTTATCGTGTGACCCTGGAACCATCGACCGCCTATCCGCGTATACTCTTCATCTCCCAAGGAGCGCCCATTGGACGACTCGATAAACTCCTCGCCGAACGCGCATCATAGCGCGCCGGCTGACTCACCCAACTCAGCTCAGCCCGCCCCCGGAAGTCCGTCCACCCTCTATAAGATCTTCATGGGCGCAGACGGCCTCCGCGCCGGCTGGAGCCTCCTCATCTTCATCACACTCCTGGCCGCATCACTGCGCGGCGTCAGTGCCTTCGTTAAGCTCCTGCATCTCCTCCCCACTCAGCCTGGCGCCAATACCGAGTTCTCTCCGAGCTTCGCCGTTATAGGTGAATCGCTACCCTTCCTCGCCACCCTTCTCGTCACCTGGATCATGTCGTTGATCGAGCGGCGTCCCAATTCCGTCTACGGCCTGGGCGGCAACCGCCAGCTTCCCAACTTCTTCACCGGCCTCGCTTGGGGCGTCACCTGTCTCTCGCTCCTTGTCCTCCTTCTCTGGAAGACCGGCCTCCTCGTCTTCGACAGCCGCCTCCTTTTCGGCTCCGATGCCTTCCGCTACGGTGCCATCTGGCTCTTCGGCTTCCTCATGGTTGGTCTCCTCGAGGAGTACCTCACCCGCGGCTACGTCCTTTTCACTCTCACTCGCGGCCTCGCCGGCATCTATTCCTGGCTCTTCAAGACCCGCCATAGCAAAGCGCTCGGTTTCTGGACCGCCGCGCTCGGCCTCTCCATCCTCTTCGGCCTCGGCCATCGCGGTAACCCTGGCGAGTCTCCTATTGGCCTTCTTTCCGCAGGCCTCGCCAGCCTCGTTTTCTGTCTCAGCCTCTGGCGCACTGGTTCCCTCTGGTGGGCCATCGGCTTCCACGCCACCTGGGACTGGGCCCAGTCCTTCCTCTACGGTGTCGCCGACAGCGGCCTCTTGGTCCAGCACCGCCTCTTCGCCACTCACCCCCTTGGCAAACCCCTCATGAGCGGCGGCACCACGGGGCCCGAAGGTAGCATCTTCGTCCTGCTCATCTTGCCCATCATCTGCCTCATCATCCTGTTCACCCTCCCCCGTACCACCTACGGCAACCCGGCCCTAAGCTACGCCAGCAAAAACTTGGAAGCAGCTTGAGTACACTTCTCACCCGTAACGAATTCAGCGCGAAATGGCGAAATGAGTAGCGCGTACGTTCGGTGAGTTTCCTGCGAAAACTGGGCTATTGCATTGCTTTCCTAGGCGTCCGGTGCTACTTTACACGCCAGTCTAAACCCCTACATCTGTATCCCATTGGAAATCACGGAGGAAAGATGAAAGTCATGAAGCTTGTAACAGGCCTGTGTGCCGTCGCGTTCTTTGCCGTCGGCGCACTTGCTCAGGATAAACCCGGCACCATCGCAGCCCTTGAATTCCAGACACCGAAAAACGGCATGGTGAAACAGTACGAAGATGGACGAAAAGCCAAAGTCGAATGGCACAAGCAACAAAAAGACAAAGACGCACTTTTTGTGTCCGAAGTTCTCACCGGGGAGAATATGGGAACGTACATCGTCGGGCGCTTCGGTATGCACTGGGCGGATATGGACAAGCCGTCGGTATCCGATGCTGCCGACCTGGAGCAATACAAGAAGCTCATCGGACCCTATGTCGAAAAATTGACCGCCACCTACTACGAATTCTTGCCCAAGTGGAGCAACCCTTCTACCGACACAAACACAAAATACATCGAAGTGGTTAGTTTCCACATCAAGTACGGTAAGGGTGATGATTTCCGCAGCGCTGTCGCGAAAGTTCATGAAGCCAATCAGAAGCTGAAGTCGCCGAGTCACTACTCATGGTATCGCCTCGCGAACGGCGGGCGGGGCGGCACATACGTTCTTACCATCGATCATGCGAACTGGGCGTCCTTCGAGGATGATCCCGCAGTCAAGCCCCTGCGCGACAGGCTGCGCGAAGCCTTCGGCGAACAGGAAGCCATGTCGGTGATCGAACGGCTCAACGGCTCCGTCGAGAGCACCTACAGCGATCTCGTCCAGCCTCGTCCGGACCTGAGCTACATCCCCGCCAAATAACGCGGCCTCCACCACCTGTTGGCATTCGTTTGCCGGCATGCTTTTTCCCTGTCTTGCCAGCGTGGCGCACAAATCCGCCACGCTGGCAAGATTCGCTTTGTCACCTCAGCCCTCCAGCCTGAATCCTGCTAAACGTGGTAATCGGACATGTCCGGTAAGCCGACTTACCAGGAGGTACAGCACAGGAGAGGGGGCTTTGTGCAGATTCAAATGCGGTTTACGTGTTTTCTTGCGCGACGTAGCAAGGCATTCGCCTCTGCTAATCCAGCCTCAGTGACGCAATTCGATTCACATACTTTTCGCAAATGGGGGATTGCTCTCTCAGGGTTATGCTCCACTTCGAGATAGTGTTTCGCAATTTCTAGATTGGCCTCGTCATCACCCAGCCTCACTGCCTTCTTAAACCACTCCAGAGCCCGTCTATATTTCTTTTCATTCCGCCACATGACCGCAATATTGTGTGCGGCACAGGACTCGCCGCGCCGATACGCTCGCTTGTACCAATACATCGCTGCTGAACGGTTTCGTCGAACACCTGTGCCCTCGTCATAAAAGTTGCCCAAGTTTATCTGGCAAGAACTGTCACCCGCGTTCGCAGCCGCGAGAAAGAGACGGAATGCAGATTTAAGGTTGCCCGCGTCGGCTTGTTTGTCCGCACGTATGAAAAGGTCATCCGTCTTGGATTTCCGTGGCTGCTTTCCGGTATTCGTTGATTTTGCCATCTGCCCGTAATCCATCCAAAGATAACAGAGTAAGGCGATGACAAGCATCACGCACTTGGAATCTGATTGGTTAAGTCCAGATTAACGCTGCCGGACAAGTCGGTCCCGGTAAATAAGCCTTCCCTTCGCATCCACTACTTTCCTAACGAGATAGGTTCGTTGCGGTATTATGTTCTCAAGGGATTTGATCCAATAAACAACAATCATCATGTTCCCTCATATCTCCGACGACGATAGGTTGTTGCTAATTGCGCTGGTGGCGGCTCTACTCTTCGGACTTTTCTGGTGGTGGAACCGGAGTGCAAAGAAGTGGCTTGAAGAAAACGGCCGGGAGGAAGTGTGGCCGAACGCACTAGACTGGCTGCGTGACACCCAGCAAAAGCCTGCGACGCCTCTGAAATATTCAGAGCAGGAGTTTCAGGAAATGGTAGCGAAGGCCCTGGACGAAGTTCCGGAGGAATTTGACAAGGAATGGAACAACGTTGCGGTCACCGTCAGCACAGATTGGCCCACGGAGACAGAAAAGAAAAGGATGGGAGTGCCAGAAGGGCATCTAGTATTTGGAACTTACTCCGGGGTTGACCGGACGAAGGGATTCCGGGCTGAGAGTGGTTCCCGACATGTCATTGTGGTTTATCAGCCTGCACTGGAATTGTGTTACGGTTCCGACAAAGACCGATTGGAGCAGGAAATCCGTCGCGTGGTGCTCCACGAGTTGGCACACCATCTTGGGATGTCCCATAAGCGGATGAAAGAAATAGGGTTGTAATCTCGCTGAACTTCCAAACTCCTGACTAACACGGTAATCGTACAAGTCCAATTTCCTGCCCGTCCAGAAGCGTTTTTTGAGCAAATTGCCAACTAGCCGGTTACCCGCATTCCGGAAACTCGCCCCATTCGCCCCTCGACATAAACGTTACCCCTCACGTACAGTATCGGATGGGTAAGCGTGTCGATGATTCTCGGTAGCGCCAGCATCCTGCTGGCTTTTTTTGTTGCTATCGAGTGCGCCGCTTCTAACTTCAAGTTTCCAATTTCGAGTTTCGCTCCTGCAACCGCAACTCCCTTTAGAATGAACAGTTGCAAGGGAGTGCCCTACTTTGCAGATTCTTTCATATGCTAAGTACCTTTAGAATGAACACTTGCAAAAGTGTATCAAAACAAAGCGCTTTAAGTATCTTTAGAATGAACACTTATGCAAAAACCGGGGGGAGGGTCCCCCGGTAGCATAGGAGTAAATTCCTAACTCGCATGTCGGGGCTGTGGGCTTCCAGGAACCTTGCGCCCTCTTTCCATTCACCAGGTCGCCGATTCCTCATGCCCCCGGCGGACCACAAATCGGGGCCCTCCCCCAGTCCTTCTAGTCGCGCTGGTTTGCATTTTTCCCCAAATCGCCCAACAATGACCCTGTACCAAACGTTGTCGCTCGGGCTACACCGAACTTGTAGTGGCGAGCCTTTAGGCCCGTGTCTTTTCGCTCTTCGAGGTAACCACCATGCCAGAAGCCGTAATCGTATCCGCCATCCGCACTCCCGTAGGACGCGCCTACAAAGGTTCTCTCCGCTTCACGCGCCCCGACGATCTCGCCGCACTCGCCATCAAGGAAGCCATCGCTCGCGTTCCCGGCCTTGATCCCAAGGACATTGACGACGTCATCCTCGGCTGCGCCATGCCCGAAGGCGAACAGGGCATGAACGTCGCGCGCATCGCCGCGCTCCGCGCCGGCCTCCCCGTCGAAACCAGCGCCATGACCATCAACCGTTTCTGCTCCTCGGGCTTGCAGGCCATCGCGCTCGCCGCCGAGCGCATCCGCTCCGGCTCTGCGGAAATCATCGTCGCTGGCGGCACCGAATCCATGTCCCTGGTCCCCATGGGCGGCAACAAGATCTCTCCCAATCCCTGGCTCGTCGACCATTCCCCGGACACCTACATCAACATGGGCCTCGGCACGGAAAACATCGCCCGCAAATTCGGCGTCACCCGCGAGCAGGCCGATCAGTTCGCCGCCGACTCCCACAAGAAAGCCGTCGCCGCCATCGCCGCCGGCAATTTCAAGGACGAAACCATTCCCGTCGAAGTGAAAATCACTTCGCTTCCCAATGGCAACGGCGCGTCATCGAAACCCAAGTCCTCTCCCAAACCTGCCACACAAACCTTTGTCTTCGATAGCGAAGAGCTTCCTCGCGCCGAAACTTCTCTCGAAGTTCTCGCCAAGCTCAAGCCCGCGTTTCATGCCAAGGGCAGCGTCACCGCTGGTAACAGCTCGCCACTAAGCGACGGCGCAGCCGCCACCGTGATCATGAGCGACGCCCGCGCCAAGTCCATGGGCTTGAAGCCGCTCGTGCGCTTCGTCACCTACACCACCGCTGGCGTTCGCCCCGAGGAATTCGGCATCGGCCCGGTCTTCGCCATTCCCAAAGCGCTCAAGCTTGCGGGTCTCTCGCTCAACGACATCGCCGTCATCGAGCTCAACGAAGCCTTCGCCGCGCAATCGCTCTGTGTCATTCAGCAAGCCAGCCTCGACGCTTCGCGCGTCAATCCCAATGGCGGCGCCATCGCCCTCGGCCACCCGCTCGGCTGCACCGGCGCCAAGCTCACCGCCACCATCATCCGCGAGTTGCAGCGCAAAAATGCCCGCTACGGCATGGTCACCATGTGCATCGGCGGTGGCATGGGCGCCGCCGGCATCTTCGAGCGCCTCGCGTAACGCCGCATCACGGGAGCCGCGTAACGCGCAACGCCGCCTCCCGCGTAACGCCGCGCCATGCCTAACGGCGCATCCCGCGGGACACCACGTCGGGACGCAACGACTACAATTTGTCATCCCGAGCGGAGCGAGGGATCTGCTTTTCTCTTCCTGTTGTGGCGCCGGATTCCGCTCGGCCCTCTTGCGGTTGTAGGTGCCGGGCTCTAGCCCGGCGCGGTTTGCCGCTTGCAACCACAATAATCTCCTGTCATCGTGCTGTCCGCCATTTCCGACTTGTGCGGAGGTTTGTAGATGAAATCGCTATTTTGCTCGGCCCTGTTTCTTCTGACCTTCTCGCAAAACGCCCAATCCCCCACCGCCGTCGCGGTCAAGGACGAACCTCACCATCATCTCGTCTTTGAAAATTCCTACGTCCGCGTCTTCCGCGTGAGCATTCCAGCTAACGACGCAACTCTTCTCCACCAGCACGATTTGCCCTACCTCTTTGTCGCGCTTGGCCCCGCCGACGTCGTCAACGCCGTGGCCGGCAAAGCGGAAGCGCGCCTGGTGATGGCCGACGGCCAACTCGGTTATTCGCGCGGAGGCTTCGCCCACATCGCCCGCACCGACGCCGGTAGCTCCTTCGACAACGTCACCGTTGAACTTCTCCATCCCCAGGGCGACCCGCACAATCTCTGCGAGAAAGTGATCGATGGCCCGCTGGGCGCCTGCAACGAGCCAGCTCCAAGCGGGCCTGCCACGAACTCTGGAGCGAGGGTGCCACCTTTCAAGGCCAGGCCGCTCTTTGAGACCAGCGAAGTGCGGGCCGTCTCGAACACGCTGGAAACAAGGTCGCGCTACACCCATGCAAATTCGAGCTTCGCGATGCTCTTTGTGGTTGCCAACGATTCCGAGCTGCAAATCGAATTTCCCGGCGAGCCAGCCAGATCTCTTCACGGCGGTGAAGTTCTCTGGCTAGATGCCGGCGGAACAGCCACCATCTCGTGTCCACTCAAACAGGGGGCTTCGCGCTATTGGGTGTTCTTCTTTAAAGACGGGAAACCGGCCCAAAAGAATTAACGAAAAATAGCTGGCTACCTTTTCTTCGCTTCCACGTGCACCAACAGCGTTTCCGGCTTGCCGGGCATGGTCATAAACTCTTCGCTCACCAGCGTTCCAGGTCCCGTCACGCGCGTGAGATTGCGCAATTTCAGCGTGGCGCCTTGCGCGGGGAACTCCGAGTGGTACACCAGCGCATCGCCCTCGAACTGCCCAGTTTCTACGAGAGCGCCAGGAACACCGTTGCCGAATACATAAGCTTTGTAGGCCTTTTCCCTGGCGTCCCAGGTCATGATCAGCAATCCTTCGAAGTCGCCGACGGGCCCTTGCGAATGAAACGTGTTGATTAGCGATTGTCCGCCCGGGCCGAGTTTGCTCGTATACACGCCGCTGTTCACGCCGCCGTTCGGAGAAAACGCGGACTTCGGATACGTCTCGGTGTAGTCCCATTCGCCGACGTAAAACGCCAATCGCTGCATCTCAGGAGACATTTTTATGGGAGCGCTGACAGGCTCGGCCTCCGCCAGAGTCTTCAGCCGGTGGAGGTCCTCTTGCACCTTTTCTCTGGCCTCCGGCGTGATGATCGGCTCGAACAACCGTGGCATGAATCCGAAATAGTTTGCCGTCGTGTCGAACTGCAGCCGCGTCTTGCCGTCTTGCTCGGTCAGCGTATAGTCGGCGGTCTCCATGAATCCATTCGCGGGATCTCCGAGCGACTTGACCAGGATGGAAAGCGCGCGGTCCTTTTCATAACGCGTGACAATCATTTCCATCTCCACGCGATCGTCTTTGTAGGTCTCCACGATGCGGAATTTTCTTCCCACTTCTCCGCCGTCCGCGGGCGAGGACACTTGCTTGATTTCTTCCAGCCCGCCAATCCATTTCTTTACCCGCTCGTCTTCCGCGAGCCAACGGAATACCTGCGCCGCTGGCCGGTCGATCGTGATTTCCGTCAGCACGTGCCCGTGCCCCGGCCGCAATCCGGCCAGCCACAATCCCGCGACGGCGAGCACGAAGAGCGCGAGTAAAACACCGAGAATGCGAAAGATCCATTTCATGACCACCTCGCAGAGAAGCGGAGAGATTTACGACAAATATTTCTCGCAAACAGCAACTTAAACCCGATTCTATTCCTGCGGTGGCTTTTTACGGGCAAGTTTTGCGAGTATGGTGCTCTTCATGCGCTGGCTTTTTGCGCGTTCAGCAAGCTGGCTAGCCGTTCGATCGCCCGGTCCATTTCCTCTTCGATCTTCTTCGCTTTTGCCGCTGGAAGTCCCCAACCGCAGCCGCGTATGCATACCATTTTTTGCGGTCCCATGGCGAACGCTTTCAGTTCGAGGGCGCCGCGAATTTCATCCCATCCGAGCGTCGTTTCCCACTTGGATTTCGCAAGGACGCGGCCGGTCACCGCGCCGCCTTCTCGCAGCGCCAGCGCGAACTTTTCCCCGGCGTCACCAAATTCCCCGCTCGCTGTCAGCCACTTTTTGAGTCCGGCTTCGGTGCGATGGAACGGGAGAACATCCGCGAACGCGAAAGTCGCGGGCCTCATGGCCTGAAAGGAGCTTCGCGGCGTTCCAAAATAATTCTCTACGTAGTGTTTGAGCAGGGCCAGCGCCATGATCCAGCCAGAATCGACGCCATCATACTCATCGTTCCACTCCGCGCCCTCGCGAAATCCGGAGTTCACCAGGCGCATGACCGTTTCGCCGCCTTCTTTCGTGATGGTCACTTCCAGAATTCCGGCGCTCATCCCCGGAGGCGGATTCCAGCGAATCGCGAACCTCTTACTTGGTTCCGCTGCGAGAACTTCGTAGGGGATGGTGTAGTTAAATCTTTCAAAGATCCACGTTATCGTAGCGCCTGGTTCCGCTTTGCCCTGCGCTTTGTCCGGGAACCAGTGCGCGATTTTTTCCGGGTCGGCCCAAGCCTCGTACACTTGCTCGGGCGTCGCCGACGTGCGAACTTCCGCGACGATTTTCCGCCCGCGATGTTCAATGGGTTTTTCTTCGGGTGATTTTGTCATGATGTGCTCGCATTCCCGCCCTCGACCGAGTGCGGAGTAGTCTCTGCTTTCTCTGCTGGGATCGGATAACAACCTAGAACCAAACGAAAAGGTCTTCCGTCAGCCGTCGAGCCATCGGGCCGCCGAAAAGGGGCGCTGTGCCTACCAACAACATCGACGATAGCCCTTTGCAATTCCGCCGTGAATTTGGCGCGCTGTTCGGACGAAGTAAAGCGCATTTCTGAGTTGATGGATAGGGTGGCCAGCCGTTTTCCTTCTTTTGCAGCCAATTCCGCCACGCGGCCGAGTTCGTTCTGAATTTTGGAAGCGAGACCGATGAGGTAGTTCGCGGAAAAGGTGTCGGCGACGTGCGCGGGATCGGCGGCGAGTTTGCCGAGAAGCTCGGGCGAGAGGACATAGCCGCGGGCGGTGGCGATATAGCATTGCTCGAACATGCGGCGGCGACGGCGTCGGCCAGCGCGGGTAAGGAGTTTCGCGCGAGCCAATTCGCGGACGTGGTAGTTCACGGTCTGGCGCGGCAGGTTCATGCGGCGGGCAACGCCCGTAGCCGAATCGGGTTCCAGCAAAGCACTGAGAATGCGCAAGCGCAAAGGGTGATAGAGGAGCACGGCTGCCTGCGCATGATCGCGCAAAACGCGTAGGTCGATGCCGCTGGCCGGCAGCATCGCAGAATCGCGGGAGCCCTGGGAATGGGTACGGGAAACCAAGCGGGTTGCCTCCTCTTTTTGGTGCCGGGCCGCTTTGGACTTGAGCCGCCCCGAGTTTCCAATAGACCATTTAATTTGTCAAGACAATTTTATTTGTCAACTTCACAATGAGTACCAGCGCGTCTCAGCCGACTGAACGCTTTTGAAGTCCCAGGCTAAAAACGCATCCAGGAGATGCATGAGTAGGACCGGTCAAGGATCTTCCGATGTCCGTCTGTCGGATCAGCTGCGGGGCGCATCCATGTGTTGTTGACTTGCAGTGCTCCCGTGGTTCGTCCGTTCTTCCAATTGTCTTCCGTATTGCCGACGATATGACCCCCGCGCTTCGCACCTGAGTCTTTTAACTATTCGAGGGCTATCCAGGCTTGATGTTTTGGTTGAGCCGCAGCACGTTCATTGGGTCGTACTTTTTCTTGGTCTCCAGGAGGCGAGCATAGTTCGGTCCGTAGGCCGAGCGGACAAGCTGGTCACTCGTATCGCCCAGCTGGTTCACGTACACTCCATGCGCAAAGGGTTGCAAATTGTCGCGCGTGGCCTGGACCCATTGCACCGAATCAGCCTTCTCTGCGGAAGCGTTCCAGACACCCGCCATGTCTACCTCATAGCCTGGCTGCCGCAGAGCAAACGCCGTATCACTCAAACCTACACGGCTAATAGCTCCGCGCAGCGGCACAATGATCAACTTGCATTTTGGTGGCGCATTGTTGATTGCCGTCGTAATCGCCGCAATTGCGGGCCCGCTAAGTTCCCGAAGAAGGAGATTCGTTTGGAAATGCGCAACCGGCGCTTGAAGAAAACCACCTGCCGCCTGAGCTTCCAGATAGGACATGACTTTGACGCTGTCATCCTGCGGTTTGAGCGCACGCAGAGGTCTCACCAAGTCATTCCCCATTCGTGGGTCGCCGCAATAGCAGACATCGACTCTGAGTCCTGGTCCGCGTTCGGACGGCAACAACTGGGCAAACGCGTCCATTTCATCTGGGGCCCCCGCGAGAAACCTAACGAAAGCCTCCAGAAGGTCTGGAATGCGTCCTCCCGGATAGGTCAGCGCTCCCGACACAACCTCCCCCACCGGATGGAGCTCGTACTCCAGTGCCGTCACCACACCGAAGTTACCGCCTCCTCCGCGAATGGCCCAAAAAAGATCTGGATTGGACTTCTGGCTGGCCTCGACCTGTTTCCCGTCCACGGTCACTACTTGCGCCGATAGCAGGTTGTCACACGCGGCGCCGTATTTATCCATCAAGCGACCTTCTCTCCCGCCGAGCGTCAGGCCGGCAATTCCCACCGTAGGGCAGCCGCCTGATGTTGTCGCAAGCCCAAAGCGCTGCGTCGCTTCGTCGAGATCGCGCACCAGCGCGCCCGCCTCCGCGCGAGCTACGCGTTTGCTGGGGTCGACTTTAACTCGTTTCATTTGCGAGAGGTCGATTACCACGCCGCCATCGCACATCCCGTATCCAATCCGGCTATGGCCTCCGCTGCGAACCGCTAGTGGCAAATTCTTGGCCTGGGCAAAATCTAGCGCGCGCACCACGTCGGACGGCCCAGCGCAGCGCACGATCACCGCCGGACGCCGATCGAATGCCCGATTGAAGATTGATCGTGCCTCCTCATACTCGCGTCCATCCGGCGTGATTACATGGCCGGCAATTTCGGAAGCCAACTTGCGAATCGCGGCGAGGTCGAGCGGAGTGACACTCTGCTCGACTCCCTTCGCCTGCACCTCAAGGGTTTTAGGGCACGCGTACAACGCAGCGCTGGCAAGGGCCGTTTGCCGGATGAACTGTCTTCGAGCGATACGCGACATAAGACCGGCTCAACTTTCAGTGAAAGACTCTACTCACAAGCGCGCGGCAACACTTCCAGGCGTGACTTGCAAGCGATACCTCCACAGTGAAAAAGCGGTTGGAATTCGACGTCAGCCTAGCGTCCGCGCTTGGTGGAGTCAATTCTGACCTAATGATGGGCAAAGCGGAAATTATGCCAAAGGGTGGCCCGGATCGAGTGCCAGCCACTGATGAGGCAGGTTGGCAGGTACTAGGGAGTTTTTGAGGCGGAGATGATTTGCTTGGCGCGGGCGGCGAGGGGCGCGAAACGGGGGTCGGAGCGGAGGGCGTTCAAGGAGTCACCGGATAACTGATCCGTGAGATCGGAAGGTCTGGGACCATCGTCGAGACAAAGTTGGAAATGGGTGAAGGCTTCGTCGCGCTTGCCCTGCATGGCAAGCACGTGCGTCAGGGAGCATTCGGTCACTGCGGTGTCCGGGTGGTGGGCAGTGAGAACTTTGATGCGGAGGGCGATTGTCTGGCGATAGAGGGCTTCGGATTCGGCATAATGATGTTCGTTGGCAAGGATATCGGCGAGCACGTTCATGTTCGCGAGGGTGTCGGAATGTTCGGGGCCGAGGACGCGGCGCTCGGCGGCGAAAGTTGCGCGGGAGAGTTTTTCCGCTTCGGAATAGCGACCCTCCATTTTCAGCGTATCCACAAGATTGCCCTGGGTGACGAGAGTGGAGCGGTTGTCCGGTCCGAGAGTGCGGGTCTTGATTTCGAGGGCCTGGCGGAAAAGCGGTTCCGCTTCGGAATAGCGTTTTTGAATAGTGAGGACCAGAGCCAAGTTGCCCATAGTCAATACCGTGCTGGGATGTTCGGGACCAAGAATGCGCCGTTTGGAGTCCAATACCTGCCGGTAGACGGTCTCAGATTCGGTGTACTTCTGTTCCTGAGAAAGAATGTTGCCGATGTTGTTGAGGTCGTTGAGGACCTCGGGATGATCGTCCCCTTTCGACTTGCGGTCGAGTTCAAAGACTCTCCGGAAGGATTCCTCGGCTTGGGCGAATTTGGCCTGATAGGCGTAACAAATGGCCAGGTCTTGCTGAAGCAGAAGCGAAGTGGCAGTGTCTTTAGTGCCGGCAGCGTCGTGGAGTGCCTGGAGAAAGACAGCTTCGGCATCCGAGTAGCGGCCGGCATCGCGGAGAAGGTCGCCGAGCTGTCCGGCATCTTTGAGGGCCTCAAGGTCGGAAGGGCCAAACGATTTGCGGGAACGTTGAAGCGCGGCACGGGCAAGCTGCTCCGACTCCGGGAATTTGGTTTGGTCTTGGAGAACGATGGAGAGTGCGCGCATGGAAGCGATGGTGTCGCGGTTGTTGGGGCCGAGGGTTCGGGTGCGAATATCGAGAGCTTGCCGATCGAGCGATTCCGCCTGGGAGTACAGGCCCAGGCTGAAGTAGACGTGTCCCATGGCGGCCATCAATTGCGCCTGTAGTTCGGGATCCTGCCGGAGACCGGTGTCAATGTCCTTGGATGCTTTGTCGAGGACTTCACGAGCGGTGATGGAATTGCCGCGGGATTCGCTGGGGTCGGAGACCTTGAACATTCTGGTCATGAAGTCGGTAACGCGGCTGGCGCGGTCGCGTTCACGGGCGGTACGGTCGCGCTCCTGGGTGACGCGGCGAATCTGCACGGCTTGCAGGATGGCAAACACGATGAGAAGAGCCACGCCAGCGGACGCAACGGAGACGGCGACGCGGTGGCGGCGGACATATTTTTGAATGCGGTAAGCGGCGCTGGCGGGGCGGGCGGTGACGGGCTCGTGGTTGAGAAAGTGCTGCAGGTCTGCGGCGAGTTCGTTGGGAGTGCCGTAACGGCGGGCGCGATCTTTTTCAAGGGCCTTCATGGCGATCCAATCGAGATCGCCGCGAAGGAGGCTCACGAGTTGCTGCGGACCGGTGGAGCGAAGATCGGCGGTGTGCGTGGCGGTTTTGTGTTCAGTGGTGGCTTTTTTGTTGAATTGGATGCTCGGAAGCGGTGGATCCACTTCGCGGAGCCGGCGCAGGCTCTCCCGAATGACTTCGGCGCGCCACTGGGTGGGATCAAAGGGCAGAGAGCCGGTAAGAAGTTCGTAGAGGATGACGGCGAGAGAGTAGACGTCGGTGCGGGTGTCCACGTCCTGAACGTCGGGGTCGGCTTGCTCGGGGCTCATGTAAGCGGGAGTGCCGACAAAAACTCCGGCGCGGGTAACCATGGTGGCGAGGGCGTCTCCTTCGGAGAGGGCTTTAGCGATGCCGAAGTCGATGATGCGGGGCGTGGGCTTGCCGTCGATTTCAGTGACGAGAATATTAGCGGGCTTGAGGTCGCGGTGAATGACCGCTTTCTGGTGGGCGTGCTGGACACCATCGCAGACTTCGAGGAAGAGAGCGAGACGCTCGCGGATGGAGAGCCGTTTCTGGTCGCAATAGAGAGTGATGGGGACGCCGGGGACATACTCCATGACGAAGTAGGGAATGCCTTCGGGAGTGGCGCCGGCCTCAAAGACTTTGGCGATAGCGGGATGATTCATGCGGGCGAGGGCCTGGCGCTCGGACTCGAAACGCTCAATGAGGACGCTGTCGGAGAGGCCAGCGCGGATGAGCTTGATGGCGACGAGGCGCTGCAGCGGGGAGGTTTGTTCCGCAAGCCAGACCTGGCCCATGCCACCCTCGCCGAGTTTGCGGATCAGGCGATAAGGGCCGATGGTTTTGGGAATGGCGCCGTAAGCCGAATCGGGGGAAGAGGAGGAGGTCAGCAGTGTTTCGTCAATGCTTGCGGGAGATGAGGGAGTTGCGGGGCTGGAGCCGGGCTGAGGGTCTGTTGAGTTTTTGTGAGCAGAGGAGTTCGGGTCTTCAGGTTCGGGCATAGGTGATGGTTTCCGAAACAAGATGGAAAGTTGGGCGAAAGGATACCACGAAATAAGTGGTGCAATGCTCGACTCGAGAGGCGATTTGCCGCAGACCGCGCGCTTTAGAGAAGGTCTTTGTTCAAAGTGGTTAACACTTTTTACCGAACGACCGCGCGAGCAGGAAGACGGAGAAATTGACAGAATCGCAGGGTCCGCGAAAAGCTGAGCCGAAGAGAGCCGCACTGGCGCTCCTCGGTATCTTTGATTGCCTCTGGGGCGTCATCCTTGTAAACTGAGAGTTACCCTCACCATTTAAGGAGAGTTCTTATGGCAACCACCGTGCTCACCAAGGCCGCAGCAAAGGGCGGCAGCTTCCTGCTGGAAACCACGCACCCGCAGGACGTGTTTACGCCAGCGGATCTTACCGACGATCAAAAACTCATTGGGCAGACTGCGGAAGAGTTTGTGCTGAAAGAGGTCTTCCCGCACATCAAGGATCTGGAAGCGAAGAAGCCGGGCTTGATGGCGGAGCTGGTGAGGAAAGCGTCGGAGCTTGGAATCATGAGCGGAGGAATCCCCGAGGAGTACGGTGGGGCGGGACTGGATAAAATCGCCACGACGGTGCTTACCGAAAAGCTGTCGATTTACGGCGGCTTCGCGGTGACGCATGGTGCGCACGCGGGGATCGGCACGCTGCCGATCGTGTATTTCGGAACGGAAGCGCAGAAGAAAAAGTATCTGCCAAAGCTGGCCAGCGGCGAGATGATCGGCGCGTATTGCCTCTCGGAGCCGCAAGCCGGGTCGGACTCGCAGAATTCGCTGACGCGCGCGGAGCTGAACAAGGAAGGCACGCACTACATTCTGAACGGGCAGAAGATGTGGATCACGAACGGCGGCTTCGCGGACCTGTACATTGTGTTCGCGAAGATCGACGGCGAGAAATTCTCGGCGTTTATCGTGGAACGCGCTTTCCCGGGATGCAAGCCCGGTAACGAAGAGCACAAGATGGGGATTCACGGAAGCTCGACGACACCGGTGTTCCTCGAGAATTGCATGGTGCCGAAAGAGAATTTGCTTCACGAAATCGGCCGCGGACACATCGTGGCGTTCAACATTCTGAACGCCGGCCGATTCACATTGGGCGCTTCGGCGGTGGGCGGGTCAAAACACGTATTACAGAGTTCCGCGAAGTATGCGAGAGAGCGCAAAGCGTTTACCAAATCGATCGGCGACTTCGGTTTGATCAAGGAAAAATTGGCGGAGATGGTGATCCAGATTTATGCCGTGGAATCGATGAATCTGCGGTCGGCGGGAAACATGGAAGCGGCGATGGTGGCGGCCTCCGGCTCGGGCGACAAAATCAAAAACACGATGCATGTGCTCGAGGAGTACGCGATCGAGAGTTCGATTGCGAAGGTGTATGGAAGCGAGATGCTGGACTTCGTGGTGGACGAGGGCGTGCAGATCTTCGGAGGCTATGGATTTCACGAGGACTATCCCGTTTGCCGGGCGTACCGCGACTCGCGAATCAACCGCATTTTTGAAGGCACGAACGAAATCAACCGCATGCTGATCGTGCAGATGCTGCTGAAGCGCGCGATGGGCGGGCAGTTGCCGCTGATTCCCGCGGCGATGAAGCTGGCGGAAGAAATCCTCGCGGGGCCGTCGTTCGAGGAAGCACCGGAAGGCGTGCTGGCGGAAGAGGCGCGCGTGGTGGCCAATGCCAAGAAAATGTTCCTGCAAGCCGCGGGTGGCGCGGTGCAAAAGTTCCGCGAGAAGCTGGCCGAGGAACAAGAGCTCCTCGGAGCGCTGTCCAACATGGTGATGGAAATTTATGCGATGGAGTCCAGCATGCTGCGGGCGCAGAAGGCGGCGATGACCAGAGGCGAAGCCGCTTCGCAAGCGATGATCGACGCGGCGCGAGTGTTCATCAGCGACGCGGCGGAGCGCACCGAGCACGAAGCGAAGCGCGCTATCGCCGCGGTTCACGAAGGCGACATGCTGACGACGCAAATGGCGGTGCTGAAGCGTTTTGGCAAACGCGCGCCGGTCGATACGATTGCGCTGCGGAGGCGCGTGGCTGCGGCCGTGCAGTCGCAGGACCGCTACCCCTTCGAGGGGCGATAAGAAGCACAGAGTCGAAGCTGCAAACGAACCGCCCTGAATAACTAATTGGCGAGAGGCAAGACTCGCTGGACCAGTTCCTCGCTAAATTTCTGTTGCTCTTCAAAAAATGGAAAATGGCTGGAATTTTCAAACCAGATAAATTCCTTGTGCGGAGCTGTAATCGTTTGATGGTAATCCCAAATCAGGGAAGGACGGCAGAATGGGTCCTGTCTTCCTTCAAAAAAGAAGATCGGCGCGCGAAAGTCGAGCCCGAGTTGACTCAGATCAACATTTGCCAGTGGCGGAGCCAGGATACCAACGGAAAAGGACATGCCGCTGACAAAGCCATAGTCATCGGCGAGAGAATATTCAGGCGCTGCTATAACATCTGACAGAATTCTTTTCGTATTCGTGAAATCCGTGGCGCTGGGCGGCGGTCCGAGCAACTGGCCTTCCCAGTCTCTGGCGATCGACTCCTTTCTCAAATCGAACTTTGGAGGAGGAAAAGGGGCAATACTCTCCAAGTCTTTGAGCGCTTGCTCATTTTGACGGCTGCGTGCTTGTTGCAAAGCGTCCTGGTATGCGACATCCTCGTTCTGCTGCGTATTCACAATCTGTCCGACTCCCACATAAGCGAAAATGAGTTCCGGATGTTCGTGCGCCAGCCAAAGACCCAAAACACTTCCCCACGAATGACCCACGACGAAAATCTTTTCCCTTTTGAAGCGACCGCGAAGATAATTCACCACGTCAAGCGTGTCCTGCTCCATTTGCGGCACATTCATGGTTCCGCGTTGAAGTTCCTTGTCATTCGACGCGTAGGTCTTCCCCGCTCCTCGTTGATCCCATTGCACTACGGTGAAGAATTTCTCCCATGGATCCTGAAACGCGCCCGCCAGAGGAATGAAGGCAATGCCGGGCCCGCCATGAATCCAGAGAAGAATCGGGTTGTTCCTGTTCTGGCCCCGGACCTCGATCCACTGGTCAATACCGCCGATTCGCACCAGCTCGAGGCTATTGATGCCATGGGGTGAATGAATGGCGCGTTTTTCAGCAACCCGGTGCTGCAGATATTTTCTATACAACAGGGCAGACGAGAGCACCACTACGACGAAGCAAGCGACTGCTATCCCGACGTACTTCAGAATCTTCATGATCACGAGTCATCCCCCGGAGTAAGTTCCCTCCTCTCTATACGCGCACACTTGCATCCTTGTTCCCCGGGAGGCAGCCCAGGAAGGCTACAACGAACTGATGGTGACGTGGATCTTCGTCGGGACTCAGCTGAGCACGGGGAACTGGAGAATCTAGGTTTCGATCTGAACGAGTTCGGATTGGTCGCCGACGGGCGTGCCGCCTGGACCCCAGCGCGATGGCTGCACGGGGCGGCGGCGGAGGCGATTGATCAGCGAGCCGACGGCAATGGAGCCGGCGACGAAGTGGCCCACGGTGGCGCGGCCCAGCACTTTTTGGCCGCGAATCCAATGCAAGCCGCTGCTCGCGGCACAACCGCACTGAGAGCAGTCCGGGGAACCGCCAAACACGCAGGGTTCGACACGGGTTTCAAGATCGGCGGAATAGTTCGCGGACATTTTGGCGAAGAGACAATCCTGCGGATTCTTCGGAGGTTGCACGAAAGCACGAGCAAGTCCTTCGGGCATCAAAAGTTTGGGATATGTCTTGGCGAGGCGTGGCAATACTTGCGCGACGGTGTCCCGGTGAGCAGAGGTTAACATTTCGGCGCTTTGCTCGCCGATTTGCGGCGTGTAGAGACTCACCCAGATGCGATTGACTTCGGGCCGATCATTCCAGAAGGAAACATATTCCTCGAGGTAATTCGCGCGCTCGAACATCGGCCGAGTAATTACCCAATGGATGTTGACAGTACGGCCGGAAATGTTTTGCAGAATGCGTTCGTAGGTTGCGGGCTTGCGGCGGACGTCGTGATGCTCGGGAAGGCCGTCGACGGAAACGGCCACGCGCACGCGGGGGAGCTTCATCCATTCGAGGGGAATGGGAATGACGCCGCTGGTGACCACCATGGTGAAAATATTCATGGCGCTCAACGCCGGAAGGATGGCGCTTAATTCGCGATGGCGAATCATAGGCTCGCCGCCCACGAGCGATACATGCAGGGGCTGGTGTTTTCGCACGAGGTCCAGCACGCCGTTGACCAGCGCTTCGCCGCGATAGTCGCTCAGTTCGCGCAAAACTTTTTCGCCGCCGAGGTGAGAGTCACCGTAGGCATAGCATCCGGGGCAACTGAGCGGACATTCGCGGGTGATTTCGATGGAGAGCATGGGCGACTTGCCGGTCAGGATCTTGCCCCATGCGCCAAGAACTTCACGGACGGAGATGCTGGGCTTCGGTCTGTGGTCAATCATAAATAAGTTCGATGCTCGACGGAACCATAGCGATGCACGTTTAAAGGGTACCTGATAAGCAACAATAATTCGAATGCGAAGGTGCGCAAGAAACAATGGTGGAGTGCGAATCGAGGCGTTGGGAATTGGGAGAGCTAAGGCTCAAGGGTTTTTGGGATCAGGCCTGCCAGGAGACTACTCTTGCGGAGGTTTGGCGGGCGGATCGGCGGGAGATTCCGCGGCGCCTTTGGGCTTGCCCACCGTGGCGAGGGTTTCCACGTTGAACCTTTTATAGTCGGAGTAGCGGGTCACTTCGTTGAACTTGATGCCTTTCACGAGCAGAAAGCGTGCGCCCAGATGGGCCTCATTGTAAGTGGGCAGCCACACTTCATTGTTGATGAAGGCTTGCTCCAGAACAAAACTGGTTCCCTTCTGCAGGTTGGCGACGAGGCCGCCGCCAAATTTCATATCGCCGACGAAGTAGGCTTCGAGTCGCGCCACATCGTGGGCCTTCTCGTCGATCCACACGACACCGGCAAGCTTCTGCACCACCTTTTCTACTAATTTGTGCGCCTTGAAGTCGGGATTGGGCTCGAAATCGAAGACCAGGACGTCCTGGCCGCGAAAGCGTTCGCGGCGAGGATTCACAAACTGGCAAGCGCGGAGAAAGGTTTCTATGCCTACATCTTCTCCATTGTCTTTGCCTTTATCTTTACCTTCTTCCTTGTCTTTTTCCTCTTTCGCTTCTTTTTTGGCCTGACGTTTCTGCAAGTTTTCTATTTCCTTCTGCGTCTTCTCGTTTTCTTTCTTTTGTTCTTCCGCGCTTAGAGGCTTGCCGTCTTTCTTCACGAGCGTGGAGACTTCATCGCCGTCCAGATAGAAAAAGTTGTACTCCTTTAATTCGCGCTTTTTTACTCTGCCATCGTTTTCGAATTCGGTTTCTTCTTCGGTGCGCGTACCTGCGTAGTTTTCCTTGATCTTGTCGATGGCCTTCTGGTTTTCGTCGATTTCCTTGAAGAGAGCTCTCAGGTCCGGCAATTGGACCTGGGACTTTTTCGGGAAATCGAAAACGCGTTCGCCGACCGGCGCGTTAATGGCGGCGCGGGTTACCGCAATCTGGTAGCTCTCGCTGCCGCGGTGAAGTTCGATTTTGTACGGCAGCTTAACGCCGTCCACCGCGCGATAATCGTCATACAGAACTTCTTCGTCCACGCCGCCGACGGTGGCGGACTCCTTCACGATCAAATGCGTTTGCGGGTCGAAGAAGACTTGGCGCTTCAAGCCGGTCGGGGCGGTCAGTTCAAGCTGCACGGCATCCTTGCCATTGACCTGCGCGTGGCCGACGAAGGCCACGGCGATTTTGCTCTTTTTGGGATTCAGCAAATGTGAATTGTAATATTGCGCCGCGGCTTCGAGCTGCAGCCCTTCGGGGCCAACAAGCGTGGCCAGCTCTCCGGAAGCGCTCTGATGCCAGGCGGATTTGCCGTTGTAGGCTTCGATCAGATTTTTATCGCCGACGACCAATTCGGAGTAATAGCGGTTCGGCAGTTTCGTATCGAACGTATAGGTGCCCGGTTTGCCGTCGGCCGCGCTGGTGAAGGTTCCCTCGAGCGTAAGCGTCTGAATCCTGGCCAGAGCTTTGGCTCCGCCCTCCGCTTTGACGTATTGGTCGGTGATTTTTCGCGCATCCTGGGCTTGCGCAGGCAGGAACATGCCCGCCAGGAGGAATGCGGAGAAGGAGGTTAGCAGACGGGCGCGCATGGGACTCAAAGGTAGAAACGCTTTCCAGCGGCAAAAGTTTCATTGAATTTTGAGCCACACCGGCTATTCGTAGCGCAAGGCGACCATGGGGTCCACGCGAGTGGCACGGCGCGCGGGAAAGTAGGATGCGGCTAATGCGACGAGCGTCAGCAGGAGCGCCACGGAGCAGAAGGTAAGCGGATCGGACGTACTAATATTGTAGAGAAATGTTTGCAGGAGGCGCGTGAGAGCTAGGGCCGCGACGAGACCTACTCCCACGCCGAGGAGGGCGAGCCGCAGACCCTCGCCGACGATGGTTTTGAAGACGTCGTCGGGCTGGGCGCCGAGAGTGACGCGGATGCCAATCTCGTTGGTGCGCTGCGACACGGAGTAGGACATGACACCGTAGACGCCGACGCCCGCAAGAACGAGCGCAAGCGCGGCGAAGATGCCGATGAGCCAGGTGCGGAAGCGCGGCTGAGCGACGGTGGTGGCCATGTTTTCTTCCATGGTGCGAACTCTCACGAGAGGCTGGTTGGGATCGATTTCCGCGAGGGCGCTACGAAGGGCGGCGGTTTGAAGCGAGGGATCGCCCGCGGTGCGCAGAACGACGGAGAGTTGGAAGACGGGCAAGAGCGCGTCGGCCTGGCGAAATGGCAGATACATTTCGGCCTTGGGGTCCACATCCAGGCCTTGGCGGACGTCACCGACCACGCCGACGACTTCCATGTAAGGAATCTCGGGATCGGGAGTGGCGCCAATCTCGATGCGTTTGCCGAGTGGATTTTCATTGGGGAAATACGTGCGCGCCATAGCGGCGTTGATGACCACGACCGGCGGCGATGTTTCCGTGTCGCCGGCAGTGATGAGCCGGCCTTGCTGAAGCGGAATTCCCAGCGTCTCGAAGTAGTTCGGCGAAACCGTGCGATAGCCTGCAGCGGTGTAATCTTGCGGGCCTTTTGGCGGGCGGCCGGCGATGTTAAAGTGCAGCAGTCCCCCACCGCCGCTGACGGGCAAAAATGAAGCCGCGCCGGCGGAGCGAACGCCGGGAAGAGTTTTGGCGCGATCGAGAAGACGGTCGTAAAATTCGAAGCGCTGCGCGGGCTTGGCGTAGGCACCCTGAGAAACAGGAACATCCGCAATGAGGAGATGATCGGGCTGAAAACCTGGAGGAACTTCCTGCAAGCGCGAAAAGCTGCGAAGGAGCAGACCAGCGCCAACGAGCAAAAGCATGGCCAGCGCGATTTCCGTGGCCACGAGCGCGCCGCGAAGGCGGTGATGGCCGGGGCCGGAAGTCGAACCGCGCGAGCTTTCGTTGAGCGTTTCGCGCAGATCGAGCTTGGCGGTGCGCAAGGCGGGGACGATCCCGAAGAAAATTCCCGTGGCCAGAGAAACACCGATGGTGAAGAAGAGGACCCAACGGTCCAGGCCGACGGTAAAGGCTTGCGGAAGACTGCCGGCGGAGAGTTTTAGCAACGGCGCAAGGGCCGCTTGCGCCAGCAGCAAACCGAGAATGCCGCCGGAGAGCGAGAGAAGAACACTTTCCGTCAGCAATTGGCGGACGACGCGCCAGCGGGTTGCGCCCATAGAGGTACGGATGGCAACTTCACGGCCGCGAGAGGCGGCGCGGGCAAGGAGAAGGTTGGCGACGTTTACACAGGAAATCAGGAGCACGAAACTGACGGCGCCGAGCAGTAGGAGCAGCGCGGGGCGCACGTTTTTGACCATTTGCTGGTGTAGCGGAACGACGTCGGCGCTGATACCGGTGTTGAATATGGGATATTGCTCCTCGAGGCGTTTGGTAATTCCGACCATCTCGGTGTGGGCCTGCTCGAGTGAGACACCGGGGTTCAAGCGGCCGATGGCGATGATTCCGGGATGCCAGTTGCGATCATCGGGAAGCGTTTTCGCCCAGGGAGTGAAGGGCAGGAAAACGTCGGCGGGCTGGAGAAGTTCGAAGCCGGGGGGAAGAACGCCGACCACGGTGTACGGCTTCGAGTCCAGAGTTACGGATTTTCCTAGGACATCGTTCGATCCGGCAAAGCGGCGTTGCCAAAAACCGTGACTTAGCAGGGCGACAGGAGTGCCTCCGGCACGATCCTCCTCGGGCAGAAAGGTGCGGCCGAGAGAAGCGTTGACACGGAGAAGCGGAAACATTTTGGCGGTAGCAAGGCGGACACTGAGGCGTTCGGGCTCGGCAACACCGCTGAGGGTGAGACTCTGGGCCTGCGTGGCTTCGAGGGATTCGAAGCAATGGCTTTGGTCGCGCCAGTCCTGGTAGTTCTCATAGGAGGTGGTAATCGTCGGATACTTGCTCTGTTCGGCTACGAGGACAAGTTGGGAGGCGTCGTTGAACGCCAGAGGACGGAGAAGGACAGCGTTGACCACGCTGAAGATGGCGGTGTTTGCGCCGATGCCCAATGCGAGCGTTAAGATCGCGATCAGTGTGAATGCGGGGGTCTTGGCGAGCAGCCGGACGGCGTAGCGCAAGTCCTGAAGCAGAGTTCCCATAGATTCTCCCGGAAGGACAAAGAAGGCCCAGGTTATCTGACGGACGGCGCGAGCGGTCGTTTCAGGCGCGCGCCATGCAGTGCAAAAGATTCGGTGCTGGGCCGAGAGATTACTCGGTGGCCTTGGGCCGGTTTTTGTACTTGTCGTAGAGAGCTTTGTGCTTGTTTTCGGTGGAGGTGAGCTGTCCCCGGATGAAGACGTAGCGCACGTCGGTAGTCAGCTCGAGGGGATCGCCGGTGGTTACGATGAGGTTGGCGATTTTGCCTGTTTCCAAAGTGCCGAGTTCGCCGGCCAGGCCGAAGATTTGCGCAGGATAGAGAGTGACGGCTTTGAGGGCTTCATCGTAAGGAAGGCCGTAGGCCACGGCGTTGGCGGCATTCTGGCCGAGACGGCGGGCAAAGGAATTGTCGAAGCTGCCGAAAGCGAAAGTCACACCGGCGGCGGCGAGCTCGCCAGGCTGGGTGAGTAAGCGGTCGTAGGGATCGTCCTCATCGGTGGGAACTGTGAGGACGGGCCGGAGAATGACGGGCACACTTTTCGAACGCAGTAGGTCTTTTACTTTGTAGGCTTCCGCGCCGCCAGCGATGATGATCTTCAGTTTCTGCTTGTCGGCATATTCGACGGCATTGCGAATTTCCCGTGCGTTATCGGCAAAGACCAGCATGGGCAACTCGCCGCGCCCCACGGGCACGAGGGCTTCGAGTTTGAGGTCACGGTCGAATTTTGCGGAGGAGCTTTTCTCCGTGACTTGCGCGTAGTGCCTAGCACGCTCGAGCCAATCGGTGAGCTCGTTCACTTTCTTTTCGTATTCGGTTTTGGCTTCGCTGAAGGGCTTCTCTTTGCTAGAGAAGGTAGCGAAGTCGAAGGTGCGCGTCTCGAACTGGGGCCAGTTGACGACCATGGCGACGCTTTTTTTGATGAGCAACTCGTCGATGGTCCATCCGGCGAGATGAATCGCGGATGCTTGTCCGCCAATGGCGCCTTCGCGGCCAAAAGAGGCAAAGCCGCCGCTCGCGGGAACGGCGAGGACCTCCGTAATTCCCGCGGCGCGAGTGACGGGAATATGCTCGCTTGAAGGCAGTACGGCGGTAGCGGCAACGACGTCCGGATTGTAGGGACCGGTCTCGGCAGAGTCCACAGTGGCGCTCACGGCGCCAATTTCGCTGAGACCCATCTGCGTGATGGGATCGAAAAGGCCGGGGTAGATTTGCAGGCCTTTGGCGTCAATGACTTGCGCGCCGGCGGGGATTTCTACATTTGCGCCGACGGCGGCGATTTTTCCATCGCGGATGACGAGCGTGGCGTCATCGAGCGGCGAGCCTGCAAGCGTGAAGATTTTCGCGTGCGTGAGGGCGTAGATCCGCGATTGAGCCAACGAAGATGGGGGACAAAGGAGGTTGAGGAAGCAAAGGAAGTAAAGGACGGTCGCAGTGCGTTTTGCGAAAGCGCGAATCACAGGGCACCTCCGAAGGTGACAGGCAAGACGGGCAAGACGGGCACGGCATGCGGTGCTCCTACGGAAGTTGCCGTTTGTGGAGGTTTCGGTTTGTCGTCGGGTTTCTTTTCTTCGGGTTTCGTTGCTTCGGGCTTTTTTTCGTCGGGCTTAGCGGCGGGTTTCTTGCCGACTTCGACAGTCAAGTCGGGCTTTTTTTCTTCGGTTTTTTTTGCTTTGTCGAGGAGAGCTTTCTTTTCTTTCTCGAGCGCGGGGCGATCGGCGATGTCGCGCTGGCGGTCGAACAGGACGCGGCCATCGATCAGCGTTTTCTGCACGACCGCGTAAGCGCTCAGCGGGTCGTGATTGTAAATGACCAGGTCGGCGTCTTTGCCGACGTCGATCGAACCAACGCGGTTGTCGATGCCGAGCTGGATCGCGGGGTTCAGCGTGACGAGTTTGAGCGCTTCGTCGTGCGAGAGGCCGCCGTACTTGATCGTCTTGGCCGCTTCCTGATTCAGGTGCGTGGCTTCTTCGGCGTCGTCGGAGTTGATGGAGACGACTACGCCGCGGCGCGTCATGATGGCGGCGTTATACGGAATGGCTTCGTAGGCTTCGACTTTGTAGGCCCACCAATCGGAAAACGTGGAAGCGCCCGCGCCGGAAGCGGCGATTTCGTCGGCGACTTTGTAGCCTTCGAGGACGTGCTGCAAAGTGCGCACCTTGAAGCCAAATTCCTTGGCTACGCGAAGAAGCATGAGGATTTCGTCTTCGCGGTAGCAGTGGGCATGAACGTAGCGCTTGCCTTCGAGGACTTCGACGAGCGGATCGAGACGGAGATCGCGGCGCGGAGGAATTAGATTTTTTTCGCCGGCCGCGGAGCGCTTGTTGAAATCATCCCAAGTCTTCTTGTAATCGCGCGCTTCGGTGAAAGCAGCTCGAATAGTTTCTTCGACGCCCATACGCGAGGCGGGATAACGCTTGGGCTGGCCGGGAAAACTGAAATTGGAGCGCTTGGGGTTTTCGCCGAGAGCAAATTTAATGCCGGGGAGAGCGCCCTCGAAAGGCAGTTTCGAAGCCGGCTGGCCCCAGCGCAGCTTGATGACCTCGGTCTGGCCACCGATGGGATTCGCAGAGCCGTGAAGAACGTTTGCGACCGTCACGCCGCCAGCGAGATCGCGGTAGATGTCGATGTCATCGGGATTCAAGACGTCGGCGATATTCGCCATGGACGAGACGCTGACACTGCCTTCATTGACGCTGCCATCGACAGCGATGTGCGAGTGGCAATCAATGATGCCAGGCACGACAAACTGTCCGGCGGCATCGATGATTTGCGCGTCTTTCGGCGCGCTGATGGACTGGCCGACCTCGGCGATTTTTCCGTTCTTGATAAGGATGGCGCCATGCTCGATGGTGCCATGCGAAACGGTGAGGATGGTGGCGTTCTGGATCAGGATTACGCTCGGAGCATCCGGTGGATTTGCGGCGCGGGAAGCGTACGGCGCGACAAACAGGAAGAAACCAGCGGCCATCGCGGTGAACTTCATCGTCCGACTCATCGCGCATCTCCTTCAACGATTGCTAATTCTTTGGCGGCGGTGGAATGCGCGCTGGGTTTGGTGCCGGTGAAGTCGATGGAGAAGCCCTGCACGGCGATGGAACCCTTGAGCGAGGTGGCGTCAAAAGTCCCAGTGAAGATGACGTCGGCGGGCGAGTCTTGAATGGGAATGTTGATGGTGAAGCTGAATTTGTCGGCGCTGGCGTAACCGCTGATGATCGTCGCGGTGCCGCGCTTGCCGGTAATGGTGCCGGAAACCGTGCCGTCCTTGTCCATGACCAGATCGGCGGTGGACTCTTCGGGGCCTTCTGGCGTGGTGTAGGCCAGCTTCCATTTGCCGGTGATGTCGCCTTTGGGCGGGTCTTTCGGCTTTTCAGGTTCGTGGCTCTCGAATTTGCGGCCGTCAACGAAGACCCATTTGATTTTTGTTTTTTCCTCGAAGAGGTCGCCTTCGGTCACAACCAGATTTGCGATTTTTCCGTTTTCGATGGAGCCGAGGCGATCCGCGACGCCAAAGATTTCCGCGGGTGAAAGCGTTAGCGCCCGAAGCGCGGCATCGGGCGCGAGGCCGGCGTCTATGGATTTTTTCACGGCCCTGAGGATGTCTTTTGGCGTGGTGATTCCATCGGAATAAAAGGCGAATTTGACGCCCGCTTTGGCAAGCGCCGCCGGGGCGGAAGGCGCGCGGTCGCGAAAGCGCAGGGTGCGCAGAGAAGGCTTGGCTTCGGGATCGGCGTCTTTTTCTGCTTCGGGCCATTTCAGGTTGACAAGAACAGGGAGTTTTTTTGCGGCGATTTCGGAAGCGGTCTCATAAGCCATCTGGCCACCGTAAAGAACGCCATGCACTCTCCAGCGATCCGCGAGCTCGAGCGCACGGCGAATCTGCACGGTGTTGTTTGCTGGAATCAATACCAGCGCGTGGTCTGCAAGAGCATTGGCGAGCGCGGCTTCCGTGCGGTCATAACGAGGCCGCTCGACACCGCGAGGATTTTTTTCGTAGATGGCCGCAGCCTTGGTGCTCCATTCCGTATCGAGCCAGACCTGGCGAACGTAGGATAGTCCTCCCATAAGCGAATCGGGGAAGCCACTGCCGAAACCTCCCATGGGCTGCACGGAGACGGGAATAGCTACCGGCGACTTCACGACAAGATCGCCCGCGCGTTCTCCCGCAAGATCGAGAACGGCCGCCTGCCCGGGAAAAAATCCACCCTTGGGCGCGGAAACGACCGTGGTAAAACCAGCGCTGCGCCAGGATTCGATGCGCTTGTCGGTGAGGCTGACCTCGTCGGCAGCGTTGCGCCAGGGAGTTGTGGCGGGGCGGTCCTGCGGGCCGCTCGCAGACGCACCGCCCGGCTGACGACGCGGGCCGGCGGCACCGCCTCCGCCACCAGCTTCGCTGCCGGTAGGTGGCGCGGCGGGAATGCCGACGTCGGTGAAGGAGTCGATCAAGCCCGGATAAACAACGAGGCCCTGGCCATCGATGATCCACGCTTCGGGAGGAACGACCGCATCCTTGCCGACTGCCGTGATGACCCCATGAGTGATGACGACGGTGGCGTTCTCAATCGGCGGGCCGGAGACGGGGACGACTTTTGCGCCGCGAATGGCAAAGTATTGCGGCTCGCCGCCTTGCGCAAGGATTGACGGAGTGGCAGTGAAGAGAGAAAGAAACACCGTGACAGAGGCGGGCAACACAGTCCTCCGGCTGAAGCAAAAATGCATGCAAGACTCCTTTTCGAGGCGCGATGGAAGGATTTTCTCTCCCAAGGACATGCTCAAGTAGACGAATGAGGCTAGTGGGTAGTTTCGGCCGAGTCAAGCGGCTACGGCTAGTGCCGCACACGCCGGAAGTAATGTTATGGGGTTTTCTTTTTGCCGAAGAGGCCGCCGAGACTCTTGATGGCATCGGCAGGGGCAGGTCCCGCGTTTTTTGTGGCGCCTGACCCAAGACCAGCGGCGCAGCCGAGTTGAGATTTCACAATGCCTGCGGCGAGGCCGCCGACATCGGGAATAAATTTTGGATCGGATGTGGTGCCCACAATTTGGAACGGCACTGTCGTTCCGCTTTTACAGCCGCTGCCGCCTCCCGTGGCCTTGCCCAACACACCGCTGATATCGGAGACGGGACTGCCTACCTCGCCCAGAGTACTGGTGAGCGTGGCGGCCATTTTGAAATCGAGATTATTCTTGGAGTCGATGGTTCCGGCCCCGACAAGATTGCCGAACGAGGGAATGACAGCGAGGAAATTTTCAGCCTTGAGGCCATCTGGAGCCATGCGCATGTTGGTGGTGAGTTTTTCGATGTCCAGGTCCTTGCCGCTCTTGATGCCGGCGAGCGAGCCGATAGCGGACAATTTCGAGCCGAGATCGAATCCGGCGAGTTTTGCGGAGTAGAGGCCAACGTTTCCAGTGGTGACCAGTTTGGTTGTGGGGCCGGTGAGAACGAGATCGGTGTTCAATGTCCCGGCCTGGAGCGACGAGCCCTTGGGCAGAATAATTCCCAGCGCGGGCAGGAAGGCTTCGAGATCCTTGGCCGGCATGTCCTTGGCATCCACCTTGATGTTGACGACGGTAGCTTCGCCGGCGGTCTCGTAAGTGCCGGAGAGGTGCGCGGCAGCGCCGCCGATTTTTAGCGTGGAGGGATTGAGGACGCCGGCATTCTTGTGCAAATTATATCTGGTGCTGAAGTCAACGGTGACGGGAACGTCCGACGGTAAACCGCCAGCCCTCAAGAGGGCCCTCGAGAGCTTAACGTTGCCTTTTGTTTCGGCCTCGCCGGCTTGCGAGGCGAGATTGGCGTCCAGATCGACGAGTCCGCCCAGCCCTGCGGTAGGATCGAGAAAGCCGGTGGTTGCGAGATTGAGCGAGCTGACGGTCAGTTTAGAGTCGAGAGGAGTGAGAGAGGCGTCCGCCGCATCGACCGGGCCGGCAGTGCCTTCGAGCTTGAATTTTCCGCCGCCCGGAAGTTCAGCCGTCACCGTGAAGGGGAATTTGGAGGTCGTCGAGACGTTGGAAGCTTCCACGTTCACGTGGTCGTAGGTGCTGCGCTTCTGCGAATTCGTCGAGCCCACGATAATGCTGCCATCTTTCAGCGTGAGTTTCTGAATGGAGACATCCGCCCCTGAAGAACTGGAAGACTTCGCGGATTGCGCTTTGGCCGCGGAACCCCCCAGCGAAGAATAATTCCACTGCCCTGCGGGATTGCGGATGAGGGTGACTTCGGGGTTTTCGATGGTGATCCCGGTGACATTAAGAGACTTGGAAAAGATCAGCGGAATGATCTCGACGCCGACCTTGAGGGATTTGGCCGTCAGGAAAGGCGACTGGCTAAACTTGGCGTCGTCGCCGACGGAAAGATTCGCCGCGGAGACGGAACCTCCCAGGAGCGAGAAACTGAGATCGCCAACGGATACTTTCCGGCCGAGCGCGGCGGAAGCTTTTTCCTCAATCGTGGGGCGGAATTGATTGACGGGAATCAGAAACGGCACGATGAGGAGCAGCACGATAAACACGCCGACAACAATGAGGATGATGCGAAGTTTGCTACTCATGATGACCTCCAACTCTGCGGGCTGAGCCTGGCTGGTCTGCAGTGAACGGGGATGATAGCACAGACAGTTATCGGAGAATGTCGCATAGAGGACATAAGGGAAATGTCGCCGGAGCGAACGTAAAGCAAGGAGAGAATTCGCACGGGCGGATGCACGTCACTTTTAGGCTTGACCCGGTTGCTTTGCATTTTTTCCGGCGCTTTTGCTCATGCTAGGATAAAGAGGATGGTCATTCGGGCCCTCCTCTCTGGCGTGGTTACTCTGGTTTTGCTTTTCCCTGGCGTACTGCGAGCCCAGGAGCAGCCCACGCTGTCGACGCTTCCCGATGCACCTGCGCCAAAACCTCCGGCGCAAAATCCCCAGAAGAGTCTGCTACAAGGCTCGCTGGGAATTATTGTCCGCCGGTCTTACTTCTATCCCGACCTGGCGACCACGCCGGGGCCGCTAACAGTAGAAGAAAAGTTCAAGCTCTTCCTCACCAATAGCATTTCTGCGTCGCGGCTCCTGGCCTCGACGGCGGGCGCGGGCATCAATCAGGCGCGGGATTGGCCCCACGGATTCGGCCAGGGCAGCGACGGTTATGCGAAGCGATTTGGCGCGTCGATGGCTTCGGGAGCTTCCAGCCACCTGTTTGGGACTTTCTTAGTGCCGTCGATTCTGCGGCAGGACCCGCGTTATTTCGTGCGCTACAACGGCAGCTTTGGAGTGCGCGTGAAATACGCGCTGCGCAGAATGGTGATTACTCGCAGCGACGACGGCCGTGAAGTTTTCAATTGGTCGGGCCTCATCGGCCCGATGATGGCGGAGAGCCTGGCAAACAGTTATCTGCCCGAACACGAGCAGACCGTTGGCAAGACGTTTGAACGCAGCGGTGTGCGCATCGGGCTTGGGGCGGCGAACAACTTGCTGAAGGAATACTGGCCGACGATCTTCAAGAGCTTGAGGATCAACAGAGTCGCGCCAGGCCTCGAGCCCGATTCACCGCGATTGACAGAACCTGGCGCCGCTCCTCCTCCGCGCTAAAAATGACCGCTTGAGAAAACCCACTCGCGCCGGGACGCTCGGCAAATATATACTTACTTTCAGGGGCTGTAGCTCAGATGGATAGAGCGTAGGTTTCCTAAACCTTAGGTCGGGAGTTCGAACCTCCCCAGCCCCACCATTTCTCCTCCAATTTGCATTTTTATCTAGGATTCCTGGTAAGATTCGATTTTGGACCTGCACTTTCTTTGTACTTTGGGCCAGTTGTGAGCGCACTCCGCGCTCGTGCATATTCCATGTGAGAGTGTGCGCTGTTTTGTTCCGTCGGCGCACCAGGGAAAGCCCACCATGCGCCGCTCCTTTCTATTCATCATTCTCGCCGTGGCCTGCTTGGAGAGCGGGTGCCCAGGAACTTCGACAAAATCGAGCGGGCCGAATCCCACTCCTCCTTCTGCGCCAGCGAAGATCACGGTTTCCGTCTCGCCCGGTTCTGCGAATGTGCGTGCGGGAGCGAAACAATCGTTCAGCGCTACGGTGTCGGGAACTTCCAATCAAGCAGTCGCCTGGCAGGTGAACGGAGTAGGCGGGGGAAGCGCAGCCGCGGGCACGATCGACGCTTCGGGTAACTACACGGCGCCAAATATTGTGCCAGGCACGAACGCCGTTACGGTTGAGGCCGTCAGCGCCGCCGATGCCAGCGCGAATGGCACAAGCAATGTAACGCTGCTGAATCCGATTCCCGTTCTAACCACCGTCAGCCCCACGACATTTACAACTGGAGCCGTCGCATTGACGCTCAGCGGAAGCAACTTCGTGCAGGGCGCGCAAGCCAGCCTTGGCGGCACGGCACTCAATGCTACTTTTGTTTCTTCGACGCAGCTCACGGCTACAGGGACGGCGGCATCGGCGGGAAATTTTGGCGTCACAGTTACGAATCCCAATCCCGGCAGCAGCGCGTCGGGCAGCATCACGGTCCAGGTGCAGTCGAGCGGTGGACCGCCTCCTCCACCACCGCCAATGAGTGCCTGCAGCGGAATGAGCATCGGACAGGGTGGTTCGCTCAACGGGTTTATTCCATTTCCGGCGGACAATTTGTGGAACAAAGATATTTCCGGCGCTGCGGTAGATCCCAACTCGAGCGCAATCATCAATTTCATCGGCGGAAGCGCGCGCGCGCATCCGGATTTCGGCGCGGGGCAATTTCAGGGGTCAACCATCGGTATTCCGTACACGGTGGTGGGCGCACAACAGAGTTTCGTGGACATCAATTTCACGGCGTTCGGTAGCGAAAGCGATCCCGGTCCGATGCCGATTCCCGCGAACGCGCCGATCGAGGGTTATCCAAATCCAGGAACCGGCGATCGCCACGTGCTCGTCCTGGACAGCAACAATTGCTGGCTGTACGAGCTGTACAACGCCGCGACCGGAACTGCCGGGGCGTGGAATGCGGGATCAGCCGCGGTGTGGGATTTGCAAGGCGACGAGCAGCGCCCGCTGACGTGGACTTCCGCTGACGCGGCGGGGCTGCCGATTTTTCCTGGACTTGCACGGTACGACGAAGTGGCCAGCGGTGCAATCAAGCATGCCTTGCGATTCACTCTGCAGAACAGCCGCGCTGCGTTTGTGGCTCCCGCTTCGCATTGGGCCGCGACGACGTCGAATGCTTCGGCCGCGCCAATGGGTATGCGCATGCGCCTGAAAGCGAGCTTCGACATCAGTTCGTACTCGGCGGCGAATCAGGTGATCCTCAAGGCGCTGCAAACCTACGGGATGATCATGGCGGACAATGGCTCGGACATGTACATCAGCGGAGCGCCGGATGATCGCTGGGACAACAATGATTTGCACAATCTGGGAAATTTGACGGCCTCGGACTTCGAAGTGGTGGCCATGGGAACGATTTACACTTCGTCGAATCTTCCGCAGGGTTCCGCGCCGGTGATCAACAGCTTCGCGGCGAATCCAGCCTCGACGAGCGCGGGAACGCCAGTGATACTGAACTGGAGCGCCACTGGGGCATCCTATTTCATCGTGTCTCCAGAGGCTGGCGCGGTGCGCGGAAACAGCGTAACGGTCATGCCGGCACAAACCACCACTTACACACTTGCGGCGACGAATCAGTTTGGACGCACCACGGCCAGCGTGACGGTCGTCGTGCAGTGACAATTCGCTCCGCTTAACTGCCGCGAAGCATCAATCCACGGGCTTGACGTTCTCCATAAGCGCGAAAAATCCTTCGGCCAGCGTGGGGTGGATGTAGACGGCGCCTTTCAAGAGCGTATAGGGCTGATTCGCGAGCATGATTGCGCCAAGGATCTGGACGATCTCGCCGCCTTCGGAACTGAGAATGGAGGCGCCGAGGATGCGATCGTTGGAAGCGTCGATGACGATTTTCATCATTCCGGAGGTTTCGCCGCGCTCGAGGGCCCGCGCAACGTAGGTCATGGGAATCTTGCCAATTTTGAGCTTATAGCCTTTGGCGCGCGCTTCTTTTTCCGTGATCCCGACGCCGCCCAGTTGCGGGTCGGTGAACACGCAGTATGGAACGTAGCGGTTTTCAATCGAGAGGTTTTTTCCTTCGACCAGGTTTCCATAAATAATCTGAAAATCGTTGTAGGAAATATGAGTGAAGGCTGGACCGCCCTTGCAGTCTCCGAGCGCCCACACGCCAGGGGCGGTTGTTTCCAGACGCGCGTTGACGTGAATGAATCCTTTTTTGTCAGTGATGATACCGGCTTTGTCGAGACCGAGGTCGTCGGTGTTCGGCCGGCGCCCGGTAGCAACGAGAAGATGCGAGCCAGTAACAACCGATGAGCCCTCGGGACTTTCCAGAAAAAACTCGACCCTGTTGTTCTTGTTTTCCAAGCGCGCGGTGCGGGCGTTCAGGACGAATCGAATCTCTTCGGATACGAGAGCTTTTTGCAACTCGGCAGTAATCTCGGTATCTTCTCGCGGAAGAATCTGTTCTCCGTTGTGGATGACGGTGACGCGGCTGCCGAACCGCCGGAACATTTGGGCAAACTCAAGGCCGATGTAGCCACCGCCCAGGACGAGTAAATGTTCGGGAACTGCGGTCAGTTGCATTAACGTTTCGTTGGTGAGGTAGCCGGAAGTGTCGAGTCCGGGAATGCGTGGAACAACCGGCCGGCCGCCCGTATCGATAAAGATTTTCTCGCTTTCGAGGAGTTCGTCGCCAACTTGCATTTGATGGGCGGTGACAAAACGCGCCTGGCCACGGTAGAGCTTCAGATTCGGGCGCTTTTCGACTTGCTTTTGCTGGTTGCCGCGAAAACTCAGCACGACTTCTTCTTTCTGCGCAACGATCTTCGCGAGGTCCACGCTGACGTTGGACGCATTCACACCCCAGCGCGCGGCGTTACGCGCATAGTGAGCGACTTGCGCCCGATGGACCATCACTTTCGTCGGCGTGCATCCGACATTGATGCAAGTCCCGCCGAGTTGATTTTTTTCGATCAAGGCCACGTGCCAGCCCAGGTCCGCGAGACGATAGACAAGCGGGTTGCCGCCCTGGCCGGAGCCGATAATGATCGCGTCGTATTTCATCGGAAAAACTCCCTCGAGGGAACGTTTTGCAAACACCATACCTCGGATGCGGCAGCTGCGCCTAACGATTTTGGAAATAACAATGGCGCGATGTAACTTTGGGACCCGTCGGGAATCAGTCCACGAAGGAGCCGATGCAACTTCGCCAGGGCGACGGAACAGCACCGATTGGCGCCCGCTGTTGACGGGGCGAGCCCAGGCGGGTAACGTGGAAAAGGAAAAAAATGCGGGACCTTAAACCACTGTCGAAGAAAAGTTTCCGCGGCGCGCTTCTTGCTCTTGCCGCTGTAATATTGCTTGTGATTCCGCTCGTTAGCGAACCTCTTTGTGCGGCTCAAATCTGCGCCACCACTCCGTCTCATGATTGCGAAAGATGCTGCTATCACGGCGGATTCCACGAAAGCGCAGGGATGAATTCAGGGACAGCTAGTTCTTGCATGATTGGGGAATTGCCAGCGGTGGCGCTGATGGCCGCGAATAACAGCGAGATACAACATTTGAAACGAAAAGCCGCAGCAACAAATGAAGCAGCTACGGACGCGGAGCAATTCTCGGCTTCACCTAGTGTAATTCGACTCGGATCGTTTGCGTTTGCTCCGCCCGCGGGCAAATTGGAAGCTTCTTCTGCTGCCACTGTCCTCAGAATCTGAACAGTTCCCTCCTTGGAAAGACCGGCTGAAGTCCTTTCTTACACAAAAACCGTTGCATCAAGATTGCGCACTCGGCGATTCCAACAATTTTCCTGCTTTCCCTGGCGAGCATCGAGCGGAGGGGGATCAGCGATGTAACCGGAGACAATCATGAGCGCTTCAAGAAGAAAGTTCTTTAGGGATGCGGCAGCGTTTGGTGCCGGATTATTTAGCCTGAGCAGAAGCCTGCGCGCGCAAGAGCCAGAAGGCACTGCGGCGGCCCACGACCACGCGATCCACGCCTCGCACGCGAAGCCGCAAAATCACGCAGCGCGCGGCGCAGAAAAACGCGTCACTCGTTTCGTCCCGATGGTGACGCCGGACGTGCCCGATCTCCCTTTCACGATCGACGGCGGGGTAAAAGTTTTCAACCTGATCGCCGAACCGGTGAAACGCAAGATCGCGCCATTCAAAACGATCGAAGCGTGGGGCTACAACGGAAGCATTCCCGGGCCCACCATTCAAATACAACAAGGCGACCGCGTGCGCATCGTTTTTGAAAACCGCCTGCCGGAATCCACCACCCCGCATTGGCACGGCCTGGAAGTGCCCATCGAACAGGATGGCGTCTCCTGGATCAGCCAAAAGCCGGTCGCGCCGGGTGAAAAATACGTTTATGAGTTCACGGTGCACCAGGAGGGAACATTTTTCTATCACGCGCATAGCGCCATGCAGGAAATGATGGGGATGGTTGGATTGTTCATTGCCCATCCGGAGAAAGCCTATGTGCCGCACGCGGATCACGACTATGGCGTGGTGCTGCAGGAGTGGGCGCTCTACCCCAACAACACCATCCCTAACAGCGCGGGCATGGAATTCAACTGGCTCACATTCAATGGCGTCTCTTCGCCGGCGAGCACGCCGCTGCTGGCGCGGCTTGGAAGCCGCGTTCGGCTAAGATTCGTGAATCTCGGGATGGATCATCATCCGATCCATCTGCATGGCCATCAATTCGTGATGACCGGAACGGAAGGCGGCCGGGCGCCGGAATCCACGTGGTATCCGATGAACACTGTGCTGGTGGGAGTAGCGCAAGCGCGCGTCGTGGAGTTTGAAGCGAAATATCCCGGCGCATGGATGCTGCACTGCCATCTGCCGCACCACATGATGAACAGCATGATGGATCTTTTGTACAACGACCGGATGATCCAAACCGCCGACCAGACCGACGCGAAAGCCCTCAGCCAGATGCAAACGCTGGCGAATACCGTGGGATTCCAGCACGTTCATCATTCTCCGATCGCGGAAAACGCGACCGACACGAAAGGATTCCCGCAGGATGCGTTCATGGAGATGGGCATGGACGAGGTGGTGGCCAAACCGGAGACCTACGGGCTCCCCGAAAACTGGAGCGCGGAGATGATGGGCATGATGACGCTCGTCCGCGTGCTGCCGGACAAGGAGTACGACGAAATCATGGCCATGAAGAAGGCCCCCACGCAACCAATGGAGCACCACCATGATCACCAGTCTTGAGAAGTTGCTGCGAAACATGCGGAACGGATCGTCAAGAGGGCAAAGGGAAAGAGGAAGAGCAATGAGAGTGATGCCGGGAATGATGGTGGCGCTTGCAGGATTGATTTTGGCTGGCGGCGCGTGGGCAAGAATGCCTTCTCCGCGACAACAAGAAAAATCCAAGCCGCAAGAGCAAACCTCGCCGCAGGAGCAGACCGCGCCGCAGCAGGAGCATATGCATCATCATCACGGGGACATCCCGCCGGTGCAAGCCGAGTATCCGCAGATGGGACGAGCGCAGGAGCGCGCGAAAGGTGCGCTCCTGACGCTTGAGGAACTGCAGAAAATGGCGCGGGAATCGAATCCCACGATGCGCCAGGCGGAGGCCCAGATTCGCGCGGCTAAGGCGCGCCAACAGCAGGCAGGACTGTATCCCAACCCGACCGTGGGCTATGCAGGGAATGAAATCCGCGGCGGGTCGTTCGGCGGCGGAGAACAGGGATTTTTTGTTCAGCAAACGCTGGTCACCGCGGGAAAACTGAAATTGAGCAGCGACGTCTTCGCGAAAGAAGCAAAGCTGGCGGAGATCGAAGCGCTGGAGCAGCGTGGACGCGTGGAGAGCGCGGTGAAATTGGGATTTCTGCGCGTGCTGGCCGCACAGGAGTTGCTCGAAGCGCGGCGCGATATCGCGAAGATCGCGGCGGACTCCGCATCAACGCAAAAGCAGTTGATGAACACCGGGCAAGCCGATGAGACCGAAGTGCTCAATGCCGAAGTGGAATCCCAGCGCGCGCGCATGGCCGCGCGGATGCAAGAAAACACGCTGCGAGAAGAGTGGCGCTCGCTGGCGGCCGTAATCGGCCAGGAGGAAATGCCCGTGGCAACGGTGGCCGGAGACCTGGAGAAAGACTGGCCGGAACTGCGCGAAGAAGAGGCCGTGGCAGCCATCGCGAACGACAGCCCAGCTTTGCGAATTGCCGAAGGCGAGACACTGAGGGCGCGGGCGGAGCTGGCCAGCGCGCGCCGCGCGGCAATCCCCGACGTGACCGTCCGCGGAGGGTTGGAATACAACAACGAGCAGCTCGGAGGCCCGCCCCACGCCACCGGTTGGCAAGCAAACGCGGGATTGAGCGTGCAGATTCCTATTTTCAACCACAACCAGGGGAATGTTACGGCCGCGCGCGCGGACATCGAGCGCGCCGAGCAGGAAAAGAAGCGCATCGCGCTAACCCTGCGCGAGCGTGCCGCGATGGTGGTGGATCAGTATGCCAACGCGAGGCTGATGGCGGTGGAATACCGCGATGAGATACTTCCGAGGGCAAAGAAGTCTTACGGGCTGATGGTTGAGAAATACGGCCTGATGCTGGCGTCCCACCCACGCGTACTGGAATCGCAGAGGAAATTGTACGAACTGCAGTTGCAATACATACTGGCGCTCGAAAGTGTCTGGACGAATGGCATCGCCCTGCAGGGATACCTGCTGACAGACGGGCTGGAAGCGCCTGCGCGCCCCGGCGAAATGGACCGGCCGGTGCGCGAAACCAACGTGCCTCTTCCGGAACGCACCGCCGTTCCAATAGACGAGCCAGGGATGCGGCCATGATAAAGTATTAGAACCCAGTGATGAGCCAAATACGCAAGGTAGCCCGGTACGAAATCCTGGAAGAAAAAGGCCGCGGCGCGATGGGAGCGGTTTACGTCGCGCGCGATCCGGCAATGGATCGCATCGTGGCGCTGAAAACCATTCACTCGAGCGCGCTCAGCGGCCCGCAGGCCACGGAATATCGCGAGCGGTTTTTCCGTGAAGCGCGCGCCGCGGGGCGCCTCGCGCATCCCGGCATCGTGCAGATGTTCGACGTCGGCGAGCATGAAGGCAATCCATTCCTTGTGATGGAGTTCGTGGAAGGCCAGACGCTCGACGCCACTGCGAAGGGTGGCGATCGCTTCACGCTCGATCGCACCTGCGAGGTTGGGCAACAGATCGCCGAGGCCCTCGGCTACGCGCACTGCCACGGCGTCGTTCATCGGGACATCAAGCCCGCCAATATTCTGATGACCTCGAAAGAAAAATATGGCATCGAGCGTCCGAAAATCACCGACTTCGGCGTGGCTAAGCTTTCCGCAACACAAATCACGACTACCGGGCAGATGCTGGGGACGCCGGCCTTTATGCCTCCGGAGCAGTTCACCGGCGCGGCCATCGACGGCCGCAGCGATCTTTTTTCGCTCGGTGTGATGTTGTATTGGCTCTCGACCGGAGAGCAGGCGTTCCCTGGCGAAACCGTGACCGCCGTCTCCTACAAAGTGGTGCATACGGAACCCGTTCCGCCTCGCAAGCTCAATCCCGCAATTCCTGCGGGTCTCGAACAGATCATTTCGAAGTGTTTGATGAAGGACCCGGAACAGCGTTATCAAACGGGCGAGGATGTGGCCCGGGACCTCGCTGCGGTGCGCGCAGGCCGTAGTTCGCCGGGACTAAAAACTGCTGTTACGATCAAAAAAGGAATTCCCGGCGCCACGGCGATGGAAGCAACGCTGGATGCCGATTCGGCCGAGCCGAGCGTTCCCCCAGAACAGGAGCGGCCAACAGTGCCGCCGCTGGCGGCCCCGAGACCAAACGTCCCCGGTAAAACCGGTAAGAAGAGTGTCAATCCCAAGTTGATTCTCATCGGGGCCGGCGTAATTGCGGTGATTTATCTCGGCAACCTGTACAGTCACCGGAGGGCAGTAAAGTCTGCACAATCCGGCGCGACGTCGATTTCCGCCGCAGCGCAGGAACCTTCGCAGCCCGGCGCGATCCAACCTTCTGCCACTTCTGCTGAAAGTCAGCCTGCTGCTAATTCCACTGTGGCGCCGGATTCCTCGGCGCCCGCTAAACCCGACGTGAAGAAACCCAAACCGGACGACGCAGCAAGCAGTACGGCGCCCGCGGAGAAGAAACCGTCCAAGCGCGAGAAGCCCGCCGCCACTACGGAATCTCCGAAGCCCACTACACCTGTGGGACCTCCAGCGTCCGCCGCAGGTCCGGTTGTCGTGCCCGCTCCTGAGCCTCCCAAGCCGCTACCGCCGCCGCCCCCCGCGCGTGTGGAGTTCAATCCCAAGGTGATGGATCCCAATGCCAACGGCAAATTAAGGGTGGATGCATCCCATTTTCCGGTGAACGTGGATTTCACCATCGAGATGGATGGCAAAGTCTATTTCGAGCGTGGCGCGGCCAAAGCCCAGATGAATTTCGATGATCTTTTCGTTCCTCCGGGGATTCATGAATTCCGCGTCTCTGCCGGGACTGGCGCCAGCCATAAGACATCGAACACCGTCAGCACCGAGTTCAAAGCAAAGAAACGCAAGACGTTGCAGGTTGAACTCCGAAGCACGGGGGCAGGCTCGGGTGGCGCTATCCCGCAAGAGGTGTACCCCGACTCCCAGCTCGTTGTCAATTTGAAGTAGTTTTTACCTGCAAATTATTTCCCCAAGCCCGGGATGAACTCTCACTAGCTTTACCCTCTTTTCCCTAAACCACGTCTCTTATCGAGTGCGCAACACTAGTACTCCCGTAGCGTTGACCAACAGAAAAATTGGTGGGTACTGTCAAGATAGGGCGACCGGGTGTCGGCGGGAGTATCTCCGCCGAAGACACAACTATGAGGATACGGGCCGGCAGAGGCTTGCATCCCGCGAGGTATCGAAGTTCGGGTCTCCCTTCCCGATACGGCGGGAACGCGATCGCTTGCGCCGTGTTGTATAGGGTGGACCGCCGGAGAATTACCGGTGGATGGAAAGATGGAACGAACGATGGCAACGGTAATGAAAGCCGGGAGGTACGAAATTGTCGGCGAACTGGGCCGCGGCGCCATGGGTGTCGTATATAAGGCCACCGACCCGGTGATCGGCCGCACGGTGGCGGTAAAGACCATCAAATTGAGCGAGGAAGGCACCGGCCTCACGCGGCCGGAGTTATTGACGCGCTTTCAGACCGAAGCGCGCGCTGCGGGCTTGCTGACGCACCCGAATATCGTGGTGGTGTTTGACGCCGGCGAAGAAGATGGCCTCTACTACATCACCATGGAATTGGTGGAAGGGAAGAGCTTGCAAGCGCTCCTCGACGGCGGGCAGGCATTTTCTCTTCCGCGCGTCTTGCGCATCATGGAGCAGGCTTGCAGCGCGCTACAGTTCGCTCACGAACGCAACGTGGTACACCGCGACATCAAGCCCGCTAACCTGATGCTCACCGCCGATGACACCGTGAAAGTCACCGACTTCGGCACCGCGAAAATCCTGCAGTTTGGAACCGTGCAGCAAACCGCCCACGTTATGGGCACCCCCAGCTACATGTCGCCCGAACAGGTAAAAGGCCGCGCCGTCGACGGCCGCACCGATATTTTTTCTCTTGGCGTGATGCTCTACGAAATGGTGACTGGCGAGAAACCCTTTCCCGGCCAGAACATCACCACGGTCATCTACAAGATCGTGAACGAAGACCCTGTCCCGCCTCGACAGATTGATCCCTCGATTCATCCGGGCATCAGCGCCGTGATTATGAAAGCGCTGGTGAAAGAACCCGACGCGCGCTACCAGAGCTGCCGGGAAATGCTGGAGGATTTGCGGAATTACCGGGCCATGGCGGGGATCAGCGGAAATCCTCAATCGACGATGATTGCGGGCGGGCAGAACGCGCCCAACGCTACCGTGGCCATGAACTCGGGCGGAGCGCGAAGCCGTCGCGAGGAAGATTCGATGACCTCCGCGACAGTTCATTCGCTGAATGCACGCGCTTTGAGCCCCGGGCAAACGCCAGTGGTCCGGCGTACCGGAAGCGTCACCCCCTACCAAGAGCCAAAGAAGAAGGGCGTCCTCGGCACCGTGCTGGCTGCACTGTTCCTGCTCGGCGTGATTGCCTATGGTTATACGAAGATACGGCCGGTTTTTGACTACACGCGCCAGATGAATGCCACGCAGAAAACCTCGACAAAGGAAGCCGCGGCAGCGCCGGCCGACACGACTCCAACCGATACACCGGTGACCCCGCCCGCAAACAATGTGGTCGAGGCTGTAAAGGAAGCGCCTCCCCCTGTCGCGCCACATGTTGCAGAGGCAAAGGCTCCTGTTCCGAGCGTTGTAAAACCTGAAGCCAAGAAAAGCGAACCCGTACTGAACGCTAAAGCAGCGGAATACAAAAGGCGAATCGAGGAGGCGATTGCGGAAAAGGGATTGAACGGACGAGCTAAAGTCGCGGGTGTCGGAAACACGCTGGTCCTAGCCGGAAAGTTACGGCCGGCGGAACACGGCGCACTCTTGAAATTTCTGCGGGACGCCCCTGCCGATGTGCGCGTTGTCGATCATATCGAATATGATGATGCGCCGGTGGCAAACGCGTCGAATCCGGACGAAGGCGGCCATCCCGTGCCGTCTGCTGGACACGGCGCGATTCATGTGGTCACCGATGTCATCGGCGCCACTGCCGTGTTGCACGGGCCCGCCGGACGCGTGCTCAATCAGTGCAAGACCCCGTGCAGCTTCAACGAGCTAAATCCCGCGCGCTATAGTCTCGAAGTGCATAAAGATGGATATGAACCGGTGCAGACCGCGCTGCAAGTGAAAGCAAGCGACGTTCTCGATCAGAAGATCAACCTGGAATCCCAGGCCAAGGGGCTGTTCGTCAGCAGCAAACCTGCCGGCGCCGATGTCTTCATCAATGGCGCGAAGCAGTCCGGGCAGACTCCCGTGACTCTGCCGCTCGCGGTCGGCCAGTACAACCTTGTGCTGCGGCTTCCCGGCTACGAGGCGTATGCAGGAAGCGTACAAGTGAAAGAAAACATCCAGACGCAGCTCGATGTCGAGTTGAAGGAAAAAACCGCTTCCAGTCATGTCGCCTGGGCACAAGTGGAGACCAATCCTAAAGGCGCGGAGATCTTTATCGATGGCGCCACAACCGGTCAAGTCACTCCATCTCGCGTGCAAGTTCCTTCCGGTTTACACACCATTACTCTAAAGTTGAATGGCTACCAGCCAGTACGGAGAACCGTGCAGACCAGCGAAGGCGGGACTGTGACCCTATCGGAGACGTTGAAAGCCAAGTGACTAAGGGTCGGTCCCGTTGGAACGAAGCGTCGAGAACTCCAGCAAGTTCATACCAAAACGGTAACAATTTGTTACACTTCTGAAATCATAGTCCTAGGACTATATTTTCATCCTATTCAAAACAAACTGCTTAATGAGACTCCAATAGGGTCGGTGGCGTGCTTGCTTCTATGGCAGGGGCACCCTGTCCTTACGAGAGTCTTCGTGACGCCCAGGCAGACTCCCCTGCCGTCGCAAAGCGGTCTCGAAGGCGGAACGGAAGCAAGTGGGGAACGATTTGGTACTGCGGGCCATACTGCCGGCCGAGCAACACAACCGCGGCGCGGAGCCGAAGTCTGGGGCACGCCCGGATTCTCGGCATTCGCCGCGCCCCCTCACAGGGCTTGTTCCGTACGTTGCGCCGGATGTCCCGGACGTCCGGGGTGGCGAAGTTCATCGTGCGCTGCGAAATTTTCATTTGTTGTTGCGTGCCGAGCGCCTGTACGAAAAGAATCATCCTCGCCGGCTGGAAAGTCTGGATAGTGCTTACGAAGCGCTGAAGAATGTCGCCGCACTCCTGAACGGCTTGGAAATCCATGTCGAGCGTGGCGGTCTGGTGGCGCCCAAGTTGAGCGACGCGCATCTTCCCGATGCGCGTGGCGAGATGCAAGCTTTAGCGACGGATCTGCAGCGCGCGGGAATCCAGTCGCTGGCTTTTGCGCGCCGATTCCATGTGGGCGAACTGGACACGCTCGCACAACTCATGAAGTCATCCTTGCTAAAATCAGAGGAGCCGACGAAGCGCGGGGGAAGTTCGTGGTGGCCGGTCCGCCTTCTGGAGAACCGCGTGGAAGGCATCACCGCAAACACACAAACGGAACGCAAAGTGGACACCGTGCTGGCGAGCCTGGTCGCCGCGCTGGTCGCTTATGGCGGAAACTCGCCGCGCGAGACGAGCGAAGCGCCGATTCAGGCCCCCGATATTGATGATCTCGTGGCCTCACTTCGTTTGCTGGCGCGGCTTACCCCGCCTCTCGAGGTCGCCCGGGGTTTGGCCCCGGAAGAAGCGGCCCGCGCCATTCACGGCGCGATGGAGGACGCCAGCCGCGAAACGGTGCGCATGCTGCTCAGCTCGGTTTCTCAATATGCGCCGCGCGAAGGCGAACGCCCGCAGCCGTATCTTCTGCGGCTCTCCGAAAGCCTCATCTTCGAATTTCTTGCCGCGGAGTTTTCTTCCGGTACGCTGACGCCGCCGACGGTGCGGCTGACGTTCCATCGTCTCGGCGACGTGCTCGTAAGTTCCGGCGCCTACTCCGGACCGCACTCTTCCCAGCATCTCTCTGCATTCGCAACAGAGTGGGCCACGGACACGTACCGCGAGCGGCTCATCGACAAATTCTGGCTCGAGCTTCCCGCTCGCGAAAAATCGAGTGTGTTGCGCGGACAAGATGTGTGGTGCGTTCCGATCGTCGCCCTCAAACAGACTCTTGGACAACTCGCGGAGGCAGGCGCCGATGCGCCGCGCCGCGAGGCCCGCAATATCGTTCTGAACTACATGCGGCGGCTAGAAAACGAAGATGCCACCGCCCGGCGCTCCGTGGCCGCCGGTTTGAACGAATTGACTTCCATCATCGAGTCGCTCTGGCCCAATCAGTTGCCCGAGGACCTGAGCCACAGCGCTATGATGGCGCTGGAAAAGGAAACCATTCCGGAAACCGCGGCGCTACTCGCCGCTTTTCTCGAAACTCTCGGACGCATCGCAGTGACCCGCGCCGACTATGGGGGCTTTGAAACCATACTGACCGGTTTGGAAAGAGCGCCCCGCGATACCGCGCACGATCACCTTGCCGCGCTGGCGCATCGCCTGGTAGCGCAAGACCGCTGGCTGCTGTTGGTCGATGCCGCGCTCGCCAACCGCGCGCTCGATCCAGTGCTTCCGCGTCTGCTGCAGCGCGACCCGGAGCGTTTGTTGGACCGCCTCACATTGCTTTTGACAGACCCGCGCGGCGCGGAACATGTGCCCGCGATGGCTCGCCTGCTGCGCAGCATCGGCGTGCCGGTGTTGAACCTCCTTGAAACTCGACTTTACGAAGCGCGCCGCCACCGCGTTACCGCGGCGATTAAGCTTCTCGCAGCCGCGGATGCCGAACGATTGCTCCGTGGGCTCACTCGCGCGCTGGCGAGTTGGGAATGGAATCTCCAGGATTTGGCCGTCAGCGAGCTTTCGCGACCCTCCAACGCCGCTTGCGCGCAAAGCGCCGCGTTCGTTTTCTCCGCCGTGCTGACGGACGCGCATCCGCTTGTTGTTCCCATGATGATCGACCAGATCGGCCTGGCACAGGAAACCACCGCTGTGCCGCAGTTGATGGAAATCGCCGCCGGCGAACATGAAGTCCTGCGCGACCTATTCGTGCGCATCAAGGCCATCGAAGCGCTTGGCCGCATGCGCGCCGTCGAAGCCGCGGAATTGCTCCGCATGCTCGCCGAAGGCCGCGATGGCCTGACCTACTCCGAGCCCTCCGGTCTGCGTGCCGCCGCGGAAGATGCCCTGGCCATGGTCGAAAACCGGCCATCTTCGGCGCGGGTGCGCGCTGCGTTTGAAGCCGCCGCGCAATCCAGCTCCAACTACGTCGTTCCCCGCCGCTATGTCCGCGTGCCGCTGGAATCACCGCTGCGCGCGCACATCGATGGTTCGCAGGCGGGTCTTGCGCGGGTGAAGACTATTAGCCTGGGCGGTGCGTACCTGGAATCGCCAAAGAAACTCACCATCGGCGACTCCATTAAACTTGAAGTCCGCTCCGGCCTTCGAAAGATCAACTTCACCGCTGTCGTGCGCAATATCGGACCCGATGGCAATGGCGTCGAATTTGTACACATGAAGGACGAAGACCGCGAGAAGCTCCGCAAACTAGTCCAGCGACACCTGCAAATCTAGGACCCAGCCAAGAATCCGCCCTCCTTACTTGACAAAAGCAGCTTGGTTGCATAGCCAAACATCGAGTTGGCGTTTTCCAGTTTGTTATGAACTGTTCATTTGGGTCACACCGCCGCTGCTGCTAAACTAAGGAGAGCGCCGGGCCGCTCCGAGAGGGAATCGCAACAGGTAAGAGAAATGAACACAGAAACAATCATCGCCGTGTTGGGCATCGTGGGAGGATTCTGCACCACGTTTGCGTTTGTTCCACAGGTCATCAAGATCTGGAAGCAGGGCGGACGCGATCTATCCTACGGCATGTTGGCGCTCTATTTATTCGGTGTGCTCCTGTGGCTTGCCTATGGTGTGCTCCTCCACGCGCCGGCAATCATCTGGACCAATGCCGCAACCGCAATATTGATCGCCTTTGCCACCATCTCCAAGGCCTGGACCGATCGGCGCGACATCGTGAAAGAAACTCTTCCGGCGCACGTCGCAGGGCGCGGATAACTCCTGCTGCGTTAGACCTGGCTCCTTAACAAGCAAACCCACATTTTTTTTAGAATGAGATTTCTCCCATCATTCTTCCCAGGGGGCTTGTCCAATACGTCGCGTCAACCAACTTTCCAATAAAATTCCCATTGAAATGAACGTTTTGTTGCAGTACAAGCCCAGTATTCAAATGCGTAAGTCTTGAACGGGCGGGCGATCCGCCACCGCTAGGGGTAGCGGGAAATTTGTTAGTCAACAAAACTGTTCCATAACAAGGAGGCCGTGTGCAACGGGACTTACATTTGTGTGCGTGGTTGATGCAGTGCGTGCTGGTACTGGGCTGTGCCGCGATTTCCTCGGCGCAGGTGAATACCGCGACGCTTTCCGGGACGGTCGTGGACCCGCAAGGTCTGGCGGTAAAGGGCGCGAAGGTCACCGTGAAGAACGCAGATACCGGCGCGGAACGCACGGCCGTCGCCGACGACGGCGGCGTCTATAACCTGGTGGGCCTCCCACCAGGCAAGTACAAAATGTCCGTTGATGGCGGAGCGAGTTTTGCAGTGTATCAGAACGACGCGATCGTTCTGACCGTCGGCGAGGCGGCTTCCATCAGCCCCAGGCTGGATCTGCGGGGACAGCAGCAAACCGTCACGGTCACCACGGAAACTTCACCGATTGAGACCACCAAGACCGACGTTTCACAGACCGTTGAACAGCGCCGCATCGACAATCTGCCAATCAACGGCCGCAACTACATTAATTTCACGCTCACCAATTCGCAGACCACCCGCGACGTTTCTCCCACCATCGGCCCAGCGCCAAATAGCGGCCTCAACGTCAACGGCGCCCGCGCGCGTTCGAATCTGGTCAGCGTCGATGGTGCCGACGCGGGCGATAATTCCGTCAACGGCATCCGCTCTACCGTTTCGCAGGAAGCGGTCCAGGAATTTCAGCTCATCCTCAGCAACTACAACGCGGAATACGGCCGCGCCACTGGCGGCGTCGTGAACATCGTGACCAAAAGCGGTGGCAATGAATTTCATGGCGATGCCTTCGGTTTTGTTCGCAACAAGTCTTTTCAGGCGCGCAACGCATTTTCCGGTCAAGTAGATCCCGCGACGGGAGCCCTCGTGCCTGTCAAGCAAGCCTACACGCGCACGCAGTCCGGTCTGACCTTTGGCGGCGCTCTCAAGAAGGACAAAACCTTCTATTTCTTTTCCTACGAGTACACACAACGCGAAGAAACCGGCTTTTCCAGCATCGGCGCCTCCACGCCGGGCGCTGGTGGCTTCGGTGTTGATCCGGCGACCGGGCTTACGCCCGCGCAGGAAGCGTTTTTTGCCAGCCCCGCCGCCGCTGCGCTGCCCGCTAACGTCGTTCGATTTTATGAGGGTTTGCTCGCCTCCGCCTCCAATGTAGCGATCACTGGAATTGATCCCGGTGGCCTGATCACGTCGCTCTCCGGCGGTTCGCTCTCGCCTCTTCCCGGCCACAATGAATTTCCGCTGCCTGTTTCTTGTCCTCTCGGCCAGGTTGTGAACAGCATCGTTTGCTCCGGTGCGGCCGCCATTGGGCCGAATCAATCCGTGGTTGCGGCCGGTGTTGTGCCTCTGCCGGGCTCCTACGTTCCTCTCGCCGGCATTCGTGGAAACTTCCCTGTCCAGGAGAAAACAAGCTTGTGGTCGGGGCGGCTCGACCAGCGCTGGGACAACCGCAATACTTCTTTCCTGCGCGTTGGCGTGTCCCCTTCACTTGTCACCGGAATTGAATCCACTTCCCAGAATCAAGTCTTCGGGCAAAACTCCGGATCGCGCACCGGCCTCAATCAGTCCCGGGACATCTCCGCTGTCTTTCAACACGACACCATCCTGAGTGACACCGGTTTCAATGAGTTCCGTTTTCAGGCCGCCCGCCGCGGTTTGCACTTCGGCTTTTCGCAACTTCCCGGTGGCGACCAGATTGGCGTCAACATCCCTGGCTACGCCTACTTTGGCCGCGAGCCGTATTCCACGGTCGACCGCATCGAGCGCCGCTTCGAATTTACCGACAACGTCAGCCTCGTCCGCGGCAAACACACCTTTAAGATGGGCGGCGACTTCAACCTCATCCAGCTTCGTTCGGGGAAAGCGCAGATTTTTGAATTGGACTTCGGTGGGGACGTCAACTTCGGTGGATTGTCGGCTTCCACTTTCGGATTGCCGGACTGTCTGGCAGCGGTCGCCCCTGGATCGCCATGTCCCGCCGGTGCTCAGGTGCCCGGTTTGACAGCGTTGCAAGCCTACGGATTGGGAATTCCCACGACCTACATTCAAGGTATCGGCAATTCCAATCAGCCCTTTGACAATATCCCCATTGGATTTTTTCTACAGGATTCCTGGCGTGTAAACCGGAAACTCACCTTGAATTACGGCGTCCGCTACGATGTCGAAATCAGTCCGCTGTTTGCCCCGGCCACTCCCGTAAATGCCGCCGCCGAGAAAGCGCTGGGCGTAATCGAAGGCATTCCCCGCGACTACAACAACGTGGCGCCACGCTTCGGATTGGCATGGGACCCACGAGGCGACGGCAAGACTGTCGTGCGCGCGGGTTACGGTATTTTTTACGACCATCCGCTGCTCGCCGTGGCGTTTGACGCCGTGACCGCCGATGGCGGCCGTTCGGTACAGCTCCTCAGCGCTGGCGGCACGCCTTCCGCCTGCGACCTCATCACGCCCGCCTGCAATAATGGGCTGGATTCCCCCGGAAATCTGAATGGCTCCTCGATCTTTCAAGGCGCCTTGAATGCGCCGGCAAATCTGAACTTGTTCTATCTACCCAATCAGCAGCGCTTCGATCCGCTGGCGGCCGGCTCGCTTTTTGCCAACCAGAGTTATCTGACAGCGGGCTTTCCGCTGCCGATTCTTCCTTTCACACTTCCCGTCGGCAAAAATTTCCAGTACGGTTACGCCCAGCAGGCCAACCTGACCATCGAACGCGAGATCGCCGGCTCCTGGAAGTTCAGCGTTGGCTATCAATGGACGCGCGGCCTAAAACTAAACCGCCCAGTGGACGTTAACTCCACCAATCCGGTTCTGCTCGCAAACAATCTGGCGTTTGCGGACGCCGCCGGTCTTGGGTTCACCAATCCGGTCACTGTTTCGCTTCCTACTTCACCCGCAGGCGTAGCACCAACGGCCTCAACCTGCGGCCTCACCTATGCCGCTCCGGGGCTCGCGCCCGGGGTTCTCGGCGTGCTTGTGGGCTGCCCCAATGCTCCCCAATTCCAGGGCCTGAATGGGCAGTTTGTGGGCACTCCGGCTTTCTTCAATTTCTTCCGGCCTTCCGGGCCCAACCCGTCTTTCGCGGGACTTCTGGCGCCGTTTTTTCCTGCAGGGACCCCGGCCAGCGTTCTCTATCAGGCACAGGTCGGACTCGCGCGAGCCGCCGGTTATCCGCAAGGCTTCGGCGTGCCTGTTCCTTTCAATACCGTTGATGCCCAGCTTTCGAACGGCCACTCTTACTACAACTCCCTCACCGTCAACGTGTCGAAGCGCTTCTCGAGAAATTTTGAATTTCTCTCCAGCTACACGTGGTCGCATTCCATCGACGATTCGACTGATCTCCAGTCCACACTCGAGCCTGCGGACAGCCGCTTCCCAAATCTCGAACGTTCCAATTCGGACAACGACCAGCGCCATCGCTGGGTGACCAGCGCGGTTTTCCAGAGTTCAGCGGCCAAGGGCGGTGAATCTCTTTGGAAACATATCATCGCCGACTTTACGCTCTCTCCCATCATCGAGGTCTCCTCCGGCCGGCCATTCAACATCATCAGCGGGGAAGATACCCGTCTGGACCTCGGCGCTTCGCAAGCACGGCCCTCCTTGACTGGTGGCACAACCTCGCCGTTCCTCCCGGGAGTCACCTTCGCGGCCGCGAATGTCTGCCTGACAAACGCCGGCACGCCTTTCACCGTTCCCGGTATCACGCCTCCTGCGGGTTGCGATGGCAACCTGGGCCGTAATAAATTCACCACTCCGGGGTTCTTCCAGTGGGATATGCGCGTCTCCCGGCGCATTCCGTTGGGCGAACGATTCAAGCTGGACCTGATCGCCGATGCCTTCAACCTGTTCAACCGCACCAACATTGCCGCCGTCAACCAGCTTTGCGATCCAAGCTCCGGCTCCACATGCACTGCTGGTCAACCCACTGCCGCCTATGATGCCCGGCAGTTTCAGTTCGCGTTGAAACTCAGCTTCTAACAAAATCCACGAATCGCGAAGTTCAAGAAGGGTCTCGCGCAAGCGGGACTCTTTTTGTTTCGCTGGGAGTTTTCAGAGGCGTTGTATTGCGAGTAGAGTAAAGAGACCGTTTCCCGTGAGAAACATGGAGAAAGAATGAACGCAGTCCTGATTGCCGCAGTCGTCATCGTCGCGGTGTTGCTCGTCTGGCTCTTGCTGCAAAGCGCGCAAAACCGGAAGAAAGAACAAGAATCGCGGGCGCGCATGGAACAGTTGCAGCGCGATCTGCAGACGCTGGCCGGACAAACGCAAAACTTCAGCCAGCAGATCGGCCAGCTTGGCCAAAACGTCACCCATAGCCTCGAAGGAGTCACCGGCGCATTGCAGAAGGGCGTCACTGACTCCGCCACGATCGCCGCGCAGGCACAATCCGCCATGGCCGGCGAACTGAAAAACTCCCGAGAAACCCTCGGCCAGATTCAGCTGCAACTCGGCGCCGTCCAGCAAGCGGGGCAGCAGATGTCGCAAACCGCGCAAACTCTGCAAAACATTCTCGGCGGAGCAAAGTCCCGCGGCTCCCTCGGTGAAGTGGCGCTCGAGCGCCTTCTCGAAGATGCCCTGCCCAAGGAACGCTATCAGCGGCAATACAAATTCTCGACCGGAGAAACCGTCGACGCCGTTATTTTTCTCCGCGACAAGTTGTTGCCCATCGACTCGAAATTTCCTCTCGACGCCTTTCGACGCATGAGCGAGCAGGCCACCGATCCCATCTCTGGCTCAGGCACAAACCAGGGCGCTGCGCTCGTGGAGGAAGCGCGCCGCGCTTTCGTCACCGCCGTTAAGGGGCACGCCGACAGCATCGCGAAAAAATATCTGCTCCCCGACGAAAACACGCTGGGAATCGCACTGATGTTCGTCCCCAGCGAAAACGTCTACTACGAGCTTTTGATGACCGCGGACAGCAAACTCCTTCCTCTCGACGAGTATTGCCGCAGCCGAAATGTGATCGCCGTTTCGCCGAATACTCTCTACGCTCACCTCCAGGTCATCCTGATGGGCTTACAGGGAATGCAGATCGAGGAAAACGCCAAGAAGCTTCACGCCAGCCTCGCCGGGCTTCAGAAACAGTTGGAAAACTTCGCGGACCCTTTCGGAAAGCTGGGCACGCACCTAAAGAATGCCCAGCAAAGTTACAGCGAAGTGGAGAAGCGTTTTGAAAAAGCGGAGAGCACGTTAGAGAGTATGCTCGGTGCAGGCTCGGATGGCGCGGCACCGGAAAACACACAAGGCGTGCTGCCGCTCACCACAGAGTCGGTCAACAAAAAAAGCGCTTAGCACTTTGCAGGTTGCAATCTCAACTTCGCCATCGCGGCAACTGCGCCAAGGCACGAGACTCGCGCTTCACGGTCTCGGGGGCCCAAGCGAGGCCAACAACCGTATCGAAATCAAAAAACTTCCTCGCTTCCGCCCTACAAGCTCGAAGCGCCCAGAATTGTCGGCCCCGCCAGAGCTAGAAACACGCACAATAGTCCCGCCGTTCATCTCCGCAATCTCCGGGGCAAGATTTCGCGCTTCCAGCCCTACCTTCGCGGAAGAGCCGCGTACACGCACGGTCAGCGTACGCCGCTCGCCCGGCGCCATCGGCGAAGAATCCGCATCCAGCTCCAGCGCGGCAAACGTAACGGAAAAAGCCGCCGCCGCGCTCTTCGCGCAAGCGATCTCGACCGTCCTCGGTCCCGGCGAAAGATCCGCGGGCGGCAGAACGGCCAGCGAAGCCGGCGAAGAGGCCAGAACCAGCGCGGTCTCCCCGCCGACCGTTACGTGATTGGCATCCGCCTCTCCACAGAAGCCTCTTCCGGCGACTTCAAATCGGTCGCTCAGCGACGCCACTCGCGGCACGGACAATACCTCGATGGAGGCAGCCCCCGCCTCCGCTGACGTGAGCACCGCCGTCGGCACGCGGCCCGGGCGGCCTGCTATCGAACCAAACACGACTCCCGAATTCAGCGGCGCGACAAACAACGCGCGGCCCGTCGCATCCGTCGTCAATCGGTCGCCATTCGAAAAATTCACCGTAACGCCCGGAGTCAGCCGTCCGTTCATGTCCAGCACCGCCAGCGTGGCGCGTTCACCTGAAACCACTTGCCGTGGCAAAATCAGAATGCGCGCTCCCGAGGCCGCCGGCGCTTGCTGTGCCGTTGTGGGGAGACAAAAAACCGCGGCGCAAATGCCAAGAAGAGTGACCGAGATCTGGAAAGTCCATGAGCGGCGCTTGCGCATGAGTGGAATTGTAGTTGAGAACGCCAAGCCAAAGAAAATAAACTGGGTTCGGAAGCCTCTGGAGACAGTCCAATCGGATTTCAGTTCCTTTTGTTTAGCACAATTCCCGCCGGCTGATACTGGAGCACACTTCTCCCTGGCACACCGGCTGACAATCTCAGCAACACATAGATAAACGGCCTCGGTGCAGGTCCCCTCGAATGCGCTTCCAACCGGTAATAAATATTTTCATAGCGCACGATGCGCGGAGGAATCCAGTCCTCTTTCGCACGGCAAGCACGAATCTCCAGGAATTTACCCGCCGAGTTTTCTAGAATAGATAATTCGTCCGGGACCTGCGGAAGTGTCGCCGTCATCACCTTGTCCCGAATCGCCCCAACCGGCGAAGCGAATCCGCCGGATGGCCTTTCCTCGGTGCTCGCAAATCCCGGAAGGCGGAGTCTAAATATGGTCGCGATGGCTTTGTCTACCAGAGCAAGGGGCAGAGTCCCGAGAATGCTGTCCGTGAACGCCGCACTCACGAGGCGAACCGTTCCTTCCACCCCAAAATAAGCGAGCACCCAAGTCACCGGGTGCGTCATCCACACGAGATACGCGGTGCCCGCAATTTCATGCGTCGTCACGCCAGGGCCCATCTTTCCGTCCATGGCCGCGGCAACGCCGTTATCCACCCAAGTCATCATGGAATACGAGTACCACTTCATCAGGGCGAAAAGAGCGGCCGCAATTTCCGCGAGCCCGCTGGCAATCGCGGCCTTCTGCCAATCCACATACAGGGCCGCGGGCAAGGAGGTGCGCCATCGGCTAGGCAATAGCGCGAGAAGGGGACCAAGGATATAGGTTTTCAAAGCGGTGTAATTCTAATCGCTCACAATCACGGCCGATACTGGAAATGAGGAAAAAGAACCAAAGAGTAATAGATGACCGAAGCTACGCGGACTTCCCGGCGAGACGGTACACATGCGCCTCCAGAAAAACCCGGAACAGCTCGGAATCGATCTCCTCGTCGCGCACGCACAGCTTGAGAATGTCGATGGCGCGGTCCATCGGAACCGCGCGCTTATACGGGCGGTCCGAAGCCGAAAGCGCATCGTAAATATCGCAAATCGTCATCATCTTCGCTTGTATTGGAATTTCATTGGCCATCAGCCCGTTTGGATAGCCTTTGCCGTTGAGCTTTTCATGATGTGCGCGCGCAATCTCCGGAATGCCGCTGAATTCCCGAGTCCAAGGGATTTGTCTCAGAAAATTGAAGCTGTTCACCACGTGGCTTTCAATTTGCCGCCGCTCCTCGGGATCCAGGCTCCCCCGCGGAATCGAGAGGAACCTCACTTCCTCCGAAGTAAGGTACGGCCGCTCCGTTCCGCGCGGATCGTGATAGGTCTTCAGCGCAATGTCCGTGAGAGTGTCGGATTCGCTCGCCGGCAGAATGGTCGGCTCGTTGGCCTTGGCGATGAGATCGCAGTACTTGTTCAGCTCTCCAAGCTGCCGCCGCGCCTCTTCATCGAGCGCGCGCAGCCGGACTTCCGCCTCTTTCCTCGACATGGACAGCAACGCTTCTACCTTTTGCTCCGCGATACGCGCCTCGAGATCGCGCCGGATATAGTCAAATCGGTCAAACAGCCGCGAAAATTGCAGCGGGTAGAGTTTCTTGGCCTTTACCAGCACTTCTTCGCGAACTCCGACTTTCCCAAAGTCGTGCAGCAGCGCCGCGTAACGCAGTTCCTTCATCTGCTCCCGCGAAAACCGCACATCACCATAAGGGCCTCTGTGCTCCCTGTCTACGGCTTCGGCCAGCGCCACCGTCAGTTCGCATACGCGGTGGGAATGTCCGGAAGTCGTCGGGTCGCGCTGTTCGATGGCGGCTACCGCGGCATTCACAAACCCATCGAACAAATTTTCGATGTCGCGATAGAGCTTCGAGTTTTCATATGCCACTGCGGCCTGTGACGCCAGCGACAGGCCCAGACGCACCGCGCCTTCCGGAAATGCGTGCGCGTGCCGCCGGACCGCCGCCTCACTCGTCAGCCGCGCGTTCGCATTGCGCTTGCAATTGATCAATTGCAGCACGCCCAGCACTTCCCCTTTGCCATTCTTCATTGGCAGCGTGAGCATCGAGCGCGTTCGGTAGCCCGCTTGTTTATCGAACGCCGAATTGAATTGGAACGGACGCGTCTTCGGGATGCGGTAGGCGTCGGCCAGCTCGATGACTTCGCCATGCAGCGCGCAATACCCTGCCATCGAGGATTCCGTCAGCGGCATCGTGTGCTCGCTGAAGGGAAACTGTACGCTGTCGTTCTGCGTGAGCAGGAACCTCAGCCGCCGCTTTTCCGCGGCGCCATTCGAGGAACTGGGATCGTGCTCGACGAGATAGAGAGACCCGGCGTCCGCGCAGGTGATTTCCCGCGCCTTTTGCAGAATCATCGTCAGCAGGCGGTCCACGTCGCGGGTTTCCGACAGGGCGATGCCGATGCGATGGAGCTCTTCGAGCTCCCGGGTAAGCCGTGCGGTAGCACTGGGCTGACGGGGCCTAGCCTTTTTAGGTTTAGCCATGGCTGTACGGAATTCGCTGCTAAAGTCGCGGAGGCGGGCTCTCCGCGCAGTAGAAAAGTATAGCGGAACCCGCCCGCGGAGGCACGCGCGAGCTCCAAGAAACACCATTTTGGGACGTCCCGAAACGAGCCGTCCGCCGCCAGCTCCTCAGCCTTTATGTGGCCAAAAAGCGAGTAATTAGTAGGGTTCACAGCCTTTCGCGCCAGTTAGGTGTCTGTTAGCGTGGGAGCAGGGTTGCCAGGGTGTATCTTGGCCCGGGTGTGGGCCGCAACCAATCAGGGGAGCTTTTGTGCGGATCGTAAGTGGCGGCGTTACGGACGTGGGGCGCGTGCGCTCCAACAACGAAGACTGCTATCGCATCCTCGCGCCGCTGAACTTGTTTGTCCTCTCGGACGGCATGGGCGGCGAGGCGCACGGTGAGATCGCCAGCGCTTTGGCTGTCGAAACTGTCGTTAAGCATTGCCTCGAAGCGGAAAACAATCCTGCCGCGCCTGTCTTTGGGGAAACCAAAGCAGGCTGGAGTGACAAGACCAAGCGCCTTTCCAGCGCCGTACATCTGGCCAACAAAAAAATCTTTCTGTCAGCCAAGGAGAATGCCGACCAGCACGGCATGGGCGCCACCCTGACCGCGGCTTGGATCGACGGCTCAAAACTCAGCATCGCGCATGTAGGCGACAGCCGCGCTTATCTCTTGCGAACCGGGGCATTGCAGCAGCTCACCAGCGACCACTCGCTGGTCGCCGAGCAGGTACGGCAAGGCGTTCTCACCCTCGCCGAAGCCGAAGAGAGCGAAATGCAAAGCGTGCTCATCCGCGCGCTGGGCGCGCAACCTGACATTGAGGTCGACGCGGAGGAGCAGCCACTCTTTGCCCGCGACGTCTTGCTGCTTTGCTCTGACGGTTTGACACGCATGGTCACCGAGCCGGAGATCGCCGGCACCTTGCAAGCCGAAACCGATGCGGAGCGAGCCGCCACTAAACTCGTCGAGCTTGCCAACGACCGCGGCGGCGGCGACAACATCACCGTTCTCGTCATTCGCGTGGGGGCCGAATCCAAGGGGTGGTTTTCGTGGTTGCGCCGTGGGGCGCGTGAAAATGCGGCCGGCAACGGCTCCGCAGGAGGAAAGTGAAATGCCGAAGCTCAGCCTGATGTTTGAAGACAAGCTCGTTAAGGAAGTTCCCGTTGGCGGCCGGCCCGTCAGCATCGGGCGCTCTCCGGACAACGATTTGCCCGTCGATAATCTGGCCGTTTCGAATCACCACGCGCGCGTTTATTTCGAGGCTGGCCGTCTCGTCGTGGAAGACCTCGACAGCCTCAACGGAACCTTTGTCAACGACCTGCGCATCGAGCGTGCCACCCTGCACGACGGAGATTCCATCCACGTCGGAAAACACCACATCAAGGTGGATGCCAGCGGCGATGCCCCCGTGCCCTGGGATTCCGGCCGCAAAGCCAACGCTCCGCGCATCAACGAAACCATGGTCCTGGACACCAAAGAGCGCCGCGAGATGCTCCAACAGGCCGCCGCCATGGGGGAACGCACGCAATTCGCCTCCGGCCGCATCAAGGTTCCCACCCTCATCGTTCTCAGCGGCAAGACCGATCAGAAGGAATACATGCTGACCAACAAGCTCACCGTCATCGGCAAGTCCGGGATGGCAACCGTGAGGATCAAAGGCTGGTTCAAGCCGCAAATGGCCGCGCAAATCAATCAACGCGATGACGGCTACTACATCGGCCCCGGCGACAAAGTTCCCACGGTCAACGCCGTGCCCATCCCCGGACCCGTGCGCCTCAACGATGGCGACTTGATCGAAATTTGCGGCGTGCGCCTCAACTTCATTTTCCGGGAGTAGCCATTTGCACGCGACGATAGCAATACTCTTGCACTTTTTTCCCATTCGTTAAAAACTCGTCCCTGTGACACTCGTTTCTCCAGCCCCGTGCCGGCTCCTCTGCGCCCCCGCGCTTGCTGTCTCCAGGTGTAATCCGTAATGCCTGCCTCCCCGCCATCTAAAATCCGCAGTGAACGCACCCGTTTCAATCTCTACGAACTCCTCCAGACCTGGTGGCGTCATCGCGTTTCGTTTCTCATGAGCCTTCTCATTACCATCTCAGCTCTCTCCGTGTATTACCTCGTCTTTATTCAAGAAAGTAAGACACCTCTTTCAGAATTTGCTCAGCGCCTGGAATGGGACACTCTCGATACTCGCTTCCGCTACCGCGCTCGCATGGCAACCCATCCGGATCCCCGTATTGTTATCGTTGACATCGATCAGCGATCGCAAGAAATCCTCGGGCGATTTCCTTTCTCACGCACAAATTTCGTGAAGATGCTTGACGCGCTCCGGGACGATGGCGCAAAGGTGGCAGGATTCGATATCACCTTCAGCAAGCCCGAAGTGGACCCGAGTGCGGCCTCGCTTCGCGCCCTTCGGGATAAGCTGGAACGTAAAAAAAAGGCAGGTGACTCCGTAGATTCACGGATCGTGGCAGAAATTGAAAAGCTGGCTAAGGGTTCGGACGCGGATGGACAATTCGCAGACGCCATTCGCCGATTCGGACCTGTGGTGCTCGGAAATTTCTTTCTTTACTCCGCTGCGGACCTCCGTGGAGTTACCGACGCAAGTCTGGACGAATACGCCCATCAACTCGAATTCTTCGGATTCCCAACCGTGCTGGGAAAACGCGACGGCTTTAAGAAACAAGATCGCATTGCGCTCATTGAGGACTTCAATGGGGCAGGTTTGCTTCCGAAAGGTGCCGAAGCAAATATCGCTCCGCTTACCACGGCGCTCTCTGGCGATCTTTCTTCTGTCGGCTTTTTCAATGCCCCGCCGGACGCCGATGGCGTCATTCGCCGTGCGACTTTGATCCTGCCCTACGGCCGCTCGCAAAATCTCGAGGACTGGGACTTGTATGGCTCGCTCGATTTAATGACCACGCGCGCCTATCTTGGAACCAAGCCGGAAGAAACTATTCTCACCTATGGCCCAGTGGGTATCGACGAAATTCAGCTCGGCCCCCATACGCATATTCATCCCGACGGCCGCGGCCAGATCATGATCAACTATCAGGGGGCAACAGGAACTTTTCCCCATTACTCGATGGCCGACGTCGCTTCGCGGAATTTCACTCCTGGTACGTTTACGGACAAGATTGTCTTGGTAGGCGCGACGGCAACGGGCATAGGTGACCTCAAAACGACGCCATTTGGCGGAACCAACTATCCCGGTGTTGAGATCCACGCCAACGTTATCGATAACATTCTGAATGATCGATTTCTGAAACGCGGGGCGAAGCAAGCGCTCACGGACTTTCTTCTTATCCTTGCATTCGGTATTCCGCTTGGGATCTGGATGGCCCTCGTTTCGCCCCGCTGGATGTGGTTCGGCCTCGCGCTTCTCGCTCCGCTGGCCGCCGTTGATTATTTCGCATTCCTCCGCGGCTGGTGGCTCAATTTTAGTGTCCCAGGGCTTACGCTTATCGCCAACGTTCTTCTCGTCTCGCTGTATCGCGCCCTCATAGAAGAAAAAGAAAAGCGCCGTGTGCGCACCGCCTTCGGCCAATACCTCAGCCCGGAGGTCATCCGCCGTTTGCTCCTCAACCCGCAACTCGTCGAGCCCCGCAAGACCGACATTACGGTGATGTTCAGCGACATCCGCGGCTTCACCACTATCTCCGAAAAGCTCGACGCCCAGGAGCTCGCTCTCTTCCTCAACCAATATCTTTTGGACATGACCCGCCTCGTCTTCGAAAGCCAGGGCACCCTCGACAAGTACATCGGCGATGCCGTCATGGCCTTTTGGGGCGCTCCCTTCGAGGAAGAAGGCCATGCCATAAAAGGCTGCATCAGCGCCCTGGAAATGATGAAGCACGTCCGCGCCATGCAAAAGAAATGGGCCGAGGAGGGCAAACCCCATCTCGACATCGGCATCGGCCTCAACACTGGGGTCGCCAGCGTCGGCAACATGGGTTCGTCGCTGCGTTACGGCTACACCGCTCTCGGCGATACCGTCAATCTTTCCTCGCGCCTCGAAGGCTTGAACAAGGACTACGGCACACACATTCTGGTCAATGAGACCACCTACGCCGCCGTCCAAGGCCAGGGTTTTTTCTTCCGCGAGCTGGACCTCATCCGCGTCAAAGGCAAGTTTCAGCCCGTCATCCTCTATGAACTGATCGGTCGCGAAGGAGAACCCAGCGTTTACGGCGGGACCGAGGAGTTGCGCACGCGCATGGAACTTTTTGTGCAGGCGCGAGATCTCTACCGCAAACGCCAGTGGGAGCCGGCGCAGAAGATATTCCAGGCCATTCTGGACAAATGGGCCGATGACGGCCCCTCGCGTACTTACTGGAAACGCTGCCAGGAATATTTATTCGAAGAACCCCCCTCTGGATGGGACGGTGTCTTCACTATGACCCACAAGTAGCGTTGATCGCGGTGCCGCTTGGCAACTTCTTCGTCCGCCACCGTTTCTGCTCCGCATGAACGCTTCCTTGTTAGCTTAAAGGCAAGCACGTGCCAAGTGCCCAAATAACGGCATAGGAGAATGGATACTTGGGCGCGATCCTGGAAATAAATACAATAACTCCTTTTATATAATATACTTAGGCGTTCTTCTGGTGACTGTGGTTGGCATTTGGATTGCCGTTTAAGGGTAAGCGTGCTGCTCGGTAAGGCAAGCTCAAACCACTTCTTGATCTTGCTTAATTCTTAACCATACGCCGCGTACCCAAACAATTGCGGCGAGGAATCTAAAAGGGGAAGTAAGTCTAATCAGTCTAAATAGAAGGAGACTCGTCCAAAGGGGCGCCCAGCAGCGGCCCCGGGCGGGGCGTATCAGCAAAACCGTATGTGGATTGTCCGTCTAGCTCTCAGAAGGCCCTACACGTTCATCGTGATGGCCCTTGTCATCATTCTCCTCACGCCTTTCGTGCTCATGCGCACGCCCACGGACATATTCCCCGACATTAACATCCCGGTCTTGAGCGTCATCTGGACCTTCACCGGGCTCGAACCGCAGGAGATGGAGCAGCGCATCACGTCCAACGTGGAGCGCGGCCTCACCACTTTGGTGAACGACGTCGAACACATCGAGTCGCAATCGCTTCCAGGCATTGCGGTCATCAAAATCTATTTCCAGCCCACCGCCAACATTCAGACCGCTCTCGCTCAGACGACGGCTATTTCCCAAACCTTTCTGCGCAATCTTCCTCCAGGCATCACGCCCCCGCTCATCATCAGTTATTCGGCTTCCACCGTTCCCGTCATCCAGATCGGTCTCACCAGCGATAAGCTCAGCGAGCAGCAGATGTTCGATTTTGGCAACTACTTCATCCGCACGGAACTTGCTACCGTTCAGGGCGCCGCCACGCCTTTTCCCTACGGCGGCAAACAGCGCTTCGTGTCCGTGGACATCGACACTGCCGCTCTTCAGTCCAAAGGCCTTTCCGCCAACGATATCGTCAACGCCATCAACGCCCAAAATCTGATTCTCCCCACCGGCACCGCCAAGCTCGGCGCCCTCGAATACAACGTCGAGATGAACGGCAGCCCGCAAACCATCGCGGAATTGAACGACCTCCCCGTCAAAACCCAGAACGGCGCGACCATTTATATGCGCGAAGTGGCGCACATCCGCGACGGCTTCTCCCCGCAGACCAATATCGTGCTCAACAACGGCCAGCGTGGCGTTCTCATGAGCATTTACAAAACCGGCTCCGCCTCGACCCTCGACATCGTTGATCGCGTCAAGAGCAAGCTCACAGCCTATATCCCTGCTCTCCCCGAGGGCCTGCATCTCACGCTCTTCTTCGACCAGTCTCTTTTCGTGCGCGCCGCGATTCAAGGCGTCATCCGCGAAGGTCTCATCGCCGCCTGCCTCACCGCCACCATGATTCTGCTCTTCCTCGGCAACTGGAGGAGCACCGTCATCATCGCCGTCTCTATTCCGCTCTCCATCCTGGTCAGCGTCCTTTGTCTCAGCGCCCTGGGTGAAACCATTAACATCATGACCCTTGGCGGCCTCGCTCTGGCCGTCGGCATCCTCGTCGACGACGCCACCGTCGAAATTGAAAACATCAATCGCAACCTCGCCCTCGGCAAGGAAACCGTGCAGGCCATTCTTGACGGCGCCCAGCAGATCGCCGTGCCCGCTTTCGTCTCCACGCTGTGTATTTGCATCGTTTTTATTCCTATGTTCTTTCTCTCTGGGGTCGCGAGATTTCTCTTCGTGCCCTTGGCCGAAGCCGTCATCTTCGCCATGCTCGCTTCTTACATGTGGTCGCGCACCATCGTGCCCACTCTCGCCATGTACCTCCTCAGCTCCGAAGACGAATACAAGGCCGAGGAACACGCGGGCGAACGACAAGGCTTCTTCCGCCGCTATCAACAGGGCTTCGAGCGCCGCTTCGAGAGTTTTCGCGACTCCTATCACCGGGCTCTCGATTTCACTCTCCACGCACCCATGCTTTTCGCGGCTTGTTTTCTTGCGTTCTGCGTTCTGTCCGCGGGCCTGGCTCTGGTCCTGGGCCGCGATTTCTTTCCCAGCGTGGACGCCGGCCAGATTCGCCTCCACATGCGCGCGCGCACCGGTCTTCGTATTGAAGAGGCCGCCCGGCTCGCCGCGCAAGTCAATCAGGTTGTCCGCCAGACCATTCCCAAGAAAGAAATCGTCACCATTCTCGACAACATAGGCCTGCCTTACAGCGGCATCAATCTCAGCTACAGCAACGCAGGCACCGTCGGCACTTCCGATGCCGAGATTCTCGTTCAGCTCGCTCCCGAACGCAGCCGGCCGACCCACTCTTATGTCTCCGAGTTGCGAGAGCAATTGCCGCAGCAGTTCCCCGGCGTCCAGTTCTTCTTTCAGCCTGCGGACATCACTACACAGATTCTCAATTTTGGCTCCCCCGCTCCCATCGATGTCGAAGTCACCGGCCCCGACCAGCGCGGAAACTATCTGGTCGCCGAAAAGCTCGCCAACGAAATCCGCCACATTCCCGGCGCCGTCGATGTTCATGTCCAGCAAGCCTTTGACTCGCCCACCCTCCACATGGATATCGATCGCACACGCGCCCAATCCGTCGGTTTGCAAGCCAAGGACATTGCACAGAATCTCCTGGTCTCCTTGAGTTCCAGCTTCCAGACTTCACCGGCTTTCTGGCTGGACCCCAAGAATGGCGTCCAATATCAAGTTGCGGTGCAAACTCCCCAATACCGTGTGGACACTTATCAGGCACTGCAAAATACGCCTGTCACCGCTTCCGTCACCGGCGTTACTCCGCAAATTCTCGGCAACCTCGTGCAAACCAGCACCGTTGCGCGCGCGGCGGAAATTTCTCACTACAATGTCCAGCCCATGATCAACGTCTATATTTCCGTCGATGGACGCGATCTTGGCGCCGTCGCCGACGAAGTAACCAAGCGCGTTAACGGCATTCAAAAAGAACTTCCCCGTGCGAGCCACATCGTCATCCGCGGGCAAGTGCAGACCATGAAGAGTTCGTTCCTGGGTCTGGGCGTAGGCCTGATCGGCGCTATCGTGCTCGCCTACCTCTTGATCGTCGTCAATTTTCAGTCCTGGCTCGATCCTTTCATTATTATTACTGCGCTTCCCGGCGCCCTCGCGGGAATCTGCTGGATGCTTCTGCTGACGCACACCACGCTCAATGTGCCGTCGCTCACCGGCGCCATCATGTGCATGGGCGTGGCCACGGCCAACAGCATCCTGATGGTTTCTTTCGCGCGCGAACAAATGGACGAAGGCAAGAACGCCAAGGACGCAGCTCTGGCAGCGGGTTTTGTGCGCATGCGGCCCGTCATCATGACCGCTCTCGCCATGATCATCGGCATGGTGCCCATGGCCGTGGGCCTCGGCGAAGGCGGCGAACAAAACGCCCCTCTCGGCCGCGCCGTGATCGGTGGATTGATTTTCGCCACTTTTGCTACGCTCTTCTTTGTTCCGTGCGTGTTTTCGATGATCCACGGCCGCCGCGAGCGCAGCAAACGACGCGGGCAAGACGCTGTCCCTGTTACCGCGTAACAGCGGCATGAAAGTGGAAAGTTGTTGGAGTTGAGAATGAGGAAAGAAGGCGGAGTCTCCATGGAACCCGAGCAAGAGCAGCCGCGCATCGAGAAGCGCAGCCAGCTTTTTACCTACCTGATTGGCGTGGTCGTCGTGCTGGTCATTCTAGGTGCGTTTACTTTGTTTCAACGCCGTTCGCAATACCAGGCGCTCGCCAAGGAAACCGAAACCCTGGCTATCCCCACGGTCTCCGTGTTTCATCCCACCACGGAATCCACGCAGGAAAATCTCGTTCTGCCCGGCACCATGCAGGCCTATGTGGAATCTCCCATCTATGCCCGCACCAACGGCTATTTGCAAAAGTGGTACCACGATATCGGCTCGCGCGTGAAGCAGGGCGAATTACTCGCGGACATTGATACTCCGGAAGTCGATCAGCAGCTCTCCCAGGCTCGCGCCGACCTGAACACCTCGCAGGCCAACGCCAACCTCTCGAAAATTACCGCCACGCGATTCCAAGAACTGATCAAGACCGACGGCGTCTCGAAGCAAGAAGTCGATAACGCCGTGGGCGACTACGAAGCCAAAAGAGCCACCGTGCAGTCGTCCGAAGCCAACCTTCGCCGTCTCGAAGATCTGGAGTCCTTCAAACACATCTATGCGCCATTCAGCGGTGTGATTACCAGGCGCAACGTCGACATCGGAAACCTCATCAACGCGGGGAACGGCGGCTCGGCGGCGCAACTCTTTTCCCTCGCGCAGACCGACCCGCTCCGCGTCTATGTGAACGTCCCGGAAATGTACGCTCCTTCGATTCACGCGGGCATCGGCGCCTATCTTGAGTTGACGCAGTATCCCGGCCAGAAATTCCAGGGCAAAATCGTGCGCACAGCGGAGGCCATCGATCAGGTCACCCGCACACTCCTTACAGAGGTCGATGTGCCGAACCATGATGGTCAACTTCTTCCCGGCGGCTATGCGCAAGTCCATCTGGAAGTGAAAGTCACCGGCGCGCGGCTGGAAGTGCCGGTGAACGCTCTGCTCTTCCGCACCGAGGGATTGCGGGCTGTCGTCGTCGATGCCGATCACAAAATACACCTGCGTCCTTTGACGATCGGTCGCGACTACGGAACGACACTCGAAGTCCTTCAGGGACTCAACGCCACGGACTGGATTGTGCTCAATCCCGCGGATTCCCTCGACGACGGTGTCCAAGTAAACGTCAAGGAACTCTCGCAAACTGCCGCGCCTGGCCCGCCCGCGCCCGGACAACCTGGCGCCCCGGCGCAACCCGGAGCAAAGAAGAATTAATGCGTCGCTCGCAAATCCTGCCCGCGCTGATCGCGGTAAGCGGTTTTGTCTTGGTTGCCGGTTGCACCGTGGGGCCCAACTATCATCGCGCCAGCGCTCCGGTGCCCGCAAAATGGGACGTGGCGGAACCTTGGCGTGAGAGCACACCCAAAGACGGGATCCCCAAGGGTGAGTGGTGGAGCGTCTTCCACGATGACGAGTTGAACGCGCTGGAAAAGCAGGCTCTCGACGCCAATCAAACCATCAAGGTTTCCGAAGCCCATCTCCGCCAGGCGCGCGCCACCGCCGCGATTCAAGTCGCGACACTCTTCCCCACTCTGGGGACGGCGCCGAGCGCCGAACGTCAGCGCATTTCCGGCGACCGGCCAGCTAACAGCAATTTCCCGGTGAGCAGGCCGGTTTCGCAGAACAACTACATTCTGCCCTTCACCGTTAACTACGAAGTGGATCTGTTCGGGCAACGCCGTCGCAGCATCGAGGCCGCCCAGGCGTCCTATCAAGCGAATGCTGCGGATCTGGAAAACGTGCGCCTGGTCATCACCGCCGAACTCGCCGGCGATTATTTCACGCTGCGCCAGCTCGACTCGGAAATTGGTATCTTGAACCGCACCGTGGAAGCCCTGCAAAAAGGCTTGCAGCTCGTGGACTCGCGCCACAAAGGCGGCGTGGCTTCCGGACTGGACGTGGCTCAGGAAGAAACCCTGCTCAACACCACGCGCACGCAAGCCACCTTGCTCCTGCAGCAGCGCAAACAATCCGAAGACGCCATCGCCGTCCTCGTCGGAAAGGCCGCTCCTGATTTTCACCTTGCCACCAAGGAATTGAACGCCGAGCCCCCGCCCTTGGACGCCGGCCTGCCCTCGGATCTTCTCGAGCGCCGCCCGGACATCGCCGAAGCGGAACGTCAAATGGCCGTAGCCAACGCGCAAATCGGCATCGCCAAAGCCGCCTATTATCCGTCACTGAATTTATTTGGCCAGGGCGGCTGGCAATCTTCCGACATCGCCAAGCTGCTGAATGTCCAGAGCACTTTCTGGGCGGTCGGTGCCAACGTAGCAGAAACCATTTTCTCCGGCGGCCAGCGCCGCGCCCAAGTCGAATTCGCCAAAGGAGGCTATGACGCCAGTGTTGCCAGTTATCGTGGTTCCGTGCTCGGCGCTTTCCAGGAAGTGCAAGACGACTTGACCGGTTTAATCGTGCTCGACCAGGCCAAGCAATCGCAGCAGCAAGCCGTCGATGCCGCCCGCCGCACCCTCGATCTCTCTTTGAACCGCTACCAGGGCGGCCTGGTAAGCTATCTCGATGTGGTCACCGCGCAGCAAAATCTCCTGAACAACGAACAGGAGTTGGCCGTGATCAGCGGCCAGCGCCTCGTCACCAGCGTCCTCCTCGTCAAAGCCCTTGGTGGCGGCTGGGATGCTTCCAGCCTTGCCGCCGCGCAAGTCAAACCCAAACTGAAAGATATAGTCGCTCCGTAGCCTTTCCCTTTCCCCTCTCTCCGCCCCTTTACAGGTTGAGGGCGAGTTATAGAGCGCGGTCGAGTTCGCGCAGCTTGGCGGGGGAGAGTTGAGATTGTGGACTACCACTAGCATTGGAGGACAGATGGCCAAGAAACTGAAACCGGTGCACCCGGGGGAGATTCTTCGCGAGGAGTTCATGACCCCGCTGGGGCTGAGCATGAACCGGATGGCCATGGATTTGCGCGTCCCGGTGACGCGCATCGCGGATATCGTGAACGAGCGGCGGGGCGTGACGGCGGATACGGCGCTCCGTTTTGCGCGCTATTTCCGGAATGCGCCGGCTTTCTGGATGAATCTGCAGACGCGCTACGACTTGGAGGTTGCTGAAGATAGGATCGCGCAGAAAATAGCACGCGATGTGCGGCCACTGGAGGCCAGTGAGGTGCGCTAGGCGTGGCAGTGGAAGCGCGAAAATTGAGGTAGACTCCAAATCCTGACCCACCCGCCAGCCCGTCGACCTTCGTCAGCACGTCTTTCGAGAGTGTGATGGAGGTCTTCTCTTTCATACTACCGTTCTACTACCAGAAGAAACGCGCAGCAAGTCACGAAAAAACCGCGCCCTTTGAAAAAAGAAACCCCAAAGGGTGCGCCACCAGCCCGTCACCTACCCTAAATATTTCTGCGAGCACGCTTACGTCTTCCGCGGACATTAGGTTTTGACGGCCGTCTCCGTCTGTGGCCAGCTTGGATAGCTAGCCTAATCGAAGGGCTATCTGCCATATCCGGAAAATAAACTTTGAAGAGTGCAGGATTGTGAAGCGCAATGACCATGATGGTCAAGGCGAGATGTGAAACGCCATCAGGGTTGAGTGGCTCGAGAGCAGCAAATTTCCGAAGCGCTCGCTTGAACGGTGCTGAGCGAAATCGCCTGCGAAGTACCTCCACTCTGCATAGCCCAAGTTTCTTCAAGGCAGCGATGCATCGGTTCTCTATCTTGGCGGGAAAGGGCTTCCCCTCAAGTTCAGCCCCTCGCCAACTTGGGTTTTTGGGCCACTCGGCCTCCATCAGTCCAAGTAAGCGGGCTGTGTCTAATGGCCCAGTTTTTTTTCTACCGCTGTGGTAGTCGTCTCGATATCTGTCGATGAGGATTTTCCTTTCACCTCTAAGACCGCGAAATTCCTTCTCTATCAGCTCGAGAGTTCCCGCGATTGCAGCGAACCGCCTGAGTACGTCCTCAGGATAGTTGATCCCGGATTTGTACACGATCTCGTGCTCGATCTCGGCCCAAGCGTGTTCAAGAATGCTCCGGACTTGGATTTCGAACCAGCGCCCCCTCAGGTCAGCATATTCAGGGCTTGAAGCACGAAACCCCTTTAACTTGGCAATCAAATGGACTGAGCGGTAACCGAATGATCTCAGGTCAAGTGCCCTTCTCCGGTCCACCGAGTTTTTCCTGTCTATCTCGAATTCAGAGGAGAGTCGATCAACTATCCTGTCAACTTCGCTTGCGTAATAGGCAATCACCCTCACTCCGATGCAGTCGGTAAGTTCCCTCAGCGGATTCTGGTATGCCTTATGTAATACCTTGGATAGCGCAGAGTCTGGGCTCTTGGCCCGAGCAGAGATCAGATGGGTTTCGGCTTGAAATCCTAGGAGTAAGGATGTAATCAGCTTTTCAGCTTGCTCCGCAGCTTTTTGCAATTGAGGAAGAAGACTAGAGTACTTGGCAGGAAAAGTTTGGGCCGAGTCTGCGATCCCCGGCATTGTTGTCACGCCGTTTGCAAAAGGGCTGCTAAGGTATTGATTCGATTGATCCGCGGCAGAATATTGTCGGTTTGCCGACTGGCGGAGAGCACGTACTGGGCGGCGGCGCCTTGTGGTTCTTTGGATTTGGTTTGTTGTTCAAATTCCAATAATCTCTGGCCTGCGACGGCTGGGTCAATCTGGGAAAGGGTTCTGCCCTGGTCAGAAGCGATATCTAGGGCGCCGATGAGCGAGTAGAAGTCGACAGGCTTTCGGTACCTGCTCTCCGCGAGATCTGGCAAAGCCCTTTTTAGCCATCGTATGTAGCTGGCGAGACGTGATTCAACCTTGCGAGCGTCGGCGAAATTTCTTTCATATCTACCGTAGTACAAATCTATTGAGGATTTCTTGTCCTGTGGTCCCTCGATCAGAAGGATTGCTAATTCTGCCGAGAATTCGACGGCTTTCATCCGCCGCAATTGAAGATCACTAAAAACTCGTTCATTCTTCCAGAAGGACATTGCCCCCATGGCCTCGACAAAGTCTTTGAACACACCTTTTTTCTTTGCGTGCCTAAGTTCCTGCGGTGAAAGGCGAACCACGTATCGGTTCATTCTCTCAAACATGTCGGCGATGTCCTCGTTTGAGTATCCCGACAACTCCTCTATCACTAGGTCATAATTTAGGATGCGGTCCTGGAAGTGGGCTGGGAGTTCGTCAAATTTCATGCCTCTGATCGATTGGTCTTGAGTCGTGGATAACCGCAAGCGATTGTTTAGGTACTCGAAAATGGCTCGTAATCTTTGTTGGCCGTCGATTACGTCGTAAACGGTGCGTCCTGTCTGCAGGGAAGCCGATCGCTGAAAGAACAACATTGGTATCGGCTTGTCGCAGAGAATTGTGTCAATCAGATAAGATTTGGCTGCGTTCGGCCAAACGCTATTTCTCTGGAATTCGGGAGCCAACCGCAGTTGGTTTTCCTTGTACAGCTGTCGTAAGAGGGCAACGTCTTTCGTTGTTGAGCTTCTCTTAGCCACTTCGGGCATGTCCCCTAGTGTTAGTTTTAAGTGGGAAGTTTACCATGTTTAGACATACTTTTCGCTTAGCTGAACTTAGTTGGCGCGGGCGACCGACACTTTCTCCGCTGGAACGCGCCGATGGCTTATCCTTTCTGCGGTTTGTGCAGAGAGGTTGGGGGCGTTGCGGTGGCGGTTAAGCGCATGGAAGCCGTTTGAGTTTGATGTGCGTGGTCCGAAGGTGCGCTAGATCGAAGTGGGCTTGCTGGGTAAGCCAGCATTCGGGCCTACCTCCGAAGACCTTGGCGAGCACTCGTCGATGAGGACTTTCATTTCAACTGCGAGACGAGGCTGGTGCGGGCTTCCTCAATGGCGGCGATGGCGAGTTCGCGGGTTACGCTGGGATACTGTTCGAGGAATTGGTCCAGGGTGTCGCCGCCTTCGAGATAGTCGGTTAAGACTTTGAACGGCACGCGAGTGCCTCGAAAGACGGGTTCACCGCCGAGGATGTTTTGGTCTTTGATGATGACGGTTGACATGCGGGACCTCGATGGGCTGGGTAGAGTTTAGCAGTCAAAGAGGGGAAGAAGAAGCATCTCCCTCACCCTTGAGAACCGGGAGCGCATGGCCGAGACTTGCTCCGCTTGGTCCGAACCATCCAATCGGCAAAACTGGTCTTGACAAACCCGTTCCCTGAGCATACTGTCACTTTTAGGTAAATGCGCGTTTGGAGTGCGGGAGCTCTGCTCCCGCTTTTCTGTAGCGTCCCGCAAACCCATCAGAATCAACACTTGCGAAAAACCCATAAGTATTGATTCTAAATGACTTACAGAATAGCTAAATGCCTTAGAATCAACACTTATGAAAAACCGGGGGGAGGGGGGGAGAGGGTAGTACCCCATAAGTTAACCCAATCAGAGGTTATCGAGGAAGAACCGGGTGACCCGCTCCATCAGCACGCGCCGTCCCGGCGGATCGCTGACGCCATGCCCGCGCCCCGGAAACGCCATCACTTCGACGTACTTCCCCGCCTCGATCAGTTCGTTAATCAGGTCCAGCGTGTTGGCGTAATGCACGTTGTCGTCGCCCGTTCCATGGGCGATGAGCAGCTTGCCCTTCAAATGGGCTGCGTTCTTGATCGGCGAGGATTCCTGGTAGCCCCCTTCGTTCTTTTGCGGCAGGCCGAGGTAACGCTCCGTGTAAATCGTGTCGTAATACCGCCAGTTCGTCACCGGACCGCCGGCAAATCCCGCTTTGAAATCCTCGGGATCCTCAAACATGGCGTGCAGCGTCATGTGCCCGCCGTAACTCCAGCCCCAGATGCCAATGCGCTTCGCGTCCACATACGGAAGCGATTTCAGATACGTCACGCCGTCCCGCTGGTCGGAGAGTTCCTGCGCCCCCAGACGGAAGTGGATCGGCTCCTCGAAAAGGTGCCCCCGCCCCGCCGACCCGCGATTATCCAGCGAAAAAATAAGGTAGCCCTTCTGCGCCATCATCTGGTGCCACAAAAAGTTCGAGCCGCCCCAGGCGTTCTGCACCACCTGCGCGTGAGGCCCGCCGTACGTATACACGAGCGCTGGATATTTCCGCCCTGGATTGAAATCCGGCGGCTTGATCATCATGGCGTTGAGCTGCACGCCGTCATGCGATTTCACGGTAAGAAATTCCACGGGCGAAAGATGATACTCGGCGAGTTCCGGAACTTTGTTCTCGTTGATGGGGGCAATACGGGAACCGTCTGCCCGATGCAAATCCTGGCGCGGCGGAGTGCCGGAATTCGTATAGGTCTCGAAATAAGAAGAGTTGCCGGAAGAAAAGCTGACTATATGGATGCCCGCCTCTTGCGTGAGCCGTGTGAAGCCGGAGCCATCCAGAGCAACGCGGTACAGGTGTCGTTCCAGCGGAGATTTCTCCGTGGCGTTGAAATAAACAACTCCTTTCGCTTCGTCCACGGCGTCGAGCGAGGACACTTCCCAATCTCCCTTCGTAATCTGCGCCAGTTGCTTACCTTCCACATCGTAAAGATACAGATGGCGGTAGCCGGACCGTTCGCTGGACCACAAGAACCGCTTGCCATCCTTGAAAAAATAAAGATCGTCGCTGACATTAATCCAGTACTGATCTTTGTCCGTAAGAGCGACGCGCGACTTTCCGGTAGCGGCCTCTGCGATCAACAGATCGAGCGTATCCTGCGCGCGATTCAGCCTCTGGATCGCCACATGTTTTGAATCGGTCAGCCAATTCACACGCGGAAGATAAATGTCCGTTTCCGCGCCGGTATCCATCACGCGAGCTTCGTCCCCATTTACCGGGGCCACCAGCACGCGCACCGCAGGATTCCCTCCGCCCGCCGGCGGATAACGCTCCATATCCGCGGTGCCATCGTAGGAAGAAAAATCCACCAGCGGATATTGCGCCACCTTTCGCTCATCCATCTCCAGGTACGCGATGGCCGAAGAATCTGGTGCCCACCAATACGCAGTCTTGATGTCGAGTTCCTCGGGATACACCCAGTCCAGCTCGCCCTTGCGCACTTCCTCCGAACCGCCTTGCGTCACCGCCCGCTCTTTGCCGTCCGCTACGGTCACCAGCCACAAATTGTGGTCCCGCACAAAGCTCACGTTCCGGCCGTCCGGCGAGATTTTTGCATCAGCGATCGATTCTTTGCCGGAGACGAGCGTCCGCGCCGTTTGCGTTTTCAAGTCGAACCACGCAAGCGAATTCGGCCCTTCAAACAGCAGCGCCGAGCCATCCCCCGCCCATTGATACTGCGCGGGAGCGTGCCTCCCGAGCCCCGTAGCCTGCGTGGCCTTCGCGGAATCAGCCGGTAGCACCGCTTCGAGTTTCTCCGAGGACACCAGCAGACGCCGCGCCCCCGTGGCCGCATCCATCGTCCAAAGTTCGGTGTGCGCTTCCTTGCCCGTTCCCTTCGGTTCAAAAAAACTAAGCAGCTTTCCGTCAGGCGACCAAGCCAGCCCGCGCGTCAATTTCCCGCTCAAGCTCGGCTGCGAATAAATCCGCTCCACCGTCAATTGCTTCCCGCTCGGCGAACTCGCACCAGACTGCTGCCCAAAAGCCGGGTAAGTCCATCCCCCACAAACCGTTGCCGCCACGAGAATCACAAGCTTCGACGAAATCGAACGCCCCAATCGCATGAATATCTCCTAAAACCGCCCACTATCTTAGCCCGTGCCCCAAGTTCGGCAAAGCTCGCCACCGGCCCGCCCCTGCCAGGTCTCCGCCGGTGACTCCTGTGAGTTATGCATCTTTCACAAGATGTTTACCGCAGTGTCTCAATGCTTCGAGTCTAGTACAGCAGGATGGGGTGTCGCCGGTTGGAGCCGCTTCCGAGTGCAGCTAAATCTGTGCCTCTGGAAGGGAACCCAGTCTGCCCCGCGCCATTACAAAACTTGACCGCCCTGCGGTCACAACTAAGGGAGTCCAGATGAACTGTTTGTTCAGAAATGTTCGAGCGCTTCTGTGTTTGCCGCTCGCGCTTGTGCTGTTTGCACCAAAACCAGCTCTCGCCGACGGCGACGTGAAAAAAGTCAAGCACGTCATCGTGATCATGCAGGAGAACCATTCCTTCGACAATTATTTCGGCGCGCTGGCGTATGCGCCCGGCAGCCCGTACCGCCATGAGCTCAACGGCTGCCGCAAGGACGACCATGACTGCGTCGACGGCCTCACCTGCAAGACCGACAAGGCCGGCAACATCACCTGCTTCAACTCCAACCTCGATGACAACGGCAGCACCGTCTTTTCCTTTCACGATAATCGCCGCTGCGCCGGCCCCGACCTTGATCACTCCTGGTTCCAAACTCACCAGGAAGTGAACTTCCTCAATCCCACGCTTACTCTTCGCGATCCGAAGAGCGATGGCTTCGTGCGCGTAAACGACATCACCGAGCAGCACGACAACGGCGTGGAAACCCCCACCGACGACCAGACCATGGGCTTCTACACCCAGGACGATCTTCCCTTCTACTACGATCTCGCGCAAAAATTCGCCGTCGGTGACCGCTATTTCGCCGCCGTCCTCGGCCCGACTTTTCCCAACCGCTCCTATCTGCTCGCCGCCACCTCTTTCGGCCATTTGACCACCAGCGACACTTTTCCACCTCCAGGCGGCTACAAGCCCATCACCGGAACCATTTTCGATCTTCTCGATAAGAACGGCATCACCTGGGCCGATTATTTCCAGGACGCCGCGCAAGGTGGCAGCTTCCGCCAGTTCGGCGGGCCCACGACGGACCCGCATTTCCTCCCGCTCGCGCTGTTCCTGGCACAAGCCTCCGGAGCACCCGGCGTTCCTCCGCTACCGGAAGTCGTCTTCGTCGATCCCAATTTTGGCTTGTTTGGACGCAAGTTCGAAAACGACGAGCATCCTCCCACGGACATTCAGCGCGGCGAGGCTTTCGTTTCTCAGGTGATGAATGCCGTCCGCAACGGTCCCTTCTGGAACGACTCCGTGATTTTCCTGACCTATGACGAACACGGCGGCTACTACGATCACGTTGCCTCTCCGCGCGCCCCGCAGGGCCATTCGAGAACTCCGGACGGTATTTCCCCCGGACAATGCGCCGACCTTTCCAACGTTCCGGCCAGCCTGCAACCCGGCGCCGGCGCGGAATGCGCGGCGAACCCCTTGAGCAAGACCGACACCACCATTAACGACGCCGAGGAACTCTGCCCCCAACTCGCCGCCAATCCCACCGGGCCGTATCCGGACGAATGCCCGTCATTTGACCAGCTCGGATTGCGCGTGCCGTTCCTGGCCATTTCCGCGTTCTCCAAGCCGCACTACGTCTCCCACACCATCGGCAGCCACGCCTCCCTCCTCGCCTTTATCGAGAATCGCTTCATGAGCCTCGATACCGACGCGGATAACGACGGCGACAATGACGGCGACGACCGCGGCGATGACCGCTCCAATCGCAAGCCTCATCAACACCTAACCAAGCGCGATCAGCACGCCAACACCCTCGAAGATCTGTTCGACTTCGACCGCGCCCCATCGCTCAACACCACCATCGGCCGGGCGCTTCCGCCCACGGTGGATTGCACACCCCAGTAACCGTTTCTCGCGACAAAACAAAAGCGCGGCTGGCATCACAATTTGCCAGCCGCGCTTTTGTCTTCGCCATTTTCCATCCAACTGCCCTAGGTACAAGCCCCGTCCGACATCCCCTCGTCAAGTTAGCCGATTCACCCAGCGAAGTCTCTGGTAGTCGACCACCATCATGCCATTTACAATTGGTATCACCCATGGTCTAATGGCATGCATGGGTACCAAGATCTCGATCGACAAGGCCGGCCGCGTTGTCGTCCCCAAACCCCTCAGAGAAAAGCTCCGCCTGGAAGCCGGCGACGACCTGCTTATCGAGTCCGACGGCGACCAAATCACGCTCCGGCCCATCCGTCCTGAGCCTCTCTTGGTAAGGAATGCGGGATTTGGGTCTACAACGGCGCTCCTTCAGACGAGTCCATTCCCGACATGATTGATCGCGAACGCGAAAAGCGCATCCGGGAGTTCTTCTGAGTGCGGGAGTTCTTTGACACTTCTGTCTTGGTTGCGGTATTTCGCCGCAACCACGTCCATCATGAACGCAGTTTGCAGCGCTTTGTGGAGGCACGCCAAGAGCACTCCACGTGCGCCATCCACTCGTTGGCGGAATTTTATGCCACTTTATCGGCGCTGCCCGATAAGCCCACATTGCCGCCCGAGCAGGTTTTTTTGTTCATCCAGGAGATTCACCAGCGCCTCTCGCCCATCGTTCTCGACCCCGAAGAATATCTTCAGACCATTCAGCGGACCTCGGAGAGCGGCTTGACCAGCGGCAAAATTTACGACGCGCTATTGCTCGCGTGCGCCGCCAAATCCAAAGCCCAAGTCATCTACACCTGGAACCTCAAACACTTTCGTTCCATCTCTCCTCAACTCGCTCCCCTCATTCAGACCCCGTAAACCCTTCCCGCCGCGTGCTCCGCTATCACCTCTGCGCAATTGTAAGGGCGCAGCATTGCTGCGCCCCAATTCGGCAGAATCGCTCCTCAGCGGGCCGCACATTTCTTCCTCCCCTATTCGCTTTGTCCCCCCAAAACGTTTACGATGGCCTCCGGCTCAACCAAAATCCTCCCAGGTGACCGCTCCATGGACGCAAAAATCAAACACCTCGAATTCATCCAAGCCACCATCACGCGCATGGCCGGTAACTCCTTCCTCTTGCGAAGCTGGAGCGTTACACTGGCCGCGGCGCTCTTCGCTATCGCCGCCAAGGACACCAATTCGAAACTGATCGCCGTCGCCTACTATCCCATCCTCATCTTCTGGATCCTCGACGGCTATTTCCTATCCCAAGAACGCCTTTTCCGCGCCCTGTACGACAAAGTCCGCCAGCTCCCCGATTCCGCCATCGACTTCTCCATGGACACACGCGAGTTCTACGGCGGCCGCAACTCCTGGGCCGCCGCCGCTCTCTCCAAAACCGTGGTGATCTTTTATGCGTCCGTCCTCGTCGTCATGCTTTTCGTCGCCCTCTACCTGCTCAAGTAGCCAGCGACTCGCCAGCGCCACGTCTCTCCGCTACAATGCAGCGTCATATTCCTGGAGGCTTGTCGGCCGCTGGAAGGCCGCGATTCCCCATGACCACCTTTGAGCAGCGGCTGCAGGAAGTCCGCACCGGGTTCGAGCGCCCGTTCTGGATCGCCAACGTCAGCGAAATCTTCGAGCGCCTCTCTTACTACGGCGCGTTCTCCTCGCTGGCCGTCTATCTCCAGGAAAAACTGAACTTCTCCACCGAGCAGACCGGCACGCTCACCGGCATCTTCGGCGGAATGGTCTGGTTCCTCGCGATTTTTGGCGGCGCCGTGGCGGACAAACTCGGCTTTCGGCGGGCCCTCTCGATGGCCTACCTCATTTTGGCTGCGGCGTATTTCCTCATCGGATCGATCGGCGCATCCTGGCTCGCACCCATTCGCGGCGCGGTTCCGCTCAGCCTGTTTGTGGGCGTCATCTTGATTCTTCCCGCTCTCGGCATCGCTCTCGTAAAACCGTGCGTCGTGGGCACCACGGCACGGGCTTCCAAAGAAAATGTTCGCTCGCTCGGCTATTCGATTTACTACACCATGGTGAACATTGGCGGGACCGTGGGGCCTTTCGTGGCCGACTGGGCGCACACCCACTTTGGGCTGGAAAGGGTATTCCGCATCTCCGCTCTCAGTGTTTTTGCCATGTTCTTCTTCGTGCTGGCTTTTTTCCGCGACCCGCGCAAGCCCGGCGACGCTCCGCCACCCAGTGTTCTCCAAGTTGTGCGCAATTTCATCGCGATCTTGTGGCCGCCGCGCTTTCTCATTTTCCTTCTCATTTTCACCGGCTATTGGATCGTCTTCTGGCAGCAATACACCAGCTTGCCCGGCTTCATCCACACCTATGTGGACGCGAAAGCGCGCGTGGAACTCATTTTGATCACCGATGCCGCCGTCGTGGTGTGTCTCACGTTCGCTGTGAATTATCTTGCACGCCGCATTCCGCCGTTCCAGGCGGTCATCCTAGGTACGATCGTTTCGTCGCTCTCTTGGCTGATACTGGCGTTTTGGCCGACCGTCGTGGGGGCGGTGACTTCCATTGCCGTGCTGGCTCTCGGCGAAATCATTCAGCAGCCCCCTTACTATGCTTACATTTCGCGTCTCGCGCCTCCCGGCCAACAAGGCACGTATATGGGCTTTGCCTTTCTTCCCATCGGCATCGGTTCGCTGGTTGGGGGCTGGTTCGGGGGGCGTGTAATGCACCATTTCGGCGAAGTGCTGCACCATCCTGAGTTTGCCTGGTGCACGATCAGCGCTGTGGGGTTCGCTACTGCCTTGCTGTTGTTTATCTATGATCGGGCAGTCAAGGCCAGCGGCCAGGAGTCGGTGTCATGAAGCCGTGCCATGGAACACGTCATTCAATTCACCATTAGCCGCAGAGACTGTAGCGCCTGCCGCGCCAGCGAATACCGCGGCTCGATTTCCAGAGCCTTCTGGAAGCAGCGCATGGCGTTGCCGTACATCTCCTTGCCGAGATACGCGCGGCCCAGGTTGTAATGAGGAAAATGGCGCGGCTCGTAGCGCTGCGCTTCCGTAGCGCGCTCCAGCCAGGGAATGGCTTCATCGAAGCGGTTTAACTCGATAAGGTAAGCGCCGATGTCGTTGTAGGGATTGCCGAATTCCGGATCGATCTCGATGGCGCGTTTGCACTCCGCAATGGCATCGTCGATGCGGCCCTGAAAATGGTAGGTCCAGCCCAGGAACGTGTGGGCCTCGGCGGTGGGATGCAATTCGAGCGAAGAATGGTATAGCTCGACGGCGCGCTCGTAATCGCCTTCCATCTGCGCCTGGTAAGCGTCTTGCAGGACTTCCCACGCGCGGGTGAGGGTTTCCTGGCTCATGACCCTGATTGTTAACACACGGTTTAGCAGCCGTCAAAAGTACGAAGGTTCCAGACGTTCGAGGAGGCAACCTGTCCTTTGTGCCGGGGTCGCGGGTGGAAATTCCGGAGGGAAACAGAGAAAATGGATGCTCGGTTCAACCGTGATTGTGAGGGGGAAGCGTGAAGCGAAATTATCTGGTTCTTGGGGTCGCAGCTCTGTCGTTGGCCGGGGCGGTGCTGGCGCAGGATGCACCGGCGAAAAAATCGGCGCCGTCCGGCGGCGCAAAGGCTTCGCCAGCGGCGGTGGCGCGCGGGAAGGACCTGTTCGATAAGAAATGCGCCCTTTGTCATTACGCCGAGAGCGACGCGAAAAAGATTGGGCCGGGACTCAAAGGTATGTCAAAGCGTGGAACGTTCTCCGTAAACAAGAACAAGGTCACCGACGATTCGCTGAAGACGTGGATCGAAAACGGCGATACGCTCATGCCGCCGTTCAAGGACGTGTTGGAAGCCGCACAGATCAAGGACGTGATCGCCTACGTCAAAACGCTGTAGCGCGCGTCGTCTCTGAAGTGCACGAGCAAAAAGAAAAAGCTCTCCGGCGGAGTGGAGTGGGTCACGCTGCCGGAGGGCAAACTCAACAGAGACACTTGGCCTGGTACCTGGCGCCGGCGGAACCAGCTTCGCGCGGCATCATCACGATGGGCGCTGGCTAATTTTCGCGCGCTGTGTTCGGGCCCGTTTCCTCGAGGTGCGAGGAATCTACTTCAGGACGGCGTCCTTGAACGCCTTCGCAGGGCGCAGACGGACCACGGTCTTCGCCTTGATCTTGATCGCTTCGCCCGTTTGCGGATTGCGGCCCATGCGTGCCTTGCGGTGCGCCTTCACGACGCGGCCGATGTTCGGAATGACGAACTTGCCGGCGCCGCCCTTGGCTTCCTTCACCGCCAGCTTGAAGAGCTCTTCAAAGAAGAGCGCCGCGGTTTTCTTCGGTGTGCCGACTTTCTCGGCGATGTGAGACACGATCTTCGTCTTGCTCATTGGCTTGGCTGCCATCTAGTCTGCTTATCCTCCTGATTTATCGATCCACCCCGATGAGATCGGGGCCAGCTCCGGAGCCTCGTCCCTACCCCTGTGGCGAGCGAAAAGACCCGGGCCGCAGTGGACTATAGCGAAGGTGTAAAGAGAACGCAAGAAAAAACAGCAAAAAAGGCTGAAAAAATGCAAGTTTTTTTGGAGGCATGTGGAAATCGCCGCTAAAAACAAGGCTCGCGCGCATGTCGACGACGTTCCGGGCACATCAGGACGCTACGTTATGCTCGCAAATCACAGGAAATAGAGGCTAAACCCATGAGCGGACCGACAAACTGGGCGGAATTGGAACAGAAAATCGCCGCAGCAGTGAAACTGGCAAAACGGCCTGTGGCAGTGGCGTTTCTGGACGCTGCCCCAGCGGGGGGTAAGGAAATTTGAGGGAACGGAGCCGTCAGGCTGCAGTTTCTGGCAGCTGGCTGCTGCAGGAAGCGTTTTCTACACCGTGCCGGACGACCATTTCAATTACGCCATTGGCGCACACACGCTCAATATTGCACGGTCACCAAGGCGCGAGAGGGAGACAGTGCAGACATTGAGAATGATGTTTTGATCTCGGCTTGGGAGAAACTCTCGCCAATATGGAATTCTGCACAAAAAATGCGGGCGCAGAATTCTGCGTCCGGCGGTGAGTACTTCCGAAATTTTATAGAACAGCTTTACGGTAATTACAGAGTTGCTAAATCGGCGTAGAAGTGGGCGATGGCTTTGATGCCACCGAAATAATTTTCCAGGGCGATGTGCTCGTCGGGTGCATGGGCGTTTTCGTCGGGCAGGCCGAAGCCGATCAGCACGCAAGGGACTTTGAAGGTGTCGTGCATCTGGGTGACGAAGGGAATGGAGCCGCCTTCGCGAATGAAAACCGCTTTCTTGCCGAAACCTTTTTCGAGCGCGGTTTGGGCTTTTTTGAAAATGGGCGCGTGATATGGCGCCGACCAGGGTTTTCCAGTGCTCAACACGCTGAACTTGCACGTCACCGTTTTTGGCAGCAGCTTGCGAATGTGCTTTTCGACGAGTTTGGCAATTTTGTGCGGATCCTGATTGGGAACAAGACGCGTCGAAAATTTCGCAAAGGCCTTCGAAGGAATGACGGTTTTTGCGCCTTCTCCCATGTAGCCGCCCCAAATGCCATTGAGTTCGAGTGTGGGCCGAATCCAAAGCTGTTCGACGATGGAAAATCCTTTTTCGCCAAAATAACCGGGAGCGCCGACGGCTTCCTGGAATGCTTTCTTTTTCCAGGGAAGCGCATTCAGTGCTTTGCGCTCGGCGTTGGGAACCTTGGCTACACCGTCGTAGAAACCCGGAACGGTGATGCGAAAATTCTTGTCGTGGAGCTTGGCGAAGAGCTCTGTGAGAATGGTGAGGGGGTTCGGCACGGCGCCACCGTAAACGCCGGAGTGCAGATCGCGCGCGGGGCCGGTGAGCTCAATCTGATAGTAGTTCAAGCCACGGAGGCCGTAGGTGATGGACGGCACGCCTTTGGCGAGCATGGAGGTGTCGGAAACAACCAGAGCATCGGCTTTTAGTTTTTCCCTGTTTTTCTGAACGTAGTCCCAAAGGCTGACGCTGCCGACTTCCTCCTCGCCTTCGATGAGCACCTTCACGTTAACGGGTAACTTGCCGTCAACTTTTTGCAGCGATTCAAGCGCCTTCAAATGAATGTGTACCTGGCCTTTGTCGTCAGCGGTGCCTCGTCCAAAGAGGTTTCCATTGCGAACGGCGGGTTCGAATGCCGGCGTGGTCCAGAGATCGAGAGGTTCGGCGGGCTGCACGTCGTAGTGTCCATAGAAAAGCACGGTGGGCTTGCCAGGAGCTTCGAGAGATTCGGCGTAGACGAGGGGATGAAGATTTGTGGGAACGATTTCAACCGTTTTAAAGCCCGCTAGTCGGAGGTTATCGGCGACCCAGCGGGCAGCGCGCTCGATATCGGGTTTGTGCTCGCTTTTGGCGCTGACGCTCGGGATACGCAAGAATTCGCAAAGCTCCGCGAGATGCTGGTCGCGGTGACCTTCGATAAATTCAGTAAGGTTCATAAGAGGCCCTTCGCGGGTAAGAGTCCTTTCGAAAAAACATAAATAGAGCGTCTTGCGAGATGAGCGGCCGCGGATGAGTGCGGAAGTGCGGACGAATCCCGTGGCCGCTGTCAATTATTCTATGATTCCCGCGCTCCGGGTACAAGTGCGCCAGCAGAATCAACGAATCCGCTGAGCGCAGAGCGACCTTTGGGGCGCCACCGTTCGTTTGGTGAACTAGTCACTCGGAGCGCAGGGCTACGATGGGGTTCACTTGGGTGGCTTTGCGAGCCGGCAAGAAGCACGCCGCCAAGCCAACCGCGAGAATGAGCATCACGACTGCGGAGAAGGTCCAGGGGTCCGCGGAGGAGACACCCCAGATTTCGCCAGCCAGGAAACGTGCCGTTGCCAGGCTTACCAATACTCCGGCCAGCGCCCCCCCGGTAATCAACGTCAACCCCTCTTTGAGAACCATGCGCAAAACGTCGTCTTGCTGAGCGCCGAGGGCCATGCGGATGCCGATCTCCTGAGTCTGCAGGGAAACGGTATAGGCCATCACGCTGAAGACTCCGGCGATCACCAGCAGCAATCCGATGCTCGCAAACGCTCCGAGGGCCATCAGAATGAATTGCGGTTTGGCGAAGTAAGAACGTTTGAGACGGCTCTCGATGGAGCCCATTTCGGAAACGGCAATCTCGGGATCCAGCGCCGAGACTTCCCTGGGCAGCATGGCCGGCTCAACATCTGAATTTCTCGCGGTGCGAACCAGGATGCTGCGGGGACCCGTACCTGTGAGGGTATGCGGAAAATAGGCTTCGGGCCGAGGTAAATCCTGCAAGCCGTGGTTCTTGGCATCCGTAACGACGCCGATGATTTCAAAATAGGCGTTGCGCGGCCAATCGGCGAACATTTCAAAGGTGGCGAATCTAATTCCTTTGCCCAGGGGATTTTCGCCGTGGAAGTAAGCGCGGGCCAGCGATTGGTTGATTACCGCGACGCGATGCGCCGAATCCACGTCCGCTCGCGAAAGCAGCCTTCCGCTTAACAAGTTCCGGCCGAGCGTCTCAAAGTAGCCCTCGCTGCACATAACAAACGCGACGCCCCAGGGTTCGGAGTGTATTTTCCCGGGAACTTCCACTTCCGTCCAGCCCCGGGAAAAGGGCGGAAGAGCAGTAGCCACACTGGAGGCAGTCACTCCGGGAATGGCGTTGATGCGATCGAGGAGTTTATGGATGAGAATGTTTTTTTGAGCGGCGGTATCGTAGCGTCCTTCAGGAAGGGCCAACTCGGCATACAAAACATTGGCCGGATTAAACCCGACGTCGACGCGTTGCAGGGCGAGGAGACTGCGCATCATCAATCCAGCTCCCACCAACAATACGATGGAGACGGCCACCTCCATGATGACCAGTGCGGAGCGTAGTCTTCCGTGTCTTGAAGCAACCTCGCCACCCTTCCCGCTGACGGCCAGGCCAGCGCGCAAATCGCGGCGGACGACATGGATCGCGGGGGCAAGACCACAGAGCAAGGCGGTCACGACAGCAACGCCCATGGCGAAGAACAACGCCGCGGGCCGGAGCGTGATGGCGACTTCGGGAGGAATGGCATCCCGGGGAATGGCCGCGACGATTCCTTTCAAGCCGCAAAAGGTCAATAGGGAGCCGACAAAGCAGCTTGCCGCCGCCAGGATAAGGCTCTCGACCAACAATTGGCGGACGAGCCTGCCGCGCGTCGCGCCCATCGAGGCGCGGATCACGATTTCCCTTTCGCGGACGGTCGCGCGGGCCAGCAAGAGATTTGCGACGTTGCTGCAGGCGATGAGGAGCAACATGGCAACGGCGGTCATCAGGGCATAGAGGGTGAGTTTGAAGCGCCCCACGGAATCATCGGTCAAGGCAGTTACTGCGATCATGAATCGGGAGCGAAAATATGCGGGATAAATTCTTTCCAGCCGCCTGGCAATGACCTGGAGATCGGCCTCGGCCTCTTGCGGAGTAATTCCTGATTTCAAATGTCCAACCGTCCACAGTTCATTGGCGGCGAGGCCAAATCCGGTGATGAAGGTATCCCGGTTCAGACTGAGCGGCATCCAAACATCCGCATTGCCGAATCGAAAACGGGGCGGCATGATAGCGACGAGAGTTCTTGGGGTGTCATTGAGGTTCAGAGTCGCGCCGAGCAGCTTCGAATCCCCGCCAAACTGGTCGGCCCATAACTGATAGCTCATAACGAACACGGGCGGAGCCCCGGGCTTGCCATCTTCCGGAGTAATGGGCCGCCCTAGAAATGGCTTGCCACCAAGAACTTCAAACGTATCCGGAGTAATCCAGGCACCCAAGGCCTGTTCCGTCGCGTTATGGACCTGGTAGCGAACGTCCAAGTAAGCAAGTCCGATCATGTCGTCAAACGTATGATTCTGTTCCTTGAAATCGAGGAAGACGTTAACGGGGAAACGCGTAATGGTGTCAGGGTTGGGCAATCGAATCGAGGGAGTTGCCAACCGGCCGGAGTTTTTATAAGGGAACGGATGGAGCAGAACACTGTCGATGACGCTGAACATGGTCGTGGTCGCACCAATGCCCAAGGCAAGAGTGAGGATGGCAATGGACGTGAAGCCGCGGCTCTTGGCGAACGTCCTGAGACCAAACCGAACATCCTGCCAAAAACTGGTCATCGGTTAAGCCCTCAACGCTCAGATACTATCCTATAACGTTGCGAGAAGTTTGGTGCAAGCCTTCCTCAGAGACCAACGAGATTGCGCCTTCCCGAGAGCCGGATCAACTGGTGCTTTGTGCGCAGCCAGAGACCGAGACGCAGGAAGCCGAGAAAGACGGTCCACGGAGAGGAGCGCTTCCGCTGCTCGTTCATGGTTTCCTGGGTGGCCATCACGTTGTTGTTCGCGGCGAGCTCAAGCGCAATCGAATATTGCCATGAACCGGGAGTTGAGCCAAACGAGGGGCATCCCGCAGCGCGTATAGGGAGAATACGCGGCCACGAAAACCTTGACATTTACTTAGCTGAAGTGCTAAATGTTTCCAGCCCGAAGGAGTTCGCTATGGTGAATTTTCGCGCAGTCGTCACCCTTCTCTTGATCGCATTAGCGGGAATTGTTGTGCGCGTGCATGCAGGTGCGGGGACGGAAAAGTGGATTGCGCGTGTAACCACTCGGGCTTGTGGCGCCATGCACAGCCGGCCAGGGCATGCCGATTGCATTCGCAAGTGCGCTCGCGGTGGCGCGGCTATCGGGCATCCGGAATGGAAACCGCAACCGCTGGTGCTCGTTAAGGAAGAAGACCAGAGCGTATGGACGGTGGACAATCCGACGAGTTTGATCGGTTTTGAGGGAGAAAAAGTTCGAGCAGTGGTGAAGGCCGATGCCGCAAAAAAGACCGTGCACATCGACAGCGTTGCGGAAAACAAATGAAAGGACGTTCGAAATGCCCAGTCAACTTCCCAGCACGGGGAAACCGGAGATTGTGATCTGCACGTACCGCATCAAGAAGGGGCACGAGGACGCGTTCCTGAAAGTATTGGCGCGGCACTGGCCCACTCTTCGGCGGCAAGGACTGGTGACGACGGAACCGTCGGTGGTCTACCGGGGAGTGGACAAGAGCAAGAAGACATTTTTCGTGGAGATCTTCACATGGAAGGCCAGCAGCGCAGAAAAAGCGCATGAAGATCCCGCGGTGATGCAGATCTGGGAGGGGATGGGCGTACATATGGAAGAGCGTCTGGGACGGCCAGCCATGGAATTTCCGCACGTCCAGCCAGTCAGGATGAAATTTGCAAGAGTCTAAACGCGAGAACGCCGCGCGGCAAACGGAAGCGATCTTCGGGGCGCTGGCGCACCCTTCGCGGCGAGAGATTTTGATGGTTTTGAATTTTCGCGGAGGAAGGATGACGGCTGGCGAAATTGCCGAGCGATTCTCTTGCCGCTGGCCTACGACTACGCGGCACCTAGGTGTGCTGCTGCAAGCCGACCTGGTGCGTTTGGAGAAGCGCGGGCGACAGCGGATTTATCAGCTGAATTTAGAGCTTCTGCAACAATCGGTTGGAAAGTGGCTCGGCTGGTTTGTACAAAGATCGGCAAAATCCAGAGCAAAAAAGGGTGTGCGGTCTGTCCACGGGCTTTGACTCCACCCAGGGTTGCGTTTGGGGAACACCTGCCCGGCGGGGCAATTGACGGTGCCGCGGGCGCGGTCGAAGATGGCTGTATGAGCGAAACTATCTCCGCCACTGCCACTGCCGCCGCCACGCCGCGCCGAAGCAGCCGCGTCTTTCACAGGATGCGCGTGCAGGCGCAAGGACGCGGACACAATGGGAAGAAGTTCAAGGAAAACTGCACTACCGTGGTGGTCAACGCGCATGGCGGACTGCTGTTCTTGAAGCACGAAATCGATCAGGGGGAGATGCTGGTCCTGACCAATCCGGAAACTCTGGAAGAGCAGGAATGCCGCGTGGTGTTCCTGGGCGATCCGGCAGATAAGGGACAACGCGTGGGCGTGGAATTTCTTACGCCGGCGCCGCATTTCTGGGGTTTGGACCTGGCCGACAAGCCGCCGGCATCCGACGAGGGAGCTTCTTCAGTTCACTGAGGCGCGCTGCGGGCGAGCGGGCACCGCAGCCGTTCCGCGCTGCTTCGAAAACCAGCCTACGAGTCTCCACGCCAGCAAGATAGCCACAACCGCGCCGTACATCAAAGGTTTGCGAACGTCCGACTTCACCAGCCAATAATAGTGAATCACACCTAGGACAGCTGCGGCGTAGATCGCACGATGAAGCTGCTGCCAGCGTTTGCCGCCGAGGCGGCGAATCCATCCCGCGGTGGAAGTGATGGCCAGCGGAATCAACAGCACGAAGGCGGTAAAGCCCACAGTGATAAAGCGGCGCTTGATCACGTCCTTCCACATTTCGGAGAGATCGAAGAATTTGTCCAGCACCAGCCAGGTGGAAAAGTGCAGGCAAACGTAGAAAAAGGCAAAGAGACCGAGCATGCGGCGAAAGCGAATCAGCTCCGGCAAGCGCAGAAGTTTGCGAAGCGGCGAGATGCACAGCGTGAAAATTAGGAAAAGCAGCGTCCAGTCGCCCGTGGAGTGGGTAATGAACTCGATGGGATTGGCGGTCAAGCCGCCGTGCAGGGCGCGCCAGCCAAGGACACCGATGGGCGCAAGGCCGAGCAAAAAAACAACGACCTTAGCCCATTTGCTGGAAAGGATGGCGTGCATGCGGAATGTCCAACCTAATGATATTTTTTCAGGTCCATCCCATTGTACAGGCTGGCGACTTGATCGCCGTAGCCGTTGTACATCAGCGTGGGCCGGGGGAAGATTTCGCCGAGGCGGCGTTCCTTGGCCTGGCTCCAGCGCGGATGATCGACATTCGGATTGACGTTGGAGTAGAAGCCGTATTCCTCGGAAGAGTAGAGATTCCAAGTCGTGGGAGGCTGTTGTTCCTGGAAGCGGATTTTCACGAGCGACTTGATGCTCTTGTAACCGTATTTCCAGGGGATGACCATGCGAACAGGCGCGCCGTCCTGGGGAGGAAGCGTTTCGCCGTACATCCCGACACAAAGAAGCGCCAGGGGGTTCATGGCTTCGTCAAGACGCAGACCTTCGACGTACGGAAAATCGATGCCGCCATACTTCGCTTCAGGCATTTGCCGCGGGTCAAAGAAAGTCTCGAAGGCGACGTACTTCGCTTTCGAGGTGGGTTGAACCAGCTTGGCAATGGTGCTAAAAGAATAACCGATCCATGGCACAACAATGGACCAGCGCTCCACGCAACGATGACGGTAGATGCGCTCTTCGAGCGGCGCGAGTTTCAGAATTTCGTCCATAGTGAACTTGCGGGGCTTGGCGACTTCGCCCTCGACGGAAACGGTCCACGGCGAAGTTTTGAAATTCTGCGCGTTCTTGGCGGGATCGCTCTTGTCTGTGCCAAATTCGTAGAAATTGTTGTAGTGAGTGACGTCCTGAAAAGTGTTTTGCTTTTCGCTGGTGCTGAGTGGGCTCTTCACCAGACCTTCCAGCTTGGCACTGGCGAGAGTGGACCGCGAGGGCAACACCATCTGCCATAAGCGATGACCCGCGTAGGCTGTGATGCCGGCGATTCCCATGGCGCGCAGAAAGTTGCGGCGGTTCAAGTAGACGGACTTGGGCGTGACGTCGGCGTTCGTCAAATCCGGGGCTTTGCGAATCAGCATATATTCTTCCCGCCATTCCAGGCGGCCTCTTGATAATCTTACGTTTCTCTATTTGTATTGGATGCAGGAACATAGCCGCGTGTTCCAGAAGCAGGCTACGGTTCCAATCCTACAGGCACGCCTGTGCCTCTCTGTGAGAGTCCTTGGTTGCGAAAAGGTTTCAGAAGAAGTTGCTTATCCGCGACGGGAGAGTTTTTCGAGCACTTTCTCGGCGGCCTGGACGCCATGATACTGCGCTTCCTCGAAGATGGAGATGCCGCCTAAATCGGAATTAGCGAAGAAGATGCGGCCGAGCGGTTGAGCAAAGCGGCGGCGTTCTTCGGAAAAGATCGCACCAACGGCTGGCCGGATCATGGCATGGCCCATGCGCATGATGTCGATGCGAGAAACGCACTGGCGAATGTCGGAGTGGACGCGTTCGAGGTCGTGAAGAATGGCTTCCTTCCAATAGCTCCAATCCTTTTCGAGCAGGAGCTGGCGGTTCTGCGCGGGAGCGCCTTCCGCGAGGGCCCAGTAAAAAGTCCAAACGGTGCGATCGATGTGCGTGCGAAGACTTTGATGCATGGCGTCGACGTAGCCGAGGGTCGGGGAGTCGAGAAAAACCGTGTCCCAGGCAGGCTCCGCGCCGCGAGAATCGGGGAGGCGCTCGAGAGTGAGATTAGCGGTGAGCCAGGGGGAATAGACGAAATCGCGGAGGGGCGGTCCAAAATTCTCGACGAGATACGGGGCGAGAAACGTGGGCGCGGCGAAGATCGCAAACTCCGCGTGAAATTCGGTTTCGCCTGCGAAGACTTGGATACCGCGAGCAGTTTGCGTGATGCGATGGACCATCTGATTGGTGCGAATGTTTTCGCCGACACGTTCGAGAAGGCAGCGGGTGATCCAGCCGTTGCCTTCGGGCCAAGTCAGTGGGCCTTTTTCTTCCTGCTCGCGCGAGGAAAAGTAATGGATCCCGGCCCATGCGGAGGTGTCTTTGGCGAGCGCGCCGTAGTCGTCGCGGCAGGCGTAGTTCATGTACCAATTCAAGAGGCGCGAATCGAAACCGTGTTGCTGAAGCCAATCGGAAAAAGACAGGCGATCCAAATCATTAAACTTCGCAGAACGGCCTAGTTCGAGCGGAATGGTGAAACCACCGCTCTTGCGAAAACCAGCAAAAAGATCTTCCAAATGCTGAAACTGATCGCGATCTTTTTGCGTGAGTCCTACCGAAGGCTCAATTCCCTCTTGCCAGCGTCCGAAGAGAAAGAGGCGCTCTTGCGGAGAGAAGACGAGATAGCGTTCTTCCCACTTGCCATCTTTTAAGACACCAAGATCTTCGAAAAGTTCACGGACGTATTCGGCCTTAGGCCCGGGAACGGGGACATAGTGCGCGGCCCATGGGTAAGCCGTGATTTCGTTTTCGCCCCAGCGGGCGTTGCCGCCGGCCTGCGCGCTCATTTCCAGCAGGACAAAATCGGTGAACCCGCGTTTGCGAAGCCGCCATGCGGCACTGAGACCAGCGATGCCACCGCCGATAATGATGACGGGAAATTTCTCGACGCGTTTTGGCGTGGGAAACGCAGCGCGATCGCGCAAGAGATGGCCCATCTGGAAAGAATCATTGACGAACCCGCCTTCGATGCGCGGCTCACTCTTGAGAGAAAGACCTACGAGCGCCGCGCTACCAAGTCCCAGAAACTCGCGGCGGCCAACCTTCAATGACTGATGTCCTTCCAGTCATTTTCGTAAGCACGGACGAGCACCTGGCTATTTAGCTGATTCGGAGGCATCGCAAGAGGAGCCATGTCTGGTGGAAATTGGAAAAGGGCGGGCAGACCAGCAACACTGAGGAAGCGCAGACCTGACGGGAAGGAAGACGGCGGCAAATATTCGTGAGTGCCGGCGAGGACGAATCCCCACTCACCGAAAGAAGGAACGTAGACGTGATAGGGATAGGTCTGAAGACCGGCCTGCTTCAACGTTTGCGCGATACACCAGAAGGAATCGCGAGCGAACATGGGCGAAGTGCTCTGCACGACGATGAATCCTTGCGCGCTCAGATGGCGCGCAACGGCGCGATAAAAAGCCGTGGTGTAAAGCTTGCCGAGCGAATAGTTCGTGGGGTCGGGAAAATCGATGACGATGAAATCGAAGCTATCGGTGTTCGAATCGACCCAGGGGAAAGCGTCGGCGTTAATGACGTGAAGTTTGGGGGAGAGCAGAGATTTTTGATTGAGCTGCGTCAACATCGGATGCGTGGAGAAGAGCCTGGTCATTTCGGGATCAAGATCGACGAGCGTGATGCTCTCGACTTGCGGATACTTGAGGATTTCGCGGACAGCGAGGCCATCGCCTCCGCCAAGAACGAGAACGTGGCGAGGCGCGGAAACGGCAGCGAGACCGGGATGAACGAGCGCTTCGTGGTAGCGGTACTCATCGCGCGAACTGAATTGCAAGTGGCTGTTGAGGAACAAGCGAAGATCATCCTTGAAGCGGGTGAGCACGAGATGCTGGTAGCGTGAGTCGCGAGCGAAAATAATGTCGTCGGCGTAGATATTGTCTTCGGCGGTGGCGGTGATGCGCTTGGCTTCGGCGATGCCCACGCCGAGGCCACAAAGTACGAGCAAACACGCGACACGCAGGCCGCGAATGCCGGAAAGCTGCTTGGCGAAGAGAAACGTGCTCCAAAGCGCGACGCCGGCATTGACCAAACCAAAGAGCATGGCGGAACGGACCAGACCGAGGCGCGGTACGAGAAGAATCGGAAATAGGAGCGATGCGCCAAGAGCGCCGAGATAGTCGAATGTGAGAACGTGCGCAATGACATCGCGAAATTGGTAACGATCGCGGACAATGCGCATGAGCAGCGGAATTTCCAAGCCGACGAGAATGCCCATCACGATGACGAGCGCATAAAGGATTAACTCGAATCCCTGAGTGAAGGCAAACGCGAGCATGAGCAGCGCGGAAGAAAATCCACCGATGACGCCGAGGAGCAGCTCGATCCACACAAAGCGATAGACCAGTCCGCGATTGAGATACCGAGAAAGAGCGCTGCCAATGCCCATGGCGAAGAGATACGTGCCGATGACGGTGGAAAACTGAAAGATGCTGTCGCCGACGAGGTAGCTGGCGAGAGTTCCAGCCACGAGCTCATAGATGAGCCCGCAAGCCGCCACCAGCAGCACGGAAATAAAGAGCAGAATGCCCATTTGGAGCCTTCAGTGAATCGCTGCGGCAATGATGATGCAAATGCCAACGGACATGGCCCCAACGAGGATCGCAAGAGCCATGTTGTGCTCCTGCACGATCTCTTTCCACAGATGGTAGGGCGTCAGTTTGTCCATCACAAAGAACGCCACGATGAAAACAAGGATCCCGATAAACGCAAAGACCAGAGCAGCGACGATATTGCCGAGCGGAACGAGGTTCATCTTATTTCCCTCCTGTGTAATGGTGGTAGCCCAGGTAAACTGCACGGTACGAGCCAGGGTTGTCGCGGACGGACTTGGGAACGTTCTTGAGTTCGGTCATTTTGTCGAGACTCATACCACGATATTGGGCGAAGCCCGCGCCGCCCAAAACCGTGATGCCATAGAGCAGATAAAGTTTTCGAAGCATCAGTCGTCGTCCTCCGTTTGAAGTTTGATTGGGGGGTGATCGCTTTCGGACCATCGCGAACGTTCAAAAGCCAGCGCACGAAACGAAATCAATACCGCGGGAACAAGCAAAGCGAAGAATGCGAGAACGAAAAACGTCGAGACCGGGACGTCGCGCTTGACGTCCACCGTGTAGAAAATGGGTGGGTGAACCGGAGCAGTCTCCGGCTCGATGCGCAAATAATAATGTCCGGGAGGGACGCTGGGAACGACCACGGAATCGTGATCGCCGCCTTCCGTCCAGTTGCCGTCGCTGTCGCGGCCAAAGTAGAAACTGACTTCGCGGCCGAAATCCCACGCCTGGCCGGTGTCCTGGTTGATGAGCGCGTAGTTCAGATAGATCCAATTGTTCCTGACGTTGGCCGAGGTGGTGACTTCAACGTTGGAAGTGCGCCCCTTTAATTCGAAAATGTCCGTGACGAACGATGATTCAGCTTTAGACTCCCCGGGAATGACTTCGTAGGAAGAGTGGAAGACGAGTTCCTTGCGAGCAGTAATATCGAAAAAAACCATAAGAGCGACGAGGAGCGCAATAAAAATACCGAACGCCGCCCACACCGCTTTCACGTTTGCGCTGACGGGTGACGGCTGATTTTCGTAGACGCCGATGGCTTCCGGCGGGCTGCCGGGCAGATTGAACGCCTTCCAGACATCCGCGCCGTACATGTATTCGCCGAGCGACCAGGAAACTTCGTTGCCGGCTTTTTCGCTGGAAAGAACGCGAGGAGGACAGATGTAATCGGTGACGGTGGCGTGTTCGCCTACGCGCACCTGCCAGGGAAATTCACCGAGCACGAAATTGGTGTTGGCGTCGGAAGTCTGAAAGTGTTTGTAGTTTTCACCGAGATAATTCGCGGTGGCGGGCATGCTGCTTATCGCACTCGAATTGATCACCGGCAATTGCTTGCACACGACTACATCGTTCCAATGACCCTGGTATTCGGTGAGATAACGAAAACCCTTGTAGGGATTGAAGAGCAGATATTCGTGCCAGTCGTAGCGGATGCCTTCCACTTTGATGCTGCGGCGTTGGAAACCGATGACTTCATAGTCTACGCTGCGAATCTTACCGCGTGTGCCAAGAGGAATGAGCGGGTGGCTTTCTCTGGTGGCGACCTCAAATTTCTGGAGGACCTGGAGATTGGGATCTTTGGCGTCGAGGATCGAGTGGCAACTGTCGCACACCACAGTGACGGCTTGTTGAAACGAACGCAGCGTGATGGCTGCGCCGCAGTTGGGACAATTCAGCGCCTTCGCCTGTGGCTTCGGCGGACCAGGCAGCGGCGGAGTGCCAGCGCTCACGACCAGCCCTCGAACTGGCGGAGATTTTTCAGCTTGAGATCGTCGAACTCGACGAATTCGCCGAGATACAGAGCAGGCTGTTCGTCGCTGTAATCGAGCGTGGCAAATTTTCCGGATTCGGTGCGCAAGTCGGCGAAGGTGACATCGGTTTTATCCCAGTACTGGAAGGGCAGTTCGCCTTCGACACCGCGATAGTGCGCTGGCGTAATTACGCTCAACGTATAACGCTGATTGCTCCAGGTGTATTGCTGGCCGACCTGGATTTGCGACACGGGCGGCAGACTCTGCGCGGTCGCGGCAAAAGAAATTGCGTACTCATCCTGCGCGTCCGAGAGCCACGCGCTGGCGCCATCATTCATCACGATGTGCCATTCGTTCCAGCCGCCCTGCTCGTATTCGTAGAGGATGCGGCCGGCCACGACGAAAGCTTTGTTGCGGTATATGCCTTCGGTGTTGATCTGGATGGGAGAACTATCGGGAGGAAGATCGGCGACTTGCCCGACTTTTGTGAGGTCCAGATCGGTGCGAACGAGGATGCTCTTGCAATACTGGCAGACCGTCTGCACGCAACTGGACCAGCGAAAAACAATCTTTGCGCCGCAATTGGGACAGTTCGAGACCGGCTGCGTCATCGCGAAATGTCCACCGGAAGTGCGCGGATAGCGGCCATCGCTAATCGCTCGCCGCCTGCTTGAGAATGCCAACATAAGGACGCTGCAAGCACCGTACGGAAACAGTCTCCGCGGAGAAAAGTTCTTTCAGGACCACTTCGAAGTTCCATTCGGCGCGCGGTAGGCAACAGAAAAGATTCAGGCAGAGCGAACCATGTTCGGGAAAGGTGTGGCACGCGAGGTGCGATTCGGCGAGCAGGCACAGGCCGGTGATTCCGCCGGTCCCGGGAAATTGATGCCACAGCGTCTCGGCCACGGGACGCAGTTTCATCTCGCGAATGATTCGTTCGAAGAGACCGCTGATGGCCGTCATATCGCGGAGTGAACGCGAGGAACAGCCATAGGCTTCGACGATCCACTCGATTCCGCTCATGGACGCCTGAACCACTAGGCCTGCGGCTTTCCGCATTCGGGGCAGAACTTGCTGCTGCGCGGGATGGGCTTGCCGCATTCCGTGCAGAACTTCGTGTCCACGCTGGGCGCGCCTGCGGCCGGCGGGGCGGCACCCCCGATGGGACTTGGTGAAGCGGATTTCTTCACCGCATCCACCATGGCCTGACCGATGGCGACTCCTGCGCCAAGGCCAGCGCCGAGGCCGGCCGCTCCGCCGCCTTCATTGGCGGCCGCGATGGGAATGGATTGCGCCACCTGATACTGCGTGTAGCGGCCCATATCGCCAATCACGTTCATGCTGATGCGCTGGTCGAGGACTTTTTGCAACTCATCGGGAAGCGAAAGGTTTTCTACCACGAAACCATCGAGCGTGAGGCCATAGTCCGTGAAAGAAGGTTTGAGTTGTTCGGCGATTTTTTCCGCCAGCGCAGCCTGATTGGCAGCCATGTCGAGAAACGGAACCTGGCTCGTGGCGAACGCATCGGTCATCTTGGCGATGATCGTGTTGCGCAGCTGGCCTTCGAGATCGGCGACGCGATATAAATCGCGGGTGCCGCTGATCTTGTTGTAAAACGTCTTGGCAACGTTCAAGTGGTACGAGTAAATGCCGAAGCCGCGCAAGCGGATGGCGCCAAATTCCTTATCACGGATTGTAATGGGATTTTGCGTGCCCCAGTGCTGATCGGTCTGGATGCGCGTGGAGAAAAAATAAACGTCGGACTTGAACGGTGACTGAAACGCTTTGTCCCAATTCTTGAGGTAAGTCAGGATCGGCAGGGTCTGCGTGTTGAGCGTGTAAAGGCCGGGAGCAAACTCATCAGCCACTTTGCCTTCGTTCACAAACACCGCGGCCTGCGAATCGCGCACGGTGAGTTTGCCGCCATTTTGAATTTCGCGATCCTGCATGGGGTAACGATACGCAAGAATCCCGTCTTCGGGCTCGGTCCAATCGATGACATCAATGAATTGTTTGGAAAGGAAATCGCGCAGACTCATGGAAACCTCGCTTCCAGCGCGGCCGTTTGCAGGTGTGGCCGTCAGTCAAGGCGATGCTACGGGGACCAATCACGCATGTCAATAACTCTCGAAAAATGCTTTCGTGGAAATATTGCGATTCGTTATGTCTGCGATCATCGATCCCACTGGTAGGTCACTGTTTGGAGGACTTTACCGCCGGATTCGCGCGTGACGATGGATTCCGATTTCACGCCTGAAAGAACCCGACTCAAACTAACCAAATTGCCCGAAAAGAAGGGAGGTTCGCCGGGAGAGCCTGCGGAAGAAGAATTTTCCGTTGCAGTAGTCCCATCGAGCAGGCGCGTGAGCGCGGCGAAATTGTCCCGTTCGCGCGCGAAGTTGATCCCAGCGGCGGATATCGCTTCGCTTGCGGCCGCGATCTTCTTCGCCGGAAGCGAAATGGAGTTGAGAAGTTCTGCGCGGTCGGACAGCACTAGATACTTGCCGCGCACTGCGAGGCAAAGTGGAAACTCGCCGTCCAATTCGAAGTATTCGTTGGCGCCTTTTCCGCTGCGGCGCCATCCTAACCCGAGGCCCTGAGTCGTGATCCCAGCCACAGCCGATTGCAGTGCGGCGCGCGCGGCTTCCCCATCCCATTCGTTCGTGGAAGTCAGCACGACCGCGGAATGCATGCGCACGAAGGAAGTTTCGGGGTCCTGCCGCGTGGATTCTACTTGGAGCTCCGCCAGCACGCCCGTCCTTTCGAGAGATGCGCGCAGCGTGATTAACCTGTCTTTCGCTGGAGTGGCGACGATTGCCGGTTCGTCAATCTTCGTTTCCAAATCTGCGGAAGTGCCCACTTCACCGCCCGACAATGCAACGGATGGGGCATAGGCGGACGTGAGCGTGGAAGTGGTCTGTGGCGCGAGCAGCTTCTTTACGATCAAGGTGAGAGACTCTTGAGGCGAGGGATTCGCGATCGCGTGATAGAAACCGGCTTCGCTTGGAACCGCGGCGAGCAATTCGGCGACGGCATGTTGGCCTTGAGGAGTGGTTGCAGGCGTAGATTCCGCAGCCAGCGCGCCGGCATTGGCATTTTCATTACGCAGGAATATTCGTTCTTCCCGGTACGTGTCGCTCGAGCGGTAAAGATCGGAAACGCTCGCGGAGAATTGGCGGAGTTCGCTCACATTGCGCTGAACCCAATAGCTGCGAAAATGCGGCGACTTGACCAGTTCGTTGAGATTCAAAACCAGCCGCAGGTCGCCGGCCTCGTGCGCGGCGGCGACAACACTGTGATACCACGCTTCGTCCGAGAGTTTCGGCTCCTTGCTTCCGGCCATGTCTTCGAGCGCCCCGGCCAGCAATTCTTCGCTGGTAGCAAGAAGCAAAGTGTCATTGGCGAGAGCAAACGCCACCACGCGGTGCGATGCGGGATCGGTTCGAATATAAAACGGCATCCCGCCGGCACTGCGCGGCTCAAACTTCGCGCGGTTTTGCCAAAAAGCCGATTGCATCGCATCAGTGGACGAAACCTTGGATATGTAAAGAAATTCGAGATTGCCGATGTCGTAGAGAGCCAGCGCGCTCTGTTTTCCCGCCGCTTGCATCAGAAAATTCATGTCCGGCGGAAGGCCGGCGGCCGCTGCGAACTGTCCTTGCGCTTCCTTTAATCTCAGGAAGAGCCGCGACTGCGAGAACACCTCATAGTTCGAACTCTTCAGCCAGTTTTGTTTAACGGCAGAGTCATTCCAATCGTGCAGCAAAGCGGAAAAATCACGCGCCTGAAGATACAGAATCGCTCCATGCGGCATGTTGGGCGCGAAATCGATGGCTTCCGCAAAAGTGGTCGGGCGCGACGACCAAGCCAGCGCGCCAAGAAATAGCAGACAGCTTAAGATGAAGCTTGCGCGCTTCATGGCCGCTTCCTTTCCGCGGAAGGCGTGGCCGCTTTCACAGTATTCGAAAGTGCGATGAGGCGCGGGCGCACCACACGATTCTGCTCGAGAGCGTTGTGAATGACCGGGCGCCTGGCAGCATCCTTGGCTTGACGGTCGATTTCCGCGCTGACACGAACAAAATTGCGGTGTGCTAACATTCGCCTGTCCGCGTTCGTTTCCTGCTTTTCCGCGATCAGCAAGTGTTGTGCGGCCTCGCGCAAACGTCCCAGTTGTTCTTCAGCGATGGCGAGACTCGCGGCGACCCGCGCCCTTTCTGCCGAGGAAAAAAGGATAGGAGCGTTCGGTTGCTGCGGAGTTTCGGGTTCACCGCCTGCATCCGCTTCGTTTTGCGTGTCGTCATTCCGCGTCGTTTCCGCTTGCTCCTGCTCGGCTTGATTTTCGGCGCCGCGTTCCGCCGCATCCTGCTCCTGCGCTTCACGCGCGGGATCGCGATACGTTTCATTCAGAAAGCCCTTGCGCGCAAGCGGCTGCAAGTCCGCAACCGCCAAGGAATACCGCTTTGCGTCAATAGCAGCGAAGAACAGCGGAAGACGGGTTGAATCCGCATTCGAACTATCCCGTAACGACGCACGCAACAGGTCTATGCGCCGCGATTCGTTTTCACCGGCACGCGCCGCTTTTTCACGCGCGGGAACGAAGAACGGCTGATCCACACCCGCAGGAGAGAGTCTTTTCCCCGAAGCGAGCAGGTTTAGCTCGCGGCTGCCAAGATCGTACCTCGTGCTTGCCCCTTCAAGAGCCTCCGCGGCCCTAACGCGTATTTCATAAGAGACTTCTGTGGTGCCGGCAATCCCTGCCAGTTCCTTGCGCGCCGCAGCAGCTTCCTTGCCAAAAGCGAGCCGAGCCTTTGCCAAGCGAAGACGCGCTCCAGAATCCCAGGGCGAGGCATTAACAAGTTGCTGCAAGAATAGTGCGGCTTCTAACGGGTGACCGGTTTTCTCCAGCAACGCAGCAGCAGAGTCCAGATTTTCTCCCGGCTGGCCGACTACAAGCGTAAGGCGCCGCAGCAGTTCGAGCGCTCCGCCAAGGTTCCCGGAAGCCAAACGAACCTCCGCCAGTCCAAGAAAATTCGGTGCGCTGAGATCCTGATCTTCGATCGCGCGCATGTAAGCAAATTCCAAGAGTTCCCGCGACTCGGTTTTCAGGCCAGCGCCTTCGAGCGATCTGGCAATCGCAACGAGCGGCGCGAGCGGCGGCGCAGTTTCCGGCTGCGTGCGCAGGCCCTGCAAGACAGGACCAAGATTGTGTAAGCCTGCAGCGATTTCGATCTGCCGCGGGATGATTTCGTCCTTCGCCGTCGTGCCCTCGGCGACCCACTCCGGCGCGAAGGACGTCAGGAGCTCCGAAGCGCGGCTGTATTGTCTTGCCTGGATCAGCGAAACGATCCAGCGATTTTGCCAGAAGTGGAGATTATTGATTGCCTCAATGCGCTCCTGACCCTGCGATTTTTCGGCCTGAACTTTCTTGATCTCAATGATGCGTTGAAATATCGGCTCTCTTTGCCGGACGGGGAGCCATCTGGCGAAGACGATGTTCTGCAACAGAGAATCCTGCTGCTTTGAAGAATCGGAAAGATCAACCAGCCACGATGTTCCCGCCGCGCCACCCCCGGCAAAAAGATACGCGGAGCGAAGCAGCGACGACACGCTGTATTCCCCGTTGCGATTCAGATAGGTCCGCAGCAATTTTTCGACGGCGAGTTTGAACTGCGCCGCGAGCCCATGCTGTCGGAGGTGCACCGCGAGCGTGCTGAAATCAGACCAAAACGACTCTGGCACGCCGCGCTGATCCTGTTCCTTCGCCAAATAAACAATCGCACGCTTCCATTCCGCGATGGCCAGCGGGTGGTTGCCGTGTTTCCAGTAAAGTTCCGCGAGCTGATCGTGAACGATCACGCTCCGCGTTTCGAGCTCGAGAGCGTGCTGGTATTCGGCTACAGCGGCCGCGTCATCGCCGATTTCCAAATAATTGTGCGCGGATTCCAAATAATCAGCGGCGTTGCCCGGAGTGTGCTCGAGTTCTGCCGGCAGATAATCTTCGGCGTTCGGCTTGTGCATGGCGCCCAGATATTCACCATAACGCGAGCCGTAGTAGAACCAGATATCTCCCGCGAGCTGCCGTCCACGATCCACGGGCTTGCCAACGCGCTCGCCGATGGTTGCGTCACCCAGCGCCTGCATGAACGCTGCGTTCACGCGCGCGTCGCCGTCCGCGAAATACAAGCCCGCAAGTCCGCGATAAGCTGGCGACCAGACCGGAGGGTGCCCTTTCGCGCGCGCCTCCAAAACCTGATACGCGAACGGCGGAGCAGTGTTCGCAACGGCAAAATTAGCCGCCGCATCGCGACGGTATTCCGAACCATTTGCGGCGAAGGCAATCAAACTTTCTGGCTGCCGCGCAAGAAGCAGCTTGAAATAGCGATCCAATTGCTCGCCGTTCAATCCGTTCAGACGATCCAGCGCGGTGAGCACGCGGAGTTGAGACTCCGCGTCTTCCTCGGAGCGATAAGCGTCGGCCGCTTGTGAAAGAGCAAACCCTCGCCGGTTCCCGGGAAGCGCCGCCGCAATGGTTTCGAGCTGATGGCCGAGCTCGCTGAACTGCAAACGCTGCGATTGCAGTTCGACGAGGCGCGAGATATCCGCGCCCGAACTCTCCGGACTAGACAGAATGATTTCATAGCGCCACTGAGCCTCGAGCGCGGCGAGCCCCGCGGACTCTGCGGCGGGCACCAAGAAATCATCGAGGTCGCGGAAGTCCAACGCCTTTCGTCTTGCTTCGAGGAATGTCTGAAACGAAGTCTTTTCTTCCGGCGTGAAGTACAGAGCGGCTATCTCTCCCATCGCTTTCATGCAAGATTCCATGCCGGCGCGCGCCGCGTCCTGCCGTCGTTTCAATTCCCTTTCGCGCCATTCCTTGTCGGTAACCGCGGCGATTCCTTGCTTCTCGACCTGTCTCACGATCAAGAAGGCTGAAGTGGAATCTGAAGCGGCGGCGACCGCTTTATTGAGCGCAGTGAAGGCTTCGTCTTGCCGGCGGAGCCGCGTCATTAGACGGACATAAAGTTTTGCGCCTTCCTGGTGTTCACCATCAGCAAGAAGCTCCTTGCCTGCAGCATCCACGCCCTGCTGCGCGAAGTCACGCGCCTGCAGAAGCATTCCCCACGCTTCAAGTGATTTAGCAACCTCAAAAAAATTCTCCGGGCTTGCCGGGCGGCCTTCCATGAGCGCTACTCTCAAAGCGCGGACGGTTTCGTCCACTTTTCCCTGGCGCGCGCGGACTTGCGCGACTTTCTGCATCCATTCGGCGTCGTGATAGGACAGCTCGTAGAGTTTTTGATAGTCGGCCGCGGCTTCGTCCGAACGGCCAAGCCGTTCAAACAGATCGGCGCGCGCCGTGAAAAGATCCGCGCGATCCGGACGCACCGCAATGGCCTTGGCATAAGCTTCGAGAGCCGCGGGGTAATTTTCCAAGGAGGTCTGAATGCGGGCAAGCACAAGGCCCCAGCGGTAATCGCGCGGCGAATCCGCGACGGTTTTTTCGTAAAACGCTACCAGCTTCGGCGCGAGTTCGTGTTTCCCTGCAGCGAGTGTTGCTTCCGCCGCGAGATTTGGATCTTCCGGATAGCGATTGATCAGCTCAATGTACTGGTCGACCGCCCCGGAATAATCCTTCAGCCGAACTAGCGCCGGAATGAGTCCGCGGCGAAGCGCCGCAATTCGTTCCACTCGTTCGTCCTGAGTCAGCGGTGCTTTGCGCAGTAGCTCGATCTTGGCGAGATAGAAATCGCGCAGGCCGGCATTGTCGCCTGCACGCGCATAGGTATCGGCCATCGCCGCAAGAAGTTCCGCGTCGTAAGGTGACGCCTGCAATAGGCCGTCCAGAAGTTGCCGTGCCAGCGCGTAATTGCCAGCCTCGGTGCTCTTGCGCGCCGCTTCGAAATTGAATTTACCGCGCAGCTCCGGGTAGGCATCCTTCGCGGCTTGCAGCAGCACATCGATGGCGCGCTGCCGCAGATTGCGGCGCCAGTAAAAATCAACCGTCGAACGGACCACGCCAAGAATCTTTTGATTTTCCTGGTAAAGGGCTTCGACATTGCGCTGCGCGGCGGCAAAATCCTTCTTGCCTTCATAAAACTGCACGAGCCGGTAACGCAACTGAAGCCGCAAAACAGGATCGCTCGTCAACAAAGCTTCGCGATCGATGGCCTGTTCGCGGACGGACTCAAGTGCTGCCGATTGGGCCAGCGTTTCAATGTCCTGCGCCAGCTCCAGCGAAGTAGTGTGTTGAAGAACAGCGGCGAGTAATGTCTGCACTTCCGGCTTGCGGTCTTGTGCATCGAGCACACGCACTCGCAGACGAATCGCCGCGAGCGATGGACTTTCACTTTCCGGGGAGACATGCGTCGCGGAATCAACTACGGAACGCAGTTTCGGCCGCCGAGCAAGCTCCAGCAAACGCATCTCGGACGATGAATTCTCGCCATCGGCAATCGCAGCCTTGGCGTATTCCGCCGCCGCTCGCTGGTAGTCTCGCTCGTTTTCGTAGATCGCACCTTCTTCGTAACCAAAAAGCGTATCGTTGCCGAGTTTCTTGCGGCCCTCGCTCAATACGCTCAGGGCATCTTCAAAATGATAGTAGTCCCAGAAAACCGTTGCGGAGTGAACATACGAATCCGGCTTACCGGGCTCAATCTCAGTCATGCGCTTCCACAATGGCGCGGCTTGCGTGAAGAGTTCCCGGTCGGCGTAGATATCGCCGATGCGCGCCAGCGTGTCACGATTTCCGGGGTCAACCTGGAGAAGATTCTGCTCGATGTGCACGGCAGCGTCGGTATTTTTCGCGTCCACATACGCGAGCGAACGATAAACAGCGGAAGCGCGCCGCCCAAAATCAAAATCGGCGGGATACTGCGCGGCAATCGCACCAAGCGCGGGCAAGCTGGCTTCGAAATGAGAACGCCACAGTTCGGCCTCGGCGTAAAGCTGCACGGCGACAGGATTGGCTTGCGCCGCGTCACCCCATTTTCCGCTCTGGATGCCCGGTTCCATGCTTTGCAGTGCGGCAAGCTCCTGTTCGAGCCTTCCCGACCAGGAGAGCTCCTCGAAAAATTGGTCGCGCAGATCATCGGTTTCAAACCAGTGCTGGCGCAGCAATGCTTCGCGAGCAGCGTCATCGCGCGTTTGCGGCAGGCGATACGCGTAGAGCAAATTGCGCACAAAAGCGAGATCGTGCGGGAAGCGGTGATTCGCATAGAGATTGAATTGCAGATAGAGATGCGGACCGCTGCCGATGACAGCTTCCTGAAAATAGTTTTCTAGCTCGGTGCCAGTAAAGATCCGCACGACCTGCTGCGTCAGTGCGTCTAGATCGGAGTCGCGGCGCTGCCGGATGTAATAGTGGGCGAGCTTGTGATACCACGTGCGATCTGGAAATTGCTGCATCGCGCGGCGATAGACTTCTTCGATCCTGGCGTCCAACTGATTCTGTTGAAGGAATTGCGCGAGTTTTTCGTACAGACCCGGATCATTGGGATTGCGGTCCAGTTCGTGACGAAGGACTTCGAGAGCCTGCGGAAGCCGCTTGAGAGAGGTGAGCCGGCTCAAGTAACGATCGAGAACGCTTTCGTAGCCAGCCTCGGAAGATTGGGAATCGGACGCAGGAATTGCGGATCGCAAAGCAAACGCAGGCCGTCCCGGCCTCGGGGCAGCAAACCGTTGAGTGGAATTGTCCCCGGCGTTTTCCATCTCTTCAGCCGAATCAGTTGGGGCCTTCGCTTGTTCGCCTCTCACAGTCGCCGCGTCTTCTCCAGAGCCTATCGGTACATGATGGGCTTTCTCCGCAAGTTCCTTAAGAACTGCGTCATATATCGCGAATTCAGCATTCGGCTGCTCGAGACGCTCATACGCGTCGGCCATCAACAGAAAAATCTGCGTGCGCTCCGCGGAATTGGGGAATTTTTCAAGGAATTGCCGCCCCTGTCGAATCACGACGTCGCTTTGGCCGTACTCCGCGTAAACCTCAATCAGCCGCGCATGAAGCGCGGCGCGTTGCGGCGAGTTTGGAAACTGCTGATCCAGCAGTGCAACAAGTTCCGCGGCGCGGCCCCGGTGAAAATACGGCACGGCGCGCTGTTCTTCTTCCGCGAAGCTGGTGCGCGGCGATTGAGAATTCAGCAAGAGGGAAACGATGCCGTTGAGAAAACCGGGGTTGGAGTCCGCCGTGGCCACATCCTTATAAAAGGACAAGTCGCCGGCGCCAAGCTGCAGCGGTTGTTCCGGAGCCGTGAGAAGAATGCTGGTCAGGCCGCTCAAGGCGCGTTCCCGCGGGTCAGGAGTGCCTGAACTGTTGTAAAGGGCAAAGTAGTAGCGCGCCGCTTCAGGGTAAGCTTGCGCGTCTTCGCAGAGCCGCGCCAGCGTGTAGAGTTCCTCGCTCGTCCAGGGAACGTGCGCGTCCTCCCTGTGCTGCCGGAACTCCGCAAGCACTTGCAGTGCGGCGTCGCTCTTTCCGTCCTGCTCGTAATAATAAAAGACGCGCGCTGCGGCCTTCAGATCATTGGGATTCGCGCGCAACGCAGCCCGCGACTCATCCAGGAATCTGCGCAGACTGTGCGTCTCGCGCAGTAATTCGAAGTAGCTCTGCACCAGTTCTTTGGGCCAGAGCGGCTCGAACGAACGCTCGTAGACACCGAGGCCTTGCTCGACGCTGCCACGGCGGTATTCCAACAAAGCGCGCGCCTTCACTGAAAAGACGGAATCCTGTGGAAATGCTTGGGAATATTGAACGACCAGCGCCACTGCTTTTTCAAACTGCTTTTGTGCCAGCAGGAATTCGAAATACTGGACGTACGTTGCTGCCTCGCGCGGATAGCGCGCCACCCAGGCCCGGTACTGCTCATCGGAAGTTTCCGCAGGCAGAGCGTTGGCCGCGATGATGCTGAAAATGCGTTCGAATGCTCGCCAGGATTGCTGCAGTTGCGGTGACGTAAACTGTTCGCTAGAGCCCGAAGGCGACTGCGCAAGGATGGAGAGCGTTTGTATCTCATCCGCCGGGCGCAAGCGCCGGTGATAGAAATCGGCGAGCGTAAATTGCGCGCCGCTGTGGTCCTTGGAATGCTCCGCGTAGAGCCTCCAGTCTTTCTCGGCTGCCGCGAAATCCAATCGTTGTTCGTCCTGTAGCGCGCGCAACGAATAAAGCTCCGCGTTGCCGGGCTCCGTGCGCACCAGTTCGTCGAGAAGCGGACCACTCTCGCGTGGCGGCCGCCGCGCCAGGACCGCGCCGCCGGGAAGCGCCATGGAACGGAACAGCGCGTTTTCGATGCGGCTCCCCGCTTCCGCAAATTGCAGCCAGGAAGGGAGCGCGTCATCCGCTGCGGCGACCCCCACGGTAACTATTGTAAAAATGGCCGCGAGCAGAAAAATCCGCTTGTGTTTCCGGCGCAACTCAAGGAACGACTTCAATCTGCACCTCCTGCGAACCCGTGTTGTGCGCGATGTCCTCGGCAGTAATCGTTAGCCGGTAAGTACCGGCAGGCATCTGATCGGGAATAACGACTTCACCCGTATTGCTGCGCGCCTGAGCATTCCAATGAAGCTCCGTTGCACTGGCGCCATCAAGACGTGCCAGCAGCGTCCGCGTGCTTCCCGATGCGCTCACCTTCAAGGCAAGAACTTCACCGCGCCGGTAGCGCTTGCGATCGAGATGGATACGCACCGCCGGCGGCGTCGTGGCGATCACAAAACTCTTGGCCTCGCGATAGGTGTTGCCTTTTTTGTCGCGCAGGATTAAGCGCACGTTATACGTGCCGTCGCGCATATCTTCCGGCGCCAGGAACCGCGTTTCCCAGACGTCTTCCCGCGAAAGGTACCGAAGCGGCTTTACCAATCCGAAGGGAAACAGCGCAATGACCGAGGAAATGGACGCATCGGTCTTGACGCGCAGCACCGGATCGCCGGGGCGAATGACACGCGGGCGAAGCAGCGCTCGCGGAACGGAGAGGAACGAAGTATAAGGCGTAACGAATTTATATTTGCGCGAAAGCCGGATGATTTCATCGATTGTTGCCGCGTCCTCTCCATCCCGGGCGATTTTTTCCAGCAGCGCATCCACACGCGCGCGTGCCCATAGCCGCGGAAGCTGTGGATGATCCAGCGCTTCCGCGGGCAAATCCGCACGCGCGGGCAAATCGAGCGCTTCCCCATCCCGCACTCCGCGCACAGCCAACGCCACGCCCTTCTGCGGGCGATGATACTGGCCCACCCATGACGCCACCGATCCCGCGAACGCGCTGCTTTGCAGTGGATACACGAGATCTACCGCTGCCGCTGGATCACTCTCCAAGTGAAGTTGCGCGACAGGACTTCGGCCAATCTTGGAAAGAAACGAATTCAGCTTGAACTCGATCGGCTCCGTCGAAAGAACGGATTCGAGCACGCCTTCCTTCTGCGCCAGCAGCCGCAGCAACGGAAGATTGGCGTCGTCACCAACGGCAAAAACATAGGTGCGTGGCCGCTGCGCCGCGGGAAGTTTCTGCCATGCGCCGTCATACCACTTCGCCAGGCTGGCGTTGCGAATCGTGCCCCGCGTCGCGCCGCCATCGCTCAACAAGATCAAATGAGTGTCGCCGGCTCCTGCGCTTGCGCATTGTTTCAGCCCGGCGTCGAGCGCCTCCTGCAGGTTCGTGCCTCCGCGCAAATGACTGGCGCGGACAAAATCCATCGCCTTTTGAATTGCAGCCGCATCCGCAGAAACCGGCCCGGGTTGAAATAACGAAATCTCAGAGTTGAATAGCAAAAGGTTGAAACGATCCTCCGGTCGCAGCGTATGAAGCGCGTGGTCTAGCGCCTGGTAACTGCGTTCGAGCTTGTCCCACTGCATCGAGAGCGAGGTGTCAAAGAGCAAAATGAGCGTGCGTGGAGTGGCTGCTGCAACTATTTTCGGCGCCGTGTTGGCCGGTGAACTGGTTGCCGTCGTGGCCGCTGGCGCTCCCGCGCTCGGCGCCGGCTTGCCGAAACCAAGCAACGCCTCTGCTTCAAAAAACCCTGGCTCGCTGACTATCTTCTCTGGCGAAGTTTCCGTTGGCGAAGGAGCGGCCGGGCTGGGGTTGCGATACACAAGAACTCGCGTGGTGTCCGCTGCAGCAGGATCTAGATCGTATTTCACCGAGAAGTCTTCCGCGAGATTTACATCGCGACCTTCGAATTCGCCCTGGACGCGGTGCGCGGTATTTTCCTTCAACGTGAGGGGAAAAACTTTGCCGCCCAGCTGAAAACCTCGCAGCGCGTGCGCGGAATCCAGTTCGAAATGAATCCAGAGATGTTTCGCGGCCTGCGCATTGTAATTGTCTGGATGTAGTGGCAACGCAAAATAAGACTTCAGGCTTTCAACCGGAACGCGTTCGTGATATTCGATTTCCAGCCGTTTCGTCCCATAAACAGGAATCGGCGTGATTTTGGCGCTGAAAACCGCGCTGCGGCTCGCCTCTTCTCCGTCTCGCTCCCCCATTTCGAGCAAGCCCGGATCGATCGATTGCTGCGCCAGCGCATGGTAAATCTCCTCGGCGCGCTTGCGCTCCAGAATGACGGCGGGAATCCGCGTTGGGCCATCCCAAACCGCAAAGTCCGAAACCGTCGCCGTGCTCGGAAGAGCAAAAATGTACGTGCCTTCCTGGATTCCGCCGGTGTGATTGGCAAAAACCTGCCGGATGAACACCCGCGCATCGCCGTTGTCGATGCGAACAGTAATTTCCATTTCTTCCAGTGAGAGGATCGAGGGATCAGGCTGGTGTTGGCCGCGAGCAAGCAGGACGCCCGCGTCCCCGTAAGCCGACAGCGGAACGAGCAGCGAAGAAACTGCTAGCACGAGCCAAACGCGCCAAATCCTCTCTAGTCCAGCCGAAGAAAACCTCATTGGACAAGTTCCTTTTCGCGGACGCGTACCAGCCCGTTGTCTGTCCCGATGTAGACGTAGTCTTTGTCCGCAGCCAGCGCGGTAACGTTTTCCGAAGGCAGCCCCTCGGTTATTTTCGTCCAGCGATCCGTCGACCGGTCATAAACAAACAGCCCTTTGCCGAGGCTCCCCGCAAAAACGTGGCGCTCCGTCACCAGCATGGCGTTGGGATTTATTTCCAGATTTGTCGCAGTCGCGACGTCGTAGGAATGAAAATGCCCTGCATCATCGAGGCGCACAATTCCGCCGCCGTAAGTGCCAATCATCCAGTCGTGTCCAAGCGGCGCAACCGCTGCGATCCAGTTGCGTTGCAAACCGGAGTTGCCCGTCGTATAACTCGCCACCACCTGCTCGTGCTCCAGGATGGACAGGCCGCCCAGCGTCCCCGCCAACACCCGCGATCCCGAAGCCGCCAGCGTGTAAACATGATTGTTCGCCAGCCCTTGAAACGCGTACAGGCTTCGCGGCCCATCGCCATCCAGAAACGTGATGCCCGCGGGCGTAGCCACAACCATCCGGCCCGCATCGAACGTCAGATCGGTAATATGTTCGGAGATCAGCCCGTCGGCGCGCCCCAGCGATTTTTGCGGATTGCCCGCGCGGTCAAACAGCACCAGCCCGTTCGCGGTGGCTACCGCAACGGTTTCGCCCGCATGACCCGCCACGACGCGGTTCACACAAAAAATGTTCTCATCTTCAAAATGGCGCGAGCGACCCGCATCCGGCTCAACAATATCGAGCCCGCGATCGAAATATCCGACCCACAATTTTCCATCCGGTTGCACCGACAACGCCGAGATGTTCCGGTCGGTCAGCGTTCCGCCTCGAGGCTCAAGCACTTTCCTCCACCCATGCCCGCGCCCATTCAACTCATAAAGCCCGTCTTGAGTCAGCGCATAGACAATACTCTCGCCGCGTCCATCCTTACTCTCTCCCGGCCGTCCTTGCGCCGCAAAAATCTGCCGAACGCCTCCAATTTGTGAAGCTCCATACGTCGCCGAAAGCCCGGACGGCGAAGCACTCGCTTCCAACGGCGCGCGGAGAATTCCTTGATCCATCGTCCCGACAAATAGCGTGCTGCCACTCACGCTCAGCGATTGCGCAAACGCCCCTTTCGCAAGAACCTTCGCCACCCGCCCGCGTTCGAATACCGCCACGCCCACCGGCGTGCCCACAAACGCGCGCTCTCCGTCGACACTTAGCGCAAGCACCTGCGCATCCGGCAGCCCTTGCGCCTCGCCAAACGTCTCCGTCTGCCCCGCCTGCCAATGCAACACGCCACGGTCCAGCGTGCCGACCCACAAGTCGGCCTCGCTCCCCGCCAGCTCTGTCACGTGAATCTTCGCCAGCGTCGCGTGCAGCGCCGTGATTTGCTTCCCGTCGTAGACCAGCACGCCCCGCTTCTCCGTGCCGATTAGCAGTCGCCCCGATGCCAACGGCAGAATCGCCGTAATTTCTCGGGCCTCAGCGTTCGCCGGAAGAATCTGCCGGAACGCGCTCCCGTCAAACGCCAGCAATCCCTGGCGCGCCGTCGCCAGGATCAATTCCGGCTCATGCGACTCCGGCAAAACGCCCACCGCCATCCGCACCAGCGGCGACGGCGGAAGCTCCCGCCCAACCCGGTATTCCTGTTCGAATTTCCCCCGCGCATCGTACTGTTCCAGCCCCGACGGCCCGCAAATAAACAGATGCCCGCGATACTCCGCCGCGGCGCTAAAAACCGCCGGTGATCCGATCCATTCGAATCGCGAATCCCCATGCGCCGCCAGCGCCCGCACCGTCACGCGCACACTTTGCTCCGCCTCAATCTCCCGCGCAGACTCCTGGATCGCCCTCTGCGCCTTCCACCGCACCAGCCCGATCCCGCCCAGCATCAGCGCTGCCGTGGCCACAATCAAGATCCGCAAAGTTCGTTTTGAATGGAGCATATTCGTCCAGGCTTCCGTGACTCGCCAGCTTTACCCCACTCACCCTCCCTAGCAACTCTGTCTCCGAACAGTTTCCTTCACAGTTTCTTTCACAGTTCTCTTCTCCAGAATCCCCCCATGTCTTTGAACGCCCAACCCCGCAGCTCCCCTCACCCGCAAGATTTCCACAATAAATCCAATCCATCCGCGCACCATTCCCAACCTGTAGGGGCGCAGCACGCTGCGCCCCCATCTCACTCAGACTGCAAATGATCGTCGTTTGTGTTCCCCCTGACACTGCCCATGTCCATTCCCACACACCTTTGTCACAATTCTCCCTTCTCCAGCGTCATAACCTTTGTGAACGCACCAATCGAAGCTGTCGCCGATATCCCCGCAACTGAGGTCCAGTTCGACCTCGACTCCCTCTTCCGCACGCAATATCCGCGCATCGCCCGCGTCATTGCCCGGGTCGTCCGCGACCACGCCCGCGCCGAAGAGCTCGCCGTCGAGGTTTTCCTCAAACTTTGGCGCCATCCGCAAGCACAAATCGAAAACGCCGAAGGATGGCTCTACCGCGTAGCCGTCCGCCTGGCTCTCGACGAGCTCCGCCGCCAAACCCGCCGCTCCCGCTACGAACAGCTCCTCAACTTTGTTCGCGGTACTCCCACGCCCGAAGAGCTCCACGCCGCCACCGAAGAACAGGACCGCGTCCGCCTTGTCCTCAGCGCCATGCACCCAAGGCGCGCCGAACTCCTCGTCCTACGCAGCCACGATCTCAGCTATGAAGAGCTGGCCTCTGCCTTGGCTCTGAATCCCGCGTCCGTCGGCACTCTTCTCGGCCGCGCGCAGCAAGCCTTTCGAAAGGAGTACATCTCGCGTTATGGAGAAAAATAACCAATTGCACGCCGCTCACTGGGTCAACGAACGCCTCGCAACCCTTACTCCCGCCACCAGCTGGCAGCCCAGCGTCACCGCCGGCTTGGCCCGCCTTCGCGAACGCTGCCGCTCCGCGCACACCCGCGCCCGCACCTGGAAATGGGCCGCGGCCACCATCGCCGTAACCGGCGTCTGCCTGCTAGCCTTCCCCGCTCCGCGCGTCCTCGCCTACCGCTGCCTCGACTGCTCCGTTGAATTCTTGCAAAACCTCTCCGCCTCCGCTCCCGTTCGCGCCGACCTCAAACCCGAAAAAGACCGCACGCCCGCGCCCGACTTCACTCTCCTCGACGCCGCCGGCAAACCGCTCCAGCTCTCCGCCCTCAAAGGCCAGGTTGTTCTTCTCAATTTCTGGGCCACCTGGTGCCACGGCTGCCAGCTCGAAATCCCCTGGTTCATCGAATTCCAATCCAAATACAAAGATCGTGGCCTCGCCGTCGTCGGCGTCTCCTTGGACGTCGACGGCTGGAAAGCCGTCCGCCCCTTCCTCGCCGAGAAGAAGGTTAACTACTCCATGGTCCTCGGCAACGACGACGTCGCCCAGCAATTCGCCGTGCAAGGCATGCCCGTCACCCTCCTCATCGACCGCCAAGGCCGAATCGCCTCTTCCCACACCGGCGTCGTCGACAAAGCCTCCTCCCAATCCGAAATCGAATCCCTCCTAAACCGCGCCTCCACCACTAGCGGTGCCACGGCGCTCCCCGCCGCCGCGCCCCAATAATCGCGCCGCCCAAGTAACCACGCCGCCGCAAATTGTTGTGCCGCCGCCTTTCCCCCGCGTAGGGGCACGATACATCGTGCCCGTCTGTCGCCTTATCCGTCATCCCGGGGTACTCTTAACTCTTTGAATGCGGAGCCCCTTCGACCCCTCTCGGATCGCCACCCCGAAAAAAAACGCCGCAGACAGCCTGGCGAATTTCTCAATTCCCACACACCATTGCCCCAATCCTTCCTGCTCGAGCGTTATTCCATTGTGAACGCACCAATTGAAGCGGTCGCCGACGTGAGCGCCAACGAGGTCCACTTTGACCTCCAACCGAGCTTCCCTATCCCCGAAATCCACAAAGAACACCCAAGAGTGTCCCTATCTGGACAGATATCCGTCTTCGTCTTTCTTAATATGGTGCCTCCAGGGAAAACCTAGACCCCCGCTTGAATTCAAGTCAGAGAATCGACCAAGAACTGGAGACATTTCATGAGTTTTTCAGACCTAACCACGACACAAATAGTCCTCATCCTCGCCGTCGCCGCGATTGTGGTCGCAGGCATCGCCGCGTGGCTCTTTACCCGCAAGCGCCGCACAACGAGGCTTCGCAATCAGTTTGGCGGAGCGGAATATACGCGCGCCGTAACCGAAGGCGGAAGCCAGCGCAAAGCGGAAGCCTTGCTCGACAAGCGCGCCGATCGCGTCGAGGCCTTGCATATTCAGCCTCTCGCTCCGGGCGACCGCGCTCGCTTCGTCGAATCTTGGGCCAGAGTCCAGTCGCGCTTCGTTGACGGTCCAGGCGGTGCGGTGACCGAGGCCGACCAACTCCTCGGCGACGTCATGTCCAAACGCGGTTATCCCGTAAGCGACTTTGAACAGCGTGCCGCGGATATCTCTGTCGACCATCCCCTTGTTCTTGACAATTACCGCGCAGCTCACCACATGGCCATTCAGCAAACCAAAGGGCAAGCCAGCACCGAAGACTTGCGCCAGGCCATGATTCATTTCCGTACGCTGTTTGAAGAACTGGTCGGCGAACCGGAGCTGGTGCGTCAGCAGACTGCATAACGCCAGTCACAAACGCGGCACGCACAGGCCATGGCTCTTTCATCGTCTGAGTTTCCATTTCGAATACATCAAAGGAGAATCGTGAACAAACTAAAATTGTCAGTAACCCTGCTCGCGCTGCTCGCCGTCGGAACCCTGGCGGGATGCTCCACGACGGCCGCATCACCCGACGTTTCCGATACCATCCGCAAATCCCTCGATCAAGCCGGCTTCAAAGACGTCTCCGTCAGCCAGGATCGCGACAAGGGCGTCGTCACCCTCGGCGGACATGTCACCAGTGACAACGACAAGTTGCAAGCCGAGTCGCTCACCAAGTCTCTGGCTGGCGCGCAAGTCGTCGCCGATCAGATTGCCGTCCTTCCTCCAGGCCACGAATCCGAAGCCAAGACCATCAACTCGGATCTCGACGACGGCATCTCCAAGAACCTCGACGCGGCGCTCATTCAAAACAAGTTGCATAAGAACGTGAATTACAGTGTGAAGGGCGGCGTAGTCACGCTGACCGGCGAAGTGCACTCAGAAAACACTCGCGCCCGCGCCGAAAGAATAGCCGCTGGCGTCCCCAACGTTCAGCAAGTCGTCAACGATCTTCAGGTCAAAGATCAGAAAGCCAGCTCCACGCAGTAAAACCTGCGAACCAGATCCACTCCACCAGACTGGGAGCGGCTGCATCACCAGCCGCTCCCCAATGTCCCCTTCTCTTGTGAACGCGACGGCATTTACCCGGCCGGGCGCCAATTCGAACAGACACCCCGGCATCCCGAAGCAAACAAGCCATTTACAAGTAATTACTTGACAAACAGTACCGATAAGCTATAATTGTTATTGAAAGTCGGCACAGCTCTTCCGTGTCTCGACAACCATGGGTGCCCGCCACGCTGTTCTTCCAACTCCTTCAAAATCTTCCGACCCACCCCAGTTACCTTCTTGCAAACACCCTATCTCCCATAACTCATTTGGAATGAACACTTGCAAAAGTGTATCAAAACAAAAGACTTTATCTCCATCTAGAACATACACTTATGCAAAAACCGGGGAGGGGGATCCCCCCGACCATACTCGGTCGACCGAATTCGCTCGTATTCGCTGTTCAGAACAGGCGCGGCTGGCGCCTTGGCAGGTCACGCCCAAAGTACTCGTACGCGCGAGGCGTCGCCACTCGTCCGCGTGGCGTGCGATCGATCATCCCGATCTGCATCAGGTACGGCTCGTACATCTCTTCGATGGCGTCTTCTTCTTCGCTCAGCACCGCTGCCAGCGTGCCCAGCCCCACCGGACCGCCGGCGTATTTATCGAGCAGCGCCAACATCAGGTTGCGGTCCACTTCGTCCAGCCCGTTCTCGTCGATGCCCAGCATCGCCAGCGCTTCCTTGGCCACGGCCTCGGTGATGCGCCCCGCCGCGCGCACTTCCGCGAAGTCTCGCGCGCGCCGCAGCAACCGGTTGGCGATTCGCGGCGTCCCGCGGCATCGCCGCGCAATCTGTTCCGCGCCGCCCTCGTCCATCGCGATATTCAGGATTTTGGCGGAACGATGAAGGATGATCAGCAAATCTTCCGGCTCGTAGAAATCCAGCCGGTGCACGATCCCGAACCGCGAGCGCAGCGGCGCGGTAATCAATCCCGCGCGCGTCGTCGCTCCGATCAGCGTGAAGTGCCCCAGCGGAAACGGATGAATCCGCGCCCCCGGCCCCTGCCCGATAATCAGGTCCACGCGAAAATCTTCCATCGCCGGGTACAGCACCTCTTCCACCGCTGGCTGCAACCGGTGAATTTCATCCAAAAAGAAAACTTCCTTCCCTTCGAGCGATGTCAGAATCGCCGTCAAGTCGCCTTTGCGCTCCAGCAGCGGACCCGCGCTCGTTTTGATCGGCACGTTCAATTCGTTGGCGATGATCTGCGCCAGCGTGGTCTTCCCCAGCCCTGGCGGGCCATACAGCAGCACGTGGTCCAGCGCTTCGCCGCGGCTGCGCGCCGCGTCCACGGCAATCTGAATGTTTTCCTTGACGCGCTTTTGTCCGATGTATTCCTCCAGCCGTTTCGGGCGCACGCTCACCTCGATGCGCGCGTCTTCGTCCAGCGCCTGCCCGGACACAATTCTTTCGGGCTGTCTCTGCTGCATCATCCGCTTTGCCGTTCCATCCGCCATGGCCTTGTCTCTTGCCGTTTTTCTTGGCTCGTATCCTGCCTTGTAGGGGCGCAGCATGCTGCGCCCCTAGCATCTCGATTTCCGCAGGCTAGGGTGTTTTTGCGGCTCTTGTTTTCGGCACGCTCAACGCCTGCAACGCCGCCCGCAACAACTTCTCGAAATTCCCCGCGCCTGCTTCGCGCTTCGCTTCCGCCACGGCATTCTCCGCCACACGCGTTTCGTATCCCAAATTCACTAGCGCCGAAACCACATCCGCCTCAACGCCCGCGGGCGAAGATGTCGCCGGCCGCTCCGTCTCCACAGCTACGATTTCCAGTTTATCCTTCAACTCCACCACCATGCGCTCCGCGGTCTTTCGTCCCACGCCGGGAATCCTCGTCAGCCGCGCCAGGTCGCTTCCGCGAATGGCCGGCACCAATTCCTCGACGCTCATTCCCGAAAGGATTTTCAGCGCCAGCGACGGCCCCACTCCCGATGCCAACAGCAACATCTCAAAAAAATGTTTTTCCCGCGAAGACACGAATCCATACAGTGCCAGCGCGTCTTCGCGCACATGCGTATGAATCAGCAGTGTCACTTCGGTGTGGAGTTCGCCAAGCGCGGCGTAGGTGGACAGCGGCACCTGCACGACGTATCCCACGCCACCCACGTCCACAAGAACCTGGTTCGGCCGCTTTTCCGCAAGCCGTCCGCGCAGCTGCCCAATCATCGCTCGCCAGTATTGCCGCCTTATGTTCGCCTGTCAACGCGAGACCGCTGCGCGCCATCGAAGACGGTTCAACGCGGCTAGGACGCGGAAGCGGACTTGTGCGCTGGCTTGTAGATCCCTGGCACGGCGCGCATGGATATGGCCAGACGGTTCCAGGCATTGATGGCCGCGACCGCGTGGGTGAGATCCACGATTTCTTTTTCGCTGAAGTGCTTGCGCACTTCTTCGTACACGTCATCGGGCACGTGCGTTTCGGCCACGAGCGTGAGGGATTCGGTCCAGGCCAGCGCGGCCCGTTCACGCTCGGTATAAAAAGGCGTCTCCCGCCATGCATTCAGCTCATAAAGGCGCTGTTCGGTTTCGCCGAGGGCCCGGGCATCTTTCGAGTGCATGTCGATGCAATAGGCGCAGCCATTGATCTGCGAGGCGCGCATTTTGATCAGATGGAGCAAGCCTTCCTCGAGTCCGCATCCGTTAAGGTATTTCTCGAGGTCCAGCAAGGCCTTATATGCTGCTTGAGAATATTTTGTGTATTGGATGCGAGGTTCCATAGATATGCCTCTCGTAAGATTTTACAGCGTGTTTGTGAGATTAGAATACGTCGGTGCGAGACAGATCGCCAGGCAACTTCCTACCGGCCAACTAAATTCAGCGGCGGGTGCGGTCTTTGCGCACGGCTTCGTCAATTAAGGCATCCAGTTCGTTACGCGTCAACGTTACACGATCGGCGGAGGTTTCGCCGCGGTCGCAAGTTACGGGAAGTTCCGCGCCGCCACCAGGAGGCGGGGCGACAAAGTACCGGGAACGCGCGGCCATGAGCCTCGCGACTTCGCGGCCGGAGAGCAGCACCGGGGTGCCGGCAGTCTCGGCTGCCAGCGTAATCTTCGCGAAGTGCTCGATGGTTTCCATGCGGAAGAATGCGGTCAAGAGATCAGCGCCGCAGGTGACCGCGCCGTGATTGGCGAGCAAGAGCGCGTCATAGTGCGGCACGGAGGGTTCGATGGCGGCGCTGAGTTCCGGCGTTCCCGGCGTGGCATAACGCACCAACGGGATTTGTCCGAGCCCGACGATAACTTCGGGGAGCAAGGCTTGATCCAGCGCGCGGCCGGCGACTGCGAAGCCCGTAGCCGTGGGCGGATGCGCGTGGCAGATGGCGTTGACGTCAGGGCGCATGCGGTAGAACAGCAAATGCATGGCGAGTTCGGAGGAGACTTTTCGCTCGCCCGCGAGTTGCCGACCGTCCAGATCGGTAATCACCAGATCTTCGGGCGCCAGCGTGCCCTTGTTCATGCAAGTAGGCGTGGTGAGGATGCGGCCATCGCTGAGCCGCACGGAAAGATTACCTTCACAGGCGACGATAAATCCACGTTCGTACATCCAGCGGCCGACGATACAAATGTCCAGCCGGTGCTGCTGCTCGGGTTTTGAAGAGCCGGATTGGATCGAGTCAGAGGGCACGGGACGGACTCCTTCCTGGCGCCGAATTTCTTCCGGGCCTTGGAGTTTGATACTGCCTGGCATGCCCCGCAGCGGAGTTGCGGGATGCCTCGCGCTCTACGGCCAGGCCGGAGCGCACCGAAGAAGCTAATACAAGTTGGCCTCGGATGCTAGGCGTAAATTCCGCGAAGCTTGAGAGCACTGGCCACGCGGTCGATCGCCAGCATATAGGCGGCAATGCGATTGTTTACCCTGTGCGCCTCGGCATACCGCACGACTTCGTCGAAGGCGTTTTCCATGACGTCGAGAAGACGTTCGTTGACTTCGCTTTCGCGCCAGAAGAAACCCTGGCGGTCCTGGACCCATTCAAAATAGCTGACGGTGACGCCCCCGGCATTCCCCAGAATGTCGGG
>Ga0210384_10000057_pt1 | contig 160722 bp, 137 predicted proteins | sample IncBWH2MmetaG_FD_160574 | JGI IMG/M metagenome (GOLD analysis project Ga0210384, IMG submission 160574) | Forest soil microbial communities from Barre Woods Harvard Forest LTER site, Petersham, Massachusetts, United States - Inc-BW-H-2-M | ecosystem: Environmental > Terrestrial > Soil >...
CTGCAGGTGCCCCGGATCTGGCCGCTTTTCGAGCCCCGGAATGCTCCATTTTTCGCTTGACCCCGGCGTCCCCAAACGGCTAATATAAACTACAACTACATTAGCTGTTTGATAACGGCAGTGGGCCTTTCAGCTCTTTGACAATTCGGATTCCTGGGCAGACGCGTTTCCCCCACGCGAAGGTATCCCATCGCTCGAGAAGTATCCTCCGCTAAGTCCTTTAGAAATGATATTTTAGAGGTTATCCCCAACCAGTCTTCTGTTTTCATAGACTTACGCAGCAGGAAGCGCCGGGATGTCCTTCCCGTAAGTCCTTTAGAAGGGATATTTTACGTGGGTATCTCCAAAACTCACCCTTTGTTTTCATAGATCTAGCGAGAAAACGCAAATTTTGGAGTATATACCCGATATCAAAGGGTAAACATTTGGTTCATCATGTTAACCCACAAGTACACAGCGGTGGACTCTCGGCCTCGGTACTAACGCTTCTCGAATGGAACCCAGTGCTGCGGATAGGCCGGGCCAATGTAGTCGGCGCGGGGGCGGATGAGCCGGTTGTCGTCGAGTTGTTCGATCACGTGAGCCGTCCATCCGCTGATTCGCGATACCGCGAACACGGGTGTGAACAGATCAACATCGATTCCGAGCGTGTGATAGGTCGAGGCGGAATAGAAGTCGACGTTGGCGTTCAGTTTCTTTTCGGCCTTCACGAACAGTTCGATGGCATGCGACATCTCGAACCACTTACTCTGCCCGTTGGACTTGCCGAGGTCCTCCGACATCTTCCGCAAGTGCGTCGCTCGCGGATCTTCGGTGTGGTAGACGCGATGCCCGAATCCGGGAACCTTCTTTTTCTGCGCCAGCATCCCTCGAACGTATTCCACCGGATTGGAACCAGAGCTGTCGATGGCTTTCAGGATGTTGAACACGGCCTCATTGGCTCCGCCGTGCAACGGGCCTTTCAGGCAACCGATGGCAGAGACGATGGCGGAGTGCATGTCCGAAAGCGTCGCCGCGGTGACTCGCGCGGCGAAGGTGGACGCATTGAGTTCGTGGTCGGCATGCAGGATGAGTGCGATGTCGAGAGCCCGCTCCGCGGTCGGCGTGGGCTTCGTGCCGTTCAGCATCAGAAGAAAGTTCGCGGCGTGGGAGAGCGAGCGGTCGGGCTCTACAAGCGGCTTCCCTTTCCGGATGCGATCGTAGGCGGCCACGATCATCGGAATCTGTGAAGTCAGGCGAATCGACTTGCGGATGTTCGCCTCGTGATCATTATGCCGCTCGTCCGTGTCGTAAAAGGCCAGCGCCGATACCGCGGTGCGCAAGACGTCCATCGGCACGACATGCTTCGGCGCCGAGCGCAGCAGGCTGATGATCGCCGGGTCGAGCTTGCGTTCCTCGGCCAGGCGCTCTCCAATTTCCTTGAGTTCATTGCGCGTCGGCAGCCGGCCATACCACAGGAGATAACAGGTTTCCTCGAACGTGGAGTGGTCCGCCAGTTCGTGGACATCAATGCCACGATAGGCCAGAACACCCTGGTCCCCATCGATGTAGCAGATGCCGGAGGTGGTGGCGACTATTCCTTCCAGACCTTTGGGGGCGTGCGCTGTGGTCACACTGGACATGCTTCCTCGCTCGAGCTATGGGATGCGTTGGGCCCGCACCGAGGGAGAACAATGCGCGCGTCGCAACTAACTTTTATACGCCAAAATGATTAACTTTCCAACCCAGGGAACGGCGCTTAGCACCTAGCATTTTGGCACTTAGTCAAAGCAGGTTCTCGGTAGGCGACGAAAAAACCGTGGCGGAGTGCTAAATGCTGAGTGCTAAGTGAGTGCTGCTTCTTTTCGCAAGCCCCCCGGCTCCGACCGTTCCAAGAAGTTAACCCGAAGGTACAGGGTCCGACTGGATATGGTTGGGGATCGTCTCTTCGCGGTTACAATCGGAGCATGCGTATGCGTTGGGGATGGATGGCGCTGGCGATTGCAGCGTTCGCGGCCGCAGCTTTAGCTGCTGACGAGCCGCAAACTCTTGCGCTGCTGCCCTGTCCTCAATCGGCCGCCAGCGACCCCGCTTGCAATCCCTCGAAGGCGGATCTGAAGAAATCCAAAACTGCTTTCGCCACAGCGTTGAAGCTGCAGAAAGCGGAACGCTTCGACGAGGCCTACGAGCAATTCGATGCCGCGGCCCGGCTGGTTCCCAGGAACGTTGAATACGTGACCTCGCTGGCCATGGTTCGGCAGCAGTTGGTCTTCAATCATCTGCAACGCGGAAACGACGATCTCACCAAGGGAAAGCTGGTGGAAGCGCAGGCTGAGTTTCGCAGTGCTGCCAATCTTGATCCGCAAAACGAATTCGCCAAGCAGCGTCTCTACGATTCGATGGCCGAGTGGGCGCCGGATCTGACGGGAACGCCGCGAGTCGTAGCCGAGTCTACCGAGGTGCGGGTCATTCCCAGCCCGGACCTTCGCGAATTTCACTTTCGCGGAGACTCGCATGCGCTGCTGACGCAGGTGGCCGGGGCTTACGGCGTGAGCGCTGAGTTGGACGAATCCGTTCTCTCGCGCCGCGTCCACTTCGACCTTGACAGCGTCGACTTTTACGCGGCTATGCGCGCGGTCTGTGACGTGACCGGAGCCTTCTGGGTTCCCCTGTCGGAAAAGCAGATCTTCCTGGCTCGCGACAATGCCGAGAATCATCGCCAATTTGACCACATGGGGATGCGAACCTTTTCCGTGCCGGGAGCTACCACCACGCAAGAGTTGAACGAAATGACCACGCTCCTGCGGACCATCTTTGACATCCGGTTCGTGGCCCAACAGCCACAAAGCGGAACGCTGGTGGTACGGGCGCCGGCGGGTGTGCTGGATGCGGCTACTGAATTGTTAGAGAGCTTCGGGGCCAACCGTCCGCAAGTCATGCTGGACGTGCAGGTGTTTGAGATCGATCATCAGTTAACGCGGGACATGGGCATCCATATCCCCAACAATTTCACGCTGATTAACATTCCAGCCGGCGCAATCGCCGCCTTAGCAGGGCTCACTGGTGGACTCGGCGGACAAAACATTCAAAGCCTGATCAACCAATTGATCTCGAGCGGTGGCATCAACCAGGCCAATTCGCAAGGCGTCGCCGGGCTGATCTCGCAACTCGCGGGCCAGCAAAACTCAATCTTCAGCCAGCCCTACGCCACTTTTGGCGGCGGCCTCACTCTTATGGGATTGAGTTTGGGAACGCTGAGCGCCGAACTCTCATTGAACGAAAGTTGGGTCAAAACGCTGGAACGCTCAACCCTGCGCGCCGCACAGGGAAATGAGGCGACGTTCCGCATGGGCTCGCGTTATCCTATTCTCAACGCGAGTTTCGCGCCCGTCTTCAACACCCCGGCTATTTCGTCGGTGCTGCAGAATGGAAGTTTCCAAGCGCCTTTCCCTTCCTTCAGCTACGAGGATCTCGGCCTGACCTTCAAAGTGAAACCGACGGTGTACGCGAACTCGGACGTTGGGCTGGCGTTCGAGATGGACTTCCGCACTTTGGCGGGACAAAGCTTGAACGGCGTGCCAGTGATTGCGAATCGCGAATACAAGGGCAACGTCACCCTGGTGAACGGAGAACCGGCGGTGGTGGCTGGCTCGGTGAGTCAGAGCGAGCAACTCACCATGAACGGGATTCCCGGCATGGGAGTCGTTCCGGGGATCAATAAAATCCTGGTCTCCAACGGCAAGATGGATGAAACCGACGAACTGCTGGTTGTAATCACGCCGCATGTGGTGGATCAGAGTCGCGGCCAGAGCCTGGAAGTGTGGATGCCCAGGAGTGGACAGTAAGCGTCTCCCGTCCGCGCCTGAAGTTTGAAAGGGCGCGACTTCCAGGGTGTGCTGAACCCATCTTTCGCCCCGCTGGGGCTCGTCAGTTTCTCCCACATTTATCCACGGCTCATGCCGGGGCTGCATTCTTCTGCGCTTCGCGGCTACAGACTCCGCTGCCTAGAGTTAGAGCGAGATTGCCAACGCCGCCTCACTTTGCTACGGGGACAGCTTCCTTGCCAGCGAAGGCCACCAACTTCTGGAGAACTTCATATGGAACCACGGGAAGTTTACGGCCGTTGATGAACAACGTCGGCGTGCTGTCAACATTCAGCGCATTGCCGAAGGCGACCGATTTTTCCACTCGTGAAGTAGTTTCGGGTTTAGCGGCACAGGCCGCAATATCGGCACCCTTCACACCTGCGCTATCTGCAAGGCCGGTCAATTTTTCGTCCGCGTTGGCGGCAGTGATATCGCTTTGCGCGGTGTAAACACTTGGGATGAACTTCCAGAAAGCATCATTGGAACTGCGGCTGACACAGTCCGCGTAGGCGGCGGCTTTGGCGGCCCAGTCGTGCATGGGAAGCGGGAAGCTCTGGAATATTACGCGAACATCCTTGTCCTCGGCCATGAGCTTGTCCAGGGTGGGCTGGGCTTCCTTGCAGTGCGGGCATTGCAGGTCACTGAACTCGACCACAGTCACCGCCGCGTTTGCCGGGCCGTGGGAAGGTCCAGTCACACCTTTTTCCAGCTCTTTTTGCGTGGCCGCGAAGGGGTGAGCGCCAAATGGAATAATCTCGCCGGAGATCACGTGCCGCCCGTCCTCAGTGACGTAGAACTTATTGCTCGCCTTTCCCTGCGGGCCGCCAATCGAAACGTTCACTTCGGTTAACCCTTCGGCTGGCGAGGGCTTGATGCTCACGATTTTCCAGCTCAACGAAGAGTCATAGCCAAACATCTGCTTCAGAAATGCGTTGACGGTTTCTTCAGTAGGAATGTTCGAACCGGCGGTGGCTTTGGCCGCGGCATGAGGCGCGGCGGGCTCCTGTTGCGCGCCAGCCAGCGTTACCAGCAGAAGCAGGATGAACAGATATTTCATTAGGCGATGCATGCGTTCCTTTCAGATTGACCTCAATTATTTTTCCCGCACGACGGGAGACGTTGCAAGCAACGTTTCTACGACTGGCTAAACGTCCGACTTGGCGGCGATCGGAAAGCGGCGGCCATAGCCGAAAGCCTTCTCTGAAATTTTGATCCCGGGAGCCGCCTGTTGCCGCTTGTACTCGGCGCGTTCCACCATCCGGATGACGCGCCGAACCAGAGTAACATCGAAGCCACGATCCGCCGCAATCTGGTCCGCAGTGTGCGACGCCTCCACGTAGTCCTCGAGGATGGCGTCCAGCACCTCGTAAGGCGGGAGCGTATCGCTGTCCATCTGGCCGGGGCGCAGTTCGGCGGACGGCGGCTTCTCCAGGCTGGCCTGCGGGATTACCGGACGGCGCGAATTCACGTAATGGCTGAGGCGGTAGACCAGGGTCTTGGGCACATCCGAAATTACCGCGAGCCCGCCAACCATGTCGCCATATAGGGTGCAGTAGCCCACACCCAGTTCGCTCTTGTTGCCGGTACTGAGCACGATGGCTCCGAACTTATTGGAAAGCGCCATGAGCAGCGTGCCCCGAGCTCGCGACTGGATATTCTCTTCGGTCTCGTCCTCCTTACGTCCGGCGAAGACCTTGGCCAATGTTTTCTTGTAGCTCTCGAAAATGTCACCAATACACAGCAGTTCGAAACGGATGCCAAGGTTTTCGGCGAGCGAGCGAGCGTCATCGATCGAGCCGGTCGAGGAATAGGGCCCGGGCATGCCCACTCCAACCACATTCTCGGGCCCAAGTGCGTCGACCGCGATGGCCGCGGTGAGCGCCGAATCGATGCCTCCGCTCAAGCCGACGATCACCTGCCGAAAACCGCACTTGCGCACGTAATCGCGCGTCCCTAGCACGAGTGCGGAATATGCGCTCGCATCTTCTCCTTCGATTTGAGGATGGATTTCGCCGGTCAGTTGATCGGAGTCGAAATAGACGATGTCTTCCTCAAAAGATTTCCCTTGCGCGATCACCTCGCCTGCGGGATTGAACACCAGGCTGGAGCCATCGAAGAGCAGGCTGTCGTTGCCCCCGACCTGGTTGACCATTGCCACCGGCATTTTGTAGCTGCGCGCGATGGTGGCCAGCATGTCGCGGCGCAATTCGCGTTTTCCCAGCCAGAATGGCGATGCTGAGATGTTCAGCAGGAAGTTGCCTCCGGCGTGAACCAGAGCCTCAACCGGATCGAAGGTGTAAAGGCGTTTGTTCCAGAAGTGTTTATCGTTCCACGCGTCTTCGCAAATGGTGAGGGCCATCTGCTTCCCGCAAAACGGGAACAGTACCTGGCTCTTTCCCGGTGCGAAGTTCCGCATCTCATCGAAAACGTCGTAGGTGGGCAACAACATTTTGGACTGCAGGAAAGCGGTCCTGCCATCTTTCAACAGCGCAGCGGAATTCATCACCGATTTGCCGCTTTCCGCCTGCGCTGGAGTCACCAGTCCGCAAATGACTGCGATGCCGCGGGTTTCGGCCGCGATATGGTCCAAGCTTTCGCGGTTGTGCTGAACGAAGGAGACGCGCTCGACGAGGTCGCGGGGCGGATACCCGCACACGGAGAGTTCCGGGAAAAGGATCAGTCCTGCGCCAGCGGCCTGGGCGCGACGGGAGAACTCAATGATTTTCGATGCGTTCCCAGCGAAATCCCCGACGGTGGGATTGATCTGTCCCAGCGCAATCTTCACTCTTCCAGTGTAAAGGCAGGCGGCGCGGCCGCCAAGTCGCAGCGACCTTGAAGACGAGTTCCCTTCCGCCTTCGACCGAGGATCGAGTCCGGCTTAGATGGAAAAATTGGGAGGGCCGGAAGGATTCTGCACCGGCGGCGGGGGCTGAATGATCGGTGGACCCTGGCTGCCGCTGGGCGTCGGCCGCTCCGGACCCGCTTCCCCCGGACGCCGCAGGCTGGGAGCGTTCGCTGGCTTTTGCTGATCTCCTGCTTTGGCAACACTTGGCTGAGGTGCGAGAATGACTTCTTTCTCGGTGCGAAGGGTCTTGCTGCCGTCAACCTTCATGGTTTCAACCCGCACCACATCGTCGCCAACCAGACGCACGAAATCCACGTCCTGCGGCGGCTCGCCGTAGATCCACTCTTCGTACTCGGTCTCCCCATCCTTCTCGCGAATCTTCTTGGGTGGACGGCCCTTGGCGTAGATCAGCATCTCGCGGTTCATTCCGACCAGGACCTGATGATTCTGGATCGCCTCTTTGACCTTGGGAGGAACCGTGTCGAGATAAGCTTCCACTGCGGACTTGGCATCGAAGTCAAACACCGGGCGTAGCAGGTCTTTGAATTTCTGCGGAGTCAGGTCGGGGACGTAGTGATCGAATACCAGATCGGCGTAGGTGCCGCGCGGATTCGCATTCTGGTCGCTGGGAGCCACCGGGCTCGTGCCCATGCCTCCCCCGACTTGGATGTGCTGATACCACTTCTGCTTTTTGACCGGGCCGCCGTTGATCTCGAAACGGATTCGGTCCGCCTTGATCACAACATTGGTTATGCGCGCTTCATCCCCCGGCTTCACCGCAGGCCCCCAAAGCGCCATCATTCGCTGCAGGTCCTCTCCGTTGGGCGAAACGACACCGTCCTTCAAAGTCAGGCCTACCTTGCCCATGGGGAAGGCGGTGCGGATGTAGATCAGCTCATCGCTGAGTCCGCGGATCAGATCGATTCGGGTTTGCTTGGAAAGGTGAGGGATTTCAGAAGACTGGTCTGGATTAGAGGATTTCTGGTCGGAAGCCCCCGCAGTTACGCAGGTACAAAGCAACGCAACCAGAACCGGAACCGAGTAAAGCTTCACGGGCCACCCAAGGCACTGACTAGGGCGATTATAGCGCTGTTTGAGGTGATCGGAAGGAGACTTTTCACGCCGGGCTTGGGTACCCCGGGTCCGCCATCGCCACAGTAAGGTTGCCCCTCAAATCTCCACCGACAACCGCACCCCGTCTCTGGCCACTTGCAGCGGCAGGACGTGCCCGCCGTTGTCCCCAATGGCGGTTGCGACGCGGCTGGCGGCGCCTTTTTCCACCAGGAAAATCGCGCAGCCTCCGCCTCCGGCACCGCAAGCCTTGGCGGCTTTGCCTCCGTGCCGGGCGGCAACCGCAACCAATTTGTCGATCAATGGGGTGGTAATGCCGGGTGCATTGCTGCGGCGCAGCTTCCACTCTTCGCGCAGCAACCGGGCGACCTCCTCCCACTCACCGCGCGCCAGGGCGGGGTGCATGGCCCGGGCGATCTCAGAAATGCGTTCGAAGTTGCGAAATACGTGGCGATCCCCGTTGATATGCGCTTTGAAGACTTCCCAGTTATTGATGCCCGACTTTCTCGGTGCTCCCGTGTATGCAAGCACGAAGCGGGACTCGATCTCTTCCGGCATCACCGGGACGGCCTCCCGATGAATGCCGTCGGCATCGAGATGAATGGCGCTGACTCCGCCGTAGAGGGCAGGGTAATAGTCCTGACAACCCGTGGGCACCGCGATGATCTGGGCTTCGACGTTTTGCGCGATTACCCGCATCTGTTCGAGAGTTAGATTGCGCTCGGTGAAGCGCGCCAGCGCGGAGGTGGCTGCGATCATAAGAGCGGAAGATCCAGAGATGCCGGCACCCGCGGGAGATTCTGAATCGGTTTCGATCAGCAACCCCTCTCTGGGGGCAAAGAATTGCAGCAAGCGCGCGGCCAGGGGAAGGCGAAACCGCCGAGCGGCACGCAAAGCATCGAAACTGGGGAAGAATTCTTCTTTCCTGGTATCGAGCGAGCGCAGATGAATGCGCCTTCCTTTGAGCGGCGTGATCCGGCAGGTGGTCTGGATGTTCAGGGCAAAATTCAAGGTCAGCGCGCCGGGATGGAACAGGTAGAGCGGCCACAGGTCCAGCGTGCCTCCTGCCAGGTCGGCGCGGCAGGGGGCCTGGGCAACGATGGTTCGACTGCTGCTAATGTCAGGCGGTTTTTGCATGCAGTGGTTGTATCACGAGTGATGGCGGCTGTCCCGAACGCGTTTTCGCTGAATGGAGGCCGCTATGGTTATCGCAGCTAAAGGTCCTTTGCCACCGTCAAGACTTCCGGTATCACGCTGTCAACGTCGCTTGCTGTGGTGCGGTGATTGACGACGCATGCCCGCAAACAGAACTTGCCGCGCAAGGTTGCGTTGGAAAGATACACGCGGCCGCGCTGGATGACCTGCTTGAGAATGGCCGCATTGCGCCGATTGAGTTCGTCGTCCACCCGGGATTTGCCCCCGACGTAGCGGAAGCAGACCGCACTCAGTTCGACCGGCGCTGACAATTCCAGGTCGGGATGGTTGACGATTGCGGCAGCCAGCCGCTGCGCCAGATCCAGATCCTTTTGGATGGCGGCGCGGAACGCCTGCAAACCGTGATAGCGAAGCGAGAGCCAAAGTCTCAGTGCTCGGAAACGTCGCGAAAGTTCCAGAGACTCCTCGAAGAACGCAAAGCCCTCGACGGGATCGCTGGTCAGCGTCTTGGCATACTCCCCCGTGTGCGCGAACGTGGCATGCGCGGCGTTCACATCGCGGTACAGCAGGCAGCCGCAGTCCAGAGGTTGATACAACCATTTATGCGGGTCGAGGGATATCGAATCAGCGAGGTCCATGCCCGCGAACTTGCCGGGTGCGGCGATCGCGGCCAAAGCCCCGTAGGCTCCGTCAATGTGCATCCAGAGGCCGTGACGGCGGGCGATTGCGGAAATTTCCGGCAGCGGATCAATGGTGCCGGTGTTGACCGTGCCGGCGGACGCGACCACTGCAATCGGAACTTTCCCTTCTGCTTTATCGCGCTGGATGGCCTGCTCCAGTTCCGCCGGGACCATGCGAAAGTTGTCGTCGGTTGAAATGAGCCGCAGGTTTTTCCTTCCGATTCCCAACAATGCGATGCTCTTGGGAATCGACATGTGAACTTCTTCTGAGGCGTAGACCACACCTTGCGGCAGGCCGCGCACGCCGGATTCGTTCGCCGGCATCCTGGCTTCGCGTGCCATCGCCAGAGCCATCAGGTTCGCCGAGGAACCCCCGCCGGTCAGGCTGCCACGAAACCGGGTGCAGCCAATTGCCTGCGCGAGCCAACCGACCACCGTGTGCTCTAACGAAACCGCGGCTGGGCCGGAGCGCCATGCGGTCACGTTTTGATTCAGAACGCTGGCCAGCAAATCTCCAACTGCGGCCACGGGTTCGCCCGACCCGAGCACATATCCGAAGAAGCGACCATTCTGCGCCCGAGAATGCTCGATCACATCCTGTAGCCCTGCCAGAGCCTCCGCCCCCACGCCCTTCTCGCTAAGAGGCGTGCGGAACAGGCGCTCTGTCTCCTCGCCGGTGGTGGATGGAGAAATCGGATGGGAATCCAGTTCGCGAAGGTAGTCGGCGGTGAGCGCTGTGACTTTCTCCGCTAGACGGCGGAACTCATCCGGCGAAATTTCCAGCGATTTCATGATGAGGAATTGTATTTCAAAGAGGTGACGCCGGGACCGAGAACTGACGAAAGCCTAGGAGATGTTCAGCGCACGCTTGATGGTGCCGCGCTCTTTCTGAATTTTTTCCTGCAGCAGAGTGATGGCGTAGATCAACTGCTCCGGCCGCGGCGGGCAGCCCGGAACATACACGTCGACGGGAATCACCTGGTTCACGCTTTGCACCAGAGCATAATTGTTGAACACTCCGCCCGAGGTCGCACAGGCTCCCATCGAGATCACCCACTTGGGTTCGGGCATCTGTTCCCAGAGCAGGCGGATAACTGGTGCCATTTTGTTGGAGACGCGTCCGGCAATGATGATGAGGTCGGATTGCCGCGGAGATGGACGAAACACTTCGGCGCCGAAGCGCGCAATGTCGAACCGGGATGCGCCCATGGACATCATTTCAATAGCGCAGCAGGCCAAGCCGAAGGTCATCGGCCAAATGGAATTCTTGCGCATCCAGTTGACCGCGTTGTCCATCGTGGTCAGCACGACCCCTTCGGGCGTCGGATTCCCGTAAGTCAGATCTTTGACGACACGCTTGCCGTTTTCCGTGGTCACGTAGGGGCCGAAACTGAGATCGCTGGACATGCTAACAACTATTTAACCACAAAGGAGACAAAGGTACACAAAGGAACTCGGTCCGTGCCCGGTGGTTTCCTTCGTAACCTTCGTGTCCTTTGTGGTTCAGCGCCTTACGGGTTCAGTACGATTTTGCCGAACATCTGACTGTTCTCCATGTGCTCGTGCGCGGTGCGGGCGTCTCGTAATGAAAATGTTCGATCCACTACCGGCTTGAGTCGTCCGGCAAAGACGTGAGCCAGCACTTCGTACAACTCACCCATCGTTCCCATGTACGAGCCGAGCATGTTCAGCTGCCGCGAATAGACGAAGCGCAGATCAAACCCCGCGTTCGGGCCGGTGGTCGCGCCGCAGGTGACGATCGTCCCTCCCGGCTTGAGCGATTTCATACTTTCATCCCAGGTGGCCGCCCCAACATGTTCGACCACGATGTCCACGCACTCTTTCTCGGTAATCTTCCTCACTTCCTGCGAGATTTTCTGCGCGTAATGATTGATGCCATAATCGGCGCCCAGCGCCCGCCCTTTTTCCAGCTTGGCTTCGTCTCCGGCAGTAGTGATGACGCGGGCATGGAACAGCTTGGCAATCTGAATGGCAGCGATCCCGACGCCCGAACCGGCGCCGAGGACCAGTACGGTCTGACCCAGTCGAATGCCAGCACGGCCGACGAGCATGTGCCATGCCGTCAGGAAAACCAAGGGAACGCTGGCGGCTTGGTTGAAATCCAGACTCTCAGGAATGGGAATCACATTCACCGCTGGGACTCCGATTAATTCGCAGTTGCCGCCGTCAACCCCGTTGCCGAGCACGGTGAACTCGCGACACTCATTCTGCAGTCCAGCGACGCACTTGGCGCAGTGATTGCAGAAATGCATGGGCGCCAACATCACTCGCTGCCCCGGTTTAAACCCCGTGACATACTCGCCGATCGCGACGATCTCGCCTGCGATGTCGCTGCCCAGAATGTGCGGCAGGTTTACACCCGGCAATCCTTTGCGCACCCAGATATCGAGATGATTCATCGCGCAAGCTTTGACCCGGATCAAAACCTGGTCTTTGCGCGGCTGCGGGTCGGGGACGTCCTCGTAGCGAAGAACCTCCGGACCACCGAATTCGTGAATGCGAACGGCTTTCATAAAGGCGGCTCCTGGATTTGATCGGGGATGCGAATTCAACGTAACACAGATGCGAAACGCGGATTGAAAGGCTCAACCGCATTAGGTTTGACTTGCTCCTCGGAAAACCCAATAATCAAGTTTCAGTGGATATCTACGAGGAAATCGTTAAGCTCCGGCAGGAGGGCCGTCGGGGCGCAGTGGCGACCATCGTCAACGTGCGCGGCTCCATCCCCTCGTTCGAAACGGCGAAAATGCTGGTGCGGGACGACGGCTCCATCGCCGGCACGATTGGCGGGGGCTGCGTCGAGGCCGAAGTCTGGCAAGCCGCCCGCGAGGTGATGGAGAGTGAGAAGCCTCGCAGCCTGACCTTCAACCTGAATCAGGATCCCAAGTACGATACCGGCCTGGTCTGCGGCGGGACGCTCGACATTTTCATCGAGCCCGTGTTACCTCCAGCGTTACTTTATATTTTCGGCGCAGGTCATGTTTCTGTGAACCTTTACAAGGTTGCGAGGGGTGCAGGTTTTGATGTCACAGTCGTCGACGACCGGGAAACCTACGCCAGCCGGGAGCGCTTTCCCGAGGCCAAGGAAGTCATCGCGGAAGATTTCGAGCAAGCCATGGCCCGGCTCACACCCAACGAGTCGTCGTATATCGTGATCGTCACCCGCGGACACCGCGACGATATGCGCGTCCTGCGCTGGGCGGTGCAGACCAGGGCAAAGTACATCGGCATGATCGGCTCCAGGCGCAAAACCATTACGATCTTCCGCGAACTCACGAAGGAAGGCATTCCGGCGCAGTTGTTCGATCGTGTCCACGCCCCCGTCGGGCTCGATATTGGCGCGATTACTCCGGAAGAGATTGCGGTAGCGATCACGGCTGAATTGATTGCGGTCCGCCGCCATGCGGAGCGAGCTTTGCCGCACATGAGTTGGTTCAAGGGCCGCAAGACTGGGGCTGATACGGACGACGGTGTGGCCGAGGATCAACCAGAGAACAAGAGCCATCTCTGATTCGCATTTCCGCTTGGTATATGCCGTTGCCCTAGAACCGGAAATTGACAATCATAAATCCCTTGTTTCTGCTATCTTCGCCTCATGCCTCGCGCCGCCCCTGACCTCTACGCTGTGATCCTTGCCGCCGGCGAGTCTACGCGCATGGGCACGGACAAAGCCTTGCTGCCCTGGCCGCCGGCTACGCCCGGCTCTCCGCTTACCGGTCAGACTTTTCTTTCCGCCGCCATTCAGGCTCTCTATCCTTTTAGCGATAAAGTAATTGTGGTGGTGGGGAAGAACGGGAATGATCTGTCCCCCGTGGTATATGCCAACGGAGCATCGCTGGTGCGGAATCCCGACCCCGATCGGGGACAGTTTAGTTCACTTCAAGTCGGCTTGCAGGAAGTCCTGAACGATGGCCGCGACGCTGCCATGGTCACCCTGGTAGACCGACCCCCGGCAAGGGCAGCAACATTGCAGAATTTGTGCTCAGCCTTCGCCGATGCTGGGAACGACGTGTGGGCAGTCGTCCCGGAGTACAACGGAAAACACGGACACCCTTTTCTGGTGGGGAGAGAGATGTTCGAAGCCTTTTTGAAGGCTCCCCCGAGTGCAAACGCGCGGGAAATCGAACACCAGAACCTGAATCATGTTTTTTATGTTGCCGTGGATGATCCGCTGGTCACGACGAATGTCGACACGCCACAGGAGTATGCGGCATTATCTCAGTAGCGTTCACAAACTGAAAACTTCATTGGACAGGAACTCGTGAGGATACGTTGAGAACTTAGAATCTTGTCATCCCGAGCAAAGCGAGGGATCTGCACTGCTGAACAGTCCAGAGGAAACTGCAGATTCCTCGTCGCTTCGCTCCTCGGAATGACAATGGACTGAGATTTTTTCAACGAAAGGTGTTGAACAAGGACGAACATTCGTGATCCCAACTACAAGCCTCAAGTCCGCTGACTTTCTCGAGTCGGTTCTTCGTCTGCAACCTCAACTTGCGGTCTTCGACTGCGATGGCACCCTGTGGGCAGGCGATGCCGGAGAGCGCTTCTTTGACTGGGAACTCAGGCGAGGCCTGCTTCCCGAGGAAGTGGCGCGCTGGGCGCGGGCGCGCTATGCCGACTACAAGGCGGGCAAGGTCAGCGAAGACGACATGTGCGGCGAGATGGTGACCATCCACTGTGGGCTTGCCGAAGCTGAGGTCGAACTGGCTGCGAAACAATTCTTCGAGGAAAACTTCGTCAGCCAGATTTTTCCCGAGATGCGCGAACTGGTTCGACGCCTGCGCCGCTCGGATTGCGATGTTTGGGCGGTCTCGTCCACGAACGAGTGGGTGATTCGGGCAGCCATGAAGCACTTCGAGATCGACGACGGGAACATTCTGGCCGCCTCGGTCAAGATCGAAAACGGACGCATTACCGACCAGTTGATTCGAGTGCCCTCCGGCGAAGGCAAGCCTCGAGCGATACGCGACGTCATTGGCAAAGACCCGGACGCAGTGTTCGGAAACTCCCGCTGGGATGCGGCGATGCTTGCCATTGCCCGGCACGGGTTCGCAGTGAATCCAAACCCCGATCTGGAAAAGATGGCCCGCGAAAGCGGATGGACCATTTATTGGCCCGCTTTGGAAAGCGCGACGGGAGGCAGTACCCGTGCTCGTCCGTGAAATCCGTGGCTAGATTTTGAGATGCTTCAACACCGCCGCAAGCGCATCCATGGCCAGATGACCAGCGTGCGCAGAAGCTTCGGGCAGACCGCCGACCGCCCGCACAATTTCTTCGCGCCTCAGACCGCAGGCTGCCTCCAGCGTCATTCCGCGAACCAGTTCCGTGAGCGCCGAGCCGCAAGCCATGGCCGGCACACAGCCCTTGGCAAGAAAACCTATCTCCTCGATATGGCCGTTCTTGACCTTCAAGGACAATTTCAGAATATCGCCGCAAGCTGGATTCTCCACTTGAACGGTTGCGTCAGCATTGACGACCTCGCCGGGGTTGCGCGGATGCTCGAAGTGATCGAGAAGCTGCGGAGAATACATCCCCAGAATTGTAACGTGGCGAGAACCAGAGGCGTAGTCGGCTAAGCCTCTCCGGCCGTAGAAACGCTGCTTGCAACGTTTCTAACTCGGCACCGATTTGAAACCTTGTAAGATTGGTTCACCGTGCCTTCCGACTATACTCCGCAACGCATCGTCTCCCTGCAGCCGAGCGCGACCGTGATCCTTGCGGCCGTCGGCAAGCTTGATCGTATCGTCGCCTGCACAAAATACTGCGCGGACGTTTGTCCCGAGGTACGCGATCAAAACGCCACTATTGTCGCCGACTCCTGGACCGCGAGCACTGACCAGATCGTCGCGGCCCGGCCAGATTTGGTGATCGCCGCTGTGCCTTACCAGGAGAAAGCGGTGACAGAGATTCTGAAGTCCGGGGCGCGCTTTCTTGGCCTGGCCCCGAAAACGCTCGCCGATATCTACACGGACATCGCTGCGATCGCCGGAATCGTCGGCGCCATCAGCCGCGGGGAGCAAGTGATCCGGGAAATGCAGCAGGAAATCGAGGCTGTTCGCAAGCAAACGAATGGCGCTGACCGAAGTCGCGTTTTCTGTGAGGAATGGGGCAAGCCCTTAATCAACTCTCAGCCGTGGGTAGCCGAGCTAGTCTCAGCCGCAGGCGGAGAGTTCGTGGGCACTCCCGGGAAACAAACTTCAGCCGAGGATGTTCTGTCCCAGAATCCTGATGTGGTCGTCGCCTCGTGGTGTGGCGCGGGCGACCGGGTTCCTCTGGAAAAAATCATTCGTGACCGGGGCTGGGAACAGATGCAAGCCGTGAAAAAGAATCGCGTTTTCTGCATTCGAGACGAATTTCTGAATACTCCGGCGCCCACGCTGATGCAAGGCCTGCGCGCGCTGGCGGCAGCCATCCATCCCGAAGATTTTCCACAACCTTCCGGTCTAAGATGCATCAGCAGGACATCTCTCTCCAGGAAATCAATATCTCAGTGAACATTTCGAGTCACCTCGCTCACCCCAACTTCAGAACGCTGGATTGCCGATGAAGCGAGTCGTCGCAGCATTGATCTTCAAGGACGGCAAAGTACTGGTGTGCCAGCGCACCCGCCATCAGACCATGCCGTTGAAATGGGAATTTCCCGGCGGCAAGATTGAAGAAGGCGAACAGCCTCGGGACGCGCTTCGCCGGGAATTGGAGGAGGAACTCGGAATCAACGCCCAGATTGGCGAAGAGGTCTCGCGGATCGTCCACGAGTATCCCGGTGGAGGCTCGGTCGAGTTGCGCTTCTTTGTGGTCCGCGAATATCAAGGGAAAATTGAGAACAAGATCTTTCGCGATGTTTGCTGGTCCCCGCGGTCGCAACTGCCGTCATACGATTTCCTCGAAGCGGATCTAAAGCTGGTGCGGGATTTGGCGGAAGGAAAGATTGTCTAGTCAAGGCAAGGGACGTGACGCTGCCGTCTACTGAGAAGCGGTGTCCCTGCGTTTAAGCGTGGGGCGATCATCACCGTCAGTACCGGTGTCGGTGTCACCTGTGTTGCTGTGAGTCGCACGCCGCAAGGTCGGTCCACCACTTTGACCGTTGTCGATTTTGTGACGGTTCTCGAGCTGCGCCAGCCTCTCCTTTACATCCTGAAACTCGGAGGTGTCCAGCTTGTACTGCGGCTCCGGAGGCAGAAGTGTATTGATCTCGTCCTGGGTTTTTGCAATACGGTCCGGAGTCTGGGGATGCGTCTCGAACGTCTTAGCAAGCGTTCCGGGCTTGTGCTTCTCCAGCGCCTTGATCTTCTCGAAAAACGAAGTCAGAGCCTGCGGATCGTATCCCGCCCTGTACAAATACTCGACACCCAGGAAATCCGCTTCCGACTCGAAGCTGCGGGCGAACCTCAGAAAGCCCATGGGGATCGCCAGACTGGCCAGGCTCTGGGCGGCATAACCGATTCCACCGCCGACAAAGATCAACGGGATGGAGGCCAGTTGCATCAGTTGCCCGCGAGTGTTTTCGCGAGCCAGATGACAGGCCGCGACGTGCGCGATTTCGTGCGCCATCACGCCCGCTAATTCGGCCTCATTGTCCGCTGCCAGGATCAGACCGGAATCCACATAGAAAAAACCGCCCGGCAGCGCAAACGCGTTTATGTCGTCGGTATCCACGACTTTAATCGTGAACGGCACCTGCGCATCGGAGTTCCGCACCAGGTTCTGACCGATTCGGTTGATGTACTCCGTTATTTCAGGATCACTTACTAGCTTCGTGGTCGACTCCACTTGCTGCGCGTACCCTCGGCCCATTTCGATCTGCTTTTCGAGGCTATACCAATTGCCCAGACCGCGATCGCAGCCCACCTTCCGGTTGCCGATCGCGTCGATATCGCGAAGGCTTCCATCGTGATAGCTCTTAGCCGCTTTGGGCAGGGGTTCGACAGTTGGCGCAGCCGCAGCCGTAATTGGAGTTGGCGTGGTCGGGGTAGTCGTAGCCGCGATGTCGGTAGGTGATGAAGCGCTTGAGCCCGAGGAAGACTGGTCTTGTGCGACCGCCAAAGCCCCAAAAAGAAGCAGGAAGCCCACGGCCATCGGGAGCACAGGACGAAACATGACCCCACCACCGACAGAATTCTTACACACTTAGGACTAAAAAAGTAGCCCAAAAACTACCAGTCCCGCTGTTTGTTGGATCTCAATCCAGAATTCTCTCGCGACCCTCCCCGCCTCACTGTCCCGATCTTAGGGTCCAGAACCAGGCGATGCTGAGAACAGTCATAATTACGGTGGTCGCCCACGCGGTCCAGTTATAGATCCGCGAATTGACATATTCGCCCATTAATTCCTTCTTGTTCACCAGCAGCAGCATGAAAATGAGCACCGGAGGCACCGCCACTCCGTTCACCACCTGGGAGAGAATCGAGATCTTCACCAACGGCAGGTTGGGCACAAGGATGACGCCTGCGCCCGCTATGATCAGGATGGTGTAGAGCCAATAGAACACCGGCGCCTCAGAGAATTTCTTCCCTACTCCGGATTCAAATCCCAGCCCCTCGCAAACGGTGTAGGCAGTCGAAAGCGGCAAGATGGAAGCCGCAAACAGCGAAGCATTAAACAACCCCACAGCAAAAAGGATATAAGCAAAATCTCCGGCCAGAGGGCGGAGGGCTTGGGCTGCGTCTTTCGCGTCCGAGATGTTGTGGTAGCCGTGGACGTAGAGTGTGGCGGCGCAGGCCACGATGATGAACCACGCCACGATGTCGGTAAAAATGCAGCCTGCAATTACGTCGATTTGCGAGGCTTTGTATTGCCGCTTGGTTACCCCTTTCTCTACGATCGAGGACTGCAGGTAGAACTGCATCCAGGGGGCAATCGTAGTTCCCACGACACCGATCGTCATGTACAGGTATCCAGGCAACATGAAGGCGGCTTTCGGCGGAGGTTTCACCGTGGCCACCAAGGCGTCGATCCAGGCTGGTTTGGCGAAAAAGCCGGCGAAGATGTAGGTCACGTAAAAGAAGGACGCAACCAGAAAAACTTTTTCCACGCTCTTGTAGTGGCCCTTGACCGGGATGAGCCAGACGATCGCGGCGCATACCGGAACCGTTATGTATTTCGAGAGGCCGAAGAGTTCGAGACTGCCCGCGATTCCGGCAAATTCACCGACGACGTTGCCGAAATTGATGATCAGGATTCCGAGCATCATGAAAAACGTAATGCGGAAACCGAACTCCTCCCGGATCAGGTCGCTGAGGCCCTTGCCGGTGACCGCGCCCATGCGGGCGCAGATCTCCTGAACTACGATCAGGGCCAACGTGATTGGGATCAACGTCCATAGCAGCAAATGCCCGAACTGCGCCCCGGCAGCCGAGTAGGTGTAAATGCCGTTGGCATCGTTGTCGACGTTCGCGGTGATGAAGCCCGGACCGACTACGGCGAAGAACAGCAGGATCCGGGTCTTCCAGAGTTTCAGGAATTTCATGCGTCCAATTCGCAGACATACGATGAGACATTGTCAAACGATCAGACAGAATAAATGGAGAAGCGAAATCTGAACAGGTGAAAAGTCACGCCGTGAGAATTCCCTGACGCTTTTGATAACTTGCTCGCCACCCACTGTCAATCCCGAGCGCAGTCGAGGGACCTTGCGTTTCCCATAAAATCGCGGTTGCGCTCAAGGCACCTCTGCGGTGGAAGAACCCAGGGAAACGTGCTAGCCTTCGGGCCAGGAGGTAACAACACAATGAGAGTGCTTGTATCTTGTCTGTTGTTGTTTTGCCTTTCCGTGCCCGCCTTCGCGGGCGAATGCGTGCTGAAAACCACGCGAACCGCCTGCCCCGGCAAGGAGAAGGAATCCTTCTCCAAGTGCAATGGACAGGCGAGCTGTGATGAAAAAGTTGCCGCCGATTCCGACAAAGACTGCGCCGAGAAAGCGGCGAAGTCTTGCGACAACAGCCGTCCCGCCATCACCAAGAGCAAGACCGTGTCCGCTACTTTTGATGGAAAGCCTGTCTCCGGCGGCAAGAATGTTTGCGCCGCCGAACGTCCCGATTACAACAAGTGCGAATAAAATCGCTTGAGTGCGGGAGCGTGACCGGCAAGCGCGTGTCCGCTCCTTCTTTTCCCTACGCCCTTCCCGTCCGCCGTGCTCCTTTGCCCAATAACCTTCCGCTGCTATAGAATATCCGCCGTCAGCGGCTGGGAGGGACGTGCGTATGGCGCGCTTGCGCAAACTATTCTTGACTGCGGCAGCTTTCCTGGTAACTACCTGTGCGGTTCACTCGGCAAGGGCAAGCGAACCTCCCGCTGATCTCTGCTCCCTGCTGCCGGCGGCGGAAGTGAGCAAGACTTTGGGCAAGACCTACGATTCCCCGGAAAAGAGCGCCGCTCCCCGGCCTTACGCAAACACCGCCGAGGGAACCGATTGCAACTATCATGCCAAGGGGAGCAAGCTCTGGTTCCGAGCCTACGTTGATCCCTCGCCGTCCGCGGCCACGGAACTGTTCGCCAAACTGGGCAAGTTTTATAGTCCGCAAACCCCGGTAGCCGGCCTCGGCGACGAAGCTTATTTTGACCCGCAGCATGCGCTCCATGTCCGCAAGGGTAAAGTTCGCTTCTATCTCAATCTTGACCCAGTGGATTCCGCTCCCACAGTCGAGAAGCAGCTCAAGGACCTCGCCAGCCGGGTAGCCGGACGACTCTAAGGAAAACGCACAACCGAAACCAGGATTTGCGGCCTCGTGAGCCTATTTCGACAGTTGGTCAGGAATCGCTTGCCCAGCTCGGATACACTCCTTGCCAGCTTGAGCTAATGAGACCCCATCCTGAAGTTGGTCCCGTCTTTATCGGAATATGGATCGCGCTGGGAATTGCGAGTCTATGGTTTCTTTATTTCGACAAGAATATTGCGCGTAAGAAGCGGTTGTTACCCATTTTTATCATTGGCTCCGGCGCACTCTTTGCGATCTTTGTTTTTTTGATAAGCGGTGATTTGCGAATTATGGCTTTCGTGGTGCCAGCGGTTGTACTGATCTCGTTCCTGAATCTCCGGACTATCAGAGTCTGTTCGAGTTGTGGACGAACAATCAAAAGTGGTCTGTGGTTCTCGAGGGCCGAATACTGCGCGAAGTGCGGAGCCAAGCTAGAGTAGTTGGCGCAACAACTATTACGCTCAAAACCCCTCAATGAGCGAAATGGCCTGCGACATCATTTGACTTCGTTTGACGACGACTAAAAGCGTAGAATGTTGGCGCTCGACCTGGTTTGGCGGCACAGTCGAAGAGGAGAAGTGTATGAAACAGCACAGAACCCTACGAAATTTGGTTGTAGTTTTCCTGTTCATAACCTGGGTGACCCTGCTGCTGGTGCCCTTCGCCGGGGCGCAGAGCAAGTACAAGAGTTTGCATAAATTCCGCGCTGGCGCGGGCGGGCGCTATCCCTCCGGCTTGATTTTCGACCAGTCCGGGAATCTCTACGGCACGACTGTAAAAGGCGGGGCTAATGGGTTTGGAACGGTTTTCAAGTTGATCCCGAACTCGGATGGAAGCTGGACAGAGAGCGTGCTGTACAGCTTCTGCTCCCTCACAAACTGCGCCGACGGGGGCACTCCCGCAGCCGGCGTGATTTTCGATGGCGCGGGAAATCTCTACGGCACGACGACCTACGGCGGCAACAGCGGCAGCGGTTACTGCGCCGGTTCCTGTGGCGTGGTCTTCGAATTGGTGCCGAACGCGGACGGAAGCTGGGCGGAGAGCGTGCTGTACAACTTCTGCTCCCTCAGCAGGTGTGTTGACGGATCCGATCCGCAGGGCGTGATCTTCGACCCGGCGGGAAATCTCTACGGAACGACGCTAACTGGCGGCTCAAGCTCCGCTTGCTACATCTACGGATGCGGCACCGTATTCAAGCTGACTCCCGGCTCGGGTGGAAGCTGGACGCAGAGCGTGCTGCACAGCTTCTGCTCCTTCACAAACTGCTCCGACGGGAAACTTCCCTTTGCCAGCGTGATTGTCGATGGCGCGGGAACTCTCTACGGCACCACGTTTCAGGGTGGCAGTCTCAGTCAATGCGAAGGATTCGGCTGCGGGGTGGTTTTCGAGCTGACACCGAAGGCAGACGGAAGCTGGAAGGAGGAAATCCTACATCGTTTCACTGGCGGCAGGGACGGAGCTGTGCCAGAGGACAGTCTGCTCTTCGATGGAAGTGGGAATCTCTATGGCACGGCGCACCTTGGCGGTCATCTCACGCAATGCGGCGGATTCAACTGCGGCGTGGTCTTCGAATTGACGCCCGACTCACATGGAAGCTGGAAAGAGAAGGTGCTCCACAGCTTCACTGGCGGGGACGGATACGGTCCCTTTGCAAGCCTGGCCTTCGACAAGACAGGCAACCTCTATGGCACCACATTATTAGGCGGCGATCTCAGGCTGTGTGGCGGCACCGGCTGTGGAGTGGTCTTCGAATTGACCCCGAACTCAAAGGGCGGATGGACGGAGACCGTACTGCACCGCTTCCTGGATCATCCCGGGGCAGAGCCGTATGTTGGCGTGATCCTTGACGCGTCAGGGAATGTCTATGGGACAACGTCTGGTGACGGCAGCACGACGTTCGGGTCGGTGTTTGAGATCACTCCGTAGTTGCTGTCGCAAAATCTCAATTACGCTCAAAACCTACTCTCCATCTCCCTCTGAGGTTGATCTCCGCTCGAGCCGTGGCAACCTTGGTAGAGCGGCAGCGCATTCTGGACCTCCCTGGATACGATAGTGCGGTTGTCGATTGATCCTGCAAAATGGCGAAAGCAGTCTTTTACACCGTGTTGACAAAAGGTTGACAACTCTCGATGCACCGACACAAACAATAGGTGGGTGCATCCAACCCCGATAAAAGCCTAACACCGACACGAACCTGTCACGGAGGGATGCCCACATACCAACGAAAAATCAACACATCACCACACCAAAAAAGGAGTAGAACATGACAAATCGAACCTCCCCTCTATTGCCTTCCCCCGAAGATTCGACTGTAAACGAGAAACCTAATGTACCCGAGAAAAGCGGCGTCAACCGTCGTGCATTCCTGCGGAATAGCATGGTCGCAGGTGCGGCGGTGACGGTGAGCGCCGGGATATTAGGGGACTCGCCATCCGCGTTTGGTCAGCAAGACGGCAAGAAAATATCCAAAGGCGACGCCGCCATTCTGCGTTTCTTGGCGGCCGCGGAAATCATCGAGAGTGATCTTTGGCTGCAATATCAGGAGCTCGCAGGCGTGCAGGACAATGAAGTCTCGAGTCTGGCCAGCAAGCTGATTCCCGGCTATCCTTCGCAGCCGACTGGAGGTAATCCGCAATACACGAAAGACTTGCAACACCTCGATTCCGACATGCCGCAGTATATTCACGACAACACTGAGGATGAGTTGACCCACGAAGCGTTCATCAATGCCTATCTGGCCTCTAAGGGCGCGGACACCGTCAACTTGGATAAGTTTCGCACTCTGCCCAGTAGTCAGGCCACCGGCTCGAACAAAAATTTTGGTCGGCTGACGAACCTGACGCAGCTTACGGTGGATACGACCTGGTGGACTCGCTACCGCAGCCGTTCCAAAAATCCCGACTTTGGTGACAAGTTCCGTCCAGCCATCGCCACTTTGGCCGTGAACCAGCACCCCGCAATTCCTAGAACCGATTCGGACGTGAGCCATACGACGTTCCTGAAAGCAGTCGCCAATACTGCGGGCTTCCACTTCGCTTTCATCGAGCAAGGTGGCACCAGCCTCTATCCCGAATTAGCGCAAAGAGTCCGTAATGTCGAGGTATTACGCATCCTGCTCTCCATCGGCGGAACTGAGATTTGTCACTTTCAAACTTGGCATGACAAGGCGGGAAACGGGTTCATCTTGAAAGATGTTATCGATCCCGTTACAGGCGTGCTGGTAACGTTCCCTGATCTGAACTCTCCACCTTTTGGTGGCGAGGATTTTCAGACCAACCTGATCATGCCCGAACCCACCGTGTTCCTCAGCCGGCAATTCCCCGCGTGTTCGATAATTCGTCCCACGGAGACGCAGGGTGCCGCTATGGGGGCTCTCAACGCGCTCACAGGTGACGGGCTCTTCATCGGCCAAAGTAAAGAGTTCTTCCAATTCCTCGCGGAGTTGGCACAAGAGGCCGATGCCGCTAAACACGGAAGCGAATAACCTTTGCCCACGGCTGTAGGTAGGCGCAGGAGTCGGCGGTTGGCTCCTTCCGCCCGCCCACGCCGAAAGCAGACCAAGTGGAGCAAATGAAGAGCCCACGGCTGTTGAGCCGTGGGCTCGAGTTTTGCAGACGTGTCGATACTCGTCCCGCAGAAGAAACGTCGTCACGCTGCGGTCAGCTTTCTGTTGTTGCGCTCGTCAAAGAGTCAAAACGCATATTAGCTGGCCGTTGGGGCGAAAAATATTAGGTGGCGATAAATCGCGATAACGCTCATTGAGAGCTTTTGAGCGCTACGCCCTCATTTCGTCAACTGTAAAGTCGGCCCGATTTGTCTCGCTCAATGCGTACCTGCTAGCGCTCCTCAGGAAAATGCGATTCATGGCCCGCTACACACTGCCAGCGCCCATCGCGATAGACAAAAATGTCCGTAGAGCGACTCTTCTTCACCGGAGGTTTTCCGTCATCACTCCTTATCTCAGCCAGCCCACGGACATACGCGAAATCGCCATACAGGTGGGCATGCAAGTCCGACAACTCGACTGCAGGTTGAATGTTGCCCCGATTCGCGGCACTCGCCAGCATTGCGGAACGGTCGATCAGCGAGCCTGTAAAGTCAGCCTCTTCGAATTCATCTGTCAGAATGCATCCCAGCGCAGCCATATCGTGCTGGTCCGCAGCTCGCACCCACACGTGTTCGATCTGAACCAGCGTCGCTGGATCCTTCAGTTGACCCGTTGGGCAAACTGCGCCATGCGCCGACGAACACAACAGCAACAAGGGCAAGACACCTTTCATGGACATTCCATTCCTCGGGCCGTCAGGCCGCAACCGCCGAACATTATCCCCAAGGTGTGGCCCAGCCTTCTGCGTCCTTTGCGGAGGCTGGGGCTTTTAGCCGAAGCCGCGATCAATTGCATTGCTCGAGCCTCTACAACTTGGCCCGCAGCAGGCTGATCACGTCGTCCGAAGTGATCACTCCGGTCAACTGGCTGTGCTCATCGATCACGGGGAGTGTAAGCAGGTTGTATTTGTCGAACAGTTCCGCGAACTCATGCTCTTTCGCATCTTCGTGGCAGGAGATAAGCGGCTCCTGGGTGAGAGAAAGCAACGGCGTCTCTCGCGAGGCTATCACCAGCTTCGCGAGGGGAACGGCACCCGCCAGAGTGCCGTGCGAGTCGACCAGATAAATCGTACTCACGGTTTCGACGCCGCCTTCGAAGTGGCGCAAAGCCTCGACCGCGTCGTGAGCAGCAGCGCTCACAGGCAACGCCAGGTAATCGGTGTTCATGCGGCCGGCGGCCGTGTTCTCTTTGTGCTCGAGGAGTTCGACCATCTCCTGGCGCTCTTCCGGACCCATTTCCTGCAAGATGTCGGCGGAAGTCTCCGCTGGCAGATCGGCCAGCAGATCGGCGGCCGCGTCTGGATCCATCTCCTCGACGATGTCGGCGGCGCGATCAGAATCGAGCGACTCCATGATCGCCTTCTGCACCTTGGGCTCGACTTCTTCCAGCGCCTCGGCGGCAACGTCGTCGTCCAGTGTCTCAAACACAGCTTCGCGCTCGTTGGGAGCAAGGTCTTCGACGATGTCGGCTATGTCGGCAGGATGCAATCGGGCCAGACGCTCATGGGAAATCTTCAGCTTTACCCGGCGGGCGGGATCGGTTTCGATCAGATCCACAAAATCCCAGGGAATCGGACGCTCCGGAATCTGCCGCAGCAATGCCCGTAGCGCGGCGATCGGAACCACGCCCTTAAGCAGGCGGCGGACCGCGCCCCGCGCACCCACATCCACCGAACCCACTCGCAGCATGGGATGACGGCTGCTGAGGTCCTGGTACAGTTCGACGTCATTGACCCGAACCACCTTGCGTCCGTGGACGTCGATGATCTGCTGGTCGAGCAAGTCCCGGGCCAGCAGAAACAGACCTTCCGACCCATCCGCAATGGGCCAGGCCGAAACTTCGCTGTCGATACGCAGGCCGCCATTCATCGAGTTCACCGCGCTGAACGGCATGACGCGGTCGCCTGACCTGGTGCGGACGATGAGCACCGCGATGCGGGCCCGATCCTCCTGGGGCGCGACCGCCACTTCGCGTACACGCCCGCACTGGCCTCCCGTTGGATCAAATACGGGCAGGCCCAGCAACTCGGTCAGTGCCAGCGATGACATCGCTCTGAGAGGATACCCAACTGCGGCACAGGAAGCCAGAACGGTTTTAGCCGTTTTCCCGGCTCGCGGTGTCGAATGGAAATTGACGCATCCCCGGGTCACAAAATCGGAGCGTATAATCCGCGCGTTGACATTTCCACAGCAGCAGGGCAAACTACCCAATCCGCTGATCGGGGGCTTTTTCGCGGCGCGAACGGAAGACGCGGCCAGCCGGGTTGGCGGATGTTTCGGGTCTGGGGCTGATTCACAAACACTTTGTCATGACCGAACTCCGGGTCTCCTATACGCTCGATTCGACGCTGGAGACCGTCGATAGCGCCGAGCAAACTGCTGGTCGAATCGCGGCTGAAACCGGATTCGACGAAGATGAAGTTATGCAGATCTCGATGGCCGTGCGCGAGGCCGCGGTGAACGCCGTGCTTCACGGCAACGCGTACGATCCGGACAAGAAGGTTAAACTCGATATCGAACGGACCGGCAGTGACCTGGTGATCACCATTCGTGACCAGGGCAAGGGGTTAGATCCGGACAAGATTCCCGATCCCTTGGCTCCAGAGAACCTGTTAAAGACTTCCGGACGCGGAATTTTTCTTATCCGCTCGTTCATGGACGAGGTGCAAATTCACCCCTCCCAAACGGGCACCGAAATTAAACTCGTAAAGCACGTCCACGGTCCATCCGCGGACGTTAAGGAGGCTTCTCAGTGACCATGAAGACCAGTACTCGTCAGGTTGATGGCGTCACCATCGTCGATTGCAGTGGCCGTATCACGCTTGGTGAGGGCAGCGTGATTCTGCGCGACACGGTCCGCGAACTGCTTTCCAAGGGCCAAAAGAAGATTCTGCTCAACCTCGGCGACGTGTCGTATATAGATAGCTCGGGGATTGGTGAGCTGGTCAGCGCCTTTACCACGGTGCGCAACCAGGGCGGCGAACTCAAACTGCTGAACTTGACCAAGAAAGTTCACGACCTGCTGCAGATCACCAAGCTCTACACCGTCTTCGACGTGAGAGACGACGAAGCAGGAGCAGTTAAAGCGTTCAGCTAACGGTTTCCTTTCCTTTTGGGCGATGAGGGCCGGGTTCACCGAGACCGGCCCTTTGTCCGCCTTTTTTCTGTTTCGGGAATCTCCAGCCTTTTTCTCGGCCGATTCGCTCCCTATTCAGACTACACACCGTACAATCGTTCTCAAGAAGGCGCTGTTTGCACTTCAGATTTCGGTGCTCATTTCCCCGGCTCAGATTCGAAGTAGATTTCACCAGCCGTGCCTGCATGGATTTCTGCCGTTATTGTTGACGCTGCTCTTCCCGGCGTTCTGCGCTGCGGACTGCATTCCCATTGCCGAGGCGCGCCAGCACATCGGCGAAGACCAATGCGTTACTGGCAAGGTCATCCGGGTAAAACACGCCGGCAGGGGCGTGACGCTTTTCGACTTCTGCCAGGATTCCATGGTGTGTCCCTTCACCGTCGTGGTCTTTCCTCACGATCTGAAACGCATCGGAGACGTGAGTCAATTGCAGAATAAGGTGATCGAGGTCCACGGCCCGGTGAAAGAGTACGACGGACGGGCGGAGATTGTTCTAGAGCAACTGCGGCAACTCGGCGGAGAGGGCTTAGGGATTCCGCGTCTGCCCAAGAATTACGATGTGGAGAACAAGGGCCACTATAGCGCGGGCAGGTTCAGTCTTCCCAAGCCAGCCTATAAGACCTCGAAGAAAAAGCAGCCAGCAAAGATTCCGATCAGCATCCCGACAGACTCCGATCCGGTTGAGAGTTCGGGCAATCCTCAATAATTTCCTGCGGGGCCAATAAACTGTCATCCCGAGCTAAGTATGAGGTTCGCGCACAAATCATCGTTCACAAGCGAACGATGAGTCTTCGCTCGGGATGACAGGGGAGGCGGATAAACCGCGCGGCTGCAGGCGCGTTTGGCAAGCCTTCCGTTTTAATACTCCAGCGCTGTGAGTCTTTCCGCAGCCTGTTAAACCATCCCGCGTTTCAGTTCTTCCAGGGGATAAAACGTGCCTCGCCACATGACTCCGCCGCGGGCCAGAGTCAGCGTCATCGAACGCATCAGGATGTAAACGAACAACACCGCGCCAACGGGATGGAAAACGAAATAATATGCTGGAACGTCGGACTCCCATGACATTCCCACGTAAATGCCGAAGATAGACGCGAGCGCAAAGGCATAGGGTAGTCGTTCCCAACCGTGGGCAAAGCAGATCCCGACAAACGGCGTCACGTTCAGGAACGCCAGCGCAAAGACTGAAAGCAGCAGGCGCCACCACTGGAATGACATTATGGCAAAGAAATTCTTGGTGAGATTGCTTACCATGCCCATCGCACCCTTCACCCATCGCAGGGAAATCAGGTCCGCACCATAAACGTTGCGCTGCGCGTGGCCGCCATTCTTTACGATTTTCCCCAGCTTCATATCATCGAGAACTTCGAAGCGCAGTGCCTGGTAGCCTCCGACTGCGTCGTAAACGCGGCGACGGATCAGGTTGAAGGCACCCACTCCGATATGATCCTTCGTCTTCGGATCAGCTACTTTCCACGGGCGATGTCCAAAGACAAAAAGCGTCTGGAAGAAGGCGATCATCATTCTTTCGCCGGGGCTCTTCATGATCATGCGAGGAAACAAGACCAAGTGGTCCGCAGCCTCAGTCTCCGCATAGGCCAGGGCTCGGCTCAACACATCGGGCCGGAAGAGCACGTCGGCATCGGTAAACAGCAGCCAGTCGCCTGTTGCTCGATTGGCCGCACTCCACATGGCATGCACCTTCCCTAGCCAACCTGGAGGCAATTCGGCGACGTGAATCACCTTCATGCGGCCAGTGGCTTCCGGCGTTGAAGCAATCCGATCCATGACTTCGCCAGTGCGGTCCGTGGAGCGATCGTTCACCGCGATGACTTCGTAGTTGTCGTAACCGAGTTTCAGCAGGGTGGTGAGGGCGGGTCCGATGTGTTCTTCTTCATTGCGGGCAGGAACAATGATGCTTACGCGCGGATTTCCGCCGGGAGTGGCGGGATTGCGATCCCATTCGGGCCGCGAGATGTCGGCCACCTTTGGCATGCCCAAAGCGGCATCCAGCAAGCGTGAAAACCAAACTAGCCCTAGGATGCTGCCGGCAATCCAATGAAAAACACTCCAATGAAAATAAGTCATCCCGGCTGGCCGCTGAGGGGCACACGCTCGCCATCGACACGTACTGGAGGAGCAAATCTCATGCCATAAAACAGTATGGCAGATGAAAGCGCCATGGCGATGACCGGCAGTATGAAAGCAGCCTCAAGCGAGCGCCGGTCGGCGACGTATCCCATGAGCGTTGGCGAAGGAACGTCCCCGAACAGATGAAACATGAAAATGTTTACCGCAATCGCAGTAGCTCGTATGTGCGCGCCTACCGAGTTCACCAGCGCCGTGTTGAGGGGCGACGTATTCAATAAAAGAAGAAACGCCGCCACCGCGATGGCCGGCAGCATGAGAGGCCCCTTGTTGAACAAACCTACGATCATGACGGGCACGCCGAGACCCATGCTGAGCGCGGACACAAAATAGTACGAACCCTTCATCCGGGGCAGCAGGCGGTCTCCCAGCCAGCCTCCCGCCAAAGATGCAAGAATGCCATCGACCACGACGATCTTTCCAAAGATCAGGTTTGCCGATTCCAGGCTGTACCCGCGCACCCGGGAGAGAAAAGTCGGCATCCACACCTGGATTCCTCCCAGCGAAAACGTACCCGCGGCCATGCCCAGCGTAACCATCCAGTACGCGGGGTTGCGAGCGAGACCCCGTAAGGTTGCGCGGTCCGGTGTCTCTTTCAACGAGTCGAATTGGCCACGCGGCGGTTCCGGAATGAACAACAAAGAAAGCGCCAGCAGGAATCCGGGAAATGCTGCGATATAAAACGGAAATCGCCATCCGAAATGAGGACCGAGTTTGCCGCCCAGCAAATAGCCCGCCGCCGTCCCAACCGGAATGGCCAGGTAAAACACTCCGAAGATGCGCCCCCGTTTATTCTCCGGAAAAAGATCGGCCACGAAAGTTGGCGCGATGGTAACGAACGTCGCTTCCCCCACCCCCACCAGCGTATGCCGAACCAGCAACTCCCAATAAGTGTGCGTGACCGCGGTTAGCAGCGTAAGCGCACTCCAGAAGACAGCGCCCAAAATGATGATCATCTTGCGCGAATACCGGTCGGCAAGCGGCCCGGTAAAGGGTGCGGCGATCATGTAAAAGCCAAGAAATGCGCTGGTAAGATAACCCACCTGCGTGTTGCTGAGATGAAATTCACTCTGCACCAGCGGCTGCACCGCAAACAAGACCGAGCGATCGATGTAGTTGAGCAGGTTCAGCGCAGTCAGGAGACTGAGCGCGGTCCAGGGATAAAGTTTCGTCTGGGTCACTTGGCGAAGGAATATATCACGACTGGAGGACCATTCGCCCCATGGCCAGGGTGATAAGATTCGGCTGCCCGAATTCTCCGGCATGGGAATCTCAGCATGAAAAAACTTACTCCTGCGCTCTTAGCTTGTTGGCTGCTTTTTTGTTCGCTGCTTGTTTCCCGAACGCTCGATGCTGAAGATGCTGCAAAGAAACCAGATTCTGGCGAACGCCATGAGTTCGTCATTTCGAACTTTCATACCGAGAGCGGCGTGACGCTTTCCCAGGCGCGGATTGTTTACGGAACCTATGGCCATTTGAACGCGGCCAGGGATAATGCAGTGCTCCTGCCTTCGCACTACATGGCGGACTTCCACGGCTATGAATGGCTGATCGGGCCCGGACATGTGCTCGATACTGGTGGGCTATTCTTGGTCGCGACGGAGTTGTTCGGTAACGGCCATTCGTCATCCCCGAGTAATATGCCCGAACCTTACCACGGTCCGCGATTCCCAGTCACGACGATCCGCGATAACGTTGAGGCGGTGCATCGACTGCTTACGGAGGAACTCAAGATTACGCATCTGCGCGCGATCATCGGATTCTCCATGGGCGCGCAGCAGGCTTTTCAATGGGCTGTGAGCTACCCGGACTTCGCCGACCGCATCGTTGCGACTTGTGGAACCGCGAAAACGTATCCGCACGGAGTGGTGCGACTGGAGGGACAAATCGCCGCGCTGACCGCCGACGCCGCCTTCGCGAATGGCGATTACAAGACACCACCGACCAATGGCCTGGAAGCGTTCGCGATGGTCTGGACCGGATGGCTGTTTTCGCAGGAATGGTGGCGCCGCGAGTTATGGCGGGAGACCGAAAAACCTGGGATGACATTCGACCAGCTAGTACATAACTTCCGGACGGACTTCATCCCCGGCGCCGATGCGAATGACTTGATCCTGCAGATGCGTACATGGGAGAAGCACGACATCGGCACAACCCCCGGGTTCAATGCGAATGTCGAGAGCGCACTACGCTCGATTAAGGTTCCGTTCCTATATATGCCTTCAGAAACGGATCTCTATTTCCCGGTGGGAGATGCGCGTTATGAGGCGGCATTCATTGCGCAAGTTTCGCTGGTGCCGATCCCATCGCTCTGGGGACACACGGCCGGGGCGGCCAGCAACCCCGCAGATGAAAAATTCTTGAACGAAAAGATCGGGCATTTCCTTGCCGGGAACTGAATTCTTCGGCCCAGAGGGCGAGTGGTTGCACTTGGGGCGATCGCTATTTCCGGCGCTTTGGCCTTGGCCACTCTGCGATCACGACTGTCGAGATTCCACCTCGCGGCCTGAAGTCACCCTTCACCTCGGCCCACACCGGACGAGCCCAACGCACCACGTCATCCAGCACGCGGTTCACAATGTTCTCCTGAAAGATTCCCAAGTTGCGGTAAGCCTGCAAATACTCCTTCAGCGACTTCAATTCCAGGCAGCGCTGCCGCGGCATGTAGCGGATGGTAAGCACGCCAAAGTCGGGCAATCCGGTTTTCGGGCAGACCGAAGTAAACTCCGGGTCATCCACTACGATTTCGTATCCCGCAAACTGGTTCGGCCAGGTTTCGATCTCTGGAAACTTCGCATTGAGACCTGCCTGGGCGTGTTCCGGCGTGTAGCGAGGTGCTTTGGGCATGCCACATTGTAACCAGCAACCCGGCCAAGCCGCCAAATTCTTCAACGATTTGCGGTCCAATCCGCCAAACTCGTGCATCTAATCGACAAGGTTCCTCCTACGGTTTCCCAGGGCGGCAAGTGGTACATTTATCTTTATCCTTATCCTTCAGCAATTCGTAGGTCATTGACCACGAATAATTAGTAATGACGAACCATAGCGCGAGTTTCTTAACCCGGTACCGCTGGATCGCCGCCACGCTCGCGATCGCCATAGCGGTAATTTTGTTCGCGTCCTTGTCGCGGGACCCTGCCGTGCCGGTGCGCGCCGTGACCGCACAGCGCGGAATTATTCGAAGCATCGTTTCCACCAACGGGAAAGTCGAGCCTCTACAGAACTTCGAGGCCCATGCTCCCATCGGCACCACCGTGAAAAAAATACTCGTGCGCGAGGGTGATCACGTCAGGAAGGGTCAACTTCTGGTGCAACTGGACGACGCAAAAGCCCGCAGCCAGGCTGCTCAGGCCAAGGCTCAAGTTCTCGCTGCGGATGCCGGTCTCAGCGCTGTCCAGAGTGGCGGAAACCGCGAGGAGATCCTCACCCTGGATTCGCAAATAAGCAAGGCCCGTACCGATTGCGATACCGCGCAGCGCAATCTGGACGCGTTGCGGCGTCTCCGCCAGCAGGGAGCGGCGTCCCCGGGTGAGATAAAGAACGCAGAAGATCAGCTCAAGCGCGCAAACACGGATCTCAATCTTCTCCTCCAGAAGCAGAAGAACCGTTACTCGCAACCGGAAATTTCCCGAGTGGAGGCCCAGAAATCAGAAGCCGAGGCCGCGCTCGCCGCCGCCGAGGATGTGCTCGATCAGTTGAATATTCGCGCTCCGTTTGATGGGATCGTCTATTCGCTGCCGGTCCTGCAGGGCGCGTACCTCAATCCCGGCGACCTGGTATTACAGGAGGCAGACCTCTCCAAAGTTCGCGTACGAGCCTTCGTGGACGAACCCGACATCGGGCGTCTCGCCCCCGGCGACAAAATCGAGGTCACATGGGATGCGTTGCCAGAGCGCACTTGGGAAGGCACGGTGAGCGTGATCCCGGCCGTCATAAAGCTTCACGGCACGCGCAATGTCGGAGAGACGACGTGCGTAGTGGACAACAAAGATTTCAAACTGCTGCCCAACGTCAATGTTGGAGTCACGATTATCACCGCCGAGCATCGCGACGTCCTCACCGTGCCTAGGGAAGCGGTTCATCAGGAGGACAGCAAGGCTTACGTATACGAGATCGTTAACAATGAATTGCAACGTCGCTACGTACAAACATCCATCTCGAATCTCACGAAAGTGGAAGTTACCGGAGGTCTGTCGGAAAACGCGGTGATCGCGCTTGGTCCTCTCAATTCCAAGCCCTTGCACAACGGTTTGGCGGTAAAGGTGGTGCGTTAGCAAATGTTTCTGTTGAAGAGACTCTCGATCATACTTGTGCTTGCACTCCTTCCCTCGCTGTCGGCCGCTGACTCCGCGGACAGCAAACTGCTTGCGGAAGGCCGCGTGGACGACGCCATCGCGTCCCTGCAGCACAGGATCAGCACTGCGCCCAATGACGCCGACTCGTACAACCTGCTCTGTCGCGCCTATTTCGCGCTCGGGGATTGGGACAAAGGCATTTCGGCATGCGAGAAAGCGGTCGCCCTGGCGCCGGAGAACGCTCAATATCACCTGTGGCTGGGACGCATCTACGGCGAAAAAGCCGATCACGCCGGCTTCTTGACCGCCGCAGGCCTGGCCAAGAAAGTTCGCAACGAATTTGAAACCGCGGTGCGTCTGAATCCAGACAACGCCGAGGCCCGAACCGACCTCGCTGAGTTCTACTTGGAGGCTCCCGGCATCGTAGGTGGTGGACGCGACAAAGCCGAAGCTCAGGCCCAGAAACTTGCGACCATGGACCCAGTCAGAGCCGGCTGGGTCAAGGGAACGCTCGCCGAGAAGAAGAAGGATCTGGTTACCGCTGAGAACGAATATCGCGCCGCAGTCGAGGCCAGCCACGGCGCCGCCCTCGCATGGCTGAATTTGGCGTACTTCTACCGGCACAACGGCCGCCTGGATGCAATGGAAGACGGCATCCGGCACGCCAGCTCCGCGCCCATGGATCAACCCGAAGTGCTGATGGAGAGTGCGAATATGCTGCTGAAGACCAAGCGCAATCTTCCCGAAGCCACCCAATTGCTGCGCCGGTACCTGTCTTCGAATTCCACCGTGGAAGCCGCCCCCGCGTTCAAAGCCCATTATCTGCTAGGGACGGCGCTCGAGCAGCAGGGCGACAGACAGGCGGCGGCTCAGGAATATCGCGCCGCCCTTTCTCTGGCCCGAAGCTTCGCCCTGGCTCAAACCGCTTTGGACCGCCTGAATCGTCAAGCGGCCGGCGTCGCGAATCCAAGCTAGTCAACCCATATGCCCAAGAATTGGAAGACCAGGCTGATTCACTCCGACGCGCGCCCACCGGAGGGCTTCCACTCCCTTTCCACGCCGGTATACCGAGGCTCGACTGTTCTGTTCTCAAACGCAGCGGCTGTCCAAGACACATGGGATCAGTATGAAGTCGGCTATACCTATGGCCTTTACGGAACGCCCACGACCCTGGAACTCGCGGCACGCATCTGCGAACTCGAAAAAGGGTTTCGCACTTTCATCACGCCCGGCGGGCAAGGAGCCATTGCGCTCGTCAATCTTGCTTTTCTCAAAGCCGGCGACCACATGCTCGTGCCGGAAAGCATCTATACACCGAATCGCAAGTTTGCCGTGGAGGTGCTGCGCCGCTTCGGCGTCGAGGTCACCTTCTACCCTCCAACTATCGGAGCACGAATTGCTCCACTCTTCCGCCCCAACACGCGCTTGGTCTGGTGCGAGAGTCCCGGCTCAATCACCATGGAGGTGCAGGACGTCCCCGCTATCGTCGAAGCCGCCCACCGGATCGGCGCCATGGTCGTGCTCGACAACACCTGGTCCGCCGGGATTTATTTCGATGCCTTCGCCCATGGCGTAGAAGTGACCATGCAAGCGCTCACGAAATACGTCGGCGGACACAGCGACCTCCTCCTCGGCTCGATCACTGTGCGCGACGAAGCTGCTTATAAGCGCCTGGGTTCAACTCATCAACTGGTGGGCTGCGCCGCTTCGCCGGACGATTGCAGCCTCGCCCTGCGGGGCCTGAAGACTCTCGCCGTCCGCCTGAAGGAGCTTGAGGAGACTGCCCTCGCTCTTGCGCGCTGGTTGGCTGGGCGTCCCGAGATCGAACTGGTCCTCCATCCCGCGCTTCCTTCTTGCCCCGGACACGAATTCTGGAAGCGCGACTTCACCGGCTCGGCCGGCCTCTTCTCGATCGTCTTCCAGCGCCAATTTACCAAGCCGCAGGTTCTCGCTTTCGTGGATGCCCTGGAACTGTTCGAGATCGGATACAGCTGGGCAGGCGTGACCAGCCTTGCCGTCGCCTACGACTTCCACTCCACGCCGAACCGCCCGGACTACGGACATCGCATCGTCCGCCTGAACATCGGCCTGGAGGACATCGACGATCTCAAGGCCGATCTGGCCCAGGCGCTGGAGTCGATCAAGTGAGGATGACGCCTGCTCACGTCCCCGCCAGAATCAGGGTTTGTAGACTTTGGTTTCGTCAGCACCGATTTTCAATCGCGTTTTGGAACTCAGAGTTTCTCTTGAGGATGAAGACATGAAGCCTTTCCGTAGCGCATCCACTCTCCCTGTTCTGTTCTCATTGATTGCATTCCTGATTTCTTTCTGCGGGATTCTCGCCGCCGAGCAACTGCCGCTCAAGCGCGCCGTGGAGCTGGCACTCTCCCACAGCACCACGATGGAGGCCTCCCACATCGATGAGCAGCGCGCCATTGCCGCGTACCGCGAACTCCGCAATCAATACCTGCCGCAGTTGGCAGTCGGTTCGGGTCTGGGTAAGTCCTATGGTTATCCGCTCAGCCTGGAAGGGTCGGCGCCTTCGATCGTCAACACCACCGCGCAATCCGCGCTATTCAATCCTGCGTTGCGCGATTTCGTCCGTGCCGCCAAGACCGAATGGCAGGAGAGCACGGTTCAAAGTAAAGACCAGCGCAACCAGGTAATCCAGGACACCGTCTTGAGTTATGCCGAGCTCAGCAAGTGGGAAATGCTCATGACCCACTTGAGTCGCGATTACGAGGACGCACTGAAGACGGAGCAGACCGTCAACCAGCGGATTCTCGCGGGAGTGGACAATCCGCTGCTTCGCAACCAGGCGCGCCTCAACGCCGCTCGGGTCTATTTGCATATCTCGCAGGCTCAGGGTGCAATCGATGTGCTCCGCAACCGGCTTTCCCAAATGACCGGCCTCCCCGCAGCTTCCATCGAAACTGTGCCCGAGTCGATTCCCCCGTTGCCCGACGTGACCCAGGACGACAACCTCGCTGCCAAATCCGCGCTAGATAACCCCTTGATTCAGATCGCAGACATTCGCGCCTCGGCTCTCGCCTTGCGTGCCCGTGGCGAGCACCGGGCCATGTGGCCAACCGTCGATTTTGCCGCGCAGTACGCCCTGCTGGCCACGTTCAATAATTATCAGCACTTTTTTCAGCCGGGCAGCTTCCAGCCAAACAATGCCACGGTCGGCGTGGAGATCCGGTTCCCCTTTCTGAATCCCTCTCAGCACGCCCACGCCCAGGCCGCCGACGCCACCGCACTGCATGCCCGGAAAGATGTCGAGGCAACGAAGAATCAGGTATCGGAACAGACCTTGAAGCTGCAACGTTCGGTAGCCCAGCTCGCGGCCGCCCAGCAAGTCGTCGACCTCGAATACCAGATCGCCAAATCCAATCTCGACGCTACACAAACCCGTGTCGACTCCGGCAGCGCCACTCTGCATGATCTCGACGACGCCCGCAATCAAGTCAACGAACGCTACGACGCCCTGCAGGACACAAATTTCGAACTGCAACGCGCACGCATCAGCCTGCTCCGGGCCACGGGTGAACTCGAAGCTTGGGTCGGAATCCAGAAGTAATCGCAGCAGAGATTTCCTTTGTGTCCTTTGTGGTTGAAGGTCTTTGCCCGGTTCGCCGAGCCGCAATCAGTTCGAAGCTCCGTTTCCCTGTTGGGAGCATCAAATCATCCATTCGGCGTAAGTGCTTTGCGTAAGAAGCGACGTAGCTATTAGACTGTTTTTACATACACTTAGCAGGAGTTCGATCCAATTGACAAGCAGCTGCCATCTAAAGCTGTGGCAGGTACTTGGCGTGTACCTGGGTGCACTCAGAAGACCCTGTAAAATGTTAGAATTAGGTCACACACACATATGCCATTAAAAACTTTGTTTCTGAATCCGCCCTCGTTCGAGAATTTCGACGGGGGAGCCGGCTCGCGTTGGCCGGCGACGCGCGAGATTGAATCCTATTGGTACCCAGTCTGGCTAGCCTACCCGGCCGGAATGCTGGAGGGCGCGCGCCTGCTGGATGCCCCCTCACATCACGTCTCGGCGGAAGAGACCATCAACATCGCCCGTGATTACGAGTTCCTGGTCCTGTTCACCAGCACGCCGGGCTTCCCGGGCGATATCCGGCTGGTCAAAAAGATCCGCGAGGTCAATCCCAAGATCAAGATCGTGTTCGTGGGACCGCACGTCAGCGTGTTGCCCGAAAGGTCGCTGAAAGATTGTCCCGAGATTGATTTCGTGGTCCGCAAGGAATTTGACTATGCGGTTTACGAGTTCGCTAATGGCAAGCCGGTCGAAGAAATTCTAGGCATCTCGTACCTGAAAAATGGATCGGTCGTGCACACTCCGGACCGTCCGGAGATTCAGGACCTCGATTCCCTTCCCCACGTGACCGAAGTCTATCGCCGCGATTTGGATGTGACCAAGTACAACGTCCCATTCCTGCTTTACCCGTACGTTTCCCTGTACACTACTCGGGGCTGTCCGGCGCAGTGCACGTTCTGCCTGTGGCCGCAGACCTTAAGCGGACACCCGTGGCGCAAGCGCTCCACTGACGATGTGGCCCGCGAGATGGCCGCCGCCAAAGAATTCTGGCCCAATGTCCGGGAGTTTTTCTTCGACGACGATACCTTCAACATCCAGAAGGTTCGAACCATCGAACTCTGCGAGAAACTGAAGCCCTTGAAGCTTACCTGGTCCTGCACCTCAAGAGTCACTACCGATTACGAGACCCTAAAGGCAATGAAGGAAGCGGGCTGCCGTCTTCTAATCGTGGGATACGAATCCGGCGACCAGCAGATTCTGAAAAACATCAAGAAGGGTGCCACCATCGAACGTGCCCGCCAGTTCACCAAGGATTGCCACAAGCTCGGCCTGGTGGTTCACGGCGATTTCATCCTCGGCCTGCCCGGCGAAACGCGCGACACCATCCGCAACACCATCGCCTTCGCGAAGGAGCTGGACGTCGAGACCATTCAGGTTTCCGTGGCCCATGCTTATCCCGGAACCGAACTCTACGATTACGCGGTGAAGAACGGATTCATGGTCGGCGACAACAAGATGGTCGATGAGGGTGGCCACCAACTCGCCCACATCCAATACCCCGGCCTGCCGGCGGAAGAGATTCTCGAATCGGTGCATCGCTTTTACGACGAGTATTACTTCCGGCCCAAAGCCGTGTTCCGCATTCTGCGAAAAGCGGCGTTCAATAACGTGGACCGCAAGCGGCTCTACAAAGAAGCGAAAACCTTCCTCAAAGTCCGCGCCATGCGCCACAAGTGGGTCAAGGACAAACGCGAGAAGGACGATTCCGCCGCCGCAATCGCACCGGCGAAAGCATAGCGGGCCGCTGAATCTCGATTCGTATCAGGGTATGTCTTCTGGCGCTGAGGTTTGCAATATGACTTTTCAGCGGCCTAGAGAATGATAGCGTGACCTTTCGCAAGTATCTGGTGCTGGCCGGCGTAACCCTGTGCGCGTCCATCGGCGATTCGCTCCTCTCCCGCGGCATGAAGCAGGTGGGCAGCATCTCTTTGCATCACCTCTCTGATCTGATTCTGGCCGTATTGAATCCCTCGGTCGCTCTGGGCATTTTGCTCCTGCTGGGATTCTTCGCCTCCTACATGACCGCCCTTTCCTGGGCGGATCTTACCTACGTCCTCCCCGCGACCTCGCTCGGCTACGTGCTGCTCACGCTGATCGCAAAGTTTTATTTGCACGAAGCGGTAACGACCTCGCGCTGGATCGGAGTTCTCCTCATTTCGTCGGGCGTGGGATTCGTCACTCAAGGCCCGGCGCTGACTCACCATCCACCCAAAGCTCCACCCCATGAAGCCGAGTACGAACCGGCTTCAATGAAGGACGCGCGATGAAGCAAGCCTACACATGGAGCGCGATCGCCGTCATCGTTCTAGCCTCGACCACCGGCGATGTCCTGCTCTCCCGCGCCATGAAGCAGGTCGGAGACGTTGGCGCGCTCTGGCGACGCAGCGGCTTGTGGACGGTGTTAGGCCGAGTCCTGCGTAATCCAAACTTCCTGCTCGGCGTCCTCGCCATGACCACCGCCTTCTACAGTCTGCTCTTCGGACTCTCCTGGGGCGACGTCAGCCTGATCGCCCCCGCCTCGGCTTCTCTGACGTTTGTGACCAATGCGATTGCGGCCAAGCTGTTTCTGCATGAACGGGTCGACCATCGCCGCTGGATGGCTGCACTCTTAGTGGCGGGAGGCGTGGTACTGTTGGCTGCGTAACGCTGCGACCTTTCAGACTCAGGACACTACCGTGTACCATGACCAGACGCAATGCCATTTTCTGATCTCTCACTCTCGCGACGTTTGGAGCGCGCCGAAGGCCGCGCCTGTGTCGAGTATGCCGAGGCTCGACGCCGGGTATACCCTGACAGCGGAGCAGCGTGGATCGAATGTGCCGGGGCATACGCAGTGTTCGATGGCGTCGACTCTCCCATCACGCAGAGCTTCGGCCTGGGCATTTTCGAGGAACTAAGCCCTGCCTCTCTGGATGTCATCGAGCAGTTCTTTCTCGAACGCGCGGCTCCCGTGCTTCACGAAGTAAGCCCCCTGGCTGGGGTCCCTGCCCTGGACTTGCTCTGTAAACGCAACTACAGACCGATCGAGATCAGCAGCGTCCTTTACCGTTCCGTGGAGCAGCCCGCGCCTGAATCCCGGAGTCAGATCAGGGTACGCGTCATCGCTCCAGAGGAAGCCCAACTCTGGGCCAACGTCAGCGCAAGGGGCTGGGCCCACGAGCATCCCGAGCTGATGGATTTTCTTCTGCAACTCGGCGCCATCTTTTCTGCGCGCCGGCAGAGTCCGTGCTTTCTCGCTGAGATTGACGGCCAACCCGGCGCCGCCGGCGTGTTGTCGATCCACGACAACGTTGCGCTGTTTGGCGGTGCGTCGACCGTTCCAGAGCTGCGAAAGCGTGGCCTGCAAACCGCGCTTCTCCAGGAACGCATGCGCTACGCCTTCGATCACGGATGCGATCTGGCCATGATGGTGGCCCTGCCAGGCAGCGAATCCCAACGCAATGCCGAGCGCAAAGGATTCCAAATCGCCTACACCCGCACCAAGTGGAAGCTGAATTCTTAGACTGCGTCACAATCCTTTTGTGGGAATAGTAAAGTGGCAAGAGCACTTCGACCACGGAAAATCCGTGCCAATCCGCGGCCGTCCGTGGCCGTCCGTTTGAAGACCATTTTCACAGTCACTGGCTAAATTCCCAATTTGGGAATTGGCTTCGCCGCCCGTCCATTTTCTTCTTGATCTCCCTCTCCAACATGCGATAATATGGAACCATGTGACTTATCTATAAGATAAGCTGCGCTCTTTGACGACTTTATAAGTTCCGGAACGGAACCGCAGCGGCGAACTCCGTAACTCCAATGTTTGGAATATTTTGCCTCTAACTACCTTAAGAACCATAGATCTAGGAGGCAAGAAAATTTCCGGGCCTTTGTTTTCTAGATTTTGCGGGAAATCGAGTGTTTTTTTTCAGGGAAATCTTGCACCAAGAAAGGTGCAGTAGGCCTGAAGACTACGCACAGCTGGCAACTCGAAGCCTATCCAAACAGCCGCATGAATCCGCTCGCGGCCAGATTCGGCACCAGGAACGACGCATCTCGCAACCCCGCGACGCGGGCCACGGATTCCGCCGCCATGTACCCGCTCCGCACCGCGCCTTCCATGGTGGCGGGCCATCCTGTTGCAGTCCAGTCTCCGGCCAGAAAGACTCTTGGCCACACCGTCTCTGGCCGGGGACGGTAGACATCCACTCCGGGACGCGGCGAATAGGTTGCGTGAACTTCCTTGATTACCGTCGATTTCACCAAGTTTGCGTCTCGCGCCCCAAGGAAAAACTCGCGCAGTTCGGCCAACGCCAGTTCGATGATCTCCGCTCGCGACTTCTCGACCAGAGTCTTGGATGAACTTACGACCAGTTCCACGTAGCTGCCGTTTTCGTTCCGTCCCAGCAGTTTCGATTTGTGAAACATCCATTGAATGGTTCGGTCCAACAACACGGCATGATCGAGGTTGGTGATCTGCCGGTCGAACCAGAGATGAATGCCGGTGATCGGTGAAGTCTCGAAACGCGCCAGAACTTTCCGCAACGGATCCGCATCCGCGGTCTCCGGTAGTATGCGGGATAAGACATCGAAGGGCACGGCAAATACAACGAAGTCAAAGCTCGTTTCCTCGCCCGCTACCAGCAGTTTCACCTGATCGGGCTCGGTCACAAAAGAGTCAACGCCGGAGCGGAAACGGATCTCACCGCCATGGGCTGCGATGTAGTCTCCGGCGACGCTGTAAAGCTCGGTTAGAGGTACGGTCGGAACGCCCATCCGTCCAGCCGCGGCCGACTTCAAAAACGATTCACGCACGACTTGCGCGGCATACGGTACGGACATGCGGTCCAGGTCTTCATTCAATGCGCTGACCAGGATCGGATTCCAGAAGCGCTCGATCGCGCGTTTTGTTTGCCGGTGTCGGCGCAGCCATGTCAGGAAGGTTTCGCCAGTGTCTCGTGGCATAGCAGGCGCAAGGGCTGCCATCGCCATACCGATAGCCAACTTGTCGGCCAAGTCCAGGCAAGCGGCGCGGAGAAACGCAGGCGCGTTGTGAAGCGGCGCAGGCAGCATCGATGGCGCGATCGCCGAAGCGCGTCCACCCGGCTCGAGGAACGTCAGGCGGTCGTACCAGCGGATCTTATTTTCGACTCCCAGCCGCTCGTAGAACTGGATCAGGTTGGTGCAGCAGCCAAGCAACACGTGTTGGCAGTTGTCCACTACTTCGCCGGTCCCGGGATGCTGATAGGAAGAAGCGCGTCCGCCGAGATAGGGCCGGCGCTCAAACAAGGTCACGCGAGAGCCGCTGCCTGCAAGGGCGCAACCAGCGGCGAGTCCCGACAATCCACCGCCCACGACAGCGACTCGCGGATTTTGTACTGGCCGCTCACTCATCAGGACAAGCGTTTCAGGAAGCCCTTGGCCAGAATGCCAAGCTTCTCGCGCACGGTGAGGCTGACCTTGTCATTGCCAGTAAAGACGTCGTATTCGCGGAGAGCAATCTTGCCGAGCAGCCGCTGATAGATAGTCATCAGCACCCAGAGAGCTGGCTGGCTATCCTCGTCGACGAGCGGAATGAGCTCTTCTCCAGCCCGGTAATATTCGCGGGCGCGGTCGGCCTCCATCGCCAGAAGCGGGCGGAACAGTGCAGGGTCGGACACGGAGCGCAATGCGGAAAGTGAAATCCCAAACTTGTCCAGATCTTCTTCCGGCAAGTAAACGCGGCCCATCCTCGCGTCTTCCTTAACGTCGCGAATGATGTTGGTGAGTTGAAACGCCAGCCCCAGCCGTTCCGCCAGCGGTTCGGCAGCCGGATCGCGATAGCCGAACACATGAATGCAAACCAGCCCTACTACTGACGCGACGCGATAACAGTACTGATACAGGTCGTCGAACGTTCGATAGTGAACGCTAAGCTCAGGTGGCCCGGGCGACTCGCTCGTGCGTTGCTCGTTCGCGGCCGGACCTCCCTCAACATCCATCGCCGTGCCATAGGCCAACTGATCCAGCAGTCCGACGCGAATGTTGTAGCGGCGCTGGGCGTCCGTCAGAGCGAGCAGGACCGGTTCGTCGCTGGGTTGGCCAGACTGGGCGTGGTGAAACGCGTCCAACCACGCAGTGAGTTTCTGCCGCCGGTCGTATTGTGACAGGGATTCATCGTCCGCGATGTCATCACAGCGTCGCATGAAGGCATAAACCGCGCACAGAGCCTGCCGCTTAGCGCGCGGCAACACCAGGAATGCGTAGTAGAAGTTCTTGGCCGCCGCACGCGTGATGTGGCGGCAAACCGAATACGCAACCGCGAGCTGCGATTCGGTTGGCGCGAAGGGTGTGGGAGCTGGCTGCACTGCCGTACTCATACCCTTTTTCCCCGCAGGATTTTTCCCCAAGCCGCACGCGCCACCAGCGTCAGTTTGCGTGCCTTCGAGATTGCCGGACGCCGGCCCAGCACGTTGTATCCCTGGGCTTCGATGGCATTCAGAATCTCCTGCCCACCCCGGCTGAACAATTCAATGTCGAGGGCCAGTTCGCGGTCCACTTTCTCAATCAGCGGCAACCCCCGACGGAACCACTCCCGGGCGCGCTCCACCTCGAAGAGCATCATGTCGCAGAAAGCGGATGTATTGCGTTGCGCCGCGATGTCATCTTCCGTGACTCCGAAGCGGCGCAGGTCTTCCATCGGAAGATAGATTCTCGCCTTAGAATAATCAACGCTCACATCCTGCCAGAAATTGGCTAACTGCAGTGCGGTGCAAGTGAAATCGGAAAGAGCTTGCCGCTCCTCATCGCGGTAGCCGCAAACGTAGAGCACCAGATGTCCGACGGGATTGGCGGAGTAGCGGCAATAGTTGACCACATCCTCGAACCTCGAATAGCGCGACACTATTTGATCCTGCCGAAACGCGGTCAGCAGATCGACAAACGTTTGCTTCGGAATCTCACACTTGCGGACGGTCTCTGCCAACGCGACAAATACCGGATGTCTGGGGTTCCCCGCGTAGCAAGCATCCAGCTCGGCTTCCCACTGATCGAGCAATTGCAAGGAGGCATTCGCATCGCCGACTTCATCGCCCAGGTCATCCGAGATGCGGCAATAGGCATACACATTGAAGAAGTCCTGCCGCAGCTTTTGCGGAAGAAACCAGGTCGCTACCGAGAAATTCTCGTAGTGGGAACGCGCCAGACGACGACAGTACTCCTGAGCCTCGGCCAGTCTCGGTGCCTCGGCGGGAATGGCGTACTCCGGAGGAAGCGTGCTCCACCCCGGCAAGGCGGAGGAAATGGTCCGGGAGTGGCTGGCAATGGATGACATGGTCAGTTCCGTCAATGCGTCCCGCCGACCGGGCCCGGGGAATCCCGCCTCAATGCCCGGGAATGATGGCAGTCTTGATATCGCCGTTGCGGTTCAGCATGTGATGGAAAACCTGCTGCAGCCGGGAGAGTGGCGCTTCGCCAGTAATGTAATCGGTGGAACGAATCTTCTTCTCGGCAATCAGCGCGAACGCTCTGCGCACGGTTTCCGGCGTGTGATGGAAGGTGGCTTTCAGCGTAACCTCCGAGTAGTGCAACCGGTTGGTGTCGAGCTGCACCTTGGTGCCGCTGGCACAGCCGCCAAAGAAGTTCACCGTCCCACCTTTGCGCACCATGTCGATAGCCATCTCCCAGGCATCCGGGCGTCCGACCGCTTCGATCACCACGTCGCTGCCTCGCATTTCAGGTGAAAGTCTGCGCACTGCTTCCACCGGGTCTTTCACCTTGGTGATCTGCACGACTTCATGGGCTCCCATATGCTGCGCGGCTTCAACTTGACCATCACGCTTCACCACCGCAATCACGTTGCAACCAACCGCCTTGGCTACCTGCACGAACATGAGGCCGATGGGCCCGCCCCCGACCACGGTTACCGTGTCGCCAATCTCCACCCCGGTCTCGTGCAACCCGCGGAGCACGCAGGCGAGAGGTTCAACCATCGCCGCTTCCTCGTAGCTGACGTCCGGCGGGATCGCCAGCATGTTGATCTCGACGATGCGCCGCGGGATGCGAATGTATTCCGCGTAAGCCCCATTGTTGAACAACAGGTCCTCGCAAAGATTGGCCTGATGCTTGGAGCAATAAAAGCACATCTGGCAGGGCGCGGAGTTCAAAGCCACCACCCGCATCCCTTTCTTGAACGCGCGCACACCCGGGCCGACTTCCTCGATCACCCCGGCCAGTTCATGCCCGAACAACGCGGGAGGGACGATCATGCGGGCGTGGTAGCCGCGTTGGTACACTTTGAGGTCGGTCCCGCAAGTGAGGGCAACTTGCACCTTCACCAACACTTCGCCCTCGCCCACGCGAGGGATAGGAACTCTTTCGATTTTTACGTCCTCTTTGCCATAGAGGACCGCCGCTGTCATCTTTCCGTTCACTCTGTATTTCCTTCCCACGAACTGCCCGCTTGAATCACGATCTTCATCGAATCCGGCTGGGGACATGCCGCCAGCTTCAAAGCCTCAACACTGTTCGACAAAGAGAAGCGGTGACTGATCAAACCTTCCAAATCCATCTCATGGCTCATTACGAAGCGCACCGCATCTTGCTGTAGGTCAACCGAAGCGCTATACGATCCCAACAATCTCTTCTCGTCCACGCAAATCGCCGCCGGATCAATCGTAGCTTCCCCCCGAACCGTCTGCGCGAACAACAAGACCCGGCCTCCCGGACGGACAGCATCCATGGCGGTCCGAATCAAGGCGTTTCCGCCGACCGCGACAATCGCTACGTCGGCGCCCCGGCCTTCTGTCTGCTCTCGCACCATTTTCACCGTGTCGGCGCGCGAAGCATCGATCCCATTGGTTAAACCGTACGTTTTCGATATTGTAAGCCTCTGGGGATACAAATCGGAAGTTACTACCGTAGCCCCCGACCGTTTAGCTAATGTACTCAATATGATGCCGATTGGCCCTTGTCCAATAACGAGAACACTCTCCCCGGGCATAAGTTGCAGAGTTTCGATCCCTTTCATGCAAGTATTTACCGGCTCCACAAAGCTTGCTTGCTCGAAAGAGACTCCATCGGGGATGCAGACCGTACCGTGATTCACGATCCAATCCATCACTCGCACGTATTCGGCGAATCCTCCGCCCGACGGCTCGAAGCCCGCGGTGCAGCCAACTTTCTTGTAAGTCTCGCACTGGGCAAAAGTCTTATGACGGCAGTAGTAACACTCGCCGCACGGAATATGGTGGAACGCTACGACTCGATCACCCGGCCGGAACTGGGTGACTCCCTGGCCCGCCACAGCGACGACACCCGATGTCTCGTGTCCGAAAATTCGCGGGGCGGAGTGTGAGCCGCTCGCGATTTTCTTGAGATCCGTCCCGCAGATTCCGCAAGTGTGCACTCGGACCAGCAACTCCCCGGGCCCGATCTTAGGCACCGGGACGGTCTCCACCCGGACGTCGTTCACACCACGGTAAACCGCCGCCTGCATGGTGGTTGGGATCGCCTGCTTCGTTGCTTCGATAGAAAACTGTCCCGCGATTGCCATGAATTAGTGGACCACCCTGGTTATTGGATGCAACTCCGGCCCCGCAACCTTTGTGTTCTTTGGTTCGTGGATGGATCGGTCCAGCTCAGCGCAAAGTGCCTTAGACGCTTTTGCACCATTTCCTGCCAGTTGAAATACCCGTGGCCAAAGCCAGGGGCGCAAGGCAGCAAAGGTCACAAATTTTGTCGTCCGAAATTGACCGTTCCCGCCGACGAAGCGATCCAGCGGCGGCATGGCAAAAGTGCTCTCATCCGAGATCGCCTTCACTGCCATGAAGCGAACACCTCGCGCCTGCGCTCCGCGGGCCACCGCAGCAGCTTCCATATCGACTGCCTGCGCACCGTAGGATTCTGCCAACTTGGCCTTCTGCTCCACGCCCGCGATCGCTACAGCGCTGACCAGGACGCCACGGCCCGTGGCAATTTCTACGCTGCTGCCGTCCCCGGCGTCAATCACGCGGCTCGGCGCGAAGATCTCGCCCACCTTCAATGCCGGATCGAGAGCCCCCGCAAAGCCGACGGACATTAGGAGCTCCGGCACGTACAGCGCGATCACAGCTTCGGTCGCCCGCCGAGCGGCTTCTGCCCCAATGCCCCCGCATACCACCACAGTCTTGCCACTCTCGGAGAACTTGAAACGCCTGCCCTCGTATTCCCGCTCAACCCTGCGCCAGCCCTTCACCAGCGGACGCACCTCGCGTTCAAGAGCAGCAACCATCGCGACTTTGGCTGAACTCGACATCACGATTAAACCAAACCGTTTTCCTGAGCGCAGTAGCTGGCTCGCGGAGCGAACCAGCTGCGAAGTCGAAGGATCCCTACAAAATTAGTTGCCCCTAGGCGCGTCAAGGCACTCTCCCGTAACGTTGTCTTCAGCCTCTCATAGCATATCCATTCGCCTGAAACCAATCCGCCGCCCTTCGCAACGCGCCATCCACCGGAGCCATCTTCCAACCCAATTCGCGTTCAGCCTTAGCGCACGACACAAACATCTTCTTGCGCCCCATGCGCACGGCGTCAATCGTCGCCCGCGGCTCCCTACCCATGATGCGTCCAGTCACAACTTCATCGACCACGCCAGTCGCCAACGCCAAAACGTAAGGAACTTTCACCCTGGGCGACGGCAATCCGGTAATCGCGGCCAGTTTGTCGAGAATCTGTTTCAACGTCAGATTCTCTCCCCCCAGAATATAACGCTCGCCGCTTCGTCCCTTCTCCAGCGCGGCGACGTGGCCCCGAGCGCATTCCCGGACATCCACCAGATTCAACCCGGTATCCACGTAAGCAGGAAACTTCTTTTTCAGGAAGTCGACCACGATCCGCCCCGTGGGAGTGGGCTTAATATCCTGTTCGCCCACCGGAGTAGTGGGATTTACCACCACCACATCCATCCCGCCGCGCCCCGCCTCCAGCGCCACTTCCTCGGCCATGAACTTCGATCGCTTGTAGTGGCCGATCATGCCGTCGAGCGAAACCGGAGAATCCTCGTCCACCGGATGGCCGTTTGAAGTAAATCCCATGGTCGCGACGCTGGAGGTATAAACGACGCGTCGCACATGATTCTTTCGCGCAGCTTCGAGAATGGCCCGCGTGCCCTCCACATTGGCGCGGTACATCTGCTCCGGATCGCGCACCCAGAGCCGATAGTCGGCCGCAACGTGAAACACCACGTCGCACCCGTCCATCGCCTTCTCAATGGACGCCGAATCGCGCAGATCGCCGACCACCCGATCCGCATTCAACCCCTGAATATTCCTCGGATTGCTGCCGGAACGAATCAGCAATCGCAGGTCGGCACCTTGCTCGGCCAAAACGCCGGTCACATGACTGCCCACGAACCCGGTTGCGCCAGTGACGAAAGCTTTCATCAGAGCTGTCAGCTATCAGCTGTCAGCCAGATGCACTTGCTGAAAGCTGATAGTTGATAGCTGAGGGCTGCTATTCAAGCTTCTCCGGCTGCAGCGAAATGTCCTGCTCGCCCGCAGCCTTCTTCTCCCAGTAATGCCGCACCCAGTTTTCCCAACTCTTGCCCGCAGCCATATCGCGCCCGGTAAATGCCAGGGCGGCAATCTCGGCGTAGGAAATCTTTATCCTGGGAGATCCATCTTTCGGCAACAATCTCACAAAGCTGTCGGTGAGCCCGATTCCAGTGCTGCGATCGAAAATGTAGCCTTCGATCTTCGTGCTGTCTTTTCGCGTAATCGAAACGTCGCCGCGGTAATCGAACGCCTGCTCCAGTGCCTTGCGGAGGTCTTCCTCGTTCGCCAGCGACGGAACCGATCCCTCGAGCTTTTCGTGAGCCGTTCCCGGCGCTACTTCCAGCGAGTCCGGATCCACGGACGTCGATGGCCCGTGTCCGGATTCCCGCCCGCTCAAACCCGCGTCTCCTGGCCTTCCGGCGCGCCGATTTGCACTAGCGGAGGAGCAGCGTGCGCTGGCGGGGAAGCCTCATCCAGCAACCTGAGCGCTGAGGGATCTTCATACTCGCCAAACATGCGCGCCTTCACTTCCTGCCACATGCCCTGCACCGACCCGAACAATTCGTTCACCGCCGACGCTTCATATCCGCTGTGCACCATGCAATTCGCGCACTTCGGATTGCCCGATTCCGTCCCATAGTTTTCCCAGGCGGTCGTCTCCAGCAACTCGGCAAAAGTATCCGCGTAACCGTCCTGCAGCAGATAGCAGGGCTTCTGCCATCCGAAGACGTTGAACGTGGGCATGCCCCACGGCGTACACGCATACTCCCGTTTTCCCATGAGGAATTCAAGAAACAAGGCCGACTGGTTGAATCGCCACTTCTTGCTGCGGTTCGAAAGCATGGCGCGAAACAATCGCCGCGTGCGGGCCCGCCCCAGAAAGCGCTGCTGATCCGGCGCCTTGTCATAGGAGTACCCCGGCGACAGCATCATGCCCTCGACGCCCAACTCCATCATTTCGTCGAAGAAGGCCCGTACGCTTTTCGGATCGGCCCCATCAAACAGCGTGGTATTGGTGGTCACCCGGAAACCGCCGGCCAGCGCGGCCTTGATTCCCTCGATCGCCTTGTCGTATCCACCCTCCAGGCAAACCGAAAAGTCGTGATGCTCGCGCTGTCCGTCCATATGGACGGAGAAAGTCAGGTACTTGCTCGGCTTGAACAGATGAAGTTTTTCTTTGAGCAGCAGCGCATTGGTGCATAGATAAATATATTTCCTGCGCGCAACCAACCCTTCCACGATCTCGCCAATCTGCGGATGCAAGAGAGGCTCGCCACCCGGAATAGAAACAGTAGGCGCACCGCATTCATCAACCGCGCGGAAGCATTCCTCGGGCGTGAGTTGGGACTTCAGCACATGCGCCGGATACTGAATCTTCCCGCAGCCCGCGCACGCCAGATTGCAGCGGAACAACGGTTCCAGCATCAGCACCAGCGGATACTGCTTGCGTCCCTTAACCTTCTGCTTCAGGACGTAAGTTGCCGTCGTCCACATCTGAGAAATTGGTACCGCCATTCGTCTAGTCTCCAGTCCCGCTCTAACCCACCTTGTCATTCCGAGGAGCGAAGCGACGAGGAATCTGCTTTCTCGCCGGCCACCACCAGGAACGCCTACCCAATCCGCCGCACGCCAGTTCCCTGCGCGGCCCCCGTCATCGCCTTAACATAGATCGTCAACGCGATCAGCGGGAAATACTGCCGGTACAACGTATAAGTCAAATAAAACACACGCGGGAAACCCGTCCCTGTGGTCTGAGGCTCATCCCAAGCCCCATTCTTCTTTTGTGTGCGCAACAAATATGCGACTCCCCGCGCCACCGAATCACTTCGCGTGTCGTTTGCGGCCAGCAGCCCCATTACGCCCCAGGCGGTCTGGGAAGGCGTACTTGGACCTACGCCCCTCGTACTGGGGTCATCGTACGAACCGCAAGTCTCGCCCCAACCTCCATCCGGATTCTGCACCATGCGCAGCCACTCCGCGCCCTGCTGCACATAAGGTTCATGATGATCGATGCCCATCGCTTCCAGCCCGCGCAGAACCTGCATCGTACCGTAAATATAATTTACGCCCCAGCGGCCGAACCACGAACCATCGGGCTCCTGCTCGTCGCGAATGAATTGGAGTGCCTTCTTCACCCGAGCGTCATTCTTGTCGTACCCATACGATGCCAGCATCTCCAGAATTCGTCCGGTGATGTCCACGGTCGGCGGATCGAGCATCGCGTTGTGGTCGGCGAACGGAATGTACTGGAAGACCATCCGCGTATTGTCTTTGTCGAACGACGCCCAGCCGCCGTTCTTGCATTGCATGGAAAAGATCCAGTCAATGGCCCGCTGCACCGATTCTCGTTGATAGCGCCCATTCGGATGTTCTACCTGACCCAGGCCAAGACAAACCATCGCACTATCGTCGACGTCAGGATAAAACTCGTTATTGAATTCGAAATACCAGCCGCCGGGTTGGCCTTTCCTGTTCTTCACTTTCCAGTCGCCGACAGTGCGAACCTGCTTCTGCAGAATCCAGTCGGCGCACTTGATCATCCTCGGATCATTGGCCGGGACACCGGCTTCGCCCAGCGCAAACAGCGCATACGCCGTATCCCAGATCGGCGACATACAAGGCTGCATCCGGAAAGTATCGCCTTCTTCGATCCCCAGCTTCTCAAATTCATCCAGCGCGCGGATCACCTGCGGATCGTCGAGAGAATAGCCCAGGCAGCGCAGCGCGATAATCGCGTTCAGCATCGATGGATAGATCGCCCCCAGGCCATCGCTCATCTCGAAGCGCTCCAGCATCCATTGCTCGGCCCGCTTAAGCGCCAGCCACCGCAAAGGGCGAACGTGCACCAGCTCGAACCAATGAGTGAGCCGGTCGAGAACCAGAAAGAAGTTGCGCCACGAGACCAGCTTCTCGCTCCAGTGCAGGCGCATGCGCGACTTGTCGCGGCCCCCGACGAATAACTCCTCGACTCCCATTTCGTCCGGGATTTTTTTGAACGGCTTTTTCGCATAGCAGATCGACAGCGGAACCAGAATCGCCCGCGACCACGAAGAAATTTCGTAGATGTTGAACCAGAACCACTTGGGAAACAGCACGATCTCCGGCGGAATCGCAGGCACGGCGTCATAATCGAACTGCCCCAGAAAGCACAAATAGATTTTGGTAAAGGTGTTGACCTCGGTCACCCCACCCATCTCAAGAATTCTCTTGCGCGCCCGCACCAGCGCGGGATAGTCGGGCGCATAGCCGGTAAGCTTCAGCGCAAAGTAGGCTTTTACGCTGGCTGACACATTTGACGGGGCGTCGACGTAAATGCCCCAACCGCCGTCTTCGTTTTGATGTTGGAGAATCCAGTTGCAGCACTTCTGGAAGCGTTCAGGATTGCCGGTACCGAGCAGCGTGTGCAGCAGAATGTAATCCGATTCCAACGTGGTATCGGCGATCAATTCGCCGCACCAGTAGCCTTCTTCGTGCTGCTGGGAGAATAAGAATTTTCGGGCGCCGTCGACGGCTGCGGCGACCCGGCTGGCCAAGTCGTCTATTTTTCCGAAACGCAACTGCGGCGCGCTTGACGCCGAAAACGCGGGGGAGGTTTCGTCCATATTTGTTTCTTTACTCCGCACTCACTGCGCTGGGGGCGCTGGCAATTGCTTCTACAATCTCGGGAGGCAATCCAAAGCGCACGTTCTCGGGCATCACTTCCACTTCCTGTACGTTGCCGAAACCCTTGCTGCTCAAGAATTTCACCACTTCTTCCACCAGACATTCGGGAGCCGAGGCGCCCGCCGTCAAGGCAATCGTCTTCACGCCTTCCAGCCACTCCGGCTTGATGTTTTGGAAGCTGTCAATTAGATGCGAACCAGTGCCCAGGTTGCGCGCCACTTCCACCAACCGATTGGAATTGGAGCTGTTATCGGAACCGACGACCAGCAACAGATCGGCATCCGAAGCCACATGCTTCACCGCGACTTGCCGGTTCTCCGTGGCATAACAGATGTCCTGCGCCGCAGGTCCCTTGATATTGGGAAACCTTTCGCGCAGCGCGGAAATAATATCTTTGGTCTCATCCAGACTCAGCGTCGTTTGCGTCAGGTAAGCCACGCGATCGGGATTGGGCACGGTCAGTGACTTCACCTGTTCCGGCGAGCCCACTACCTGAGTAACGATCGGGGCCTCGCCCAGCGTCCCAATCACTTCGTCGTGGTCGCGGTGCCCGATCAAAATGAGCGAATAGCCTTCCTTGGCAAACTTGACCGCCTCCACGTGAACCTTCGTGACCAGCGGACAGGTCGCATCAATCACCCGCAAATTCCGCGCGGCGCTGGCCTCCCGCACCTCCGGCGAAACGCCATGAGCGCTGTAAATCACCCGCTCGCCGGGCGGAACTTCGTCCACGCTGTCCACGAAGATCGCACCCTTGCCTTGCAGTTCCTCGACCACAAAGCGGTTGTGGACAATCTCCTTGCGGACATAAATCGGCGGCCCAAAAGCCTCCAGGGCAATCCGGACAATATCAATCGCCCGCACCACCCCCGCGCAGAAGCCTCGCGGTTTCAATAAAAGCAGCGTCTTGCCATTGCTATTAGGCACGATAAGGTTCCTGTAAGGGTACACTTCCCCACTATGGTTTTATCTATTTAGGCTACCTGAAAGAACCATTTTGGTCAACGTAAGCCCAAGAACCGCATAGGATTAGCAGCGATTGGCGATATTCGGACAGCGAATGGGACGAACTGTCGATTCGTCCCCGGCCGTCCGCTCGCATCATGGCTGTCACGGCCGGTGACAATAGTGCCCGCGCCACCGCCCAAAACAGCGAAACCTGGCCCGCGGCCAAAACCTTGTCAAGCCCCCTGGACTGCCCTTTTCCACGCAACCCGCTCATTCCATGGCGACAATAAACTTGGAATCCATGTCTCACTTACCCTGTTCAACCTGCTATTCTTAAAGAGTAGGCAGTATTCAGGCGCGGGCTTCATACGCCGCGCCTTTTTGTTTGTCCGCGACCGCTCGAAAATCCCGCATAAAATCTGAAACCCCAGGAGAAAAAGACAGGCGCAGCCGAACCGCTGTGGCCTTTTTTGCTTGCCCCATGAAAACGCAGTGTGAAGTTCGCCCCCGGATAGCCGCCGTACCGCACAACAACAAACCCCGTGGCGACACCCGCAAACGCCAGGGTGAGCTGGCCGAGTTGGCATTCGCACACAAGGCGGCAAGCCTGGGCTTCGGAGTCGCCAAGCCTTATGGAGACAGCGAACGCTTCGACTTCATCGTGAGTTGGGACCACCGCCTGTGGCGCGTCCAAGTAAAGTCCACTCGCACCGCCCAACATGGTGTCTACGAGGTGAGTGCCCATGGATGCTGGGGAGGTTCCGACATTTACACCAAGGACGAAATCGATTTCATCGTCGCCTACGTCGTACCCGAGAACGCCTGGTACATCATCCCCATCGAAGCCACCCGAGGCCGCAAGCGCCTCTGCCTCCATCCCAACGTCCCCCGCAAAGAATGCTACAAATACGAAAAGTACCGCGAAGCCTGGCGGTTGCTGAAGTCAGATCACAAATCAAATGTCGCCAAACAGTGAAATGCTAATCCTACGGCCTCCCCTGTCGGCACAAACGCGCACTGTCAAACCTTCCCTTGCCTTCGAAGTGCAAAACCTTTCACGTTGACCGCCAGCGCCGCGGGGGACGATAATTAGCGGCCTCATCCGCTGCACGACTCTCCAACACGAGCGGGAACGAGTGACGACACCTCTATCTTAGGAGAAGACCCAGTGAAAAAGTCCATGCTTGGCGCGTTGGTAGTGCTAATGTTCGTCGCCGTCGGCATCGCGGCGGCGCCACCGTTAACCTTTACCTTCTCGGACGTTCACGCGAACAAGACAGCGACCGAAACCGATACTTTCGCGGTCAACATTAACGATGTGATTGCCGGCGACTACGTGGACGCCAAGAACGTTCAGCACGCGATGATTTTGGCCGGCAAGAAGCTAACTACGGTCGATCACAAAGATTGTACGACCAGCGGCGGCTTCGCCGCGGGCGCAATCGCGTTCTACGGGATCAACACTGCCGGCGATGCGGCCGGCTGGTGTACCAGCACCACGACCGGTCTGTTCGAAGGGTTCGTGTACTCGGCCGGGAAGTTCACCCCAATCAAGTTCCCCAGGTCCAATGGAACCCAGGCGCTCGGGATCAATGACAAGGGAGAAGTGGTGGGCCTGTACCTGGACTCGAGTAGCGTCCAGCATGGCTTTGCGAAGAAGGGTGCCAAGTACACCAGCATCGACGTAGCCGGCGATACCAGCACGGAAGCATGGGGCATCAACAACCTCGGCCAGATCGCGGTATTCGCCATCAACTCTGTCGGTGGATACGACGCGTTCATCTACAACGGGAAGACCTTCAAGAAAGTCAGCGATCCCAACGCGGGCACAAGCGGGACCATTATCCGCGACGTGAATAACAAGGGCGACGCCACCGGCGCCTATTTCAATTCCAGTAGCCAGGAGGTTGGCTTCCTGCTTCATGGCGGCAAGTACTATGATGTCATCGACCCGAAAGCCAACAACAACACCCGTCCCGACGGGCTCAACGACAAGCTCGTAATTGTAGGACGTTACACGCCAACTTCCGGCACAAACGTCGGTTTCAAAGCCATCACCAAAACTTCTGGTGGTGATATTTTCGCTTCCCCCGCTGACACCCGTGATCAGGATACGGGCGGCCTGCGCCTGCTCCGCCAGCAACCGCTAAACATTCCTTAGGTTCGACGGCGGGTGGCCCATCCTAAGGTCGCGCTTTTCGACGTTAGGATGGGGACTTTGATTTTGGTTTGCGGGTGCCCCACATCTCGCGCTTTTCGAGATGGGCGCCGGAAAACCACCAAGACCCCGCCGTCATCCTGAGGAAGCACAGGCCCCCGTAACACGAAGGCCTGCCAACGAAGGGTCTCTGCACGCTTTAGATCCCCCTCAGAAGCCCAGCCGTTGTCATCCCAGCAACGCGAGGAGATCTGGGCCGGGTGGCCCATCCTAACGTCGTGCTTTTCGACATTAGGATGGGGATTTCTATGGTACGGTCTCCGCCTAAGCGTTGCTCTACAGCATCTGCTCTGCATGTCTGCGCGAAGTCTCAGTCAGCTTCGCCCCACTAAACATGCGCACAACTTCCTCAGTGCGCTCTTCGCCAGTAATCAGGCGCACCGCCGTACGCGTGCGGTCGGCCGTACTTTTCTTTTCGATTCAGATAATAATGGTCGGCAAAAGTGGCAATCTGCGGCAGGCGAGTTACGCACGGCACCTGACTAGCCCGCGACAATGCCTTCAACTTTTGGGCAGGGTGCCCCGCTCCTTACCGCTTTTTGGTAAGGGGCGGGTCAACGATGCGATCCCGCGGATGAACCTGAGAGCCGCAGCGCGACGCGAACACCGCCCCTTCGGAAAAAATCGCAAGGAGCAGGGCACCCAACCCGAATTTTCATCTGCTGAGGTCTGGCGCACCCGGCGGCAAGGGTACGAGGATTGTCGCTATCGCTGCTCACCAAGTTTCTAGGTATCGGACAGAGATTGGCACCCGATTGGGGGATTTTGAGTCTAAACCCGATTTTTCAACGGCTATCGAAGTGCACCACGCGAAGATTCACTCGGGAAGTCGCACGGGCGGATAACTTCCTCAGAACCGCCTTATAAAACCAAGCAAGCCTCATCGAAGGGTAGGCGCGGATTGCGGGGAGAAAGTTTAGTGTGATCCCCATAGCCAAGATTGCAGAGGAAGTTCGATTTCCACTTTCCGTCGGGGAAGAACTCGGCGTTGACCTTGGCCTCGTCGAATCCGGACATTGGGCCGCAATCGAGGCCAAGAGCGCGGGCAGCAAGAATGAAGTAGCCACCCTCGAGCGAACTATTTCGGAAGGCAGTTGCTTCGATCAGGTCAGGCTTACCCAGGAACATTGAGCGCATATCCTTGTGCGGAAAAAGCTTTGGAAGCTTCTCGTAGAACTCGGTATCCCAGGCAATGATAACGGTCACAGGCGCAGCCATGGTCTTGTCAACGTTGAGGGGGGCAAGAGCGGGACGCAGACGCTCCTTGGCTTGGTGCGTCGTCAGAAATACAAAGCGTGCGGGCGTTGTGTTGGCGCTCGTAGGGCCGAAAGCGGCCAGTTCATAACCTTGACGCAGCAGCTCGGAAGCAACGGGCTGAGAAAGCCACACATTATGGGTGCGGGCCTCGCGGAACATTTGGTCGATGCAATGGTTCGAGACTGCAGTTCTTGGTCGTGCGGAAACGGCGGCGGGTGCGTCGGGCATGTCCGGTCTCTCTTGACTTAATTGATCAACTTATTACCGCCGATTGGATTGTGAGGCAAGGCGTTTGGATGCAAAACTCTGACAGAGCCCGGAAACCGATCCAGTACAATACCTCTTGCTTGTACTGAGTGTAATCGGTGTTACGCCAGTTGACAGGCAGATTTTGCGACGCTCTGAACAGCGCGAACCAATTCTTGGCCTTCCGATTCGCTCAACCCTCTGCCAAACCGGGGAGTATGGGGATCGTAGCTACGTCCGCGCCCGAAGAGTACGACCACGAAGCTGGCGACGAACTCCGTCCAGGGAAGTGACCCCTGATAGTCGAAGATCACGTAATTCCAATCAAGTATGTTTCTTTTCTTCGGTCGGATTGGTGTGCTGAATCGCATGTGCGCCACCCTTTCGATGAAATAACTATGGCTCCACCCGATTGCCCCGATCTCCCAGCGCAAGGTCAGCGTTGACGGTAATTATCTCTCGCCCAAATCCTTTCCAGGCCCATTTAATCGTCACTCCAATGGCGACGGCAGTCGTCATCAAACCGATCAAAACCGGCGAGTCTGCAAAGATCCTCGACAGCACGGCCAGGCAAATCAAGGCGAGGACTGGACGGAGAACCACCGCCTCCCAAAAGTTGTACAGATGACGATAGGCAGGAATGACGATCCGCAGACCAGCAGCCGTCTGCTCCAGTTTCACCCGTCCGATTGTGGCGGGAAGCTGAACCAAGAGACTCCCTCCAGAAGGTTATTCGTTTCAACGCTGACACGTCTCTCTGGAATTGGGAAGTTACAGCGGTAACCGTTGTAAGCAGATGGGATGAGAATGCCGGTCTCCGGCGGCCGGGTGGCCCATCCTAACGTCGTGCTTTTCGACGTTGGGGTGGGGACTTTGACCTCGCTTTGTCCCGCCTCCAGCAAAAGTCCGACTTAGGTTGGATTTCCGCAATATGCCGATCAAACAATTTTGTTAGCGGCTCGTTCATAGATCACGCGTTGGTCTTCAGCATCTGCTCAGCGTGCCTGCGCGACGTCTCGGTCAACTTAGCCCCGCTCAACATGCGAGCAACTTCCTCGGTGCGCTCCTCGCCGGTGATGAGGCGCACCGCAGTTCGGGTGCGGTCGACGGTGGTTTTCTTTTCGATCACATAATGATGGTCGGCGAAGGTCGCGATCTGCGGCAGGTGAGTTACGCAGAGCACTTGATTGGCTCGCGACAATGCCTTCAGCTTTTTGCCCACGGCTTCAGCCGCACGTCCGCCGATACCGGTATCGATTTCGTCGAAGATGAGAGTGCGCTGCGCGCCCGTCTTCTTTTTCCCCTGCCCGGCTTCCACGCTGGCTTTGAGCGCCAGCATCACTCGCGACAGTTCGCCGCCAGAGGCGATGTGCTCCAACCGCCGCAGCGGTTCACCCGGGTTGGTCGAAATCATGTACACAACCTCGTCGAAGCCGGACGCAGTCCAGTTCCCTGCTTCATCCGTCCCGCTGACCTCGATATGAAAGTTGGCCTTCATGGCCAAATCGTTGATCTCAGCTTCGACCAGCTTCTCGAGCTTGCGGGCGGCCTCGTAGCGCTTCTTCGAAATGGCACGCGCCGAGCGCAGATACTCCTGCGCGGCCTGCGCCAGCTCGGCGCGCAGCTGGGCCAGAATCTCGTCCTTGTTCTCCATCTCTGAAAGCTTGCGTCTGACTTCTTCGCCGTGATGAATCACGTCTTCGAGCGCCGGACCGTATTTGCGTTTCAATCGATCGAGCAGCGCGAGCCGGTCTTCCACCTCGGCCAGGTGCTCGGGCGATGCCTGAATGCCGCCGGCGTAATCGCGGAGCGTCGCGCCCACATCTTCCACGCTAATGCGGGCGGTCTCGATCGCGGCCAGCGCCTCCTGGAATTTGGGTTCGTAGCGCGACAATTCTTCGATGTGCTTCTGCGCGGTGCGCAACGACGACGAGGTCGAAGCGCCGCCTTCGTAAAGCAAGTCGAAGGCATTCATGGCCGCGCTGTAAATCTTTTCGGCATTCGTCAGAACGCGCTTCTCAGTTTCGAGCCGCCCATCTTCGCCGGCTTGTAGCTTGGCATCTTCAATCTCTCGCTTTTGAAAAGTCCACAGGTCGAGAAGCCGCAGGCGGTCTTGCTCGCCATGTTCGAGTTCTTCGATGCGATGGGCAGTGCTCTTCCAGCTGGCGAAGGCTTCGCTGACAGCATCGAGCTGAGTGCCGGCAAATGCATCGAGAAGTTCCAGCCGCGCTGCGGCATCGAACGAGAGGATGGATTCGTTTTGTGCGTGGATAGTCGCGAGATACGGGGCAAGCTGGCGCAAAACGCCGACCGTGGCCGGCTGATTGTTGACGAAGACGCGGCCCTTGCCGCCCCGTGCGATCTCGCGGCGAAGAATGATGGATTCGTCTTCGTCGTTCGGATCGATGCCGTTGGCCTCGAAAATTCGAGCTACGACCTTTTCGCTGCGCTCGTCGACTTCAAAAACGGCGGACATCACGGCACGGTCGGTGCCGGTGCGAATCACGTCGGTCGAAGCCTTCTCGCCGAGAAGAAAGGCGAGCGCGTCAATCAGAATAGATTTCCCGGCTCCCGTCTCGCCGGTCAACAGATTCAAGCCAGCAGCAAACTCGACCGCCAGACTGTCAATAACCGCGTAGTTTTCAAGCCGCAGTTCGGAGAGCACGCGCTGTCCTGGGTGCCAGATTTGAGCGCAGAATAACACGAAACCAGTCGGCAGCGATGAGTTGTCAGCTCTCAACGGAGCGTGAGGCTGTTTCGCAACCCGATTTCTGATCGAGAGTTTGTATGCGATCACCCCGACAGCCGCGGAGCGGCGGCAGAATCCAGCCCACGGCGCAAGCCGTGGGTAGAGAAAAGCGAGAAACGAACGAGCCCCAGCGGGGCGAAAGACTAGCTGCGACGCGGACTCTTGCGCATCCCGTTTATGGATGCGATACGTCTGCGAAAGAAGCCAACGATGTTCGTCTATAATTACGAGAGCCTCCAAATAAAATGCATTTTCCCTTGCTACTGGCAGCGGTGGTTGGCGGAGAGATCGTCGATCTAGTCGGAGAAACCGGTCCGGTCGCGAAGGTCGCCCTCTTATCCCTATTAATCTTCAGCGTAATTTCGTGGGCGATCATTCTTTCCAAGTGGAGCCTGGTCCGCCGAGCCCGCGTACAAAGCGGACGCTTCGTGCGCGCTTTCCGCAAAGCTCAGCGGCTGCAGGATGTCTCGGCCGTAGCCGAGCAGTTCAAGCCCAGCCCGCTGGTAGCAGTTTTCGAAAACGGATTCGCGGAACACAAGCGGCAAGGCAGCAGCATCGCGATGCAGCGCGCCATGCAGATTGCCTGCTCCGAAGAAGTCACGCGCCTGGAGCGCAACATGCCCTGGCTGGCAATAACCGGCGCCGTAACCCCATTCATAGGCCTCTTCGGCACCGTCTGGGGAATCATCGATGCTTTTCATGGGTTGGGGACGGCGGGGGCGGCTACGCTGCGGGCTGTGGCGCCGGGGATTTCGGAGGCTTTAATTACTACCGCGGCCGGTCTCGCGGCGGCGATTCCGGCGGTGATTGGATACAACCTGCTGGGCAGTTCCATCCGTGAATTCGCGGCGCGGGGAGACGATTTTGCGCTTGAGATGTTGAACGCGGTGGAGCGGTCGCAGGCTGTGGCTCCGGAGGTACGGCGGTAATGGCCTTCACGGCTTCTAACGGACGCACCCAATCTTCCATCTCTGACATCAACGTTACGCCGCTGGTGGATGTGGTTCTGGTGCTCCTCATCATCTTCATGGTTACGGCGCCCGTGCTGCAATCAGGCATCGAAGTCAGTGTGCCCAAGACGCGCACGGTTAAAGAGATTACGGAAGAGCGGCTGGTCATCAGCGTGGACAAGCAGCAGCGCGTATTCCTGGGAAACGATCCCATCAACATCAATGAGATTGCGGCCAAGCTGCGGCAGAAGATCCGCGATCCCCAGCACCAGTCCATTTTTATCCGCGCCGACGAGAACGTGCCCTTCGGCGCTTTCGCAACAGTTATGGATGCGGTGAAGCAGTCGGGGATTACGAACGTCAGCATTGTGACGCAACCGCTGGAAAGTCATGGCAGCCAACGCTGAGATATTTTTCGAACACGATCCCTGGGGCCGCAACCTGGCATGGTCGGCGGCGCTGCACATCGCAGTGGCAGGGTCGATCGTTCTATATGCGTGGATTGGGCCTGGTGGTCGAGGCGGCGCTTGGGGCGCGGGAGGCGGCGGGGACGCGATGGGGGTGACCTTGGTGAGCTCGGTTCCGCTTCCCGCGAGCACGGCGCAGACGCAGAATGTTCTGGCCAACGAATCCAAGGGACTGACGCAGTCGCTTCCGAAAGCAGAAGAAAAGGAACCGGAGGCGATCCCGATTCCCGATAAGAATGCAAAGACGAAACCTAAGCCACGAAGCAGCGCTCAGCAAAAGCCCCAGCCGCACCCCGAACAGGCGAGCAACGTAGTTCCCTTCGGTGAGGGCGGACCAGTCAGCGGTCCTTATGGAAATTTCAACGCAGGCGGGGCGAAAGGCGGGTTCGGCTTTACCGGAGGGGGTGGAGACTTCGGTTCACGCTACGCCTGGTATGTGCGGGTGGTGCAGCAGAAGGTTTCTGAGAACTGGCTCAAGTATGAAGTGGACCCGCGCATTGCCGACGCGCAAAGAGTTTACGTAACATTTGATATCAAGCGGGATGGACACCCTACGAACGTGCAGATAGAGCAGTCGAGCGGTGTGCCTTCGCTCGATCAGTCGGCGGTGCGGGCCTTGCAGCGCATTGATACTTTTGGTCCCCTGCCGCCGGATTATTCCGAGAGCAAGGTTTCGGTCGAGTTCTGGTTCGATTACAAGAGATAGACTGGCTATTAGCTTTTGGCTCTTGGCTATCAGCTCAAGCAAGTGCTTGCGAGAAGTCAGTTTAGGCCGAGAATGGATGGCGGGGAATGCGGAAGGGCAACTTGCACTCGGATGTTTGTCATCATAGGATCGATTTGAACGCTGGTATGGGCAAGAGGACGACCGGCACGCACCACTGCACAATCAAATCTCGCGCTTGCGCAGCGGTATTCTTTCTCCTACTGACTGCGGCTTGTGTTGTGACTCCTTGTCCAGCCCAAGACTGGATCAAGACGGGCACAGGCCTGGGGATGGAGAAGGTCCGTCTCGCAGTTCCCGACTTCAAACCCTCCACCTCGGACGCCAAGAATGCAGGCCTGCTCAAGGTTTTCAATGACACCCTGTGGAACGATCTGGAGAACGCCGGCATCTTCGACATGGCGTCGAAGAGCTTCTATCCCCTGGCCGTTCCTGGCACGCCGGCAGAGGTGCAGTTTGGCGCCTGGAACTCCGCTCCGCAGCCCAATGCGGCGATGCTCGTGTTCGGCAACCTGGGTGTGACCGGAAACAACGTCACGGTGCAGGGATGGCTGTATGACGTAAAGAATATTACGTCCCCTCAGGTGCTGGGCAAACAGTACCAGGACACGGCTACCACCGATGCGGCTCGCGTAATCGCGCACAAGTTTGCGGACGAAATTATCTTCCGGCTGGGCGGCGGGATTCCCGGCATTGCGGAGAGCCAGATTTACTTTGTCAGCAGCCGCAGCGGGCACAAAGAGATCTGGGTGATGGACTACGACGGAGCCAACCAACGTCAGATCACCCATCTGGGTTCAATCTCACTGTCTCCACGGATCTCGCCCGACGGCTCGCGCCTGGCCTTCAGTTCGGTGACGAAATCGGGTTGGGACATTCTGATGTACTCCATGGATCTTAATCGTTTGGTTTCGTTCCCCAAGTTTGGCGGCACCAACCTCTCACCGGCGTGGTCGGCAGATGGAACGAAGTTGGCATTTTCTTCCTCGCGCTCCGGAGACCCCGAGATCTATGTCGTGGATCAATCGGGCGGAAATCTGAAGCGCATCACGTCTTTCAAAGGCCCGGATGTCTCGCCGGTATGGAATCGCAAGACGGGAGCGCAAATCGCGTGGGTCAGCGGGCGCAGCGGCCTGCCGCAGATTTACACCATGGAAGCGGACGGCACGAATGTGCAGAGGGTTACGGACCAGGGTTATGCGGTCTCGCCGGCATGGTCACCCAATGGGCAATTCCTGGTGTTCGCCTGGACCCGACATTATGGGCCTGGCGCTCCCGGTGCTTCCGATATTTACCTCATGGACGCGGCCAGTAAGCAGTGGGTACAGTTGACGCATGACGGCGGACGCAATGATTTTCCGTCGTGGTCGCCGGATGGACGGCACATTGTTTTTCAGTCCAGCCGCGCCGGAGGCGAGCAGATCTGGTCGATGCTGGCGGACGGGAGCAACCAGAAGCAGTTGACGTCTACGGGTGGCAATACGCAACCGAATTGGAGTTGGAAGTAGGGGAAATCAAAACACTGCGCTCGAGATTCCTCGCCCCGCTGGAGAACGCGCGGGGCTTCGGAATGACGACGTTCAAAAAGAAATGACGGCGTTCAAGAAGGTAAGACAAATATCGCTCTTTGACTAACTGGCCCGGAGGAGGCGGAGAAGTGAGCCCGCCCCGCTATGGATTCTGACGCGCGCGCTGGGGGCAGCAACGCGCGACTATGCACGGAGGAAAAGTGAAGCTGCAGAGAATGAAGTGGATCACGCTTATATTCGCGTTGGGTGCCATCCTGTTTCTTGGCGCTTGCCATAAGAAGACACCGCCGCCGCCACCGCCACCGCCGCCGCCCGCGGCGCCGACGGCTTCGCTCACGGCGAATCCCAACACCATCCAGAAAGGACAGTCGACCACGCTCACCTGGCAAACGACAAATGCCACGGATGTAAGCATTGACGGCGTTGGGGCCGTGCAGGCGAGCGGCTCGCAACAGGTAACGCCGTCCGATTCGACGACCTATACGCTGACTGCGAAGGGAGCCGGGGGCACGCAGCAGGCTACGGCACGGGTGACCGTGACTCAGCCTCCTCCGCCACCACCTCCTCCCGCAGCCGGACCGAGCGAGGAGGAGCTGTTCTCTCAAAACGTGAAGGACATCTACTTCGAGTACGACAAATCCGATATTCGCGCGGACCAGCAAGGCTCGCTGCAAGCGGATATCGCATTTCTCAAACAGCATCCCGAGATCCATTTCATCGTCGAGGGACACTGCGACGAGCGTGGGTCCACGGAGTACAACCTGGCTCTGGGCGACAGCCGGGCGGGTGCGGTGCAGAGCGCGTTGACCCAAGGTGGAGTCGGCGCCGGCAATATCAAGACGATCAGTTACGGCAAGGAGAAGCCGTTCTGCAACGAATCCAACGAGGCTTGTTGGCAGCAGAACCGCCGTGGCCATTTCGTGTATCAGAAATAATCAGTTGAGGTGCGGAGCGGGCCTTGCTCCGCACCTCAGTATTTTTCTGGCCGATCCGCACGCGCAGCCGAAACTCCGAGACAACTGTGTCTGGAGCGCGCTATCCTCACAATGGACGTGGCCGAGGACAGGCGATCATCTCTCGACGGCAGAAACGCAGCTAGGTACGCTTCTACGGCGGATTTGTAATTCAAGTTTTGGAACTCAAGGAACGCGCTATGAAAATCTATCGTTATTCGATCATGGTTGTCCTGCTGATCGGCTTCTGGGGAAACGGGACGCCGGCCTGGGGCGTGAGCAAAGAAATGGTTCAGTTGCAGACCCAGGTGCAGACGCTGCAGGACCAGATGACTCAAATGCAAACGTCCTTTAACGAGCGCATGGGCGTCATGCAGCACTTGATGGACCAGAACACCGACAGCATGAATAAAGTCGCAGCGTCGATCACCGCGGTTCAGGGCAGCCTGGAAAAATTGCAGACCGATAGCGGCGGGAAGGTGGACCAGCTTTCTGGCCAGATTCAGGCGCTCAATGATTCTCTTGACGAATTGAAAGCGCGTCTGGCGAAGGTCAGCAAGCAACTGGAAGACATGCAGGCCACGCAGCAAAGCGTGGCAGCGGGACAGGCTGCGCAGCAGGCACAGCAGCAGGCGCTGGCGCAGGCTCCGCCTCCGGATGTGCTGTATAACAATGGGCTGCGCGATTACAACGCGGCGAAGAACGATTTGGCGAAGCAGGAATTCTCGGATTATGTGAAGTTCTATCCCAACACCGATCTGGCGGGAAATGCGTATTTTTATCTGGCCGAGGTCGCATACAAGCAGGGAAACTTTCAGGAAGCGGTCACGAATTATGACCAGGTGCTGCAAAACTTCCCGACCGGGAACAAGGCTCCATCCTCCGATCTGAAGAAGGGATTGGCGCTGATTGAATTGGGGAAGAAGGACGATGGAATTGCCCAGCTTCGCCATGTAATCCAGCGCTATCCGCGTTCGAATGAGGCGCTGCAGGCCAAGGATCGGCTGCGCAAATTGGGAGTGGCGACCACGGCGGCGCGGGCGCCCGGCGAGTAGGGAGGTTGGCGACTTTCAATTGGCGATTGGCAATTCAGAGGCGAGTACGCGGGCCCAGCGTCCAATCAACGTCGGGCGCTAATGCTGGTGTGATGATGAGGGTGTTTGGTGTGTTGCTTACTGTGCTGCTTGTTGTGTTGCTGCTTGTGTGCTCCGGTTGATTCGGGCGCTGCGGGTGCTCCAGTTTGCGCCCAGAGGATCAAGGTCGAGAATAAGACTGCTGTAGCGGTAAGGATCAGCCCTCTCATGCGTCCCCCCATTCAATTTGGGATTTCTCTTACATACATCAGAAAAAACCATGCCACGTTTTGAAATTTCAGAGTAGGCTAATTATAGGCATGATTCGCTGCCGGATCGGGAGAATTTATTGTGACTATTACGAAAGATCAAGACCGTTCTAAAGGCGCCGTGGAACAGGAAGAAAAGGGTCCGTCCGACAACACTTCCATGCAAGGCCAACTCGGCCACCGGGACCAGGATCCGATGCTGAAGTCGGCGGACTCGGACTTCCCGGAACCGGGCGGAAGCCCGGAGCACTCGGGCGAGCCGCAGGGTGGCAAGAAAACCGATGCCGCTTGATCGGCGGCCCAAGACGTTGCCAGCAACGTCTCTACAGTATCAACTCGCTCCTGCCGCCAGTTCGACCTTCACGTTTCGCAGGAATTCCGCCGCAGCTTCCGGCAACACCGTGTTGATGAACATGCCGGAACCAAGTTCAAAGCCAGCAACCCGGGTTAAGCGCGGAATGATGCTGACATACCAGTGGAAGTGCTTCACTCCGACATATTCCGCGGGCGCGCTGCGGATGGTGAAATTGAAATCCGGGTTGCCTAGACCCAGGTGGAGCTTTGCCAGAACCGTCCGCAACACGCGGGCCAGGTCCGCAATCTCGACCGCGCTGATGTCCCCGAAACTGGCCATGTGGCGGCGCGGATAGATGGGAGTGCAGAACGGGGTTGGCGAAGCGTAGAGTTCCAGGGCAACAAAGTGATCGGTGACGAGAACCACTCTTCCCCGGTCGGCGATTTCCTCCTCCAGGGACTGGCAGAACATGCATTCGCCGTATTCGTCGTAATGGTTCAAGGCCTGCTGGAAACGTTCTCGCACCTGATGCGAAATTACGGGAGTCGCAATCAATTGGGAGTGGGGATGCTCCAGGCTGGCGCCGGCGTCGCCGCCGTGATTCTTGAAAATAGTGACGTGGGCGATGCGCGGGTCGAGGCTCAACGCGTCATAGCGAGACTTGTAAACGCGCAGCACATTGGCCACGTGCGCGTCCGACATTTGGGCAATCGATTGGGAGTGGTCCGGGGTATCGATAATGACATCGTGCACCCCGAAGCCGCCCATGCTGCGGCGGGAACGATGGATGGTACGGGTAGGCTGGGCGTCGGGCGACAAGGCCGCGAACTTATTGGCCACTACCCTGACCTGCCATGCCCCGCTTCCGTTGGCCGGAACCCGCATCACTTCTGGCGGGGTCTTGGTTTCGTTGCCCAGGCAGAACGGACAGGTTTCCACAAACGGAGGCAGGACCTTGGGGGGGCGTTTGCTCGCCAGTTCTTCCGGACGCTTGGCGCGCTCGGTGGCGATGATGACCCACTCCTTGGTGAAATAGTTCTGGCGTAGCTCGGGCATATTGACTCCTCAGATCTTCTATCGGCGCAGGTTGGATTTTCTGTAGCGCTCTTCCGATTCTGCGGAAACATCCGTGTTCCGGACATTTCGTGACAGCTACGGGTCCTTGCGAGGACTCATCCATGGCTGTTGTAAAATGCAAGTCAACTATGCAGACGAAGACTCTTGTGGGGATCCTGGGCGCGACCGGAATGGTGGGGCAGCGCTTTGTGCAGATGCTGGAACATCATCCGTGGTTCGAGGTCGCGTGGCTGGCGGCTTCTGATCGCTCGGAAGGCCGTTTGTACGGCGAAGCGGCTCGCTGGAAGATGAAAACGCCCTTGCCTGCGCGGGTGGCGGAAATGCGTGTGTCTCCGGCTACGCCGGAAGGCGCCCCCAAGATTATTTTTGCCGCCCTAGATGCTTCGATCGCGGCTGACATGGAACCTCGTTTCGCCGCCGCAGGGTGCGCTGTGGTCACGAACTCCAGTGCTCTCAGGATGCAAAGCGACGTGCCGCTGGTGATTCCCGAGGTCAACCCCGATCATATCCAAATGATCGAGTGTCAGAGCTGGCGCAAGCAGTCGGGCGGTTTTGTAGTCACGAATCCGAACTGCTCCGCCATCGGACTGGTGATGGCTCTGAAGCCTTTGCAGGAATTGTTTGGCCTCGAGACAGTAATGGCGGTCACCATGCAGGCGGTGAGTGGCGCGGGATATCCCGGCGTGGCTTCACTTGATATTCTGGGCAACGTGATCCCTTACATTTCGAAAGAAGAAGAAAAAATGGAGGAGGAGACGCGTAAGCTTCTGGGCGGGCTGAATGGCTCCGGTTTCAAACCGGCAGAATTTGGCATGAGCGCACATTGCAATCGCGTGGCCGTGGAAGACGGCCATACCGAATCGGTTTCAGTGAAGCTGAAAAAGAAGGCGCAGCCGCAAGAGATTATCAAAGCGTGGAACGAATTCCGCAGCGTGCCCCAGGAATTGCGTCTGCCCAGCGCGCCGGAACAACCCGTGCGCTACACCGCCACTGCGGACCGGCCGCAACCCAGGTTCGACGTGGAGTCAGGCAATGGGATGACGGCCACGGTCGGTCGTTTGCGGCCGTGCGGCGTGCTGGACTGGAAGTTCACCGTGCTCTCCCACAACACCATTCGAGGCGCGGCGGGCGCTGCCCTTTTAAATGCGGAGTTGCTCAAGGTGCGGGGTTACCTCGGGTGAGGAGCCGGCCCTGTCCATGCGGAACTGGTTCGCCTGAGGGCGTGAATCCGCGTCTGAGGTGCCTCCGCCGATGATCGTGATGAAATTTGGCGGCACCTCGGTGCAGGACGCCAATGCTATCGAGCGGGCAGCCGCTATCGTCAAAGGGAGGCTGCCGCAAAAGCCAGTGGTCGTGGTCAGCGCCATGGCCAAGGTTACGGACCAATTGCTGGCAATGGCCCGTGCGGCCGGAAGCGGCGACCGCAAGAATGCGCTTAGTCTTTCCCGCGCCCTTCGCGAACGGCATTACAACACTGCGGGGGAACTTCTCGGTACGGCGCTCTTCACCGAGTTCCATGGCGACCTGGGAGTTTACTTTGAGGCGCTGGACGAACTCTTGCGCGGCATTGCGGCCGTCGGCGAGTTGACCCCGCGCACCACCGATCACGTCGCCGCATTCGGCGAAATTCTCTCCAGCCGCATTGTCGCTGCTGCGTTTTCCGCACAAGGGCTCAAGTCCACCATGGTAGATTCGCGGGAGTGTGTGGTCACTGACACTGAACACATGCGGGCTGCTCCGCTGGTGGAAGAGACCAACCAGCGGCTGCGAACGAAGGTACAGCCCGAGTTGGACAAAGGCCGAGTGCCAGTCATGGGTGGTTTCATCGGCGCCAGCAAAGCGGGAATCACCACCACCATCGGGCGTGGCGGATCGGACTATTCCGCAGCCATTGTGGGGGCCGGGCTGGGCGCTGAGCGCATCGAAATCTGGACCGATGTGGATGGCATGATGACCACCGACCCGAATTTATGCGCGGAGGCGCGGAGGATAAAGGTCATCAGCTTCGATGAAGCGGCGGAGTTGGCGTACTTTGGAGCCAAGGTCCTTCACCCGGCTACGGTGTTGCCTGCGATTCAAAAGAACATTCCGGTTTATGTGCTGAACTCGCGGAATCCCGACTGTGAAGGAACGCGGATTTCAGCTCGCGTGCCCCACTGCAGGAATTCCTTCAAGGCCATTGCCGCCAAGAAACGCATTACCATTATCGATGTCGCGGCCCCGCGAATGCTGTTGGCCCATGGATTCCTGCGGGCAATTTTTGAAGCCTTCGACCGGCATCGAGTCGCAGTGGACGTAGTCTCGACCTCGGAAGTGAGTGTGTCGCTGACGGTGGACTCGAATGAGTCAATCCCGGCGCTAGCGGCCGATCTGGCGAAATTGGCTGACGTAAAATATGAAGGCCGCAAGGCGATCGTCTGTCTAGTGGGAGAAAATCTCAGGGAGACGCCAGGAATCGCTGCTCGCGTATTCGGCGAGTTATCCGACGTGAAGATTCGCATGATTTCGCAGGGAGCGTCCGAGATTAACCTCACCTTCGTGATCGAAGAGGACGAAGTGCCTCAGGTTGTACGGCGGTTGCACAAGACTTTTTTTTCGGATTTGGACCCGGAAGTGTTTGCGTGAGCGACAAACCGCAAATCGCAGAGTACGCTGAGAACAGCAGCAGTGTACACGGAGATTCACGCTCGTGAATATTCTTATCTTAGGACGGGGTAAGACCGGGGCGCTGGTTGCGGAAGTAGCGCGAGAACGACACCATCAGGTCAACGTGCTTGGCGCCAACGATAACGCCCACTCCTCCGCGCTCACGACGGAAAAGCTGGCTCCGATCAACATGGTCGTCGATTTCACTACTCCGGCAGCTGTGCTTGGGAATATTGAGGCTTGCGTCCGTGCCAAGAAAAGCGCTGTGGTGGGAACTACGGGCTGGTACGGCGAACTGCCGCGAATCCGGAAGATGGTGGAAGACCCAGGATGTGGAATCGGTTTGCTGTATGGGGCCAATTTCTCGGTCGGAGTGAATCTGTTTTTCGAGGTTGCGCGGAACGCGGCAACCGCTCTGGAGCATCGGTATTTCGGACAGATCTTCGAGCGGCATCATGCTCAGAAGAAGGACGCGCCTTCGGGCACAGCCGTGACGCTACAAAGAATCATTCAGGACGCCTCCGGAACCGAACTTGAAATCACATCGTTTCGCGAAGGAGATGTCGTCGGAATGCACGAACTGGTGCTCGACTCGCCCAGCGACAGAATCTATCTTTGCCACGACGCCAAGTCACGCCGTGGATTTGCAGAAGGCGCGGTGCGCGCCGCCGAATGGCTGGCCGGGAAAAAGGGTTTTTTTGATTTCAAGGACGTGTGGCGAAATCTTTAAACGGTTGTTTGCGGGAGTCGAGGGTGGAGTCCGGCGTTCGTAACCGAAGCTCTGACGAACTATCACTCACATGAAGGAATCTGAAGTTGCGGATGAGTCGGGAAAGCGGCTGCCGACATCCGACACAATGGTTCGCATGCTCCCTAATCGCTGGTCCAGCCATTCTATGGATTCCGCCAATATCTCAGCACTCCTCTCCGGCTCCCAATCTTGTTGACCCAGGCTGCCTAGACTCGTCGTCAGGCGGGCTAGGCTCGTCGTTATGACGGCGTGATACTCGTTGATGGAATCATGCAGGGCGCGTGCCAGCCAGCGATGTTCCTGGTTTCCGGTCCACAGCAAGTCACCCGTGAGCTTGCTGAAGGATTTCTCCAGCTTTCTCTGGGCGGTCACTTCGACAGTGATGGTTGCGACTTGGTTCACCTTTCCTTGCTTGCCTGTACCCAGTATTTGTCGCGACTGAGACAGCGCGACTCCCTGCCCTGGTCCCGGCCGTGACTGGCTGCTTTGCTACCAAAGTCCGAACGAGATACGTCAAATATGCGTATCCTTGAACTATGCGGATGCTTCTGGACATCTTCGCGCAAATCTTCCGCACCCTGTGGGCGCACAAGCTGCGCTCATTCCTTACCATGTTCGGGATCGCTTGGGGCGTGGGCTCTTTGCTGCTGCTGGTCGGTTTAGGGGAAGGTTTCCGTTCGGGTAACAAGCGCGAACTGGCGCAGTACGGCAAGGACATCATGTTCATCTTCCCAGGGCGCGCTCCCGTGGTTCAGGGCAGCATGAATTCGGCGCGCAATTATCTACTCACATATCAGGATTACGTCGATATTCGCAAGGAAGCCCCGCACGTGCGCAACGCTTCTCCGGTGCTGACACGCAACGACGTTCGCGCAGTCAGTGAGTTCGCCAGCGCCAATGGGGAGATTGCCGGAGTGGAGCCACAGTTCAGCGAAATTCGTTATCTTCCTCTCAATTCAGGGCGCTGGCTCAACGGCCTGGACGAAGCGCAGAGGCGCAACGTCATCGTGCTGGGCGATGAACTGGTTAAGAACCTGTTCCCTGGACGTCCCGCTGTGGGTGCGAGCATCATTTTGAACGACATCACCTTCGAAGTCATCGGCACCGTGCAGCGTGTCGGCCGCGGCGACGATAACTCCACGAATATGCGAGGGTACATCCCCTTCCGGGTGATGGCGACCTTATTCCCGCTTAAGGGAGAGAATCATGAGAATTCCATTTCGTTCATTAATTATCAGCCCCGCGTGACCGATGAGCATCTGGTCGCGCAGGATGAGGTTCGCAAGCTGGTTGCCCGCAATCATGATTTTGATTATCGCGACAAGAATGCCTTTGAGGGGTGGGACACGATTCAGAACTCCAAAGCGGTCGGTCTCATTTTCGACGCCATGAACATGTTTCTGGGAGCCGTCGGACTGGTCACACTGGCTCTGGGGGCCATTGGTGTGATTAACATCATGCTGGTGACGGTCAGTGAGCGCACCCGGGAGATCGGATTGCGCAAGGCACTGGGCGCGACCAACGGAAGTATTTTGCTTCAATTCTTTCTGGAAGGAATACTGCTAACCCTTTTCAGCGGATTAATTGGCATGGGATTCGCTGCCGGATTGATGGCGGTGCTGGGCACGCAGCAGGGGCCGGGAGGTTTTGATCCTCCCAAGATTGTGCCTACGTCGGCGATTCTGGCGATTGCAAGTCTGACCATTGCGGGGGTGATTGCAGGACTGTATCCCGCGCGCAAAGCCGCCATGCTGCAACCCGTGGAAGCGTTGCGGCAGGAGTAAGAAATGTTTCAGGATCTATTTCACGAAGCCTATGGCGCCATGCGGCACAACCGCCGCCGCACCGCCCTCACCATGCTCGGCATGGCGTGGGGCATCGCCACGGTGGTCATGCTGCTGGCCTACGGCGACGGCTTTGGCCGGGCTTGCACAAACATCTTCGCCAACTTCGGCACCAAGCTGATGATCCTGGTTCCCGGCCGCACATCCATGCAGGCGGGCGGGCAGAAGGCGGGCATGCAGGTCCGGTTCACCATGGACGATGTGGACACGCTCACCACCAACCTTCCGCAGATCACACATATCACGCCCGAAGTGAGTAAGCAGTGCAACATCCAGTTCGACACCCGGACTTTTAACTTCAGCGTGACCGGGAATTATCCCAACGTAGATTCTGTCCGCGCACTCAAACTGGGCCAGGGACGCTTTTACAACATGCAGGATGAGATGCAGCGCGCGCGGGTTGCGGTGATCGGCTCGGAGGCCAAGGAAAAACTCTTCTCCGGACGCAACGCGCTGGGCGAGCGCGTGCGCATTGACGGCCTGAGCTTCGAAGTCATCGGAGTTCTGAGCGCCAAGATGCAAGAAGGTGACGACGACATCAACCGCTCCATCTACATTCCTTTCACCACCATGAGCGACCTGAAGGACACGCACTACCTCGATTCCATCTGGTTCAATTACGAGACCCCGGAGTACGAAAGACTGGAGCAGGCAGCACGCGACGTTTTGGCGGTTGAACACAAGTTCGTTCATACCGACAGGCGTGCCGTGCGCGTGTTTAACTTGATGGAGCAGGTTCACCAGTTTGAAGTGATCACCATCGGCCTGAAGATCCTGCTGGGCTTCATTGGCACGCTGACGTTGGGCATTGGGGGCGTCGGCCTGATGAACATCATGCTGGTCTCGGTGACGCAGCGTACGCGTGAGATCGGAGTCGAGAAAGCGCTGGGCGCGCGCCGCGGGCACATTCTGATGCAGTTCCTCGCCGAAGCCCTCACCATCACGTTCATTGGTGGGGCGCTGGGAGTCATGCTGGCCTACGTGGTCTCGCTTTCCGTCGGAAGGCTCACGCTTTACAGCGCGATGGCGAAGAATGCCGAAGGGGGCGACATCCGCCTCATCATTGCGCCCGGTACGCTGTTGGTGGCCACGATTATCTTGGCCGCAGTGGGGCTGATCAGTGGCATGGTCCCCGCGGTCCGCGCATCGCGGCTTGATCCTATCGAGGCTCTACGATACGAATAGGGCCCCGAGGATCAGAAACATTCAAGTTCACCCACTGTCAATCAGTAGCGCTGTTCCCTAAGAACTCCGGAGTAGAATCCCAAGAGATGAGCACCCCAAGCAGAACCTTGGCGAATGCTTCTTTGTGTTATTCGCACCAAGGGTAGCTCATTCTTAGGAGAACGGATGCGCCTTCTCACGTTCCGTACATGCTTAACTTTGTTTCTGTGTGTGTACTGCTCCCTCTCGTCGGCCCAATCGCCGTCCTCTCTTGAATCGCGGCGCAAGGCACTGAACGATCTGCTGGCCGAACAGTGGGAATACAGGCTGCGTACCAGCCCAATCTTCGCGTCATTTCTGGGCGACAAGCGCTGGAACGACAAACTCGACGACTTTTCTCAGGAAGCCATCGACAAAGATCTGCGGGAGACTCAGAAATTCCTCACCCGCTTCCAAGCCATCGACACTTCGGGCTTTCCCGAGCAGGATGCGCTCAACCAGGCTTTGATGGTTCGCCACCTTCAGATGCAAGTGGAGGAGGCTCAGTTCAAGCCCTGGGAAATGCCGGTGAACCAGCAGAACGGTATCCAGATTGAATTGCCCCAACTGGTCAACGTGCTCTCTTTCCAATCGGTCAAAGACTACGAGGACTATCTTTCCCGGCTCGGGCAAGTGCCACGTCTTCTGGATCAGACCGTTGTCCAGATGCGCAAGGGCATGAACGATAAATTGATGCCGCCCCGATTTCTGCTGGAGAAAGTTGTCGATCAGTGCAAGGCCGTCGCTTCCCAGGAACCGGAAAAATCTGCTTTCGGCCAGCCTTTTTTTAAGTTTCCCAAGGACATCCCGGAATCCGATCAGAAGCGCCTGCGCGACGCCGGCCTGGCCGCGATTAAGGGATCCGTCTTGCCCGCTTATGCACGCTTCACCACGTTCGTTCGTGACGAGTATGTTCCGCAGGGTCGAATCGAACCCGGCATCTGGTCGCTTCCCGACGGAGCGGCGCGGTATCGCTATGAAATCCGCCGCATGACCACCACCGACCTGACGCCGGAGCAGATTCACGAGATTGGACTCAAGCAGGTGGACGAGATCGAAGCCGAGATGGTTGCGGTTGCACATAGTCTTGGATTCAAAGACTTGGCCAGCCTCAACGACCACATCAAGAACGAACGTAGCCTCTACGCCACGTCCGGCCAGCAACTGCTCGACTTGTACAAGAACTACGTGGAAAAAATGGAACCGGAATTGCCGAAGCTCTTCGGCCGCCTGCCGAAGAACAAGCTTACGGTGATTCCCATGGAGGCCTCGGTTTCGAGGAACGCCGTCCCGGCCGACTACACCCCCGGAACTGCGGACGGTTCGCGCCCGGGCCACATCAACGTCAATGAGTGGGACCCGGAGCATCGGCTCGTGCTGAACGTTGAGGCCATCGCTTACCATGAAGGAATTCCCGGACATCACCTGCAGATTTCTCTGGCGCAAGAACTGCCGGACCTGCCTTCGTTCCGAAAATATGCGGGTTATACGGCTTTCGTCGAGGGCTGGGCCCTTTACTCCGAGCGGTTGGGCAAAGAGGTTGGCCGCTATGAGGATCCTTACAGCGACTACGGTCGCCTGGAAAACGAGATGTGGCGAGCCATCCGCCTGGTTATCGATACCGGCGTCCACGAGAAGCGCTGGTCGCGTGATCAGATGGTGGGCTACTTTCATCGCTATACCGCCATGGATGAACCCAACGTTCAAAGTGAAGTCGACCGCTATATCGCGTGGCCCGGCCAGGCTCTGGCTTACAAACTTGGGCAGCTGGAAATTCTCAAGCTTCGTCAATTCGCCAAAGATCAACTGGGCGAGAAATTCGATCTCCGCACCTTCCACGACGAGGTTTTCGATGGTGGCGCACTCCCCCTGGATGTGCTCGATAAGCGCATCCACGAATGGGTCGCAAAACAGAAGTCGCTCGGCGGTGCTTCTAGGGCCGCCGTCCACTCCGGCAATGGCGTTACGCCCTAATCGGGAGTCGCTTCCGTGGCCCCGGTCTGTTTCCAATGGTTGCGAGAGCGATCAGTAGTAGTCTGAAAGCGGACTACGATGTGCGCCGGTCATGTTGTACGAAAGTCGATCAGTCTTTTACTGTTCGCACTCCCATTCGCCTTCAACGCGTGGGCAGGTCATCACTCCCCGGAAAAAGGTCAAGCCACATCTACGTTGCATTGGGAGGAGGGTCAACCGGGTTGCACCTTTAGCCGGGATGACGACGGCAAGTACCGTTACGGTTTCTGGACCGCCGATTTCGGGATTGTCCTGGCGGTCGATTCCCAGGAGTTGGAGAAAATCCGTCGCCGCGCACCGCCAATATTCGGTTTGCTTCTGACTATCCATTATCGCGGCAAAGATTCGCTGGACGTAGAACCGGGAAAGATCGTCCTCGAATTCGTGAAGCACTATCACGCTGCACAAAGCGCCCTCGACCCGGATAATCTCGCAAAGCAGGAACAAAGCGATGCCGACACTTTGGTGAAGGAAACCGAGCACGAGGTCCGCAAACATCCGGAGAAGAGAGAGGAGAAAGAAGCCGTGCTGGCGGCCCGTCAAACGGATGCCGTGGAGATGATCGAGTTTCTGAAAACGCGCAGCCTGCCCCCGGCAAAACTCGACCCCGGCTATCCAGAAGCAAGCGGCTGGGTGCTGTTCAGCACCAAGAGCAAATGGATCGACGACCTGCACAAACAGGAGGAATTCGTGCTGCGGGTTCCTCTCGGAGACCGGATCGTCGAGTTCCCATTCGCCCTGCCGCCGAGTGAGGGCGACATGATTTTGCGAAGCCGCCCGAAAACTGACTAGGGCGTCATGCCCCCAACCGCAGAACTTGCACCGTGATGTTATCGGGGCCGCCGCGGTCTTTTGTCACTTTGATCAGAGCCCGGCAGGCTTCGGGTGGATCATTGCCGGCGACGACGCTCTGGATCTCCGTCTCGCTCAGTAAACTCCACAAACCGTCGGTACACAGAACCAGTACATCGCCCTTCTGCAACGCGACGGGATGCGGCGGCGTTTCGGGCGAGATCTCCGCGCCCGCCCCGAGAGCGGCGGTGAGGATGTGTCTTTGGGGATGGGTTTCAGCTTCTTCCGAACTGATCACTCCATTTTCGACCAGCCGGCCTACGTAGGAGTGATCGTGGGTCAGACGGGAGATGTTTGCTCCCCGCACCAGATACAAGCGGCTGTCGCCGACGTGGGCGTAGTGGAGTTGGTTCCCCAGAAGGACGATCGCGGTAGCCGTCGTCCCCATGCCATGCAGTTCCGGATGTCCGGCAGCGTATTCGAGGATGCGTTCGTGTGCGATCTGGAACCCGGTAAGCAACAGAGACTGTGCATCACCGTCGGGGGTTTCGGCGAAAACCTCCTGGATTGACTCCACCGCGATGCGGCTGGCTTCCTGGCCGCCTTCGTGGCCGCCCATGCCATCCGCCACAATGGCCAGCCGGCCCTTGTGCGCGAATTCCTCGTCGGCGGCGGGCTCCCAGTACGCATACTGGTCTTCGTTATTTTCTCGCTGGCAGCCAATATCGCTCATGCTGGCCAGCTCAACTCCGGGCCGTATTCGCATCGCACCTCGCACACCATCTTCGACAAACTTTCGAACCGCGACCCTGTCCAGTGATCCCAAGGCGAAATCCGATCTAAGGCGGACCGGCGACCATTCAGGCGGCGAGCCCGCCGAACCATGAGCCGCGGCGCCGAGCAGTTTATCCCGATCTCTGGTGAACTTGGGATTATATCGAACCTTTAAGCTTTTTTTGTCCCGATCGAACGCTTGTTACGGGATCCGAACAAGGGCAGGTCAGGATGACATTTGTCACGACGCGCTGATGATGATCTCCACTGGCGGGTTGCATTCGATTCCCCGATGATGAGTACGCTGGCTGGATGGTTCCAGACCTTGCCAGATGCGAGGCCATCGAATGATCGCGGGACAGGAAACTCAAGAGCGACGGAAAACGGCGTCTGGTGGTGGTGGAGCGGTGATTGCGAGCCTGCGCCGAGCCAGTAAGAATTTCGGCGAAGTAAAAGCTTTGCGCCAGGTGAATTTTGCGGTCAGGGCCGGCGAACTGGTCGCGCTGCTCGGGCCGAATGGCGCCGGCAAAACTACCGCCGTCAGACTGTTCCTTGGCTTGGCCAAACCCACGGTGGGCGAGGTAAGTGTGTTTGGCGGAGACCCGATCCATGCGGAGGTTCGTACTCGCATCGGCGCCATGCTGCAGGTGGCGAGGGTGCCGGAAACCTTGCGCGTACGGGAACACATCGATCTGTTCTCGTCTTACTATCCGAAACCCTTGCCCCTGGCCGAGACTTTGGCGGTGGCTGGCCTGCAAGAAATCAAAGACCGGGTGTTCGGCGAACTCTCTGGCGGACAACGGCAGCGCGTTTTGTTTGCGCTGGCTCTCTGCGGCGACCCCGACATTCTGTTTCTCGACGAACCTACGGTCGGCCTGGACGTGGAATCCCGCCGACTGCTCTGGGAAGAGATTCGCAGGCTGATCGACCGGGGCAAGACCGTACTGCTCACGACTCATTATCTCGAGGAAGCGGATGCGCTTGCCGACCGCGTGGTGGTCATTCATCGCGGCGAGATCATTGCCGAGGGAACACCGGCCGAGATCAAGGCCAGCACTGCCGGACGCCGGATTCGCTGCGTGAGTTTCCTCAACATCGAGACGGTGCGTGCCCTGCCCGGCGTCATCGAGGTCCGCAGGGACCGGGATGCGCTGGAAATCCGTACAGTGTTGGCTGAGCCTGTTCTGCGGGAACTGTTAACGCGCGATCCGGGGCTGTCCGGGATCGAGGTGACGAGCGCGGGATTGGAAGAAGCGTTTTTGGCTCTGACCGGCGCGAACAACGGCGCCGCTTGACGACTTGGCAACCTGCCGATCTGAAATGCTTGAGAGGAAACGAAAATGGCTACAGCTCCGATGAGAATTGCTGACAACTCCTGGGCACGCCCGATCAGCAAAACACTGGGCATCTATTTCAAGGAAGCGAAATATGAGTTCCTGACGCGGCTGCGTCTTCCGGCTTACTCGCTTTCGACGATTTTGTTTCCTGTGATGTTCTACGTGCTGTTCGGCCTGGTGCTGAATCCCAAAGATGCGCCCGTGGGCGGCGTTGCGATCGCCAGATACTTGATTCCGACCTACGGCGCGTTCGGGGTTATGGGCGCGTCACTGTTTGGAACGGCTTCGGGACTGGCAGCGGAGCGCGGCTTGGGGTGGCTACAAGTAAAACGTGCGAGCCCCATGCCTCCGTTTGCCTATTTCACCGCGAAGTTTGCGCTGGGCATGATCTTCAGCACGATTGTGGTGTCGCTCCTGCTGCTGCTGGGCATTGCATTTGGGGGAGTGCGTTTGCCCGTGCTGGATGCCGTGAAACTGCTCGCGATCCTGGTTGCTGGTTCAGTTCCCTTCTGTGCGATGGGGTTGGCCATCGGCTATTTCGTCGGTCCGAATTCGGCGGTCGCGACCATCAACCTGATCTATCTTCCGATGTCGTTTTGTTCGGGGCTGTGGGTTCCGATCATCTTTTTACCCAAGCTGATGCGGCAGGTTGCCCACGTGCTGCCGCCTTATCATCTCGCTCAACTGGCGCTGGGCGTAGTGGGAGGGGAACAACACGAATCGAACTGGATCCACTGGGAAGCGCTGATCGGGTTCTCGCTGATCTGCCTGGGCGCAGCGCGACTTGGCTTTCAGCGCGACGAAGGAAAGACGTACGGCTGAGGCCGGAGCGTCGGAACGATTTGTGAAGGAGAACAATATGAACGTTCATCAATGCGCGGGCTGGATCCTGGTTCTCGGGTCTATTGTGCTGCTGGTCACACAGGGCAAACTCGATCTGCTCATTATCCTGTTTCCTCTGGCGCTTCTACTGGCGTTTGGGATCGGGTGTTCGGGGCATCACGACGCCGGGCTGACGAGCGGCTTCAAAAAGGGGTAGCCTAGAGCTGCACTTTCTAGTTTGAACCATCTAGTTTGAACCATGAGGCTTCTCCCTCAAGATCGAGACGATGGCTGGGCACCTTATACCTGGCTCTTTTACTTTTGTTTCTTTCTTCTCAACCCGATACTGAATCACGCAGACACCACTTGGAAGGAATGGCTGGCCACCGCGCTGGGTACCGTCGCCTTCCTGCTGGTTTATTTTAGTTTTTTCTGGATCAAGCGCCCGTGGAATCTGCTCAACCTTGCAGCCTTGCTGCTGCTGGGCGTGGGTTTCGCCGCCTTCAACGCGGGCGCCTGCACGTTCTTCGTTTTCGCGGCGGCCTTCAGTCCGTACGCGACTGAAACGGAAATGGGCGCTTTGAAGTTGCTGATGGTGGTGCTCGCCGTTGCCACAGCCGAATGGTGGCTCCTGCATCTTACCGGGTGGTTCTTGTTCTATGGCGGCGGACTTGCAATGGTCGTGGGTTGCGGCAATATCTACTTTGCGCAACGAGAACGTGCCAACAATCGCTTGCGAAAAGCCAACGAGGAGATTGAACACCTGGCCAAGGTTGCGGAACGGGAACGGATTGCGCGTGATCTGCACGATGTGCTGGGCCACACCCTTTCGGTGATCATTCTGAAATCTGAATTGGCCAGGAAGTTGATTGACCACGATCCCGAACGTGCGAAAGCCGAGATCGCCGATGTCGAACAGACTTCCCGCGCGGCTTTGACGGATGTTCGAAGCACGATTCGGGGATATCGCACTCATAGTCTCGAAGCGGAACTCAAACAAGCGAAGGCAACACTGGAAACTGCGGGCGTAACCGTCCGGTCTGAGTCCGAGGAGGTTCGGCTGACGCCGGCGCAGGAGAGCGTGGTTGCGCTGGTGGTGCGCGAGGCCGTAACCAATGTGGTGCGTCACGCCCGAGCCCGCAATTGTCATTTGCGACTGACGCCGGTCAATGGAAATTGCCGGATCGAAATCCAGGATGATGGCGGGGGCGGCGGTGCCGTCGAAGGGAACGGCCTGCGCGGCATGCGGGAACGCATTGAGGCCCTGGGCGGCACCCTGCAGCGCGAAAACAACGCGGGAACCAGGCTCAGCATTGAGTTCCCGTTGATCCAAACGAAAGCAGACACTTGTCATTGAACCCTCAACCCAAGAACGGACGCAGGGCGATCCGCGTAGTCATCGCGGAAGATCAGGGGATGGTTCTGGGCGCACTGGCTGCCCTGCTTGAGATCGAAGGGGACATCTCCGTCGTGGCGCGGTCCCGCAACGGCAAAGAAGCTTTGCAGGCTGTGCTTGAGCTCAAGCCCGATGTGTTCATCACCGACATCGAAATGCCGGAGATGACCGGACTCGACGTCGCCGGCGAATTGAAGCGCCGGCGAACTGGGACGCGCGTCATCATTCTGACCACCTTCGCGCGAGCAGGTTATTTGCGCCGTGCCCTGGAAGCCGGAGCTTCGGGATATTTGCTGAAGGACATGCGCTCCGAAGAACTCGCTGAAGCGGTGCGCCGGGTGCAGCAGGGTTTGCGGGTAATCGATCCGGAGTTGGCCACCGAGGCCTGGGCGGAACCGGATCCGCTGACCGACCGCGAGCGGCAAGTGCTTCGACTTGCGGGTGATGGGGTGACCAGCGGCGACATTGCGGCGGAACTCAGTTTGTCCGAGGGCACGGTTCGCAATTATCTTTCTGAGGCTATCAGCAAATTGGGGGCGAACAACCGGGTCGAGGCTGCGCGAATCGCCCGGACCAAGGGTTGGCTGTGACGGTGGGTTGGGTATATAGGTCAAAATTTGCGTTTTCCTCCTAAATCTATGAATTGATTGGGTTAGAAGAAGAGATACCCTTCTAAAATATCCCTTCTAAAGGACTTAGGTGGAGGGGATATCTCCCAAGCGAAGTTCTGGAGTTATTTACCTCGAAAATCTGCGTTGCCTTCTAAAGCGTTGAATTGATTTGGTTAGGGGAAGATATGCTTTGCAAGATGTCTCCAGAGGGCCGTGTGGAGAGTAAATGCTCGGGTGGGTATATACCTCGAAATTCGCGTTTTCCTCCTAAATCTATGAATTGATTGGGCCAAGAAAAGAGATACCTTCTAAAATATCCCTTCTAAAGGACTTAGGTGGGGATAGGCTGCGAGGGCAGGATGCCCTCGCGACAGCCCGCAAGATGCGGGCGCTGCACTGGATTTACCCCATTAGTTCTATGATAGCTGATGGCATAGGGTAAGTGAGACATGTTTGCAATAAATATATTTGCATTGCGGTGAATGAGTTAGGGGGATTGGGTGGTTTTTGGGGCTTGACAAGGATTTGGTGCGGCGAAGCTCCAGCAGGGCGCGGCTTAGAGCATGCCGCCGGTTTTTACGGTCAGCATGCTCAGTGCGGTTTCCAGTTTGGTAATGGCTTCGGCGAGTTCGGGATGCTCTCCGATTCGCCGGCGCAGCGAGTTTAGTAGTTCGTGGGCGCTTGAAACGTGTTCGACGACAGGCGGGGGTGCGGGATTTTGTTTCGGCTCCGGTCCGGTTTGTGATGGCATGGGGCGGTCACCTCGGGGTCGCTGTGCCAGTGCGGCTGGTATGACGGTACCATGCCTGGCAGAGTGCCTCTAGTTTCGTGGGGAGGCAGGCTAATGTCAACCTCAAGCCTTGGCAGCAGGTGATTTGCGGCACTGCGCGCGAGATCCCTCGCCCCGCTGAAGCGCGGGGCATCAGGATAACGTCAAATAATGCAACCGGTAAAGGGTGGGGCACGGTATGAAGAGGTTCGTATTGACCGGCGCGCCCGGTGGGGGAAAGACGGCGATCATCCGTCAATTGGAACTGGACGGCTTGAGCATCGTGGAAGAGGCGGCGACTGACGTCATCGCGCTGGCGCAGGCGCGGGGCATTGTTGAGCCCTGGATGCATCCCTGGTTTGTCGATTCGGTGGCTGATCTGCAGAAGCTGAGGCAGGTTCGTGTGTCATGCGAATGGGGCGAGGTGCAGTTCCACGATCGCTCAGTCATTTGTACCGCTGCGCTTGCGGCTTACCTCGGACGCGCCGTCTCTGCTGCGCTTTCGCACGAACTGGAGCGGGTTATGACGGAGGGGATCTTTCAGAGACGTGTTTTCTTTATTCGGAACCTTGGTTTCGTCACGCCGACGGAGGCACGGCGGATCAGCTTTGAGGAGACCCTGCGTTTTGAGCGGATCCACGAAGAGACCTATCGCAAATTCGGATTTGAGTTGGTCTTTGTTGAGCCGGGAAGCGTGTCAGAACGAGTGGCTGCAATCAAGGCTTCGCTTTAGTGAGAATAGTCTTTCGCCCCGATGGGGCTGTTCTTTTCGCACGCTCACCCACGGCTTACGCCGTGGGCTGCATTCTTGCGCCGCTTGGCGGCTGCGGTCTCGTGTTTCTAACGGCTGCGCGGGCTATCCGGCTTCGCTGGTCATGATGAACAGAGGTTTCATTTCGAAGCTGCTGAAATGGGGGCGAAGGCGATCGGTGTTGTAGTGCTCTTTGACGTTCACGACCTTCTTCGAGGCGATTACGGCGTCGACTGGCATGTTATCGTAGCGGCCGTTTTTCAGGACCACGAGGCGACCGTGAATGCGGTTCAGCAGCAGGTCGAGGGCGAGGTTGCCGTAGGCCATGGGGACGATCGAATCGATGGCATCGGGATCGCCGCAGCGGACCAGATATCCGAGCTTCTGGTTGATCACGTCGATGGTCTTGCCGTTGTTGTATTTGGGCGAGAGCTCTTTCAGTTTTTCTGAAACCAGATCGCCGATGCCGCCCAGCTTCTTGTGGCCAAAGGCATCGGTGGTTTGATCCTCGAAAATCATTTCGCCGCCTTCGAACATGGCTCCCTCGGACACTAGAACCACGGAATAGTGGCTTGGGTTCTTGCGGCGATCGGCGACCAGCAACTCGGTAAGCCGCTCGATGTTGAAGCGATGCTCCGGAATCACGCAGCGGTTGGCGGCTCCGGCCATGGTCGGAAGCATGGCGGTAAAGCCGGCGTAGCGGCCGAACACTTCTAGAACCAGGAAGCGTTCGTGCGAACCGGCGGAGGTCCGCAGGTCGTTGGTCATTTGGATGGTGCGCGTCACCGCCGTGCTGAAGCCGACGCAGTAATCGGTTCCCGGAACGTCGTTGTCCATGGTTTTGGGAATTGCGACCACCTTCACGCCTTCCTGGTAGAGGCGGACGCCGTAACTCAGGGTGTCGTCGCCGCCGATGGGGATGAGGAAATCGATTCCGAGCCAGTCAAGGTTCTTCAGCACTTCGGGAGTGAGATCGTTCATCTCAGCGTTGTAGGTTTCCTGCAGGTGCACGGGTACGCTGGCTTTCTTCACTTTGCCGGGGTTGGTGCGCGAGCTGTGCAGGAAAGTTCCACCGGTGCGACCGGCGCGGTTGACGATCTCTTCGGTCAAAGTTTGAAAGTTGTCGCTGTTGTCGTAGTCCTTTTCGCGAACAATGTCGACAAGGCCTCCCCATCCGCGACGGAGGCCGATGACTTTGCAGCCTTCGCGAATTGCACGGAAGGTGACGGCGCGGATTGCGGGGTTTAGACCGGGGACATCGCCGCCTCCGGTGAGGATTCCGATTACTCCTTTTTTTGTGTTCAGGTTTGCCATTGTGGGGTGTTCTTAAGGTAAAGCAGCAGGGAGGGTGGAAGCAAACTGTGGGTCGATGATGTTTCCTTCCTCTGCCGCGGCGATGGTGCGCGTGTGTGTGTGAAGCAATCTTTCGCCCCGCTGGGGCTTGCTTCGCTCCCACGCTTACCCACGGCTCGCGCCGTGGGCTGCATTCTTACGCCGCTTCGCGGCTAAAGAATTAATCAGTTGAGGGCTAGTTCGGGGGAAGAGGTTGCGCGCTGAGGCGGTATGCCAATTCTTTGGGCAGAGTGTTCAGCAGCTCCAGAAACACGCCATTGGTCCAACCGAAGCCGACGACGTTGTCGCGGTAGCCCTCGGAGAGCTTCAGGTTGGAGGAATCGGTAACGACGTTGTACTTTTCGCGAATGTTTCCGTCGCGCCCGAAGTTGGCTAGCACCATGGAAAGAAACTTGTAGGAGATGCGGTCGGCTTCTGCGTTGTATCCGTGGCGGCGGAGGCCTTCGACGGCCAGCAACTGGATGGGCGCCCAGCCGTACGGGTAGTCCCACTGCACGCCGGTTTCCTTGGTGCTCATGGCCAGACCTCCGGCTTGTTCGAACAGGGGCAGGTTCTTGACCAGGGAGCGCGCCTGCGCGGGAGTTGCCAGACCTGCCCACAGCGGGTAAAACGTGGTGACGTACTCGTAGGACGACTGCTTTTGGGCGACGAAGTCATAGTCAAAGAACAAGCCACGCTGCTGGTTCCAGAGCAGGGTCTGGATATCGCTTTGTCGTTTCTGGGCACGCTGAAGCCATTCTGCGGCGGCTTGCCTGTCTCCCAGCCATGTTGCGATTTGTTCCAGGTCGCTTTCGGTCTTGTAGAGGAGGCTATTCAGGCATACAGGGGCATAGTGATGAGTTTCCGCGCCGTAGGGCCCGAAGCGGAAAGAGATGTCGAACCCTGATTCGCGCATGCTGCGGTCACCTTTGTAGTATTCGGGGCTGAGGGCTACGTACTTGATCACATCACATTTCGAACCGGGCGGTGATGCTTTTTGTTCGCAAAGCTGGAGCGAATAGTCGGGATTTGGCAAAGAATCGGGCGACTGCGATTCAACCAGGTAAGGACTCAGCTTGTCTCGTTTCAGGAAATACGCGAGCACGTCCCGATAGTAACCGGTTTCATCGTGCAGTCCTTCGGCAACTGGGCCTTCGCCGAAATCATAGAAGCGCGACAGTCCAGTATCTCCCGCCAAATGCGGACTGCGTGTCCACATTTCGTAGTCCTGGGTGGCATACTTGTACGCTCTGGCCAGCCATGCCCGGTCGGCGCGACCTTGCGTCTGCTCCGCTTGATACACGGCGACAATCATGGAACTCAGGAAGGGCGGCTGGGAGCGGGTGAGGTAGTAGGTGCGATTTGCGTTCAGCACGGTACCGTAGTGCTCGATTTCAAAGAAAAAGTTCTCAACCATCCCTCGCGCCAGATCGATTTGATTTGCGCGCAGCAGGCCGCGAATGATGAAGTAGCTGTCCCAGCCATACATTTCGTTGAATCGTCCGCCGGGGACGACGTAGGGATTTTCCAGAAAGAGCAGGCCGGGGGGATGAATCGCGTTGCCAGTTACCTGGCCGGGTCCGCGGATCACAGCGGGGAGGTGTTCGACGCGAACGTGGCAGTCCTGCAGGAGTTTCGGTAATCCGGCGGGAATGGCGAAATCGGCGGGCAGATAGAGCACCGCCGGATCGGTCAGTTTGGGATCGGCTGCGGCCTGGCAGGTCGGGGTCGAACGGGTCAGGAGGCTCCAGTCGGCGGAGATGTAGTCCAAAATCGCCGCCAGTTCCTGGCCACTCTTCGAGGGATGGTTTATGGTTTGTGCCCGAACGGCGGCACTGTATGAACACAAAGCAATGAGAACCACCGCCCAGAGCATGACCACCTGCCTTTGCAGCACCAGCACGGTTTCCTTTCATTACCAGATTGATCGGAGCACAGACAGGATGATAGCAAGTACCAGAGTCAGAGCGAGGTGAAATTCGACGCAGGAACTGGAGTGGGTCTTGGAGGGTGCCGGAAAATTGTGCTACTCTTGTGCGCAACAGAGCCCACCTTGAACGAAGCAACTTCATGGGCACCCGTCTATCTCGCGACATCGGCCGACTCCCTCGCGCCCGGGGGGAAGGGGATGAGCACGCGCTCGAACGGATTGCCTCTTTCAGCGAATTGACCAGCGCGCCGAGCCAGGTATACGGAATCTAAGCAAATGCCTTCCGAGCAGCAGTTAGTGACGCAGCTCCTGCAACAATGGGGCAGCGGGAATAAAGCAGCGCTTGACGAGCTGATGCCAGTGGTCTACGAGCAGCTTCGCAAACTGGCATCGCGCTGCCTGCGCGCCGAGCGGCCCGATCACACGCTGCGGGCGACGGCGTTGGTTAACGAGGCGTACCTGCGGCTGGTCGATGCGAACGTAGCCTGGCAGGACAGGGTTCACTTCTTCGCGGTTTCCGCCCGCATTTTGCGCCGTATTCTGGTCGACCACGCGAAAGCTCATAACCGCGACAAGCGCGGGGGCGGGGCCGAGAGGATCTCGTTGGACGAGGCGATACTGGTTGGTCCGCAAGCGACCGCAGGGATTGTAGAATTGGACGAGGCGCTCCAGCGCCTGGCGGCGCATGATCAACGCAAGAGCGAGCTCATCGAACTGCTTTTCTTCGGCGGGCTTACCTACGATGAAACCGCTGCCGCACTCGACATTTCTCCAGCCACGGTGCACCGGGAATTGAAAATGGCGAAGGCTTGGCTGCACCGCGAACTTACACAAAACGTTTCCTAGGAACGAGTAGTCGATGGCCTCCTCTTCCAGTTCTGACCGCTGGCGACAGCTCGAAGCTTTGTTCTACGAGGCCCTCGAGGTGAAGCCTGAGGCGCGCCCGGACTTTCTGGACGAGAAGTGCAATGGGGACACGGAGCTGCGGAAAGAGGTGGAAACCCTGCTGGACTCGGCCGAGAAGCCGATGGATTTCCTGGAAAAGCCGGTGCTCGAGGCGGCAAGGCGGATGGTGGGGGAGAATCCTCACGAAACGATTGCCTCTGGTACTCAGCTGGCGCATTACCGGATTATTTCCATGCTTGGGGCTGGCGGGATGGGTCAGGTCTACTTGGCTGAGGACATGCAGCTCAGACGAAAAGTCGCGCTCAAGATGCTGGCGCCGGAACTGACTCGCGATGAACGCGGGTTGCGTCGTTTCGAGCACGAAGCGCATGCGGCTTCGGCACTCAACCATCCCAACATTCTTACTATTCATGAATTCGGGCAAGCCAACGGGCTGCATTTTATTGCTTCCGAGTTTATTGAGGGCGTGACGCTTCGCCAGCGTCTGGTGAACGGCAAACTTGAGTTGAATGCCGCCGTTGACATTGCCATCCAGATGGCCAGCGCTCTGGCTGCCGCGCATGCTTCGGGAATCGTTCATCGAGACATCAAGCCGGACAATGTAATTGTGCGGACCGACGGAATCGTGAAAGTGCTCGATTTCGGAATCGCCAAGCTAAGCGGAAGGCGGACGGGCGAGACGATTCGTCACCGTGTATCGGCCGTGGCAGCTTCGACCAGCGAGCCTGGAATGGTACTGGGCACGGCGAAATACATGTCACCGGAGCAGGCGCGGGGAATTGAAGTGGACGCGCGCAGCGACATCTTCAGCCTGGGAGCGGTGATTTATGAGATGGTCACGGGAAGATCGGCGTTTGAAGGGGAGACAGCGAGCGATATCATCGCCGAAATTCTGAAGCTTGAGCCGCCGCCGCCAGTCGAATTTGCTCCGGAAGTACCCCACGAACTCGAGCGGATTATCAGTAAAGCGCTGCGCAAGGACCGCGAGAGCCGGTATCAAACGGTAAGAGACCTGTTTATTGACTTGCAAGATTTCAAGAAGGAGATCGAATTTCAAGCGCAGCTTCAGCGGTCAGCGCGCCCCGCTGGGCGATCGAGCGACGCGGCCAAGAGCGTAAACGGAGTCCTCCGAAAGGTCGGGCTTGAACCTGCAAAGCCAGGATCGGGCGGTCGTAAGCCAGTTCGCGGGGAGACTTTAGATCCCGGCCCCGAAATAACTTATTGGCGGAGAAGAATGTTGGCGGGTCTCGCCGTCGTGCTGTTCGCGGTGTTGGTCACCGGCTATTTCATCGTCCGGAAATCCCCCATGCCTCCCACATCGGCCCGGCCGCGCAGCCTGGCAATTCTTCCCTTTCGGAATCTTAAGCAGGATCCCGAAACTGATTTTCTGGGATTCTCGCTGGCGGACGCAGTCATCACGAAAATCGGGTACATCAACGCACTGACAGTCCGTCCATCCTCTTCGGTCGACAAGTATCGCAACCAGATCATCGACCCCAAAAAGGTCGCGGCTGATTTGAATGTCGACACGCTGCTCACTGGCAGCTTCATTAAAGACGGCGATGACCTGAGGATCACGACTCAACTGATCGATGTGAAGCCGGACAGAATTCTGTGGCAGGACACGATCGACTTGAAGTACGACAAACTTTTGACCGTGCAAGACCACGTGTCGCAGCAGATTATCAAGGGATTGGAACTGAATCTGTCGCCGGCCGAGGCGGCGAACCTCAAGCCGGGCAACCCGATCAATTCGCAGGCTTACGAATATTATTTGCGCGGAGTGGATCTGTATTCGCTGAACGAGTTTGGGGCAGCCATCAAGATGCTGGAGAAGTCCGCGGCGATGGAACCGAATTATGCGCTGACCTGGGCGTATCTGGGCAGGGCCTACACAACCAATGCGTCGCTGCAGTTTGGGGGGCGAGAGGATTACGGCAAGGCGCAGGCGGCTTATGAAAAGGCGATGGCGCTGAACCCGGCATTGGTTGAGCCGCGAATCTATATGGCCAACCTGTTGACGGATACAGGGAGAGTGGAACGGGCGGTGCCTTTGCTGCGCTCGGTTCTGCAAACCAGCCCCAACAGCGCAGAGGCCCACTGGGAACTTGGCTATGCCTACCGGTTTGGCGGAATGTTAAAGGAATCCGTGGCAGAGTGCGAAAATGCGCGCCAGTACAACCCCCAGGTCAAAATAAACAGCGCCGCGCTGAACAGCTATCTGTACCAGGGAGAGTATGCGAAGTTCATGCAGAGCCTGCCGTCTAACGACTCGGTTTACATCCTCTTCTATCACGGCTTTGGACAGTACTATCTGAATAATTATGAGCGGGCAGCGAAGGATTTCGATCACGCTTTCGAGCGGGACCCTTCGCTGCTTCCCGCAGATGTAGGAAAGGCGCTCAGCTACTCGATTAGGCACGACAATGCCAGTGGACTGGAACTGCTGCGGCAAACCGAAGGCAAGATCGAGGAGCGCGGAGTAACCGACGCCGAGGGGATTTACAAGGTCGCTCAAGCCTATGCCGTGCTGGGTGACAAGGCCTCGGCCTTGCACATGCTGCGGCACAGTATTGGGGGCGGATTCTTTTGTTATCCCTACTTCGTACGCGACCCTTTGCTACAAAATATCCGCAACGAACCTGAATTTCAGGCTCTCATGAGTCAGGCACGCCAGAGACATGAACAATTCAAAGCCAGGTTTTTCTGAACCGCGCGGATAAGAGAGTGGTGAGCGCGGATGGACTCGAACCATCGACCCATGCCTTAAAAGGGCATTGCTCTGCCAACTGAGCTACGCGCCCACAGTCTAACAATCTACCACATTGGTACGCGCTTATCGCGGGGAGCGCGGAAACGCTGCGGCCGCGAAGATGCGGCCCGCGAACGCATTGCGTTGGCGAGTTGCTTCTCCTCAAGTTTCCTCTTGACACCCGCGCGCAGGCAGATACTATAGATGAATCTTTATGCATTTGAGTGCATAATTATTCATTATGAATAAATCCTTACGCCAGCGCGCCGTTCTTGAACTGCTCAAGCACGGCCCCGTCTCCAGCCAGGAAGACCTGCAACGGGCTCTGCGGAAACGCGGACTCAAGGTCGGCCAGGCAACCCTCTCGCGAGACATCCGCGATTTGCGTTTAGCCAAGACGGCCGACGGTTACTCGCTGTTTCAAGGGGAAGGTTCGTCTGCGCCGGCGTTGCCGCCGGTTTCGCGACTGGTGCGGGAATTCGTGCTGGAGGTGCGCCCCGCACAAAACCTGCTCGTGATCAAGACCAGCGTTGGCAGTGCACAACCTGTGGCTGCTGCGCTGGATGAAGAGGAGTGGCCGGAAGCCGTGGGCACGATTGCCGGAGATGACACCATTCTGATTGTTTGTCCCGACAAGGAAGATGCAAAAAAACTGGCGGCTCGCATTGAGGAGATGCTTGCCTGATGCCGGCGAAACTCAAGACTGCGGTGCTCGGCGCGACCGGATATTCCGGTCTGGAGCTTACGCGGCTCTTGCTGCGTCATCCTCGACTGCACCAGCCTGCCCTGCTCCGGCGCCAGAGTGACGGGGACGGCGCTGCGAACCTGGCTGAAATATTTCCTGCGCTTTCGGGCAACGGAAGTTATCCACTGCGACCGTTATCGTGGCCGGCGCTGAAGCAACAAGGCGTTGAGTTGCTTTTCCTGGCTACACCGCACGAGGCTTCGCGTTCGCTCGTGCCCGAAGCGATCGCGCAAGGCCTTCGCGTAATCGATCTGAGCGGAGCATGGCGGCTTAAGCAGGCACAGAATCGGGCGGCGTATGGCTTCACGGATGCGGATTCGCTGACGGCGGCGGAACTTACCGAGAAGGCGGTCTACGGATTGCCGGAGTTGAGCCGCGATCGGATTCCAGATGCAGCCTTGGTCGCGAACCCGGGCTGTTACGCGACTTCTGTGATTCTGGCTTTAGCGCCGCTGCTCAAGGCTGGCGTGGTGGATCGCGAGCGCGGAGTTATTTCTGATTCGAAGTCTGGCGTTTCCGGTGCGGGGAGGGAGGCGAACTCACGCACCCACTTTGTCTCTGTTGCCGACAACCTTTCCGCTTATTCGGTTTTCGGCCACCGGCATGTGGGGGAGATGCTCGAACAATTGAACCTGCAGGCATGTGAATTGATTTTCACTCCCCACCTGCTGCCGATTCCGAGAGGAATTCTTTCGACCATCTACGTGCATTTGAGCCGGGAGATGAAGCCAGCGGAAATGGAATTTTGCTTTCACGACTTTTATGCCGGCAGCCGCTGGGTGCGGGTTTTTGCTACGCCGAAGCTGCCGCAAATCCAGTTTTCTCTGCACACCAACTACTGCGATCTTGGCTTCTGCCTCGCAGACGATGGCCGACGACTGGTGCTGGTTTCCTGCGTGGATAACCTGCTCAAAGGGGCAGCCGGACAAGCGGTGCAGAACATGAATCTGATGTATGGATGGAAGGAAGAGGAAGGCTTGCAGTGAAGATCGTAGTCAAAATCGGAGGAGCGGCACTCGAGGATAAGTCCAGATTGCGCAAGTGCGCGCGGGCGATTGTCGAGTTGGCGCACGACGGACATCACGTTGCCGTAGTCCACGGCGGCGGGAGCGCACTGACTCGAACGCTTAAGCTGCTGGGCAAGGAAAGTGATTTTGTAAACGGGCTGCGCATCACCGATGCGGAGACTCGCGACGTTGCTCTGATGGTGTTGTCCGGGATCGTAAATAAAAGTCTGGTGGCAGCGATCGTGGCGGCGGGGAGTGCGGCCGTGGGTCTCTGTGGCGCGGATGGCATGGCCTTCCGGGCGCGTAAGAAACAAAATCCAGACTGCGACCTGGGATTTGTTGGGGAGATATGTTACGCGGAACCGCGCTGGATTGAGGCTATCTGGGGGGCGGGGGGCATTCCGGTTTTGTCGTCCGTGGCGCTGGGCTCCGACGGCGAATACTACAACATTAATGCGGACCAGATGGCGTCCGCTTGCGCCGTGGCTTGCCATGCGGACAGTCTGATTTTCCTCACCGATGTGGACGGAGTGAAGGATGCTGACGGCGAAGTGATCCCCTGGCTGAACACGAAGGAAGTAGCGGCCTTGATTACTGCTTCCGTGGTCGGTGGCGGCATGTTGCCCAAGCTTGAAGCCTGCAGCCAGGCGCTCCACAGAGGTGTGGGGCGGGTGAAGATTCTGCCTGCGGCACAGGTTGAGATTCTGCCACAGTTCTACTTCATGAAGCTGGCGTACGGGACGGAGGTGATTGGCGCATGAGTCTCGCTTCCGTCATTCGTTCAGAAGAAAAGCTGCTGGTCCCGACTTACGATCGCCACAAGATTCTGTTTGAGAGGGGTCGCGGAGTGTACCTGTGGGACTCGCGCGGGAATCGCTATCTCGATTTCCTGAGCGGGATCGGGGTGAATGCGCTGGGACACGCGCATCCGGCGATCCAGGCGACCCTGAAACGGCAGGCAGGCCGGCTGATTCATGTTTCCAATCTATTTTTCCACGAGTATCAGGCAGAACTGGCGAAGCGCCTGGTTAAGATTTCCGGGCTGGACCGGGCTTTCTTCTGCAATAGCGGGACCGAGGCTTGGGAGGGAGCGCTGAAGCTTGCGCGGATCTATGCGCGGACTCGGAATACGAATGGCCACAAGCCGAAATGGCGCATTCTTGCTCTCGACAACTCTTTTCATGGACGCACCTTTGGTTCGCTGGCCACTACGGGCCAGGCGAAGTATCGCGATCCCTTTGTGCCCCTGCTGCCTGGAGTCGGGTTCATTCGGTTTAATGATGTTGACGACCTCAAGCACCAGTTCGACGCGGGCGTTTGTGCGATCTGCATAGAAACGATTCAGGGGGAAGGTGGAGTTTGTCCAGTCAGCCCGGAGTTCCTGCAGATAGCGCGGAAGTTGACAGAGAGCAACGACGCGCTCCTGATTCTTGACGAGATCCAGTGTGGCTTGGGGCGGACGGGACGCTACTTCGCGTACCAGCACTACGGCATCCAGCCTGACATTGTGACGATTGCGAAACCACTGGCGGCGGGATTGCCGCTAGGCGCGATTCTCACCAGCAACCGTGTCGCGCTCAGCATGCACCCTGGCATGCATGGTACGACGTTCGGCGGAGGGCCCTTGGCCTGCGCGGTTGCGATCGAGTTTCTGCGTGTGTTGGACGAGGTGCTGGATCATGTGCGCGAAGTCGGGAGCTACTTCCGCGGGCAACTCGAATGGCTGAAAGCCAAGCACGCCTGTATCCGCGGGGTTCGTGGGATGGGTCTTATGCTGGCGCTGGAACTGGAATCTGCGGACGCAGCGAAGTTGGTGGTTTCTGCACTGCTGCAGAGAAGAATCCTGATCAACCGCACCCATGAAACTGTGCTGCGGTTCTTGCCGCCCTACGTTATTCAAGAAAAGCATGTCGATGAAGTGGTTCGAGTACTCGATTCGGCCCTGCGAGCGTGGGCCGCGAAGCCAGGGTTCGCGACCACACGCCTCAGAGGCCACAAAAGGAGTCAACGATGAATAGCCAGCCACTCAATAGAACGCCTGTGAGCCCTGCTCCGCTCCTCGACCCGTTCTGGTGTCCGGACCTGGTTTCGACTCGCGATCTTGGTCCGGGCGGAGTCGAATCCGTACTCCACCTTGCTGCAATCATGAAGGCTCGTCCGGCAGATTTTCGGGGAGCACTTCTCGGGAAGCAGATGGTGATGTTCTTCGAGAAGCCCTCGCTCCGAACCAGAATCACGTTTGAAGTGGGAATGTCGAGTTTGGGTGGCGTGACGCATTTTGTCGATCAGACGCACGGACGCATTGATGGGCGTGAGAAGCTGAGTGACATTGCCCATAACCTTGAGCGCTGGGTCGACGCCGTGGTGCTGCGCACTTTCGCGCACGAAACTGTGGAAGGCATGGCGGAGCATGCCTCCATCCCGGTCATCAACGCATTGAGTGACCTGGAGCATCCCTGCCAGGGATTGGCCGACTACCTCACGCTGCAAGAGCAGTTTGGCGATCTGAACAACATCTGCCTAGCCTATGTCGGCGACGGCAACAATGTGGCGCATTCCCTGCTGCTCACCTGCGCGTGTCTCGGCTCGAGCATTCGCATCGCCACGCCGACGGGTTATGAGCCCGACGCTCAAATTGTCGCCGATGCTCAAGAGATCGCGCAACAGACCGGGGCCGTGATCGAACTGCTTTCTGATCCGGACGCCGCCGTCTCCGGGGCCGATGCGGTCTATACGGATGCGTGGGCCAGCATGGGCCAGGAGCACGAAGCCGAGATGCGAGCACGGATTTTCTCGCCGTACCAGCTCAACGGTGAGCTTGCGAGCAAGGCGGCTTCGCACGCAGTGTTCATGCACTGTCTTCCGGCTCATCGCGGACAGGAAATCACTGACGAGGTGATGGATTCACAGCGGTCAGTGATCTTTGATCAGGCTGAGAACCGCCTGCACGTGCAAAAAGCCATTCTGTACTTATTGCTGGGGGGAGGCCGTCGCCTCCCCGTAAGGAGCGCTCATGCCTGAGAAAGTTGTACTTGCCTATTCTGGTGGTCTTGACACCTCGATCATTATTCCGTGGCTGAAAGAGAATTATGCCTACGATGTGATTGCCATGGTGGGGGACGTTGGCCAGGGAGATGACATTGAGGCCGTGGTTGCGAAAGCCTATGCCACCGGCGCGTCCCAGGTCGTAGTTGAGGACCTCCGCGAGGAATTCCTGACTGGGTACGTGTTTCCCGCGCTGAAAGCAGGAGCGGTTTACGAGCATAAATATCTGCTGGGGACATCGCTGGCGCGGCCGGTGATTGCGAAACACCAGGTTGAAGTTGCGTTGCGCGAAGGAGCCACGGCTGTGGCCCATGGATGCACGGGTAAAGGCAACGATCAGGTTCGATTCGAATTGGCCTACCAGGCGCTCGCGCCCGAGCTCCACGTGATTGCGCCGTGGCGCGAGTGGTCGCTCAGGTCTCGAGAAGATTGCCTCGACTATGCCGAGCAGCATGGAATCCCCGTGGCGGCTAGCCGGGAAAAGATTCACAGCCGGGATCGGAATCTGTGGCACCTCAGCCATGAGGGCGGAGAGTTAGAGGATGCAGCCAATGCGCCGTTGCCCAGCACCTGGCAGCTCACTCGGTCGCCGCAAGAGGCGACAGATAGTGAGGAGCGGGTGACGATTGGATTCGAAGCCGGCGTTCCGATATCGGTCAATGACCTCGAAATCGATCCTGTGTCATTGGTGGAACTGTTAAATGAAATCGGCGGTCGCAACGCGATCGGACGCGTCGATCTGGTGGAGAACCGCTTTGTGGGAATCAAGTCTCGCGGCTGCTACGAAACTCCCGGGGGAACTCTGCTGACCACGGCGCACCGCGAACTGGAAGCACTTTGCCTGGAGCGCGATGTCGCTCATTTCAAACAGCACATTGGGCTGAAATACGCGGAGCTCGCGTACTTCGGGCTCTGGTTCGCACCGCTCCGCGAAGCGCTTGATGCATTCGTTGAAACCACGCAGAAAGACGTAACCGGATCGGTCACGCTCTCTTTGTATAAGGGCAATGTTTCCATGGTGAGCCGGCATTCCGAGCGTTCGCTGTATCGTACGGATTTGTCGTCATTCACGATGGGCGACAGTTACGACCAGAAAGATGCGGCCGGGTTCATTCGTATTCTCGGGCTTCCGTCCCGCTCGCGGGCTCAGGCGCGCAAGCAGGTTGTGAGATCGGAGGTGGCGCAATGAAGATGTGGTCCGGCCGTTTCCGGCAGCCTCTGGATCCGGAATTCGAACGTTGGCAACGTTCGTTCGATTTTGACCAGCGATTGCTGATGCACGAACTTGCGGCGAGCAGCGCCCATGCCCGCGCTTTGAAAGGTGCGGGGGTTTTGAATTCAGACGAGCTCATCACTATTCTCCAAGGCTTGGAGCGAATCGGCGAGCAGGCTGCATCCACGCCCGCGTTTCTCGAGGACGACGAGGCTGAAGACGTTCATCACTTTGTCGAGAAACAGCTCGTCTCACTGATTGGCGATGCTGGGTACAAGTTGCACAGCGGACGCAGCCGCAATGAGCAGATTGCGACCGATCTCCGTTTATATGTCCGAACGGCCCTTGATCAAATCCGTGTCGATCTGGCTGGGTGGTGCGGTGCCCTGCTGGACAGCGCGCAGCAAGCGGGGAATGCTGCTATGCCGGCCTATACGCACTTGCAGCGAGCCGAACCGGTGCTCGTGTCGCATTGGCTATTGGCTTACGTTGAAATGTTTCTGCGGGACGCGGAGAGGCTGGCGGATTGCCGGAAGCGTTTGAACGTTTGTCCTCTCGGTTCTGGCGCGGTTGCGGGAGCCACGCTGTCGCTGGATCGTCGAGCCATGGCGGCTGAGCTTGACTTCGACGAACCAACCGCGAACAGCATCGACGCTACCAGCGATCGCGATTTTAGCCTCGAATTTGTGAACACGCTTTCACTGCTCGCGCTGCATTTGAGCCGATGGGCGGAAGAGATGATCCTGTTTTCGTCCCAGGAGTATGGCTTCGTGCATTTGCCCGAGGCCTACTCCACGGGAAGCAGCGCCATGCCGCAGAAGAAGAATCCAGATCTACTGGAACTTACGCGCGGGAAGTGCGCTCGCGTTATTGGAGACGCAACCACGCTGCTGATTTGCCTGAAGGGCTTGCCCCTCGCCTATAACAAGGATTTGCAGGAAACCCAGGAACCACTGTTCGACGCTGCGGACACTTTGCTTTCCCTGCTTCCCCTCGTGACCGGTTGGATGAAAGCTGTGGAGTTCAACTACGAGCGCATGCTGCAGGCAGTGCAATCAGGATTCATGAATGCGTGGGCTGCTGCGACTTACCTGGTACAACGCGGCGTTCCTTTTCGGCTTGCGCATGAGCAGATCGGCAAAGCTGTGCAGATGTGTCTCGAAAAGGGATGCGAGCTTCACGATTTGTCTCTCGAGGAACTGCGGTCAGTGAACCTGAAATTCGACCAGGACTTCTACGCCTGCCTGAAGCTGGAGGCAGTGCTTGCCATCCACGACGTTCCGGGCGGGACGGCACCGGCGCGAGTGCGGCAGGCGCTGGCTGAGGCTCGACAGAAGATCGAGTCGATCCGGGAGGACGTCCATGCGCACGCGTAAAGCTATCCTGCCGGACGCTTCGCGGATCCATGCTCTGATCTCTGCCTACGCTAGCGACGGGACCCTGCTGCCGCGAACCCTGGCCGAGATCTGCGAGAACGTACGCGATTTCGTCGTCCTGGAAGACGGCGGTCTGATTATCGGCTGCGGCGCGCTTCATCTCTATGGCCCGCATCTGGCGGAGATCCGCTCCATCACGGTTTCGCCTTCGCAGCAAGGCAAAGGTGGGGGTGGGCATTTGGTGAAAGCGTTGCTGGCCGAGGCGAGAAAGCATCGGGTCACTTGCACGTGCCTGTTCACTCGGGCTCCGGAATTCTTCGCTCGCCTCGGTTTCGCAACCGCGCAGCGCGAGGACCTGCCAGATAAGATTTATAAAGACTGCCACGTTTGTCCCAGATTTCATGCTTGCGATGAAGTGGCTATGGTGCGAGGCGAGCTGCCAAAATTTGCGATTCTGCCGGAACCTGCGAACTGGCTGGTCAAACTTCAGATCTGAACACGGCGGTTCCGGTCTCCGGGTAAGAGTTTTGCAAGCCTGCCCAATCGCGCTATCTTATTCTCATGCAACTTCGCGGATGCGGTACAGCGCTGGTAACTCCCTTCCGTCAGGACGGCTCCATCGACGAGCTGGCCCTGCGCAACCTGGTGGCGTGGCAGGTCGAGTCCGGAATCGATTTTCTGGTTCCCTGCGGAACCACCGGCGAAACCCCGACCTTGTCGCATGACGAGTGGCTACGGGTTATCGATGTCACCATCGAAGTCGTGGCGGGGCGTGTGCCCGTCGTGGCTGGCGCTACTTCCAACTCGACTAGTGACGCGGTCGAGAAAGCCAAGGAAGTAGCGGCGCGGCCGGGTGTAGATGCGATCCTGACGGCTTCGCCTTATTACAACAAGCCGACGCAGGAAGGCCAGTACCGGCATTTTCGCGCGATCGCCGAAGCTGTGAACAAGCCGATCATTCTTTACAATGTCCCGGGCCGCACCGCTGCGAACATTGAACCGGCCACGCTGGCCCGGCTGGCGGAGGTCCCGAATATCGCTGGGGTGAAAGAAGCCAGCGGCAACATAGGGCAGATGGCGGAGGTCTGCGCGGTGGTGCCCGAGAGCTTTCTCGTCTTTTCTGGCGACGATGCGGTTACCCTGGCGCTCATTGGACTGGGTGGCGTCGGCATCGTTTCGGTGGCTTCCAATGAGATTCCCCGCGAGATGGCCGACATGACGCGAGCCGCGCTGAATAACGATTGGGTGACGGCGCGGCGCATTCAGCGCAAATATCTGGCGCTGATGCAGGCCAATTTCATCGAGACCAGTCCGATGCCGGTAAAGGCAGTGCTGGCGATGATGGGAAAAATTGAAGAAGTGTATCGGCTGCCTCTGCTGCCGATGCGACGCGAGACGCGGTCCAAGTTGCAAAAGATCGCGACGGAAGCCGGAGTAATCGCCAGGCCAGCAAGCCCGCCGGCTGATGTGGTCAATTTCTATATTTATGAAAACTGGCTGGCTGGACCGCACAAGATCGTGCTGCATCGCTCCAGTTGCGGGCAGTGCAATCACGGCAAGGGACGTCCTGCTGGACATGATGCCAACCATGCACGCTGGCACGGGCCTTATGCCACCCTTACAGAAGCGCGCGAAACTTCGCAAGGCATGGCCGGGGTGCTGATTCGCAGCGAGTGCAAGTGCATTTGAGGGTTTCCGATTGTCATTCTCCGCGCACTCCGCGGCTGTTCTCTGCGACCTCCGCGATTCAAGACCTTGGTTTGACGAAGTGCCGGCAAAACCTTAAAACGCGGAGAGCGCAGAGAAAAGCCACAGAGTGCGCGAAGAAACCCAGGATCGGACAACACTGAGACATTTACCTGTGAATCGGCAATTGGTAAGGGCAAGCTGAGAATCCCGTATACTTTCCCCACATGGAATCCCTCAAGTCCGCGATCGAACGGCTCGCCTCTCTCGAAGTGGAGAGCAATCCCGATGCGCGTCAAATCTTCATGGACTTTCGGGACGAACTGACTCACGGCAAGATTCGCGCCGCGGAAAAGATTGACGGAAATTGGGTAGTGAACATCTGGGTGAAACAGGGCATTTTGCTCGGCTTTCGATTGGGCGAGCTCAGCAAGATGGGGGAAGACGTGAGCCTTTCCTTCGTCGACAAGGACACCTTCCCTGCCCGGCGGTTTACGGTGCGGGATCGAGTACGCATCGTGCCTGGAGGATCGTCGGTGCGGACCGGCTCCTACGTTGCACCGACCGTGATCTGCATGCCGCCTATGTTTATTAACGTGGGCGCCTACGTTGACGAAGGCACGATGGTGGACTCGCACGCGCTGGTGGGGTCCTGCGCCCAGATCGGTAAGCGTGTGCATTTGAGCGCGGCGGCGCAAATCGGCGGTGTCCTCGAACCGATCAATGCATCTCCGGTTATTGTTGAAGACGACGTGCTCGTGGGTGGAAACTGTGGCGTCTACGAAGGCACGCTGGTGCGGACGCGGGCGGTGCTCGGGGCGGGCACGATCCTAACGCGCTCCACTCCGCTCTATGACATCGTCCACGGGCAGGTCTACCGGGCCACGGATGACAAGCCGCTCGAAGTGCCAGAAAATGCAGTGGTCGTGCCCGGGTCACGAGCGGTGACAAAAGGGCAGGCCGCGGAGTGGAATCTGTCGCTGTACACGCCCGTCATTGTTAAATATCGAGATGAGAAAACGGATCAGAGAATCGAGCTGGAGGAATTGCTGCGATAACTCAAGGTGATGGCCCAGGGTTCGCCGCTAAAGACAAAGCCGGCCCTCCCGCAATTCTTCGTCGTCGAAGATCGAGGTGCTTTTGGCGGAAGTGGGCCTTGGCACGGTCGCCCCAGGCGCGCACAAAATAGTAGTTCAACCCTGCTCCGATGGCCGAGCTGGCGATCGGGATCACGCGCCCTGACCACTTCTCGACGGCTTCCTTGCTGGCCTGGGCTGCAATCCGCTGGATCACCTTGGGCACAAAGCGATTGACCACCTCTTTTTCCAGCACTTCGCGGCTGATGTCCACACCGGCGGCGCTGGCCGCGGCAATCCAGAGCTCGGCCGTTTCTTCATCGGTGTTGTATTCGAAACCGTAAATCAGACTGAGCTTCTGAATGGTTCGCAGGGTGATGCCAGCCAGGATGCTGAGGTCCGGGACTATGGTCAGAATTCCACCCAGGCCAAATCCGGCGCCCTCGGCCGCAGCTAGTTTCATACCGCTATGGATGACGCTGTTCGCCAGGTCGTCAAGAAGGACGACGTCCACCGAATAAATACCCTGAAAGCTGCTGATGGGCACGCCGTAAGCTGTCCGGAGCTGGAGGAGAAACTTGTTTGGATCTACTTTTACCGTCTCGTAGGCATGTTGGAACCCGCGCCGCAGAGCATTTTCGACCTTGCGCCGGAACCACGATTTTCGTATCTGTCCTGCCATCTGAGTTGACGTTAACTCAAACCGGATAGAAAAACCAGTTGCCGGTTCTCGGCTTATGGTCCTCAGTTCGCTCAACGGTCGGCCCAGCCTGCGTGTGCTACGATCAAGAGACACTTAAAATGCCAACTGGAAAACTGCACATCGTGCCTCTCGGCGGTCTGGGTGAGTTCGGAATGAACTGCATGGCTGTGCGCTGGGGCGATGACATCATCGTTATCGACGCGGGCCTGATGTTCCCCGAGGCTGAACTCCTGGGCGTGGACATCGTGGTTCCTGACATTTCCTATCTCATCGAAAACCGGCAGCGGGTGCGTGCCATCATTCTCACCCACGGCCATGAGGACCACATCGGCGCGCTGCCGTGGATTCTTTCCGAACTCAACGTGCCCGTCTGGGGCACGGAGTTCACCCTCGCTTTGCTGGAAGACAAACTGGAAGAACACGGATTGCTTGAGGAAGCTGATCTGCGTGAGATCCGTCCAGGAGAACGGTTCAAGGCGGGCCCATTTACGATTCATCCGATTCACGTCACCCATAGTCTTGTCGATTGCGTGTCGTTGGCCATCCATACGCCGCTCGGGGTACTGATTCACACCGGCGATTTCAAGGTGGATCCCACCCCTACCGACAACAAGATGTTTGATCTGCACGCATTCGCGGAGTACGGCAAACAAGGTGTGCTGGCGTTGTTTCAGGATTCGACCAATGTCGAGCGCAAGGGATACACACCGAGTGAGCGGGCGGTGCGGCGTAAGTTTGATGAGGTGTTCGCGCACACCCAGCGGCGGCTGTTCATCTCTTGTTTCTCTTCCTCCATCCATCGCATCAAGCTGGCTGTGGAATTGGCGTGGCAGCACGGGCGCAAAGTGGCATTTGTCGGACGCTCGATGACCAATTCGTCCGAGATTGCGGAAGACCTGGGGTACATCGAGATTCCCGAGGGACTGCTGATTCATCCCGGGGAAATGAAGAATTACCCGCCCGAGAAGGTTTGCGTGATGATCAGCGGGACTCAGGGCGAACCCATGTCGGCGCTTTCACGGGCTGCGGTCGATAATCACAAGCACGCCAAAATCGAGAAGGGTGACACGGTTGTACTGTCGTCACGAATCATTCCCGGCAACGAGAAGGCGATCTACCGCATGGTCGACCATTTGTTCCGGCGTCAGGCGCACGTAATTTATGAAGACGGATCATCCCCGCCGATCCACGTCAGCGGACACGGAAGCCAGGAGGAACTCAAGCTCATCATCAATCTGGTGAAGCCGAAGTACTTCATTCCAATTCACGGCGAGTACCGGCAATTGAAGCTGCACGCGGAGATGGCGGGCGCGATGCACAGTTCAGTCGGAAACGTGATGTTGATTGAAAGCGGCGATATTCTGGAGCTCGACGAACTGGGTGCGCGCAAAGCCGGCCGTGTAAACGTTGGGCGTGTATGTATTGATTCCGGCTCGCGAACTGACGTGGTCGAGGATTTGATCATTAAAGATCGTCGCCACCTGAGCGAAGACGGCATCGTGCTGCCGATCATTGCCATCAACAAGCTTTCCGGGCGAGTCGAGAGTTCGCCGGAAATCGTGACCCGCGGGTTCGCGCCCGGCGAAGACGGCTTCGTGGATGGTGCGCGGCAACTGGTGATGCAGACGCTCGAACTGTCGAGCGAAGAAGAGAAGGCCGACTATGGCGTGATCAAGGAGAAAATCCGCGCGGATTTGAAACGCTACATTTCGAAGCAGACGCAGAAACGGCCGTTGATTATGCCGGTAATACTGGAAATCTAGATCCAGAAAATACCGCCACGGATTTTTACGGATGAGCGCGGACGAGATCCGCAAGCAGCGGAGATAATCTTATCGTCACCCTTGCAGAGATTTACGAAGCCCAAGCTCGCTTACGCGGTGTGACGGTGCGCACCGGGCTAATCCAGTCGTTGCTCGGTGAAGATGCCGGGCTGGACGGCCGCAAACTCTACCTTAAGCCTGAAAACCTGCAACCCATCGGGGCCTTCAAACTGCGCGGGGCGTACAACAAGATCGCGTCTCTTTCCGCGGAGGAACGAAACCGCGGCGTGATTACTTATTCCAGCGGCAATCATGGGCAAGGCGTGGCCTACGCGGCGCGGGCGCTGGGAGCCAAGGCGGTCATTGTGATGCCGAGCAATGCGCCCGCTATTAAACGCGAGGCGGCGGCGGCCATGGGCGCCGAGATCGTACTGGTTGGCCCCAGCAGTCGGGAGCGCCAGACGCGAGCGGAGGAACTAGCCGCAAGGCATGGTTATGTGATTGTGCCTCCATTCAACGATGAGAAGATCATCGCTGGCCAAGGTACGATGGGGCTGGAGATTCTTGAGGAACTTCCTGGAGTTGAAACGGTGCTTGTGCCGGTTGGTGGGGGAGGGATGCTCAGCGGGGTGGCTACCGCCATTAAGTTGAGCAAGCCAGGTGCAAAAGTCATCGGGGTTGAACCGGAGGTCGCCGCAGACGCACAAGCCAGCTTGCGAGCGGGGAAGATTATGCAGTCTGCTGCCGAGCAGGCCTCGCAGACGATCGCTGACGGATTGCGGACGCAGAGCATCGGCACGATCAACTTCGAACATATGCGGCGATATGTGGACGACATTGTGACGGTCAGTGAAGACGAAATCCTGCAAGCCACCAGGTGGCTGGCGACGAATCCCAGGACCGTGGCCGAACCCAGCGGCGCCGTGGCTGTGGCGGGCTTCTTATTCCATCAAGAGCAATTGCCCAGAACTGTCATGAATGTGGCAATCATCAGTGGGGGGAACATTGATCCGCAGATGTTGCAGGAGATCCGGCAGGGGTGAGCGGTTGGCGAGCAACGCGTTCACTACAGTTTGTCGTCATACTCATTGGTCCTCCGGTAAATTGAAGCTATGCAGTTAAGACCTCTGATCGTCGCCGCCATCCTGCTGTGCACATCGGCGTGGGCGGAGACAGTGCGGGGCACCCCCATACGGGTTGCTTCCATTTATTTATCGCCCGATACCAGTTCGAACAAGCTTGCCGAGATCGAGCGCGGGCGCGAAGTCGTAATTCTCGAGACCAGCGGTGGCTGGTTGCACGTGGAAGCTGCGCTTACGGAAGAGAAAATTATCACGGGCTGGATGCTGAATAAGGGTGTGGTGCAGGGTTCGACGCCGGACGGCGACAAGATCGTGTTTGGTGAGGCTGTGGACTCCGAGGATCAAGCGAGCCAACGGCACGGACGCCGGGGCGCGGCGCAGGATGCCATGCGACTCTACTACCGGACCGCCGAGTATTTTCCCCACTCGCCGATCGCGGGTGAAGCCATGTACCGTTCGGCGGATATTCGCTGGCAGATCGATAAGGCAGATGTGATGTCGCGGCCTTCGGCCAAGGAGAAGGAGGCATTTCTTCGGGAGGGTATGACTGAGGACTTCATGAAAGAAGTCATCAAGAAATTCCCGGGAACGAAGTGGGCTGACCTGGCGGCCTTTCACCTGATTGAGAACAAGCTGTGCGGCGACTGGCAAGGCTCTGCGAAGTGCCCCGAGAAAGAAGCTGAAATGTATGAGAAGTACGCCAGCGAACATCCTCAATCACCGGCGCTGGCGGAGGCTCTGTATGATGCAGCGTGGCGCAGGTCGGCCCTGATTGAGATGTACAAGACCGAAGGCCAGTCGAAGAAGTCCGACGAATCCAGAGGCAAAGCCGTCACTCTGGCGCAGAAAGCGGTAGCGCAAGCTCCGCAAAGCGACTGGGGGACGCGCTCCCAGCTGTTGTTGTTCATGATCGAGCAGAACATTCCAACCTACGGGAACGGAGTAGACTAACTTGCCAATTTATCAAGCCGTGGTTCTCGCCATCATTCAGGGGCTGGCAGAATTTATTCCGGTTTCCAGCTCAGGACATCTGATTATCGTGCGGCGATTGCTCGGTTGGAACGAACTCTCGCCCGCACACGAGCTTACTTTTGATGTGGCGTTGCATTTTGGCACGCTGCTGTCGGTCCTCTTCTATTTCCGACGAACCTGGTTTCAGATTATCCGCGCGGCTCTGGGCGGCAAGGTTGTGCGCTTTTCCGAGGCTGGCGACGCCCACCAGAACCTTACCGCAGCTGAGCAGCGAGAGGAACGTTTGCTGCTTTGGTTTCTTGCAGTCGCGACGATTCCGGGCGCCATCGCGGGGAAATTGCTGGAACACTCCGCCGAGGACTACTTTCGCGAACACATTTTTCTGATCGCCGGGGCACTGATCGTGGTGGCACTATTGATGTGGTGGGGCGAGAAAGTCAGTGAGCTCACGAAACCGCTTACCAGCATAGGCTTGGCTGATGCTCTCATCGTAGGCTGCGCCCAGGCCACCGCTTTGATCCCAGGTGTTTCGCGCTCCGGTTCGACCATCACCGCGGGTTTGTTCCGGAACATGACGCGGGAAGCAGCAGTGCGCTTCAGCTTCCTGCTTTCCACGCCGCTCATTGCGGGCGCAGCGTTGCTGAAGGCTCACGAGCTCAGGAAAGAGGGTTTGCCCGCTGGAATGCACATGCCGTTTCTCGTCGGAGTTCTGGTTTCGGCCGTCGTCGGATATGCGGCGATTGCCTGGTTGATTCGCTATCTTCAATCTAACAGCCTGAAAGTCTTCATTGTTTATCGCATCGTGGTGGGGGTTCTTGTGATCGGTCTAGCGCTGATGTGGCACCTGCAGTAGGCGATTCTGACGTTGCCACCGGCGCTGGCGTTCACGCCCCGGCTGGTGCCATAGGTGGTGTTTGTCATTCTGGATACTGCCGAGAATCCTGAGTTGTACGGTTCTGTCATTCTTGTCATAATTGAAGGGCTCTGGCATAGATCTGGCACCCGGGCAGGAGTGTGCTCCTGCGCAGGACTAAACCGCCTATGAGGTATCTCTCGCAAGTCTTTTCCCCGACCAACAACCGCCGGCTTAATGAGTTGGTGGGCTTTCTCTTGTGCATCTCCGCACTCCTCCTTTTCCTGTCACTTGCCTCGTACTCGGCGCTGGACCCATCATTGAACAGCGCCTCTGTGCTAACGGGTTCGCGGGCAGCACGCAACTGGATTGGTGTGGTAGGCGCTCTTGTTTCCGACCTGGTCCTGCAAGGCTTCGGGATTGGGGCATTTCTGCTCCCCGTTTTCTCTGCGATGCTGGGCATTCGCTGGTTTCGTTCGCGCAAGATTGCTTCGCCGGTCGCCAAAGTTCTAGGCGGGGTCTGGATGCTGATTTTTGTTCCCGCTCTGCTGGCACTTCTGCCCGGACATCTGCGCTGGATGAATGCGATTCCAATCGAGGGCCTGTTTGGCAGAATGGTCGGGGATTTTCTCATTCACTACTTCAACCTGGCAGGAGCCTATATCGTTTGCGCAAGCGTCCTGGCAGTGGCGCTTTATCTTTCGACCGCATTTTCTTTCGCCTCGTTGCAGGTTTGGGCTCCAACCCGATTCGCTTTTGTAATCGCTCTGTGGGATCGGTGGAAAGATTGGCGCGACGCGCGGGCCAAGAGGCGCATGCAGAGGGAACTGGAAAGACGCCGCGCCGCCCCCAAGGCAGTGATCACGACGCAGATGGTTCCGGCGCGGCCCGTGGCTCCACCCTTGCAGTCTCAGTCACGTTCTTCCGAGCCCGTTCGAACTGGCATTGACCGTACATTTGAGGAAGACAGTGGAAACGAAATTCCCTCAGTTGTCGAATCACAGCCTGAGGCGCTTTCTCCAGAAGTCACCGAGCGCGCCGACAGTGCCCAGAAACCGAAGACGACCTTGCCTCGCATCGCCGCCGGCGGTTTTAAGCTGCCTCCCAGTTCCTTGCTGCATCGGCCGGATGAGCAGCAAGCCATCGATGCTGACGAATTGAAATTGCTTGCCCAAGTGCTCACGGGAAAGTATGCCGAGTTCGACGTGCATGGGCAAATCACCCAGATTAATCCCGGCCCCGTAGTCACGACTTTCGAATTCAAGCCCGAGGCAGGCATCAAGTACAGCCGCATTACCAACCTCACAGATGATCTGTGCCTTGCGCTGAAGGCGGAGAGCATTCTGATTGAGCGCATGGCGGGCAAGTCCACCGTAGGCATCCAGGTGCCGAACCGCGAGCGTGAAATCATCTGGCTGCGGGAGAACATCGAATCGACGGAGTTCATCGGATCGAAGTCCAAGCTCACACTGGCGCTGGGCAAAGACATCAACGGCCGGATTGTTACCGCCGACCTGAACGGCATGCCACACCTGCTCATTGCCGGCTCGACCGGCGCAGGCAAGAGCGTCGCGATCAACGCGATGATTATGTCGATTCTGTACAAAGCGACGCCCGATCAGGTACGTCTGATTCTGGTCGATCCAAAGCGGCTGGAACTGGGAAATTACGAAGGCGTTCCGCACCTTTATACGCCCATCATCACAGAACCTAAACTGGCGGCGAATGCGCTGCGCAATGCCGTGCGGGAGATGGAGCGGCGGCTGAAGCTGCTGGCCGAAAAGGGCGTACGCAACATTGACCAATACAACAAGCTCTTTGACGAGAACGGAACGCCGAGTCTGTTTGGCGAGAGTGCGGAAGAACGTCCGCTGCCCTACATCGTAATTATCATCGATGAATTAGCCGACCTGATGATGCTCGATTCCAGCAACGTAGAAGAGTCGATCACGCGCCTCGCGCAGATGGCGCGCGCGGTGGGGATTCACCTGGTCCTAGCAACCCAGCGGCCTTCGGTCGATGTAATCACGGGTTTGATCAAGGCGAATTTCCCGGCGCGTATGTCGTTCCGAGTCGCCACTAAAGTGGACTCACGCACCATTCTGGATGCCAACGGCGCGGAGGCTCTGTTAGGACGCGGAGACATGCTTTACCTGCCTTCCGGGTCCGCTCGGGTTCACCGGCTGCACGCTCCTTTCGTTACAGAAAAGGAGATCGCGGCGGTCGTCGAGTTCTGGCGAGCTCAGGGCCTCGCCGAATATGAAGAGAAATTCCTGCAGGCTCCAAGAGAAGAACGGGAAGACAGTGGATCGACAGCTAACGGTGAGGGAGAGGAAGAGGCGGCCAACGACCCTCTCTACGAAGATGCCGTGAAGCTTGTGGTTGAATTCGGCAAGGCTTCCACTTCCCTGCTGCAGCGGCGTCTACGCATTGGCTACGGGCGCGCCGCGCATCTCATCGACTTGATGGAGCGAGATGGAATTGTCGGCGCCGCGGATGGCCCCAAGCCACGCGAAGTATTAAAGAGGCCGGATTGGCTCTCCGAGGTTGAAGAGTCGCTGAGATAGATTGCGGTCAAGGTGTCTCGGCCTTACGCCATGCCCTGAGGTTGGCGGCATAAAGTACGATGCAAAACAGATTTGCCGGAATAAAACCCCACTGCGAAGTTTTTAGTCCGATGAGACAGATGATGACGCTGTTTACGCCGGCCAACACCCATCCTTCCCAATGTCGCCGTCCGACGAGAATGGTTGAGAAAATTGTAAGCACGCAGGACAGATAGTCGAGCCTTAACTCCACCGAAAAACACCTCCACCGCCATTATGCAGTAGGGGAGCCGGCTTTCTCTGTGACCGTGAAGCTCTCGTAACGTAACGTTGGTACGTGCACCAAAGAAGAAGGGTCTCGATGTTTGAATAAAAAAGGCGGCCTCGATAGAAGCCGCCTTTCTCAGCTGCTCACCTGGTTAGAAGGTAATCTTCCCTTGTATCTGGACCAGCCTGGGTGACGCGTCCGCACCGAGGCCGGAGCCATAAATACTAGTGGGGCTGCTGATCGTAGTTGTGATTTGCCCGAACTGGGAAGCATTCGCATTCTCAATTGGGTAGTTGAAGTCGGGATGGTTGAAGAGATTGAAGAATCTCGCACCCACCGAGAACTGTGCTCCTTCCCACTTCGGGATGGGGAAGCCCTTCTCCACGGCGAAGTCGGTATTGAAATAGCCAGGAGCACGGAACTGGTTGCGACCCTGGTCTCCGAAGGCATCAAAGGGATCGGCAAAATTAGATGCCAGCAAGCATGGATTGTTGACTCTCGCCGCCTGTCCACTGCAATTGAAGCTGGTCGGACCGACAATGTTCGAGTACACATAGGTCAGTCCATTGGCTCCGTAGTTCGTGGTGCTCAGGGCTCCGCTGACATTATTGCTGAACACTGTGAAGGGCAGGCCACTGTGGCGGAAGATGGTTCCGGAGAACGTCCACCCTTTTACCAGCAAGTTCGGGCCCCGGCTGGTTAAATGACGGAAAGCATCGCTCCAGACGTAGTTCATGGTGAAGTTGTGGCGGATGTCATAGTCGGCGTTGCCGTAGTTGTACTTTCGGAAGTTGTACGGGTCCTGTGGGTAAATGATGTCCGCTTGCTGAGCAGCCAGATTCACACCAAAAGGAGAAGAGGTGTTATTGGAGATTTCATCCTGTGCGTGGCTGTAGGTGTAGCTCGCCAGGAATTGAAATCCGCCGCTGAAACTGTGTTTTGCGGTAACCACCAAACCGGAGTAATTGGAGTTGGCAATGTTCTCTTGCTGCGAGACTTGCCCTAACGCAGCATTGGGTACGGTTGTGGGCAGGTCGGCGAAATGGGTTTGCGTGCTGCCTGGCCCAAACTGATTAGGAATGCAGCAGAAAGCATTCACGGCCTGGTTGACGGACTCCTCGTGGGAGCCGTGGTTGCCAACATACATTGCGCTCACCGTAGTATGCCAGCCGACTTGTTGCTGCAACTCCAGGCTCCACTCGTAATAACGCGGAACCGCCGTCTGGGTGGGGTTGAAGAAGCTAAACGGAGGAGTGTTCGGGCTACCGCTGGCAAAGTCCGCCTTGAAGCCTGCGTTGGCGGCAGCGGCCAAACTGTTCAGACTGTTCGCCTGTTGCGGAGCCAGAGCGCCATTAAATTCGGCGAATAGCGGAACCGACGGTGCCTGGTTCATGATGTTGTCAATCGCCCCGGTGGGTAGCGCATCGGCGAAAACTCCGAAGCCCCCGCGGAGAACCGTGTTCTTGGCTCCAAACGGTGACCAGGCAAAACCGATCTTGGGTTGGGCTGCAATCGCCGTTACTCCCGGAAACGCCTGATGCTGCCCGCCCAAAACTTGCTGGTTGATCGGGGCGGTTGGGTCGACTTGAGCAAATGGCGCTGCCAGACGCTGGAAGCAGTTGAGCTGACAGACCGGATTTGAAAGGTGGTCCAGACGCAAACTTAGGGTTAACTTTAAATTGGGAGTTACCCTCACATCGTCGGCTGCGTAGACACCCAGTTGATAAAGCGCGATGGGAAACGAAGGCCTCGATGGGAAGGTCTGCACAATCCTCGATCCCTGAGCCCCAGTACCTCCCAGAGCAAGGTCAGCCAGACTGAATTCCACGATCTGAGGGCTGGTCAGGATGCCGGGGGTCTTGTCGCTGATATCGTCACGGCGGAAGTTGGCTCCGACCTTGAAGCTGTGGCGTCCGCGAACCCAGCTGAAGTCATCCACGAACTGGTACTGAGTGATGTTACGTCCTTGAGGAAAGTTGAAGTCGATTCCCCCCAGCGCCGTTAGAGAATTGTCATTGAGAATGATGCTTGCGCCGAGGTTGCTGGCTTGGGCAGCGGGATTCTGGAAGGTGAACACAGCGCTGTACCACAGCAGCGAGGCGTTAAAACTATTCACCTTATCGCTGCCGAAGGTATGAGTCTCGCCCAAATTGGTTTGCCATTGCGGCTGATCGCTGATGGCGTTGAACGCCGGATTGATGGGATCGGTGTAGCTGGCTTGCAGCCCGTGTTCGTGTTCGACACGGAGGAAGAGCTTGTCGTTGTTTCCAATGTTCTCGTCAAACCGGCCGGCGTACAGAACATCGTGAGTGGCGGCCGACAATCCGCCTTGAATGGCCACAGCGCAGGGCGTGCCACCGGGTCCGAATGCGGCGAATGCCGCTCCTAAAGCAGGGGTGACGTTGGAACATCCGGGAGCACTGATGACAGCGCCACTACTATTTGTGCCTCCCGGCAGGGGAGCTGCACCGGTTTGAGGAACACCATTCCAAAGGTTGAACAAGTGTTGGTAGTACGGGAACGAAGTATTAAAGCCAGTGGTGTTCAGGTTCGCGAGTACGGCATTCTCAAAGGCCGCGCTCGGCAAGTTAACGGGCAAGAGCGCTGGAATCAGCAAACGCAGTCCTTCGTAGTCGAAAAAGAAGAATGCTTTGTCTTTCTTGATCGGCCCACCGATGGACCCTGCCCACTGATTTGCATTCACAAAAGGACGCGGGTCGACTTCGCTTCCAGCAAGCGCATTGGCCTGGTTGCGGAAGTAGTTGTTCGCGTTCATGGCTCGTCCGTTCCACCAGTAATTGGCATTCCCGTGGAACGCGTTGCTGCCGCTCTTGGTCACATAGTTGATGTTGGCTCCAGCCAAACCACCGTAGGACCCGCTATAGCCATTGGCAACTACGGCGCTTTCCTGCACATCGTTCAAGCCCAAGGTCAGGTTGGTAGCGCCGCTATTGTTGACGTTGAAGTAGGGGTCGTTGTAATTCGAACCATCCACCGTGAACAGATTGGAGGTGGCCGGCAGGCCATAAACTTCGAAGTTGCCTCCGCCAAAAGTTGAACCGCCAGCGGTATTCATCACCGCCCCGGGCGCAGTGAGAGCGACGGCGGAAAGGTCGTTGCCAGGATTGGGCAAGAGAGCAACCTGCTGCGCGCTGAAGCTGGTATTCAGATTGGCGTTATCGGTTTCGACACTTGTCGTCTGGCCGCTTACCTCCACCGTGGTTGAGCTGGATGAAAGTGAAAGTTGAATGTCCCCTCCGCCGCTTCCTCCGAGAGCAACGGTGACTTTTCTGGTAATCGTCTGAAATCCGGTGGCACTGGCGGTCACCGAATAATTGCCCGGCGCCAAGAGAGCAAACCGGTACGTCCCCAAGTTGGTGGTTGCGACGGATTGTGAACCGCCGGTATCAACATTTTTCAAAGTGACCATGGCGTTCGGGACAACAGCGCCTGTCGGATCCGTAATGACACCGCCGATGTCTCCCGTTGTTGTAGTTTGCGCCCATATTTGCGGAATGGCCGCCGTCGCAATTAACACGACGGCCAACGATAGCGAAGCAGTTATCTTTCTCAGTCCCATTTCCAATCTCCTGAGGCGAATTGAATGTTTGTAGAGCGGCACCAGCCTGCCCACCCTTTCGGTGGAACCGTACAGGCCGGGCACTGCACGCAGTAAACCGCAGATCAAGCTGCGTGATTGGTATCGGGCGAGTTGTCTGTTTCCAGGGACGAACCGGAGTCGAACCGGGGTAAGCGATGATTCTCTTTGAGCTTGAAATCAACGCACAGGTACATTCCGAGTGGACAACCTACAAGAATCTATAAAAGGGACGAAGTAATGATACGAAAATTGGTAGGCGCTCAATACGAGCAGCGTAGCGATACTCAGTGGTAAAAAAGCGGAACTCACTTGCGTCTCGTCAATGCACAGCCGAAATTAGTTATGTTGTCGTCAGGGGCCAGCCACGCTCGGATGGATACTAATGTACAGAAGTTTGTGACCAACCATTTCGTACTCTGAAACGTCAATACTCGGTATGGGGTCCCCGCAAATCGAAAATCGTCTACGTGAACTTCGCATGATGATTCCTGAAATACGCGCCGTCGTCGCTGACGATGAGCTACTGGTGCGTGATCAGTTGCGACGCTTGTTGTCACAGGAAACCGGAGTCGAGATCGTGGCCGAGTGCGGTGACGCGCTCCAGACCGTTGCTGCTGTGAAGTCGCACAAACCCGACTTGCTGTTGCTCGATATCGAAATGAAGGATACCGACGGCTTTCAGATTTTGCATTCTATTCCTCAGGAAGAAATGCCGATTGTGATCTTCACTAGTGCTGACGATCAGTACGCTATTCGGGCATTCGAGGCGCGCGCCCTGGATTATCTGCTAAAGCCCTTTGATCAAGCACGCCTTCACTCCGCCTTTGAACGGGTCCGTGCCGAACTGGTGAAAACAGACAACCGTCATTTGACCCATCGCATTCTCGACTTGCTGGCTGGGACGAGAAATGAATCTCGAGGTGACCGGCGATTGGTCATCAAGACCGCGGGGCGCGTGATATTCGTGGCTCTGGACGAAATCGATTGGGTGGAAGCGGCCGGGAACTACGTCGAGTTAAAGACAAGAGCGCGGTCTTATCTGCTGCGAGAGGGGATTGGCAGCCTCGCTGAAAGGCTCGATCCGGAGCAGTTCGTTCGCATCCATCGCTCTATTATCGTGAACGTGCGAAGGATCCAGGAACTGCAGCCCTGCAACCGGGGCGAGTATATCGTTGTTCTAAGTGACGGCAAGCATCTGTCGTGCAGCCGCAGCTACCGGGCGAAGCTGCAACAGCTTATTGCAGCGCAGTGAGAGTGCCCTCTTCCCCGGCGATACATGAGAAGCTAGTGCTGGAACATGTCCACTCTCGCAGTCGGGTCCCCTTGCCCCGACAGCGAGAAGAACTGTGTGGGCGAAACCATGTAGAGAATCTCCGCCTCCGGATTTCCGCTCTGCGTCACCTGAACCCTGCCATTGGTTGCTACAGAAGTAGTGCCTACGATCTGGTTCTGGCTCAGTCCGTTCTCATTGCTGACATCCGCGGTAACGGTGAGGTTGCTGGCCCCGGCTATTGCGATGCTGACTACGTTCCAGACGCTGGGGGCGACAGGTGCAAGCGATCCGCCCGCGTAAGTGCCTGACAGAGAGGTAGCCGAATACTGCATCACCGTCTGCGGCGTCATGAATCCGAAACTGACCGCAGTATCGGTGCCGATAATGAAGGCTTGGCCAGTGGTCACCATATAAAGGACGGGTTGCAGATTTTGCGGAGTTTGAGAATTCTGAAAGCCGGAGTCGGTAAGCGTCACGCGTCCGTTCGTCGGGCCAATGCTGTAGGTTCCGGGGCCGCATTGGGTAGGCGTACCGCTGCACAGCGACGTCAGTGTACCGCCCGAATTCTGGTCAGAGGTCAGGTTGAGAATTCCGCTGCTGGCGTTGAATATTCCGACTTGGCTCTCAGGCGTGGATGCGTTTAGCGCGGTTACTTCGAAAACGCTGGGCCCGCTGAAACTGAAAGATCCGCTGTTCGACTGTAGCAGGATCGTACCGCTTACCAAAGGATTGCCCCCGGGGGCAAACGTATCGATCCCCACGACGAGCAGTTCCGTCGCGTTGACTACGTAGAAACTGTAAATGGCCGCTCCAGAAGGAGGGTTGAGGGTTATCGTCCCTCGGCCGTTGGAGTCCACTGCAGTGGATGTGCCGGCGAAGCCCACGCTTGAGGATACGCTGCCGGCGTCATCGGAATCCAGCAAGCCAGATGTCAACGTCCCGCTTCCATTGGAAGTAAAAGATCCCGCCACCCCAAAACGATTCTTTCTTGAATCGATTCCCGAAAAACCAAATGCGTAGTTACCGCTAGCCGGGGCCCCGGTAAATGCGGCAGTGTCTTGGCGCAAGAGCACGCCAGAATTGCGCGTGCCCCCACCCGTGCTGTCATCGTATTCGATGATGTTCGCATTTCCATTGGCCATCATGGAAAGTGCAAACGTGCGGCTTGGAGAAGTGTTCAAGATGATAAATCCCAAGCCGTTTTGGCCAATGGAATAAGTGCCAGTGAAACTTGTATTGACCGGGTCGCCCGTGGTGTCGTTTATGTCCATAACACCGATGGAAATATTCCCGTTGCCATCCGCAAAAAAGCTGCCTGCAGCCACGAAAAGTGGAAGCGGTGGCACGTTGGAATTAAAGCCGCTGACCGAAAAGGCGTAGTTGCCATTCAACAGGGAGTTGTTTGTGACCCCCTGGCTGACCGTAATGCTTAGATTCGCTGTAGCGGACTGTTGCGGTGACGAGGAGTCGACAACCTTAACCGTGAAATTGAAGTTGCCGGTTGCGACTGGGGTCCCGGAAATCGCGCCGGAAGTCGCGAGAGTAAGCCCAAACGGCAGAGCGCCACCCGTAAGGCTCCAACTGTACGGCTGGACTCCACTGCTCGCCTGCAACGGCTGGCTGTAGGGCGTGTCGACGGTTCCATCCGGTAGCGACGCGGTTGCGACCGACAGCGGCGGGGGAACATTGATCGTGATGCTCAGCGCCTGAGTGACACTCGAGCCCGCGGCATCCGTAACCTGTACGGAGAACTTGGAAGTCCCTACGACCGTAGGCGTCCCCGTGATCTCGGCGGAGCTACTGGTACTGGTCGTCAAGAAAGTTAAGCCGGGAGGTAGGCTGCCGGAAGTCACGGTCCAGGTGAATGTCCCGGTCGCGCCTGCGGCGTTGACAAATGCGTTATAAGGCACTCCCAGAGTTCCCGATGGAAGTGAAGTCGTGGTAATGGTCAACACCGCATTCAGCGTAATTGATTCAGTCGCGGTGATGGTGGAGTTGGCCACCGAGGTTGCCGTGACGGTCGCGGTTGTAGAAGTCGAGACCGTCGCCGGGGCTGTGTACACGACCGAAGTTGTGGTGTTGCCGCTCAGCGAGCCGGGACCGGAAAGAGTCCAAGACACACCTCCATTGGTTTTGTCATTGGCGACCACGGCAGTGATAGTCACCGTTGCCCCGGGATTCAGCGACTGCCCCGAGGCGGGCGACAGCGTAACCGTGAGGGAGCTGCTGCCTGAACAACCCGCGAAGACGACCGCGCAGACAAGGATACCCAATGCAGACAGCGAAAGGACTCTCAATTTTGTCACGATTTCTCCACTGAAAGTTGTAACAATATCTCCCGGAAACAGCAAGCCGCTAGAACGAGAATAGCGCCTGTAAATCAATCCTGCGGGTAGCTGAACCGTACGAGTACGGCCCGCCGGCGAGCGCGTTTGATTCACCGAATAGCGGCGAATTGAGATTGCCAACCGGTGGCGCCAGGTTCACCCGGTTAAGCACATTTCGCGCGGAGACGCTGAAGGTTAAACTGTAGCGCCGGGTGCTTGCGGGTCCTGCGCCGAAGGCACCGCCCTGCCCACCACTGCTTCCCAATCCGCGGCCACCTAAGCCGCCTCCGGGAAAGCCCCCTCGTCCGCCTCCGCCACCGCCTCCGGCTTGTCCGCCACGCGGGCCTTGCCCGGCACCCACCTCTTTACCAAAGCCAAAGGTCTTGCTGAGCCTCAAATTTACGGTGGCCAGCGTGGTACCAGTACCGATATTGATTGGGATTGTGGGCTCGCCGGAAACTGGGGAAGCGTTAAAGGTACCCCATTGCGTCACCCTTATATTGCCTGGCGCCGTCGAGGCCGTAACCAAACCGGGCCGGTCATTGAAAATGGAATCGCCGTTGACGTCTTGTCCTACAGTGACGTTAAACGGCTGGCCCGAACTTACGATGATAAAGGGATTCAGGCGGAATGCATAGGGCATCGAAATCGTTCCGCCTAGAACCGCTCGGCTGCGTACGTCGAATTGCGACCGGCCATAATCCGCCATGGGATCGTACTGGTGCGAAATAAAGTTGACGGAGCCGGCACCGCCCCCTCCCGATCCCAGATCGCTGTTCGCATAGTTGAGCGTGTAAAATCCGAAAAGCGAGAGCTTCGACCCAATGTTTGTCCGAATATTGGCGATCACCTGGTTTTGCCGGAATATCCCTTCGGAGTCGTATTGGTAGATGTTGTCGGTGCCACCAAACGGCCGCACGGGATCCACTGGGTACGTCCCCGGCAAAGGAGCGTTGGCATTGCGCAGGAAAAGCTGGTGCTCACCATAAGAGTTTATGTAGGTCACGGCAAGAGTCGTACCCTTGGCAAGTTGCCGCTCGACGCCGGCCGCCGATTGCATGGTAGATGGCGCTCTCAGGCTGGAAGCGAATTGATAGCTGGTCGGAGACGTCTGCCCCATGGCGGTGTTTGCCGCAACAATCGTCTGCTGTTGGGTAAACCCATTTAGACGCTCTGTCTGCAGCACAAGGTTGTAAGGGACACGGTCGTAAAATATTCCGAAGCCGGCCCGCAATACGGTTTTGGGCGCCGTCTTTTTCCCGCCTCCACCCAGCCCCCAGGCAAAGCTCACTCGCGGAGCGAGATCGCCATGGTCATGAATGTCATTCTGGGTTTCAAAGCGCAGACCATAGCTGAGGGTTATGTTGGGGCGGATTCGCCAATCATCTTGTGCATAGAGGCCGGCATCGACCATTGTGACTGCTGAGAGTGGTTGTCCGGTGGTAATCGAAAATTGGCTGGCGCCGCAAGCTGCCAACGCGCTGGAGCTGGGCGCTTTCGGCAACGCTGTTATCAACTGCGACAAACATGAGGGTCCCGGTCCCGGCTGTACGTTGGTTTCATACGCCGCCAGCGTAGAGAAGGTGAACGCTCCGTTGAAATTCGTCAATGAAACGTTGGAATCCGTCAGCGCACGCAGGCGTCCCCCAAATTTAATTAAATGATTGCCGTGAACGATGGAGGTGTAATTCTGAAGTTCGTAATGGTTCTGGACGTCGGAGCCATTTCCAATCTGATTCCCTCCCCCCGTGAACGCTCCCAGCACCGACACAGTTGGCGTGAAATTTTGCACGGTCTGATCGGTGTTGTCGCGCAAATATTGGAAACGGGTTTCGTTCACAACGTTCGTGCTGACGACCTGGGTGTCGCTGATCTGAACAGTGTGTTCGGCTGAGGAGGTGTTGTAAGCCTGGGTCGGTAGAGAAAACACTCCGATTCCCTCATTGTCTCCGGTATCGTGGTAGAACTGGTAGCGCACAGTCAACGTGTTGCTCGGGGTAAGCTGAAAATCGAATCGAGGACCGAGATTAATTCGAGTCTGGGGATTCGGAACTGCCGCAGTGAAATTAGCGGTCGTTGGGTTAGGGTCAGAGACAGAAGGCACGACCGCGTTCACGATGTTGGAATCGTTGATCTCTCTGACCTGGGCGCTGAAGAAAAACGAAGCCTTCTTGCTCAGAGGACCGCTGAGGCTCCCGTTAAATAGTTCCGAGTGGAAAGGCGGCTGGTCGGTTGCGAAGGGACTGAGCGCATCGAAGGCGGAGGAGTTACCATCTGCCATGACTTGTCCGTGGAACTGGTCCGTACCGGGCTTGGTAAAGATTTCGATCCGGCCATAACCCAGCTTGTCGTATTCTGCAGAAAATGGATTCTGATTGATGCGGATCTCGCGGATCGAGGATTTGGGCGGAAGCTGTCCTGCAGTAAACCCATCGATATAAATCTGACCTCCGTTCGGTCCTGCCGAAGGCCCAGCCAGCGCCTCAAGTTCCTGCTGCAGTTCGTCGGGATCGTCGGAAAGAGCTTCGAGATCCTTTCCCTTGATCACGATTGAGCTGGCATTCTCTGACGGGCTGACGCTTACGGTTGTACTCTCTTCCTGCACCTCGACTTTTTCCTGTTGTACCTGGATCTCGAGCGCGATGTCGAACTGCTGCACCTGATCCGCAGAGATCGTGAAATTCTGCTCGGTGGACACGGCGAAGCCCTTTGCCGCAGTCGTGACCGTGTACGTCCCCGGAGACAATCCCTTGAGTTCGTAGGCTCCCTGGTTGTTCGTAACCGTCGTCGTCTTCTGGCCGCTAGGTGCGATGGCTGTAACCGTTGCCTGCGGGATTACCGCGCCGGTAGGATCTGTGACCCGGCCACGAAGTGTGCCCGCGGGAGTTTGCGCAGGCAAAGAGCCTGGCATCATGAGCAACACAATAAGAGTGAGAAATATGAATACAATCCTTCGGGAACGGCCAGACGTCATCAATTCTCCTGAAGCACAACTCAACGCTGGTATCTAACTATGGTGTCGTTCCAGCCGCGGCATCGCCACCTCCGAGATTCCACGGAGAAAGCAGCATCGCGGCCCGGTTGCTGTTGGGCGTGGCCGAGAGGATGGGTTCCACGCCACTTAACAACGTGATCACCGTCGGCTGCGTGCTCGCCGTGCCTTCGGTCGAAACAATCATGACGGCATCGCCCTTCTGCAAATCGACGAGAGCTACAGCCGGCATTCGTTTCAACATTTGCTGGAAATCAAGCGAGCCGCCCGGACGTGAACTTCCAGCATTCCCGCTGGGTACAGTCGAGCCTGCCTTGGCTGGTTGAACTCCGCCGGGGGCGGATGTGCCAGCCGTGCCGTCCGGTGATTCTCCTCGTAAGCGCAAAGCAATGCGCTGGGCAATCATGGGCGGCACTTTCCGGAGTTGTGAGTCGGACGTGATCCTGAGGGTCACTGGCTTCTTCATCATCAGATCCATCACCGTGATGGTGTTGTTCCCTGCATCGGCTGCGCCGACGGTACCCGCGATATTCCGAAAAGTTCCGGAAACCACTTCATCCGCGGTCAGTTCGGCGCCGTCCGCGCTGCGCACACCACGCGCCCGAAGTTGGTCCCCGACATTGATTTGATCGAGTGTGCTCGGCCGGGCGTCGTCGAACTTGACCGAGTCGGGCGAATATCGACGAATAATTGTGGCCTTGGAAATGTGAATCGTAATCGGCTTGGCGTCGCCCATGGCCGGAGCCGCAAGCGTAGCGACTCCGTTGGGCGCATCAACCTTGCTCACTAGCCCGCCCACGCCGCGCTTCTGCCAATCTTCGCGTTCATGCTCCTGTCTCGCAGTTACATCAGACTCTTTCATGACCACTACCGAAGATGCTGAGACGGACTTACCGTCATCAGAGGCCTTGCCTCGAACCAGTATCCGGTCACCGACCTGCACCTCCTGCAACTGGATTGGGGTCGCGTCCTTCAGGTCTTTCTGTCCAGGCGCAATGCGAACCAGGCGAGTCGAGTCCTGAAGGACTATGTCGACGGTTGATCCCGCGTCTGTGGCGAGGGTAATGACGTTCCCCGAAAGAGCCTTCACTGTTCCCACGGGCTTGGCAGTCACGCTAGCCGACGCGGGTTGCTGCGCCTCCTGGCTTTGATACGTCGTAGCACGGATTCGCGGCACAAGCGCCAAAATCGCTACACCGAGCATGATCGAGCCATTGAGGAATAGCGCCGGGATTCTTATCGATCTCATTCGTTGCGCCTCATCGCCTGATAACCCAGCACTCCGAGTCCGTACTTCGGATTTTGCCCTTCAGTCCCCGTCCTTGGAATTGTCTCGGACGATCGATCCAGCCCCGGCATCAGCATGTGGGTGGGCAAATCATTGCCCGAAACCCGACACCTATTCGTGCCACACTTCTCCCTGCGGAGACTGACATAGCTCGGCAATGCATATTCCAACACAGTCAACTGGAGGTTGGGCGTAAAGAATCGTCAAACGAAGGTAAATTTCTGTCTTATCAGCACTTGTGGCTGCGTTCGGCGCCAAACGGAGTTGCGATCGTGATCCAGATCATGCGTCACAGCACTCGCGTCGTCGCGAGACATGGGCTGTTTGCGCCTAGGCAGACCTAAGTCCAGTGTTATTAATCGGTTGACTTTCTACCGAGACCAGCGTATCTTTCATGGCCCCACGGCTTATGGCCGTGGCGTAGGGGGATTAAACAGTGGGGCCGGCAGTCTCCAATAAGGTGACCCAGCTTCTCGCCGACTGGCGCCAGGGCAATGGCGAAGCTCTCAACGCTCTGATCCCCCTGGTATACGATGAGCTTCGGCGTCTCGCGCACAACCATTTGAACCGGGAACGTTCTGGCCACACCCTGCAAAGCACAGCCCTGGTGAATGAAGCTTACATGCGGCTGGTGCGCCAGGACCTGGAGATCAGCAACCGGGCGCACTTCTTTGCGGTGTCCTCGCACCTGATGCGCCAGATTCTGGTTGACTACGCCCGGCGGCACCGCGCGCGCAAGCGAGGAGATGGTATTGACGCGTTGACGTTGAATGAAGCCGCTGTATTACTTCCCGGAAAGAGCAACTTTGACCTACTCGCGCTGGATGAAGCGCTCAACGAACTGGGGCGAATGGACCCCCAGCAGGCTCGCGTAGTTGAGCTGCGATTTTTCGGAGGCCTTTCGATCGAGGAAACGGCGGAGGTCGTGGGCATCTCTCAGGCAACCGTAAAGCGGGACTGGGCGACGGCCAGGGCATGGCTTCATCGCGAGCTCAGCACGAAAGCCGGGTAAGGCCGGTTCCTGCCCGAAACAGCCGTAAGTTCTCCGGCCGGGCAATGAACGGGTCGCCGTGAACTCATCGAAACAAGGGGAGCCATGATTCCGGAGCGTTGGGGCGAGATCAAGGAGAAACTCCACGCCGCCCTGGAACTTGAGGGTCCGCAGCGGACAGCCTACCTGGTTGAGATCGGCGCAGTCGACCCCGATCTTCGGCACGAACTGGAATCCCTCATTGCCTCCCATGAACAAGCGGGAACAGACTTCATGAGCACCCCGGTACCGGACGGAGTGCTTCCTCCAGAGGCCCCAACACAACGCACATCCATGATTGGCCGCCGTCTGGGGCCATATCAAATTCTCGAGCAAATCGGGTCTGGCGGCATGGGGGAAGTGTATCGCGCCGCCCGCAGCGACGAGCAGTACCATAAGCAAGTTGCGATCAAGCTGGTTCGTGCCGGTCAAGACACGGACTTCATCGTCAGCCGCTTCAAGAACGAGAGGCAGATTCTGGCCGGCCTCGATCACCCCAACATCGCGCGGCTGCTGGATGGCGGCACGACGGAGGAGGGCGTGCCGTACTTTGTGATGGAGTTGATCGAGGGCCAGCCCATTACCGAATACTGCGATTCGCGAAATCTGTCGATTGTTGAGCGTGTGAAACACTTCTCCGCAGTCTGTTCGGCGGTGCAGTACGCCCATCAGCGGCTCATTGTCCATCGCGATATAAAACCCGGCAACATCCTTGTGACCCTGGAGGGGACGCCGAAACTCCTCGACTTCGGCATTGCCAAGATTCTCCAGACCGATCCAGCAACCCAACAATCCGAACCGACCATGACAATGTTTCGCGCGCTCACTCCGGGGTACGCAAGTCCGGAGCAAGTGAAAGGCGAGCCCATCACGACTGCCAGCGACGTTTATTCACTGGGAGTGGTGCTTTACGAGTTGCTGACCGGACACCATCCGTATTCCGAACCTGGCTACACTCCTCACCAGATCGCGCGGGCGGTCTGCGAAGTTCAGCCCGAAAAACCCAGCACCGTTGTTCGGCGAACTGAAGGCTCGCATTCAGAGCAAGAGCGGCCTTCTGATCGCTCACGACCAGCCGGTTCCGTGCATGACCGTTCGGCCGAAAAGCTGAGCAAAAGACTGAGCGGGGACCTCGACAATATTGTGCTGATGGCGCTGCGCAAGGAGCCAGAACGACGTTACGCATCGGTCGACAAATTCGCTGAGGACTTGCGGCGCCATCTCGAGAACCTTCCCGTATTTGCGCGAAAAGACACAGTCGGATATCGGGTCTCGAAGTTCGTCGCACGGCACCGGGCCGGCGTCGCCGCGAGCGCGGCCGTAATGATCATCCTGGTGATCGGAATTGTTGTCACGGTGCGGGAAGCACACATCGCGCGCACTGAGCGTGCCCGTGCCGAAGCTCGATTCAACGACGTCCGCAAGCTGGCGAACTCTTTGATGTTTGAACTTCATGATTCGATCAAAGACCTGCCGGGATCAACTCCCGCGCGAAAGCTGCTGGTGAGCCGGGCTCTGGAATATCTGGATAGCTTGAGTAAGGAAGCCAAGGGCGATCGCTCCTTGCAGCGGGAACTGGCGGCAGCATACGAGAAAATCGGGGACGTCCAGGGCCAGCCGCGGCAAGCCAACCTGGGCGACACGGACGGAGCGGCCGCCAGCTACAGAAAAGCCCTCGCCATTCGCGAGTCCCTGGCCGCATCGGATCCAAAGGACGAGGAAGTCCGCCAACAGCTCGCACCCAATTATGGCAAGTTGAGTGATCTCCTGTGGAGCAAGGGCGACCCCAAGGGCGCGATGGAAATCTCGCGCAAAGAGATCGCGGTCGCGGAAGCGCTCTATCAAGCAAATCCCAGTACGGCAAACCGCCTGCTCCTGGCCAGCTTTCGCATGGACCACGGGTACAAGCAGGCTACGATCGGCGGCGAGCGTGCCGGGGGATTGGAAAACCTTCGGCAGGGGTCTGCCATGCTTGAACAACTGCAGGCCGCAGATCCGCAGAATCGTTGGGTGACGCGTGTGCTCAGTTTGAGTTGTTTCCGGGCTGCCGAAATCCTGAAGGAAGACCCGAACGATCGTCCGCAAGCTTTGGCGCTGTACAAGAAAGCGATTGCCACAACCCAGACTCTGGCTTCGGCTGATCCGAACAACGCGGATTACAGCCGCATGGTCGCCTATTACCAATTCTCGCTGGCGCAACTCCTTGGCAGCATGAACGACACCAACGGGGCGCTCACGCAGGATCATGAAGCTTTGTCCGCCTTCCAGAAGCTCGCGGATGCCGATCCCGCCAACGCGCAATATCAGGAAGACCTGGCTGTCGTGCGCGGCGACATCGGTGACGTTCTGATCGACAAAGGAGATCTCAAGGGCGCAATCGAGATACTGCGTTTGTCCCTTGCCAGAGCCGAGACCATGTCCGACGCGAAGAACCCCCAGTCACGGATAGGTTTTATCGTTGCATCGAACCAGTTCTTGTTGGGGAAGGCAAATTTCACGATCGCCTCCGCGACAAAATCATCTCCGCAACAAAGGATTGATCATTGCCGCGAGGCCAATTCCTGGTTCCAGAAATGCCTTCCCGCGTTCGAGATCCTCCGTGATCACGCCCCATCCGAGTATGGTGGAGCGACGCACGTCGACGAGATCAACAAGGACAAACTTCGCTGCCAGGCCCTTGAAAAGCCATGAATATCGCCTGGTCCGAAAATTCCTGCCGAAAATCTGGAGCGGGAGACGGGGATCGAACCCGCAACCACCGGCTTGGGAAGCCGATGCTCTACCATTGAGCTACTCCCGCCGCGAACATCTGGCCAGAAGATAATACCCCGACACTGCCCTCGGGGGCCACCTGCCAACGAGGAAACGTTCTGATAGAACGCAGGCCGTGAGGTGAAAGATCCCCGCTAAGACAGCCCATCCGTGGCACCAGTCCCAAGTGCGAGTGTCAGGACGGCGGTGAAGCTTAGGCCGGGGAACTTGCACAGCCGGCGCAGTGAGTGGGGAAGGTCCTCCGCGAGTCCTGCATCGCAATTCCTCCAACAGGATTCTTACGAAACCAGCCGCATCTTGACCGCCCAAGGCAATACAATTTGATGCGGGCCTGAGCGCGATCCGACCGCGCCAGCATTATTGATTGTCATTGAGGCCTTCAGCTAAGACCCAGTTCAATCCCGCCGAGGGCAGTGCCACGTAAACCATTCCCCGGATCTTGTTCCGCTTATCCATTTTGTCAACAAGGCAGCGAGCCGTAGCAGAAAGCTGAAGCCCAGGTACCGCGCAGTCAAAGTCGTGCCATTCCCCAAATCACTGAGCAGACCAGTTCTAGTAACATGCACTGAGAACTTTTCGAGGAGAGGACACGTGAGTGACACAGAACGAAATGCTCCGGGCTGGCCGGGGATTCCTCCGCGCTGGACTTCGAGCGCGAAAAGTGGCGTGGGCACAGCCCTGAATCAGCACAGCCGTGTGTGGTTTACCACCAGCCACGGCATCCTGAACGAAGTTTATTATCCCCGCGTGGACCAGGCATGTACGCGCGACCTGGGATTAATTGTTACCGACGGCACGGGCTTTTTCTCCGAAGAAAAACGGCATTGCCGGTTTGAGAACATGCCGGTCGCGCCTGGCATTCCCGCGTTTGAGCTGACCAATACAGACATGCAGGGGCGGTATCGGATCGAAAAGGAAGTGTTGACTGATCCTTATCGCAACGTCGTGCTGCAGCGAATTCGGTTCATCCCGCTGCGGGGAACGTTCGCGGACTATCACGTTTACGCTTTGCTTTCGCCGCATCTTGCCAACTGGGGCAACAGCAATACGGGATGGGTGGGCGACTACAAAAGCGTGCCGATGCTGTTTGCGCAGCGGAACGATTGCGCGCTGGCTTTTGGCTGCTCGACGCCATGGAAGAGGATGTCGGTGGGATTCGTTGGATACTCCGACGGGTGGCAGGATCTGTCGAAGAATTTCCAGATGACGTGGGATTACACGCGCGCTGAGAACGGAAACATCGCGATGACCGGGGAGATTGACGTGGACGCGTGCAGCGGGGAGTTCGTGCTGGCGCTGGGGTTCGGCAGCATCTGGTCAGAGGCGGGACAACAGGTGCGTTCGAGCCTGCTCGAATCGTACGAAGAACTTCGCCACCACTATGTGGCGCAGTGGGAGACATGGCACCAGAGCCTGATGGAACTGGAGAAGGCAGACGGGCACCGGGAGCGCGACCTGTACCGCACCAGCGTCTCTATGCTGCGGACTCATGAATCGAAAGACTTCCTGGGAGGAGTGATTGCGAGTCTTTCCATTCCGTGGGGCTTCAACAAAGGAGATGAGGACCTCGGTGGATATCACCTGGTCTGGCCACGCGATCTGGTAGAGACCGCATTCGGATTCCTGGCGGCGGGGGCTCAAACTGACGCGGTGCGAGTGCTTCGATATCTCGAGTCAACGCAAGAGGCCGACGGACATTGGGCGCAGAACATGTGGCTGGATGGACGTCCGTACTGGATGGGCCTGCAGATGGATGAGGCGGCGTTTCCTATTCTGCTTGTGGATTGCCTGCGCCGGGATTGCCCTGCTGTCCTGGGGGATCTCAAACGTTGGTGGAACCTGGTTCGGCGCGCGGCCGGATTCCTGGTTAGCAACGGCCCGGTCACGCAGCAGGATCGCTGGGAGGAAGATGCGGGATATTCGCCGTTCACGCTGGCGGTGGAGATTTCCGGGTTGCTGGGCGCAGCGGATATTTCGGATGCAGTGGGACAGCGGGCCATCGCCGAGTACCTGCGCGAGACAGCAGACAATTGGAACGACAACATTGAACGCTGGACCTATGCCTCCGACACGGATCTGGCGCGGCAGATTGGAGTGGAAGGTTATTACGTCCGGATCGCACCACCGGACACGGACTGTGCGCGGTCTCCGGCCGATGGATTTGTGCCGATCAAGAATCGTCCGCCGGGGCAAAGCTCGGAGCCGGCGATCCATCTGATCAGCCCGGACGCGCTGGCGCTAGTGCGATTCGGTTTGCGCGCGGCGGATGATCCGCGCATTCTGAACACGGTCAAGGTGATCGACGCCGTGTTGCGGGTGAAATTGCCACAAGGGCCCTGCTGGTATCGCTACAACGGTGATGGCTACGGAGAGCATGAAGATGGATCGCCCTTCGACGGTACCGGAATTGGGCGGCCATGGCCGCTGCTGGCCGGCGAACGGGCGCATTACGAAATAGCCGCAGGGCACATGGGAGCTGCTGAAGAGCTTTTGCGAGTGATGGAGTTCTCGACCGAGGGAGGACGTCTGATTCCCGAGCAGGTCTGGGACACTGCCGACATACCAGAGCGCGAATTGTTTGCCGGAAAGCCGACCGGGTCGGCGTGTCCGCTGGTGTGGGCACACTCGGAGTACATCAAACTGCGCCGCTCGCTGCGTGACGGAAGAGTTTTCGATCAGCCGCCCCAGACCGTACGGCGCTATTTGGTGGAGAAGAAGAAATCGGTGTACTTTGCCTGGCGCTTCAACAACCGATGCCGAAGCATGCCACGGGGGAAGAAATTCAGAGTTGTTCTAACGGCGCCGGCGCTAGTGCATTTCAGCTTCGATGGCTGGAAAACCGCAGCGGATATCAAGAGTCGTGAAAGTGGATTAGGCACGCATGTGGCGGACCTTGCCACCGATCGATTGCCAGCAGGAACTGAGATTGTCTTCACATTGTTTTGGCTTCAAGAACAACTTTGGGAAAGCACGAACTTTGCCGTCGTAGTGGAAGAATAATCGGCGATGCAATCAGTTGCCGGTATATACCAGTTCCACCACGGTGCAGTCGTCGTTCAAGGGGGTACCACCACAGAAAGTAGAGATCGCTGTAAAGATTTGTTCCATCGTTCCGGTTTTCGCAGCGAGTTCCAAGCGCGAATCTTCGAAGAAGTCTCCGCGCGAATTTTCAGCTTCGGTCACGCCGTCGGTCACGAGTATCAGTCGATCACCCTGCTTCAACTGACAGTGATCGCTCTCGTATGTGGCATCGGGCAGCAATCCCACGGGAAGATTGCCATGCGCGGGTCGTCGAACTTCGCCATTTGAAACCACCAGCGGCTGAACGTGCCCGCAATTCACATACTCCAAATCGCCGTTGTCGCGGATGCGGGCAATGATCACGGTTGCGTATTTCTCCCCGATATTCTTGTCGGTAAAAAAACGGTTTACGGCGGTCACGATTTCCGTCAGGGGCATGCCGGCCGTCAGCTGCGAATAAATCATGCCCTGCAAAGTGGACGCGAGCAGCGCGGCTGATACTCCCTTGCCGCTCACATCGGCCAATACAATCGTCAAACCCTGGTCAGTATTAACCGCGTCGAAGAAGTCACCGCCGATCTCTTTGCAGGAAAGGTTTCTTCCCGCCAGTTTGGCAAATGGAACTTCGGGAATCGTTACCGCCATCAGTCGCTGTTGAATGGAGGCTGCGATGGACAACTCCTGCTGGTATCGCCGGCCGGCCTCCTCGGCTTGCACCAGACGGGCGTTCTCGATCAGCGAGGCGGCCTCAGTCGCGATCGCATGAAGGATGTCGTTGCTCACACCAGAGATGTCACGCGAGGCAAAACGAGAATCCACGTAGAGGGCGCCCATGACTTCCGCCGAAGGCGCCGGCGAGCCAGCCTCACCACCCCGGGTAGCCTGCACTTGCGGCTTGCGCAGAGGAACGCAGATCACGGTACGGAGGTCATACGCCACGATGCTTTTGCGGCCGGTAAGATCCGCCGACCGGCTGGTATCGGTCAGCACGAATTCGGAGTTGGACTTTAACGCGTCATCGAGGATCGAGTGCGAGATCGTCTTGTCGTCCAAGAGCGGCTCGCCCTTCGAGTTGCGTCCAGCCGCCAGTCGCAATTCTCCTCGGGCGTTCTTCATGTAGACATAAGCTCGCTCAGCCCGGGTCAGCTTTAGAGTTACGTCCAGCAAGGTCATCAGGATTTCATCGAGCACCCCGATTGTATTCAGCTTCCGTGCCGCTTCGAGAAACAGAACCAGTTTTTCCAGGTCTGTAGTCTCGTCCGAGATGTGCATCCCGGAGATCTGGCTCAGGAACTCCCGCGCAGAGTTCGTGGTTCCGTGCTGCGGATTGAAAATCACATACGCAACTTCGCGGACTCCGAACTCCAGGCGATCGTTGCGCTCGAGAGTCTTGCGCTCCACGCGTTCACCGTTGACGAATGTCCCATGCTTACTGCCCTGGTCGACGACGCTGAACACTCCGTTTTCCGAGACAATGAGGGCATGGTCGCGCGAGACGCGCGGGTCAGCGATGACTAGATCCTTATCGACCTTTCGTCCCACGCTGAACGGACTGTGGTCGAGGTTGATGACACGCTGCTCGTTCCCCTGGACAAATACAAGGGTCGGGAATATTCCCGAGCCGGTGCCGGAGGGCGGGCCGACAATAGTCTGGAATGCCATTTAGCGCCTGCAATGCTCCTTAAAGCGTCGTTAAAGGAATAATGACAGCATCGAACGCCGGTGAGAAGAGGCTAAAGAGGTTTCGCCAGCAACCGCCTCTAGGCAGCTCCGCGATGGAACGTGGCAATCGCCTCCTGCTCAGTGTCATAGACTTCGAACACAGTGACCAACTTCGTGATTTGCAAGACATCGCGCAAACGCTGTCCCAGCCCGGTAAGCTTAATTTCAGCCCCCGACGCCCGCGCCGAGGAGTACACACCCACGAGAGTGCCCAGACCGCCGCTGTCGATATAGCTCACGCCCCCAAGGTTCACCACAACCTGCCGCGAGGAGGCTAATGCACGCTTGAGATTCTCGCGGAGTTCCGTCGCCTCTTCCCCAAACACAATGCGGCCATGACACGACAGGACAGTGACTCCGTCGGCTTGCCGGATTTCAATCTTCAGAGTCATTGGATCCTCCGGAACACTAGCGGTGCCCGAGAAGCCTAACGCGGGCGGTAGGGGGAATGCAAGCTCAGGCGGTCAACGATCCAGTTCGGTCCGGTGCGAAATCGAGTTGTTTCTCGCTCCTGGCCGAGCCAACTCGGCGAAGACCGACGCGAGCAGAACCACCACTGCCAACGGAATCGCCAAGCTCGTCCATACCGGCAGGGCCCATCCCTTCTGCACTAACTCGGCAGGGAAGAAAAGCGAAGCCGCCGTCAGTGCGGTTGCGGCCAGCCAGGGCCAGAAAATCAGAAGCCCGCAACTCATCAGAATGATCCGCGTCAACCGGTTCTTGTGCCAGAGAACCCGCCAGTTCTGCGCTAACAGCAAGATTGCGGGCAACAACAATATCTGGTTATACGGAGCAGCCTTCGGGACGACGACAACTGTGACCGCGAGCACGAGCACGAGCATCAGATTGAAGGCGGACGAATCGGTCGAAGCGCGCCGAAATTTGCAACCGGTGTACGCGAGCGCAAGCATCACCGACCCCGCAAGGACTCTGCCCCACTGCGGCGTGAGAAGCACGTCCAGCACCGACCCGGCGCCGTTGTTGTATTGCCGGTAGGCTACGACGGCATCGCGAAAACGCCCGAGCCAACCGGGTAACTCGTACTCGCCGGCGGCCAGGAGAACCGCCATGGTCGAGATAAATCCCCACACGAAGTTTTGCCGCCGATGCCAATCGCTGACCGCCCACAAGAGGAGCCAACCCACCAGAAGCAAAACAAGCTGAGGCTTGATCGTGGCAAACGCAAGGAGGACCCCCGCGGGCGCGAGATGGTTCTCGCTCAGCGAGAGGGCGCACCCCGCGACTAGCCCGCCGACCAGCAGGCTCAACTGTTGAAGATGGATCCCTTGCAGTGCTTGAAAACTGCCAAGGGTCAGCACAATCAGCTTTGCCGTGGTTGCTGATGAAGGACGCCAGCGCAACGCACGCAACCACAGCAACACAGTAGCAACGGTCAGTGCGACCAGAAACCATCGAAAGCCGGCTTGCACGGCGGGAAACGGGAGCGTGACGGTGGGCGCGAGAAGAAACGCAACATATACGGGATAGGCAAAACCCTGCTGATCTTTGGGATCCAACGGGCGGGCAGGGTCTAACGGGCGGCCGTAGTAGCCGATCTGAATTTCGCGAGTGACTTCGGAGCTATAAGGATCGCGATGACGGAGCAGCAATTCTCGGGAGCCCAGCCAGCGCGGATACAGATCGGAGAGACTTCCACGGGGAGTTCCATGCAGGGAAGCCTCGGCTCGCTGATAGGGAATCAGCACGTACTGCACGTAGAACCACATGCTGCCTGCAAAAAGCAGGCTTGAGGCCAAGCCGAGTTTGGAGGTTTTATCCAACGGGCGGAGGCACAGGAAATCGCTTCATGTTACAACCGACGAGGGTGAATCCTTTGCGACGAGTCCAGACCTGTGAGTTGGGTCGCTTACTCGCCACCGGGAGTAGGTAACCGCGATCACGGTTAGGAGCGTAAATGCAGACAAACTAAACAGCGTATACTCCGGCACCATTGCAACTGGGCCGAGTCGCGTCGCCGGCACGAGAAGTGAGCAGACTGAAAGAATGATCGCCGTTATCCACTGCCACGATTGGCACGCGACAACTGCCTTGGCCAACGAGCGCGAGACGACACCTGCTCTCCAGACGGTTTGTCGCTGAGCGAGCAAAACGAGCAGGGCCGGTAGTAGCACAGGCTGATTGTACGCGGCCACCTTCGGCAGTATGGCAATTGTCACCGCACTGACCCAAGCCAAAGCCCACGCGAAATCCTCCGAACCCAGCGGGGCCTTCCGCCAATACCAGCAAACTGCGCAGAGGGCGCAGACGAGGGCAACAGTCACCAACGTTCCCACAAACGATGGCAAAAATAACTGGACGACCGATGGGTCGGCACCGTAGGCGGGATATTCGCGAACTGCCCTCAGAAATCGTGGAATCCAATGCGGTGACACCGCCTCCGCGGCGATGACCAGCACCGCCATGGTCCCGGCGAAACTACATATCAAACGCTTCCGATCTTTCCATCGAGCCACCGACCAGAGCAGGAACCAGAGAACGATCAGCCCCGAAATGTCCGGCTTCACGGTCGCGAACGCCAACAGAAATCCGCTAAGCACCAACCAATTGTGCGCCGCCGCCGCAACTCCCGCCGCCAGGAAGAAAAGAGCCATTGCCGTGAGGTTTTGCATATGAAACTCGAGCACGGCGGGAAAACTGCTCAAGACCAGTACAATTGCAGCGACCTTCAGCAGCGGCCGCAGGCGAAATCCGATGGCGTACATCCACAGCGGAACGCTGCATCCAGTCAGGAACAGCAGAAGCCAGCGGAAAACTTGCTGCACCGTGCCGAAGCGCATCGCCAGGGTAGGAGTCATCAGGAAGACGACATACAACGGATAAACGAAACTCTCCTCGAAGAGAGGGTCGGAGGGCTTTGACGGATCGAGCGGCCGGCCGAAGAAGCCGGTTTGGATTTCGCGAGTGACGTCTGCTCCGTAAGGATTGCGATGGTGCAACAGCGCTTCGCGAGCTCCCAGCCATCTGGGGTAAAGATCGGAGTTGTTTCCGATCGGTACCCCCTTGGCCAAGGCTTGGGCCGTATTGGCGGGGACTAGAATGTTTTCGGCCCAATGCCATACACCAAACGAGACCAGCAAAGACGATGCTAAGACGAGCCATGGCAAGACGCCGACTGTATTCGGGAACCCAACTCGCGGAGACCGTCCAGACACGAGTTTCGATGGCAAAGTAAAAAGCCTCCGACAGGGAGCGTATATGAATAAGGACTCTGGCTCCGGTGGTCAATGTCCGGCAAAAAGAAATCTGCCCAGAGCCATGGTCGTAGATGCTCAGGCTCAATATTGGCACAGTTTTGAACGCCTAACTAGTGTCCAGGAAATGCCTGACGCTAGGCCGCAGCCGTCGTTCCATATAGCCGCGCTAAGGTTTGGCGCTCAAGAAAACATAGATCCTTCACTTTGTGAAGGATGACAGGGCGGAAGGCAATCTATCCACGGGCCTCGTTTGCCTGTGTTCCTGAGTTTGTTCGAAATGAAATTTCCCCGGCAATTCCGCACAAACACAGCAGGAGCACCCAAGCGAACGGGGCCGAGCGACGGTGGCGCAGAGCCAGCAGTTGCAGCGGGGCAAAGAAGAACGTGGCCATTGCCGTGATCGTGAGTACTCTGGAATATCCGCGAAACTTGCGGGGGGCTAATAGTCGATTGGCCAACAGCAAGACTGGCAGCATGAGCAGACTCAGATCGTACATCAGCGCGTGATAGCTCACGAGCACAGTGGTAATTGCCGCCAGGGAAAATTTCAGGTCAAAGAGATTCGTGCCACTCCGCCGGCACATGCGCGCTGTGAACACGAAAAAACCCAGCGAGATCAGGAGAACCGCAGTAACCATGTGCGGTGCGCCAGAAAAGAAGAGATCCAGCGCGCCGCGCAAGTTCGGCATGTCTGAAGGGACGATGGCACCTCCCGCTAGAGTCTCTTCCAAATGCATCACGTAGGCTGGGTACAGCTCCATGCCTTCCCGGCCAACAATATCAGTCGAGACCAGCGCCAACATCGCGGCCATTGGCAAGAACCCGTACAAGAGTTTTTTTCTTCCCTGCAAGAGCAAGAGGAAAACAAAAGGAAGGACGAGGTGAGGCTTGAAGAGGCCAAGCGCAAGCCAGGCTCCCGCGAAGGCGTCGCGATTTTTCTTGAGACAAACGAAAACGAGTACGTAGAGAAACAGAAGCAAGATCGCATCCTGTCCCTGGAGCAGTGCGGCAAAGATCGGAAAGAAAGCAACGGTGGCGATCACCCAGAGCGGCCAGCTATAGCTCTGGAGGGCGGAGAGATGCGGCCGCAGGAGGAATGGCAAGGTCACCAGCATTGCCAGATTTACCAGGTCCCAGAGCGCGAAGGCAGAGGGGAACGAAAGGTAAGTGAAGGGAACGAACCATGCTGCCTCAAACGGAGGATGGTTGTAAGGCAACGCACCAATGCGAATGGCGTCTTCGGGAGAGAACTCTCGTTGTATTTTGACTTGTGTGGCGTCATCGTAAAGCCATCGGCCGACTCCGCGGCGGACCATGATTCCAGCGCGGTAATAGATGGCAAAGTCGGGATACCCATCGCGGATTAACTCCCTCACGTTCCAAAACATTACAGCGTAGACCACCACGATTCCCACCAGGTAGGCGAAGATAGCAAATTTTAATTTCGCGGCTTTCATCTGATCCGTGGCTCGCAACTCGGAATCCTACTGAACAATTTTCAAATCAGTGCCTGAGAAGCAACTCGTGTTCGCAGAGCCGTGGCGATTTTATACCGGGGGATGCCGGGCAAGGTATTATCTTCGGACTGGTGATCGAGTTGCTTCAAACCCGCCGCCTGTTTGTGATCATCCTCGCGATGGGCCTTTTCGCTATGGCGGCGCGGGGGATAACTGATCCTGACCTCTGGTGGCATCTCCGCACGGGGCAGCTTATCGTGCAAAACCACCAGGTTTTTCATACTGATCCGTATTCCTTCACGCGGTCTGGACAACCCTGGGTCGATCATGAATGGTTGTCCCAGGTCCTGATCTTTGGCTTGTATCGGTTGGCGGGCTGGGGCGGGCTCATCGTAGGGTTTGGCGCGGTTGTTGCGGCGGCGTTTCTGGTGGTTTTTCTGCGTTGTCCGGGGCGGCCCTACGTGGCTGGGGCAGTCACGCTATTGGGCGCTTTTGCCTCGGCTCCCAGTTGGGGCGCGCGTCCCCAAATGCTCACTTTGCTGCTGGCCAGCGTGCTTCTCCTGATCCTGGAGTGTTCCTATCGGCATCCCAAGCTTCTTTGGTGGACACCTGCCCTGATGCTGCTTTGGGTGAATCTTCACGCGGGATACGCGCTGGGGATCGCGCTCATGGCATTGTTTCTGGTTGGCCAAGCGCTCGATGTCGCTCTTGGTTTCGCCGACCCTGATTCCAAAGATGCTCCCCAGTCCTCCATACGTTTTCGAGCTCTCGGCTTAGCTACTCTGGGTTGTGTGGCGGTCGTGCCGCTAAACCCGTACGGCATGGCGATGTACGCCTATCCGCTGGAAACACTCCGTTCGCGAGCCATGCAAAGCTACATAGGCGAGTGGCTGTCGCCCGACTTTCACCAATCCAGATACCTGGCGACGCTGGCTTTGATCCTTGCGACCGTTGTCTTACCGGCAGTTTCACCCCGGCGCGTGCGTCCGCGGGAGATTCTGCTGTTGCTGGTTACAACCTATGCGGCTTTGCACTCGGTAAGGCACATACCGATTTATACGCTGGTCGCGATTCCCATCCTGAGCGCGATGGTACTGGCCTGGCTGCAGGCGCGACAGCGTGCGAGAGGACTCAAGGTAAAGGACACGCCCATCACTCCGGCCAAGACATGGGTCAATGCGGTCCTACTGGGAGGTTTTCTCGTTTTCGTGATTGCACGAGTTGGCTACGTCGCTCGTCATCAAGCTGAGATCGAGGCAAAAGAACTTCCAAAGGCCGCAGTTTCCTTTATCACCGCCCACCGGCCCCCAGCCCCGCTGTTCAACCATTACAATTGGGGCGGATACTTCATCTGGAAACTCTATCCTGAGTATCGGGTCTACATTGATGGCCGGGCAGATCTATATGGCGATGCTTTCATGGACGATCTGGCGACCACCTATTACCTGCGAGGCGACTCGTGGAGAACCACATTTGACAAATGGGGAATCCGAACCGTCGTTCTCCCGCCCGACGCTCCCCTGGTGACCGCTCTCGGAACGTTGCCGGATTGGAAAACAGTCTATGCTGACAGTCAGGCTGTCGTCTTAACCAAGAAAGCTGACTAGGGGTTTCCCATCTAGATTCTCCGTCGACTGACCGTAGATGCGAAGCGAAACTGCGAACATCGGGGAATTCGCGGCGCTTGGCATAGAAAACACTGACTTTTGCGGGTGAAAATACATTTCCAAGGGGACCTTGACCCCAGAGTTATCGAAGAAACTATGGTCACTACTGCAGAGCCAAAGCCTGCAACAAATTGTCGCTCTGGCAATATGCCTCAGGGTATGATGGACAGGGGACTCGAGAGGGACTCCATTCCTCCTCGTAAACCTTTGATTAAAAAAAGGAAGCGATCAGCCGCACCACAGGGTCGGTGCGCATAGAATTGCACAGTGCCAGGTAGGCGCGAGCGTCCGCCCGATAGCCTGGCGAGGAGTTTAAGAAATGAAGAGAATTCTCCGCAGACTATGGTCCGAAGATGAAGCCCAAGATATCGCCGAGTACGCGGTCATGTTAGCCGTGATCCTGGTTATTGTTGTGGGGACGATCCGTCTCATCGGTGCTAACGCAAACAATGTCTTCTCTTCCGTCGCCAGTTCAATCTCGCAATAGTGCGCGCGGAATCGGTGTGTTCAGGGTGTATGGTTCGCGAGTTTTGGCTGCCTGGCCGTGCCGGCAGCGGCCAAAGCGAGGTCTCGATTCCTGAGGAGCAGTGATGAATCGCAATCGGCTCTTGTTAATCGGATTTATCGCCTTGGCATTGGGCGCGTTCGTGAGCCTCGTCGTCTATCGTAATCTGCAGTCCAGGACGGGCTCCAAAGCCCCTCCGGGCGAAGAAATAGTAATCGCAGCGGATGATCTGCAGGTGGGAACGAAGATCGACGACAAGGATATCCGTCTGGTGCGTTTTCCGATCGGCGACTTGCCCGCCGGTTGCTTTCACCAGAAGTCAAAGGTAGTGGGTCGGGGTGTGGTATTGCCCATCGCCAAGGGCGAATTCGTTCTGCCAAACAAACTGGCGGGCGAAAATGCAGGCTACGGTCTACCGTCATTGATCCCGCCCGGAATGCGGGCAGTTTCGGTCCGGGTCAACGACACTACCTCCGTCTCCGGTTTCGTGCTGCCGGGAACGCGGGTTGATGTGTTGTTGACGGGAAATCCGCAAGGATCCAACGAGCAGCAAACCACGACCGTCCTCGAGAATGTCGCCGTCATTGCTACTGGCACGAGGCTGGAGCGCAACTCCGCCGGCGAGGCGCAGAGTGCGCCGGTGGTCACCCTCCTGCTGTCGCCGGATGACACGGAGCGACTCACACTGGCCAACTCTCAGGGCCATATTCAGTTGGCGTTGCGCAATCCGCTCGATACGCAACGGACAGACGTACCCGCTGTGAAATCCAACTCTCTTTACAAGGGTGGCCTCGAGCCAACACCCGCAGCCGCGCCAAGAAGCAAGTCCAAACACGTCACAGTTCAGGCTCCTCCCCCAACCCCGACCGCATACACGGTTGAGGTTTACAAGGGAGACAAGAAGGAAGAGGACAAGTTCTAAGCACAAGTCAAGGTGCGAGGTTACAAAACATGTTGATCCGCTCCCGCAAGTGGGAGAACGCTGAAACGCAAGCGGGCAGACTGGGAATGACGTTTGGCATGGTGTTGCTGCTCGGCGCGATAGCCGTGGCGCAAACGCAGGACCAGCCGGCGCCGCCAACTCCGCCGCAACCTGCCCCAGAGCAATCAGCACCTCAGGGCACGGCACCGGAACAACCTGCGCCTCAGGTTGCGCCGTCTCAAACCTCTCCGCAAGGTCCGGCGGCGACCGCGCAAATGCCCTCGGAGGCCGAGTCGCACGGTGCGGCGCCGTTGCGGGTGATGGTGGGAAAGTCGCTCCTCATCAACACCACGGAGCGATTGAGGCGTGTCTCTGTGACCGACCCTGGGGTGGCAGATGCGATCGTGATCACGCCCACTCAAATCCTGGTGCATGGACGGTCCGCCGGCGAAGTCTCACTGCTGATCTGGGATGAATTGGAGCGCTCTCGCAGCTTTGATTTGCGCGTGGATGTGGACGTCAGTGCGGCGTCTGAAGAAGAAAGGCGCGTGTTCCCTGATGAACAGATTTCGGTCACACCTTCCCGTTCCGCCATCGTGCTTTCCGGCCACGTGACCACCGAGGATATTGCCACACGCGCGGGCAAAATTGCTGAAGCCTACTCGAAGAATGTCGTGAACGTCCTGACCTTCGGTCCGGTGGGTGCGCAGGAAGTTCTGCTGGAGGTAAGGTTCGCGGAAGTGGACCGCAGTGCGGCGTTGCAACTGGGAGTTAATTACTTCACCCCTGGCATTGGTCATACGACGGGGACCCTGAGCACCGGGCAATTTGGAGGAAGCACGATCTCTACCAGTTCCACCACGACCGTGAGCAACGGAGGGTCAACTACGACTTCCACCGCGCCGACACCTCCTGCCATCAACCTGAGCAACCCATTGAACCTTTTTCTATTCCGCAGTGACATCAACTTTGGGGTTGTGATCCAGGCGCTGCAGCAGAAGAACCTGTTGCAGATCCTTGCGGAACCAAACTTAATCGCAGTGAACGGCAAGGAAGCCAGCTTTCTGGCTGGAGGAGAGTTCCCTTTTCCCATCGTCCAGCCGGGACAGGGTTTCACCGCGGTCAGCATCTCATTCAAGGAATTTGGAGTTCGGCTGAGGTTCACCCCCGTGATCATGCCCAACGGAAATATTCACTTGCGCGTCGTGCCGGAAGTGAGTCAATTGGATTTCGCCAATGGGCTTACGATTTCGGGCTTTAACATCCCGGCACTGAGCACCCGACGCGCGGACACAGAATTCGAACTGCAGGACGGGCAGAGCTTCGTGATCGCCGGCCTGATCGACAACCGTCTGACCAACATCGGCAACAAGATTCCGGGTCTCGGCGATATTCCGATTCTGGGCAATTTGTTCAAGAGCAAGAATCTGCAAAAGAACAATACTGAACTGATGGTGTTGTGCACCGTGCACCGCATCTCGCCTACCAACCAAGCGCCTCCTGGACCGGGCGATCCGCAGCCGTTCCTCGACAAGGACAAGTTTGACGGGAAGAAGCCATCGGGCGGAAGTAAGTAACGCTGGGATCGAATGGCAGGGCCGCGGCCTGATGCGCGCCGTGGTTTTTGGTAGTGGGGAATCTGTGGGAGAATTGGCAGTGTCATGCCCGAACTTTCAGTCGTAATCGTCGCCGCGGATAATGAGCAGCGCGCCGTGTTGCAGGTCTTGGTGGACGGTACCAGCGTGGCTCGCGCGGCGCACAGCCATGCCAGTTTTCCGATCGCGGCGACCGATCCCCTGGTTCGCCGAATCCAGGCTGCGAAGGCGGACGTCGTTCTGGTCGACATCCCCGCAGACAACGCGATCATGGCCCTACGGGCGATCGAACTCCTGCACCAGGAACTGCCGGGTTTGGCGCTGTTTGCCATCGGCAGTATCGCGCAGCCGCAGGTGATTGTTGGCGCCATGCGGGCGGGGGCTCGCGAGTTTATCGAACGGCCAACCACCACCACTGACCTTTTGGAAGCGTTTGTCCGTCTCACCGCAGCTCAGCGGAAGGTAAATCGGGAAGGAACCAGCGGCAAGGTTTTTACCGTTGTCAACGCGAAAGGGGGCTGCGGCGCAACCACGGTCGCGGTGAATCTCGCATTGGCCTTGCACTCCGCCCATGGCAACACAGCGCTGGTCGATCTGGCGCCGCTGGGGCATACCTCGCTGCACATGAACCTGAAGCCGCTTTTCAATGTGACGGACGCGATCCGCAACCTGCACCGTCTCGACAGCTCTTTGCTGGAGAGTTTCATGACCCGGCACAGCGGTGGGTTGCAGTTGCTTGCCGGCCCCAACATTCCGGTGGCGGTGGAACCCTCGACGGCCGAGTTCGCCAGACTGTTCGATATGCTGATGGGCCAGTTCCGTTACGTGGTAGTGGATGCTTCGACGCGCATTGATCCGACCACGCGACTGGTCTGCAACTTGTCCCAGGAAGTGTTGCTGGTGGCCAACGCGGATGTTGCAGCTTTGTGGAGCGCAGCCCGGGTGCAGCAGTATCTGGGAGAAAGCGGAGGACGCGAGAAGGTGCATCTTGTGCTGAATCGCTTCCGCAAAATACCGGGCTTCAGCGAAGCCGACGCCGAAGCGGCCGCCGGGGTAAAGCTGCTGTGGAAGATCCCCAATCAATATTTTGCGGTCTCTACCGCCATTGATCGCGGAGTGCCCGTGGTAGCGCAAAACCACACGGAAATCGCGCGCGCCTTCGCGGGTCTGGCGGCTCGTTTGACTGAAAACGATTTGGAAGTAAAACGCAAAGCCTGGTCTTTATTCAAGACGGTTTAGGACTTAACGCAGTTTACGCATTGGTAGTCAGGCAGGCTCATGGCGAATTTGCAAACCTTCGAAAGAACGGAATACCAACAGGTCAAAGCCGACCTCCACCGCAAGATTCTCGATCGTCTCGACCTGGAGAAGTTGGGCAGGACTCCGAGCGATACCGCCCGGGACGAAGTCCTCGGGTTAATCCGCACCACCGTCAACACCGAAGCTGTGCCCCTCAGCTTCGCCGAGCGGGAGCGGCTTTCACGCGAAATTCTGGACGAGATCTTCGGCCTCGGGCCGCTGGAGCCTCTGCTGAAGGATCCGACGGTCTCGGATATCCTGGTGAACCGTTTCGATCGAGTCTACGTCGAGCGCGCCGGCAAACTTGAGCCTACGGGCTTGAGCTTCAAGGACGACCAGCACCTGATGCAGATCATCGACCGGATCGTGTCCCGCGTCGGCCGCCGCGTGGATGAGTCCTCGCCGATGGTGGATGCTCGTCTTCCCGACGGCTCCCGTGTAAACGCGATTATTCCGCCGCTCGCGATTGACGGGCCGTGCCTTTCGATTCGGCGTTTCGGCCGCGATCCCGTTACCGCCCGCAACATGATCGAAAACAAAACCCTGACCGAGCCCATGCTGGAGTTGCTCTCCGCAATGGTCAAGGGGCGGCTGAACCTGCTGATCTCCGGTGGCACCGGCGCCGGCAAGACCACCCTGCTAAACGTGCTCTCAAGCTACATTCCAGAATCTGAGCGTGTGGTCACCATCGAGGACGCAGCCGAACTGCAAATGAAGCAGAAGCACGTGGTACGCCTGGAAACCCGCCCGCCCAACATCGAAGGCAAGGGCGCGGTGCGGCAAAGGCAGTTGGTCATCAACAGCCTCCGTATGCGCCCGGACCGCATTGTGGTGGGCGAGGTGCGCGGCGAAGAAGCATTCGACATGCTGCAAGCCATGAATACCGGCCACGAGGGTTCACTCACCACGGTGCACGCCAACGCCCACCGGGACGCCCTGGCCCGATTGGAGAGCATGGTGTCCATGGCCAATCTCAATCTGCCGGAGCGGGCCATGCGACAGCAGATCGCGTCCGCCATTCACGCCATTGTGCAGATCGCGCGTCTTTCCGATGGAACCCGCAAAGTGATTTCGGTTTCCGAGGTCACCGGTATGGAAGGCGAAGTCATTTCCATGCAGGATATCTTTGTATTCGAGCGGACCGGGATCGATGAGAGTGGCAAGGTGAAAGGCGTTTTCCGCGCCACGGGGATCCGGCCGCGATTTGCCGATCGCCTGGCGACCGGCGGTTGCCGTTTGCGTCCGGCGCTATTTGATTCTCGGGTGGAGGTCTAGGCAGTTACAAACCTCGCGGGCGGAAAATCATGCTAGCACTCATCGCCATACTGGTTTTCGTGGTTGTCGCCCTGAGCGTCTTTGTTGTGGCCTCTCTACTGGACCAGCGCAGTGCCCAAGCCCGGCTTCTGCGCGAACGTTTGGCAACGGTGCAGGAGACAGCCACCCGCCAACCTAGCGAAGAACTGGCCTTGCTGCGCGACGAAATGTTGAGCAAGATTCCAGCGCTCGACACCCTGCTGCGCCGCTCCACCAAAATCTCGAATCTGCAGCCATTCCTCGAACAGGCGAACCTGAAAATACGAGCGGGCAACATATTGGTGCTGTGTGTGGTGAGCGCTGGCGCTCTAGCGGGGATCGGGTTCCTCGCGGCTGGATCTTTGCCGGCGAACCAGGCCTTACTGTTTGCCGCCGTTGGTTTGGTTCTTGGCGGATTTCTTCCCTACTCTTACGCCTCCTATCGCCGCACCAAGCGTTTCCAGAAATTTGAGGAGTTGTTTCCCGAAGCCATCGACACCCTGGCCAGAGCGGTGCGGGCCGGCCATGCTTTTACTACCGCGCTGGAGTTGATTGCCAACGAACTCTCCGAACCTGTGGCCTCCGAATTCCGCAAGCTCTTTGAGGAGCAGAAATTCGGCTTGCCGGTTCGGGACGCTTTGATGAACCTTGCGGAACGCATGCCTCTCGTGGATGTCAAATTCTTTGTTACGGCGGTAATGCTGCAGCGCGAAACCGGTGGCAACCTGGCTGAAATCCTCGATAATCTTTCCTATGTAATCCGGGAACGATTCAAGATCATGCGCCAGGTGCGGGTATACACGGCTCAGGGACGTCTCACCATGATGCTTCTGATGGGGTTGCCTCCGCTCATCGTGGTCACGATGCTGCTGACCAGCCCCGCGTTTATTCGTCCCTTGTTCTCAGATCCGATTGGGCACTTTCTGGTGGTTGCCGGCATTGTGTTGCAGACGCTTGGCTATTTTGTGATACGGAAGATCATTCAGATTCAGGTTTGAGTTGACGTATGGCACTTGCGCTCACAGTTGTGGTGTTCCTGACCATCGCCCTGGTGGTGTTTTCCTTCGGGGCGGCGGCTTACGCGCCGTCTTCGCTGCTCGGCTCCCGCTTGCGCGCACTAGGATGGCAACGGGCCAAGCCTCCGGAGAAGCCCGCGCTTAAGGAGCGCATCGAACAAGCGCTTGACCCCTTCAGCAAAGCCATACCTCTTTCTCCCAGCGAAGTCTCGCGAGCCCGGCGATGGCTGATCCAAGCAGGCTATCGGGAGACCCGTCACATGACGGTGTATGTCGGCAGCCGTTTGGCAGCCGCCATCTTCGGCTTCGCGCTGGTGATCGCGAGCAGCGGCTTCAACTCACCGGTCTTGCTGGTTAGCGTGGGCGCGTTTGGGTTCTTTCTACCCCGGTTTGTGTTGAAGCGGCTGATCAAGGGGCGGCAACAACGAATCAAGCTGGGGTTGCCGGATGCGCTTGATCTCACTGTGATCTGCGTCGAAGCCGGATTGGCCCTCGATCAGGCGCTGATGCGCGTGGGCCAGGACCTGCATCATGCTCATGGAGAATTGAGCGACGAATTCCACATGGTAAATCTGGAGATGCGAGCCGGTAAGCCCCGAGCCGAAGCTCTGCGCAATCTGGTGGAGCGCACCGGGGTTGACGACCTTCGTTCCCTAGTGGGCACGCTAATTCAAACCGATCGCTTTGGTACGAGTATCGCTCAGGCGCTGCGGGTACACTCGGACTCGCTGCGTACGGAGCGCCGGCAACGGGCGGAAGAACAAGCTGCCAAGACAACCATTAAGATGGTGATCCCCCTTGTTTTATTTGTCCTCCCCTCGATCATCTTTGTCACCCTCGGCCCCGCGATCATCGAACTGATCCGGACGCTGGCGCCGGTGACGGGACACTGATCGAACCGGCGATCTAGAATCGAATCTTAGATCATGGCCGAATCCAGCAGTTGTGAACCAGGAGTTGGGATGTCGCTACGGGAGGCCACGGGATATGCGTTCAACCGGACGCGCAACGCCTATCTGGCCACCCGTCTCTCCGTGGCGGGCACTCATTGGTCACGCCTGCGCGGGCTCATGTGGAAGGACGCGGCGAGTTTTCCCGCCGGGGATGGCCTCTGGATCGTCCCATCTCGCGGCGTGCATACGCTCGCCATGAGGTTCGCAATCGACGTGCTTTATCTGGACACGAAAAACTTTGTCGTCCATGTGGAGCAAGATCTGAAACCGTGGCGGGTGGCGCGAGTGAGTATGCGCACTGCCTCGGTACTTGAGTTGCCGGGCAACACATTGATGTCCAGCAGCACCACCGTGGGGGATGAAATCGAAATCGCTTTTGGCCAGGTCCGGGAGGCAAGCACGGCGTGAATCATGAGCTCAAACTCCTGGTCGAGTGGTCGTCACCGTGGAGGGAATTCCTCACGGCCATTCGGCCCGCTCTGCAACACTCCCCTGAACCACTGGCGGGAGAAGCCAGAACCGGATTGGTTCCTTACCGCGGAATGCTCGCCTCCTGGATCGTGGAGGGCGCAGTCCTGGCCCTGGGAATCATGCTGTCTCAGAAACTCGCCATGCTGCGGCCGTATGAACCCCCGACCATACCCAAGTACGACATCATCTATTTCTCTGGCGAGGAACTGCCGCGTACCGAGGACGCAGGGGGAGCGCAGGCCGCACGTTCCGGACGCGCCGGAGGGCATGAAGCTCATCACCGAACCCAGACAATCCGCGTAGCGCGTGGCGATTCGCTTCGCGAGAAAGTTGTGGATGCTCCCAAGCTGAAGCTGCCGCAGTCGGATTCGGCGGTTGCCAATCTGCTGGCGTTCAACCCAACTCCCGGACCTGCGCCCGCGGAAGGCCTGAAACCCTCCCTGCGGGTTCCAGTTCTCACCGAAACTGCGATCGCTCCAGCCCCGGAAGTTCGAAATGACGCGGCGCGACGCGCACCGGTGTTGAACGCCAACGTCATTCCACCAACTCCTGAGGCTCAACGCGACAAAATGCGTTCTGCGCCGCCGTTGAATGCTGCCATCGTTCCTCCCAGCCCCAGTACACCGAAGCGGGATGTTTTCATCCCCGTGCCGGGTTCGCAGGCTGTGTCTGTGATTCCGCCACCGGTCTCCGCTCCCGAGCAGTCCATCAACCTTAATCCAAAGCTCACGCTTCCGGCACCGGCGGTGATCGCCCCGCCTCCCACGCAAATCGCGCACGACATCAATCCGCGAGGACGGGGTTTCGGCGCAGGTACATTGCAAAACCCGGTAGTGCCGCCACCGGCCTCGATGTCAGGCGCTTCCACAACGCGTCGTACATTCGGCGGAATGGGTAGCGCAGCCGTGGTCCCGCCTCCAGTTCAGTTGAACGGTGCCGCTACCGGGACTCCTGCGTTAGCCGGTTTGGGAAACGCCAATGTCGTGCCACCTCCGGCGCAGGTTGGTGGTGGTTCATTGCAGCATCCGACGACGACCGGATTGGGGGGAGGGACTGCGGTGGTGCCACCTCCGCCAACGGTTTCAGGTGGAGGCTCTCTTTCCGGTCTGGGTCGCGGGAATCGCGGTGCGGGATTGGGTGGCCCGATGGATGCCGGTTCGGTAGCCGCGCCACCTAGCGATAACGGGGGCAGCGGCAAGGGAACCGGTGTTGTCGTTTCCAGCCAACCCGGATCCAAGATCGGCGTGCCGGGCAACGGTGGCGCAGGCTCGCTGGCCATGTCGCCATCCGGGGGAGACAAGCCTGGATTGGGGGGATCGGGCGGCGGATCAGGTATCGGCCACGGTGCTGGGCCGGGCAGCGGCTTATCCGGAGAAGGCTCTGGTGCCGCGAAAGCCGATGCAACGAAAGATGGCACAGGTCGCGGATCTGACGCCACGGCCCGTGGCGGAATCTCGCCTTACCCCGGTCCCGGCGGCGCTGGCAGCGGGACCACCGGTAAACCGCCGATGCCCGGAGTCTCCGTGAATGGCGGCAGCAATATTGTCACGCTCCCGAGTTTTGGCGCCGACGGAGCCGGACCAAATATCGTCGCACGCTCGTCCGTCGGCAAGGATCACGAGGGACCGGGCATCACGGTGGTTGGCAGCGCCCGTTCGGGGGGTGCGTTCAATTTCTATGGCATGCTCAAGGGTGACAAGAATTACACCATCTATATCGACACCGTGCTGGGCACTGCGGTGATGCAGTACGCGGACCCGTTGTCCGCGGCGCATCCGTATGCGGAGGATTTGGTGGCTCCGCAACCGATGCGTTCCGACTTGCCGGTCAACCTGAAGCCCTCAAGGCTGGTGATCGCTTGCATCCTGGATCGCACGGGAACGCTGCGAAATATGCAGGTCCTGGACGGCGGCGGAAGTGCGATGACCACGAAAGTCCTGGCCGCACTCACCAACTGGAAATTCCGACCAGTATTTCGCGGCGACCAGGCGATAGAGGTAAACGCGATTCTCGGCTTCGACATCGACACCCGCTAACCGTGTGGCGCGGGTGCCCCCACCCGTAAAGTTTGGCGATTTCCCCGACAGCCGGTTTGCCCAGCAGGCTCTCCCATCCACAAATGATTCGAGGCACAAATTGCGGTTTTGTCCATCCGACTACGCGGCGAGGGCGCCCGCGCTACACTGTTCGTTTCCGCGGCTGCTCTCTCGCGGTGAAACAGCACCGACGTCCGGTCCTCGTGGATCAGCTTCCACCCCGCCGTTTGCTCGAGGATCGTGCCGAGCGAGGAATTCTTCTGCACTAATATCCAGTTGACGTGCTTTTCCTCCAGCACTTTTCTCCACTCGGGTTGGACAAGAACCACTTTCAGATAATCTTTGAAGAATTGATCGCCGTACAAATCGTGGCGATCGTCCACCATAACCTTGGTCTGCGGATAAAGCCGGTAGATCAGAAACCCACCCCACTGGTCCGGACAAAAGATCGGCTCCCGGATGTCGCGCTGGGCAATCAATTCGGCGGCTTCCACTGGAAAGTGTTTGTCATCAAAATATGCGCTTAAAAGTTGGGCCGACCCGAGCCTGCCTCCGTGCATGCAAGCCCACATGCCGAGGACGAACACCAACACCATCCAAAGGTGGCCTTGAAAACGCGCTTCCAGCTTCTCCATCCGCGCAGCAAAACTTTGCAGTCTTGAAAACAGAGTGCGTAGCCACGGGACAATCGCAGCATTCTCGCTTGCCTTCGCGGCTGTCTCTGAGAGGAGCGGAGCAACAATCAACGTAAGCAGCATCGCCGATATCGGAAGATTGCGTGAAGCATAGAGCCCACTGTAAGCGGCCAAAAGAATTACCAGCAATCGCGCTGGCTGATGCTGTCGCTTTGCGCTCGACAGCGCGGCGATCGTGACCAGCAGAAGTACCGCGAAACTTTGCTGTGCCACGCCGTGAAAATCAGGCGACAGAAACTCGCTGACGTGGTTCATCAGAAATCGGTCTGAGAGATAGCGGTAGATATGAACGTGCAGCGCGTAGCCGTACGGATTGACCAAACTCGCCAGCAGCGAGAGCACGCTGACCAGCCCAATCGTCTTCAGCCACGTTCCAATCTTTTCCCGCCGCTCCTGACGGGTAAAGTACTGGATTCCGGCGGCAAGAAGATAAACGCCCAACAGAGCGAAGCCGAGCAGAAATCCGCCGTGGAGATTGACCCACAAGAGCATTAGAAGGGGCAAGCAGAAAAGTCGCCAGCTTTGGCTCGATTCAGAATCGAGGTTGAGTTTGGAATCAAGACCAGCGCCGCTTGCCGCCGAGTCCAGAACTTCGAACCAGATCACCGCGAGCAGCCAACTCAAAACATGAGGCCGCGCCAGAAAATGGACGGCCGAGGCTCCCAGCGAAAGCACGAGAAGGAAAAGCGTAATCGGAAGACTGCCACCTCGACGCAGAGCCAGGTGCAACACCAAAACGAATGTCGCGGCCATGACCGCTGCCGTGTAGAACACCACGCCATTCAACCCCAACACGTGGTGAATCGCCGCGATCAGCACGTCATACAGCCATTCCCATGCGTACCACGGCCGCCCGCTCATGGTGGCGGAGAACGGATCGACGCGGGTGATCGAGTGCGTCTGCAGCATCATCTGCCCATTGCGGATATGCCACCCCGTGCCCGCATCGCGCAGCAAGAGCCGTCCCAGCGCACCGCAGCTCAAGCCCAGCAGCAGCGCCGCAAAAAGTAAATCGGAAACTGAAGGCATCAGGAGCTGAAGCCAGCGTGACGCACCGCGGGACTGGGCCGAGGTATTCGATTCAGGCTCTGTTTGCGGAGGTTTTGAATGCAAAATGTCTGCTCGCGCCCGACCGGGTCATGCTATTCGATTCAGCGAACCAGCGGGCCACCCTTTTGTTGTTCGATTGAATACGGATTGCGGTTTCGAGCGCTCGATCAGTTCTGTGAATAACGTCGAGAGCAAACCAAAAATAGCCGATCGTCAAGGATGGTACAACAGATAGCCTATCCCAACCCGCATATGATGAAGCAAGCGATCGGGAAAGCTCGCCGCAATTGTGAGTCCTAGCGTCGCGTGTATCAACCCCAAGGGAAAAATGTTGCGATAGCGGCGGAACGTTTCGCAGAACAACAGGCCGCCAGTGAGACTCAGCACCGCCAGTATCGGGCTCGGCAAGTGTGCGACGCAGAACAAACCCGCAGCGCCACACACCGCGAGACGGCTGCCGAGAAGTGATTCCAACCGCACGTAGAAAAACGATTGCAGGATGAATTCCTGCTCCAGGGCCCAAATGCTATACTGCCATGCCCTTTTCCAGGGCACTACTTGCGCTGGCCCGACGCTGCGGATTACCGAGCCCACCGCGATCACGGTAAGTACCATGACAACTCCGGCAACGAGCATCGGGACGGCCCCGGAGAGGGGCTGGGCGAGCCCCAACTCCCTAACGGAATAACCACCGCGCACGGTGAACCACACAATGCAAAGTGCCGCCAGAAGGCCGATGATGGCGTTAGCGCGACCGGGCGGAGTCCACACCGCCGCCATGATCAAAGTGAAGACCACTCCAACCTGGAGTGAGCCTGACCAATCGACTGCGAGGGTTCGCGCTGATGCGTCCGCATTCCGGGCTGGTGCAGAGACAATCGGACGATCAGTCCCAGGGTTGGCGATTAAAGTTTTCGACTCGGCAGCCATGACGAGAATCTATAAATGAGATGCTGGTTTTCTCTGCATCGAGTATTGTAAGCGCCGTGAAGTTCGATGAAAGGTTCGGATGAACGGTAAACCTGTACCACAGGCCGTAATCGTCGGGGCGGGATTCGGCGGACTGAACGCAGCCCTCAGGCTCGCCCATTATCCGGTCCGAATTACCCTGATCGACCGCACAAACCACCATACCTTCCAGCCCCTGCTCTATCAGGTAGCAACGGCGGGGTTGTCGCCCGGAGAGATTGCCGCGCCCATCCGCTGGATCGTGCGAGGCCGCCGCAACATTGAAGTTCTACTCGGAGAGGTGCAGGATTTTGATCTGGAACGCCGCCTCGTAAAGCTCCCCGATCGCGAACTTCCGTACGACTATCTGATCGTTGCCGCGGGCGCAAGCCACGCCTATTTTGGACACGACGAGTGGGAACCGCTGGCCCCCGGCCTGAAGACGATTGAAGACGCGCTGGAAATCCGCCGCCGGGTGTTGCTTGCCTTCGAACTGGCCGAACGTCAGGCAGCCAGCGGCCTGGGGCAGGTGCAGTTGAATTTTGTCATTGTGGGAGGCGGACCGACCGGAGTGGAATTGGCGGGAACGCTATCGGAAATCGCGCGCCGGGCACTGGCCGACGAATTTGATTCCATCGATCCCAAGCGGACCCGGATCATCCTGCTCGAAGGCGGTCCCCGGATTCTCCCCGCCTACCCCGAAGATCTTTCCCGTAGCGCGGAAGAACAGCTCCGCGGACTCGGAGTCGAGGTACACACTTCCACGATGGTTACAGGAGTCGAACCGGCCGCCGTGCGCATGGGAGCAACTAGCCTGTCGGCTGTGGTAATTTTGTGGGCCGCAGGCGTGGCCGCATCGCCCCTGGGCAGGAAACTTGGCGCTCCTGTCGACCGCGCCGGGCGCGTGCTGGTAAATCCCGACTTGAGCATCCCGGGCCATCGCGAGGTTTTCGTCACCGGAGACTTGGCCGCGCTAAAGGACGCGAGTGGCCAGATGGTGCCGGGTGTCGCCCCCGCCGCGATTCAACAAGGAAAGGCCGCGGCCAGCAATATCGTGCGCGACCTCGAAGGAAAACCGCGGAAGGATTTTCATTATCTGAACAAGGGCAGTCTGGCAACCATTGGCCGGGCCGCTGCCATCGCGCAATTTGGCAAGATTCACATCTCTGGATTCATCGCCTGGCTCTCCTGGCTATTTGTCCACATCTTTTTCCTGATCGGATTCCGCAACCGCTTGATCGTCCTGATTCAGTGGGCGTGGTCGTACTTCACCTATGAACGCGGAGCCAGGTTGATTACCGGAGACCAAACCCTGCCGAGCTGGCCCTATCTTCAGCAGCAGGAAAGCAGCCCCGGCAAACAAACCAAGACCGGTTGAGTTAGCCCACATTGTTTCAACGCGATATTCTCACAGTGTCCGTATTTGAACGGATCATCCCCAAGATCGAACAGTTACAATCCGCGCTTCTCCACGTCCAAACCAAGTCAGTTCTATTTTCATTGGCATAGCCGCCCCACAAGGAACAAATATGCTGTCTGTCTGGGACGATTTGTGCGGGAAAAGTCGTGCAGTCTGTGGCGGCAGGAGGAACCTTGATGGAAACCTTGGTGCAAGATCTCAGATATAGCGCACGCGTGCTCCTCAAGAGCCCCGGATTCGCCGCGGTTGCGGTCATAGTCCTGGCCCTGGGCATCGGAGCCAATACCGCCATCTTCAGCGTAGTCAATGCTGTGCTGCTCCGACCGCTGCCCTACCAGGATCCCGGACGCCTGGTGCAAGTCTGGCACGTGCCGCCCCAGAAGAGTTTCCCCGGGATAACTGAATTTTCCGTTTCTGCGGCAAACTATCTGGACTGGCGAGACCAGAACCACGTATTCGACCAACTCGCGATCTACAGTTACGCTGACTTCAACCTGAGCGGCAAAGGTCAACCTGAGTCGGTTCAAAGCGGGGTTGTCTCTCCCAATTTCTTTACCGTCCTTCGGGTTCAACCGCTTTTCGGTCGTGCCATCGCCCCGGGAGAAGACCAGCTTGGACATGCGAATGTCGTGGTTTTAGGCCATGCGTTCTGGCGCGAGCACTTTGGCTCGGACCCAGGCATCATCGGCCAAACCATCACTCTCAATCGGCAAAGCTACACGGTCGTAGGGGTGATGCCCGCCAAGTTTCAAATGCCTCCCTCGGCGCAGATCTGGACGCCCATGGCTTTGACGGACAAAGAGAAGGCAGTACGCGGCGAACATCACTACGGCGTGATCGGGCGTCTGAAGCCCGGCGCCGACTTGCAACAAGCGCAGGCGGAAATGAACACGATTTCCAGCCGGCTGGAGCAGGAATATCCCACCGATGACAAAGGATGGGGAGCGGTCGTGGTCCCCCTGCGCGAGCAACTGGTGGGAAGCGTTCGACCCGCGCTGCTGGTCCTGCTCGGCGCGGTCGCATTCGTCCTGCTCATCGCATGCGCCAACGTCGCCAATCTCATGCTGGCAAAAACGCTGGGGCGCCGCAAAGAAATTGCCATTCGGTCCGCGCTCGGGGCCAGTCGCTTTCGCGTGTTACAGCAGGTGCTCTCCGAAACCGTCGTGCTCGCATTGCTGGGCGGCGTCCTCGGTCTTCTCATCTCGCATTTCGGAGTTCGCCTTATCTCCTCATTCCTGGCGAATCAACTGTCCCTTTCGCCAGAGATCAACCTCGACGGCTGGGTTCTCGGATTCACTTTCGCTGTTTCCGTTCTCACTGGAGTTCTCGCGGGATTGGCACCGGCTTTGCGTTTGACCAGGACCGATTTGAACGAAGCATTGAAACAAGGCCTGGGCCGGACCGACGCCGATGCAGGTGGAAAGCGAACTCGCAGCATCCTGGTCGTTTCTGAAGTTGCGCTCTCGCTCATGTTAATGATTAGTGCCGGGCTCTTGATCCGCAGCCTTTGGATGCTCCGTAATGTCAACCCGGGTCTCGATCCCGCCAACGTTCTCACCATGACGATCGGCATCCCCGTACCCTCGACGCGGTTCCCCACTCCCTTGCAGCAAAGCAACTTTTTCAATGACGTACTCCAGCGCGTCCGTGCTCTACCCGGAGTTGAGTCTACTGGAGTCATCGATAGCCTGCCCCTGACCGGAGGCGGATCCATCCAGCCCATCGTGATCGAAGGCCGTCCAGCGCAGCAAATGTCTGACCAGCCGGAAGTCGCGGTCCGGATAATCAGTCCCGGCTATATCCACGCACTCCGAATCCCCCTGCTTCGCGGACGTGATTTCAACGATACCGACGCCGCCGGCAGACCCGCAACCATCCTGATCAGCGAGTCCATGGCCAAGCGCTTCTGGCCCAATGAAAACCCCATCGGCAAACATTTGACCACGACTTTCTTTCCGGACGCGTCTCGAGAGATCGTCGGCATCGTCGGCGATGTCAAGGATGCGGGGCTGGATGTCATCGATCCGGTCGCGACGCTTTATGTGCCGTTGGGCCAACTGTCCACTCCCCTGCTGGGCGGGTGGACTTCATTTCCTATGTCGCTGGTCGTGCGCACTCACTCAACTCCGTCGAGTTTGACCTCCGCAGTCACGAATGTTGTGCACCAGGTCGACTCGGAGCTGCCTCTGCTTCAGATCCTCACCATGGAAGACGTGATTGGCGCATCCCTGTCGCAGCAACGCTTCAACATGCTGCTGCTGGCGGTCTTCGCCGGACTCGCACTTCTTCTCGCCGCCATTGGGATTTACAGCGTTCTCTCCTACAGCGTGAAACGGCGGGTGGGGGAAATCGGCATTCGCATGGCGCTCGGAGCGCAGGTTCGCGACGTGTTGCGGCTCGTGGTGATCGAAGGCATGAGGCCGACTCTCATCGGCGTTGCCCTCGGCCTCGCGGGCGCACTAGCGCTCGGCCGCGTTCTGGCAAACCTCATCTATGGCGTAAAACCTACCGATCCCATTACCTTCGGAGCCGTGTCGATCCTGCTGGCCGGCGTGGGCTTATTCGCCAGCCTCATTCCGGCCTATCGCGCAACCAGAGTCGAACCCATGAAAACCCTTCGGGACGAATAGAGCACTTTCTCCGACTGAGCATTCGCGAATGCCAGACTGGGATGCAAAACCCAGGGGGGAACATCTAAGTCTTTCACCCCGCAAGCAAGGCGCCCCCACCCGCTATAATCTACTTGCCTTGAAATTTCTCCAGCTCAGCGCAATGTTGCTCTTGTCCGCAGTTGCCTTTGCCCAGGGACCAGCCACAGCCGGTCAAACCCTCCTGGTCGTTCCCTTTGAGAACCAATCCAAAGCCCCGGGCATCGAGTGGATAAGCGACTCTTTTCCCGAACTGCTGCAGGAGCGCATCAACTCCGCTACGCTCTTTGTGCTGCCGCGCGAAGACCGCATTCGCGCCTACGACCGCGTGGGTATTCCGGTCGAACTTCATCCTTCGCGCGCAACTCTCTACCGCATTGCCGAACAGTTAGACGTGGACTACGTGGTGCTTGGCTCCTATCGTTTCGATGGACGAACTTTCACCGCCGCGGCGCAACTGCTCGACATGCGCCGTCAGCGACTGCTGCCTGAAATGAATGAGTCCGGCCCGTTGCTTCAACTCATCGATATTCAGACGGCGCTGGCATGGGATATTCTGCACACCCTTCACCCGGAGATCTCCGTCAGCCGGCAGGCCTATGTTGCCGCCGCGCCTGTCATCCGGTTGGACGCATTCGAGAACTACGTTCGAGGAGTCACGGCACCGACCGCCGAGCAGCAGGTTCAGCACTTTCGCGATGCGGTTCGTCTGAATCCTACTTACTCCGAAGCTCTTCTCCAACTGGGCAAATCCTATTATCGCGGACGGCAATACGAGCAGGCGGTCTCCACGCTGGCACGCATTTCCGAAAGTGATTCGCTCGCGCGAGAGGCGAATTTCTATCTTGGGCTCGCAGCCTACTATCAGGGAGATTTGCAGCGGGCCGAGTCCGCACTCCGCTTCGTTGCCGCCCGGCTGCCTCTAGCCGAGGTCTACAACAACCTGGGAGTGGTCAGCTCTCGCGGAGACCGAAGAACGGCCGCCCAATACTTTCAGAAAGCCATCGATGCGGATCCGACCGATCCCGATTATCACTTCAATCTCGCCATCGAACTCTACCGGACCGGTGACGCAGCTGGCGCTTCTCGACAACTCCGCGACACTCTTTCGCTCAAGCCCGGGGATCCCGCGGCCAAGTCTTTGCTTGATGCAATCTCACTTGACCCCACGGCTTCAACTCAGCGAGCAGTTGTGCCCGCGACCCAAAAGACTCCGCTCGAACGCATCCGGGGCAACTATGACGAGAGTTCATTCCGGCAACTCGCCCTGAAAATCGACGCGGTCGCCGAGCAGCGCCTGGCCAAGACCGATCCCAAAACCCATGCGCAATTCCACACCGATCGCGGACATCAACTCCTAGCCCAGGGCTTCCTGTCCGAAGCAGAATCCGAATTTCGCGAGGCGATCTCACTCAACCCGTCAAACCCCGAGGCGCACGCAGGCTTGGCCAGTGCGCTGGAAGCTCTGAACGACCAGACCGGAGCAAGATCCGAAGCCGAGGAGGCTCTTCGCCTGCGCCAGTTCCCCGAGCCCCTTTTGGTGTTAGCCAAGCTTGATTTGCGAGACAATAGAGCTGACGCGGCCGCGGAGAACATAAATCGGGCGTTGCATTTGGAGCCAAACAATGCGGCCGCGCTGGTGCTCAAACGCGCCGTTGCAGCCAAGCTTGCGCAGGAAGCGCAGCCGCTGCCCAATCGATGAAACGGTTTTTCGCCTCACGCATCCTCCCCGCCTTTCTGCTGTCATTCATCCTCTGCGCTGCTTCGTCCGCCGAAGTATTGAAGATCGTGGTGAATGATTCGATTCATCCCATCACCGATGAATATATCGGCCGCGCCATCGCCGAGGCAGAACGCAATAAAGATCAGGCCTTGCTCATCGAGATCAACACGCCCGGCGGCCTGCTTGAATCCACTCGCGACATCATCGAAAAAATTCTGGCCTCACCCGTGCCTGTGATCATCTACGTCACGCCCAGCGGGAGCCGGGCCGCCTCCGCCGGCTTCTTCATCCTGGAAAGCGCCGACGTGGCGGCCATGGCGCCCGGAACCAATACCGGCGCGGCTCATCCCGTCACTCTCGGCGGCGGCAAAATCGACGACACCATGAAAGAGAAGATCGAGAACGACTCCGCTGCCCTGATGCGGTCGGTGGTCGGCAAGCGCGGCCGCAACGTCGAAATCGCCGAAACCGCCGTTCGCCAGTCCAAGTCTTTCACCGACCAGGAAGCGCTCTCGCAAAAACTGATCGACTACGTCGCGCCCAGCGAGGACGACCTCTTCAAGCAATTGCAAGGCAAGCAGGTGAAGCGCTTCAACGGCCAGACGGCCACGCTCAGTCTGGTCGGCCAACCCGTCCGTCCGTTTGGCATGACCCTGAAGCAGCATATTCTCGCCTATTTGATGGATCCGAACGTTGCCTTCATCCTGCTCGCCGTCGGCGCGCTCGCTCTCTACGCCGAGTTCAACCATCCCGGCGCTGTGGTGCCCGGAACGGTCGGAATCGTCTTCATCCTGGTTGCGATCTTTGCGCTGAATTTGCTGCCCACTCGCTTCGCCGCGGTCGTTCTGATTTTCGCGTCGTTCATCCTGTTCGCGCTCGAGGCCAAGTTTGCCGCCCATGGAGTGCTAGCCATCGGCGGAATCGTTACGCTCACCCTGGGCGGGCTGCTGCTCGTGGACGCACCCATTCCCGAGATGCGAGTCCACCTGCTCACAGCTCTCGCGGTCAGCATTCCGCTGGGATTCATCACCGTCTTCTTGATGAGCATCGCCTTGAAAGCCCGAGCCAATAAGGTCGTAACCGGAGTTCAAGGATTAATCGGAGAGATCGGCCTGACACAGAGCGCGTTATCGCCGCAAGGAAAAGTCTTCATCCACGGCGAACTATGGGACGCCATCTCCTCCGCCGACATCCCCGCAGGACAGCCGGTCGTAGTGCGCCAAGTACGAGGATTAAAGTTGTCGGTGGATCCAGCCCCGCCCAGGCAACCCACCAGTCTCTGACAAAATGGAGAACGGGCTTCGTCGCCCGTCAGCGATGCCGCGCGCCAGCGGAATCATGTTTCTTGTTGTTGCCCTTTGTGTACCTTCGTGTCCTTTGTGGTTTAAGTCCCTGCTTTTCACACGACGACCCGGAAGTTCCCCTGCACCTAGCCAGGCAACCCTGCAAAGCCTTGAAATCACGGCCCGGTTCATCCAAGTGCGATACAATCCGCCTCAGAGGCATTCCTGACAATCAGGACGGAGGCCAGATGGAAGGCTTTGGTTTCACAACCATCGTAATTATCATCGTCGCTTTATACCTGCTAAGTTCAATCAAGATTCTGGCGGAATACGAACGCGGCGTTATCTTTCGTCTGGGACGTCTGCTCCCGGAAGCCAAGGGTCCCGGCCTCATCTTCGTGTTCGCCCCGCTCGATCGCATGGTGCGCATTTCGTTGCGGCAGGAGGCTCTGGAAGTGCCCGCGCAGGACATAATCACGCGCGACAACGTCACCTTGAAAGTCAACGCCGTCATCTTCCTGCGCGTGATCGAGCCCCGCAAGGCGGTCGTGGAAGTTTCCAACTACGTGTACCAGACCTCGCAGTTCGCGCAAACCACGCTGCGTTCCGTCCTAGGTGAACAGGAACTGGATGAACTGCTCGCCCATCGCGACAAAATTAACCTGCGGCTGCAAAGCATTCTCGACACTCACACTGCTCCCTGGGGAGTGAAAGTGGCCAACGTCGAAGTCAAGCAGGTGGACATGCCCGAGTCCATGCTGCGCGCCATGGCCAAGCAGGCCGAGGCCGAACGTGAAAAGCGTTCCAAGATCATTCACGCGGAGGGCGAGTTCTCCGCCGCGCAGCGTCTGGTGGACGCCGCGCATCTGCTCGCCACCGAACCGGTGAGCGTTCAATTGCGCTACTTGCAAACCTTGACTGAAATCGGCGTGGAAAAGAACACCACCGTCGTCTTCCCCGTTCCGGTGGACTTCTTTTCCAGCATTCCGAAGTTATTCGCAAAACCCGATGCAGCCGCGACTAAGAGCTGACCGGTCTCCATCGGTAACAACGACGAGGTGCAAATGGCAACAGCCACTCAGGACACAGAGATCACGCTGGGCACAGGCAAGATGCTTGCCCTGTTTTTCGGACTGGTAGCGCTGTGCGCGGTTTTTTTCGGCATGGGGTTTGCGTTGGGAAGAAGCTCCGTAAGAGTCGCGTCTCCTGATCTCTCGGCCGCGGCTACCGTCACTACTGCCGGCGTACGGCCTTCCGCCGTCAAAACCGCAAGCGCCGCTCCGCCCGCGGATATGACGTTCTACAAAACGGTTCAAAACAAGGACGCAAATAGCCAGCCGGCGCCGAAGGAAGTCTCAACCCCCGCTTCCGATAACAGCGCGCCCGCCAGCGCAGCATCCACTCCTGACTCCGCTGCTCCCCCGCCGTCGAACAGCTACTTCGTGCAGGTAGCCGCCGTCAGTAAGGCTGAGGATGCCGAAGCCCTGGTCGATGCGCTCAAGAAAAAGCAATATCCCGCATTCTCAACCAACGCCCCCACCGACAAGCTCATCCATGTGCAGGTGGGACCCTATGCCGATATTAAAGATGCCGAACTGATGCGCGGCAAGTTGGTCAGCGATGGCTACAACCCAATTCTAAAAAGATAGATCCGATCGATGGAAGACGGGCGTCCCCGCCCGTCCGCCAGAAGTTCGATTTTCGATTCGTCAATCCCGGCTGAACCTTTGCTCCTTCCACGGATCGCCGTACATGTGATATCCGTTTTGCTCCCAGAATCCTGGCGCATCGTGGTCCAGAAACTCCAAAGACCGAACCCACTTCACCGACTTCCAGGCATAAAGATGAGGAACGATCAGCCGCAGCGGATATCCGTGATCGGGCGCCAGCGGCTCACCATCGTGGTGCGTCGCCAGCAAAACCTCTTCGCGATCAAGATCCGCGAGGGGAACATTGGCAGTAAACCCCTGCTCGGCATGCACCAGAACATAAGCCGCATTCGCTTTGGGACGAGCCCTTCGCAGCAGTTCTTGAAACGCCACGCCGTCCCACCGGTTATCGAAGCGACTCCAGCGCGTGACACAGTGAAAATCGCTGCCCCGTTGCACTTTGGGCAAAGCGTCGAACTCATCCCAGGTGAAACGTAAACCAGACTCGACGAGCCCGTACACCCGAAAGTCCCAAGCTTGCGGATCGAAGCGTGGAACCGATCCATAGTGCAAAACCGGCCACTTCAAAGTGAGAGACTGCCCCGGCGGCAATCGTCCCTCCTGCTTCATCTGCCGTTCCCGTTCTTTGCGCTCGTTCCCTTCAAAAAGCATTGTGCCCTTCAATGGAAGAGGACGTCCTCGCCCGTCCGCCAACTCACTCTGGCTCACACATTGACAACCATCGATTCCGATTCTATTACTATCTTGCCATGACTGATGCGGACCAAACCCTGAATCGCGCATTGCATGCCATAGCCGACCCGACCCGCCGCCGAATCCTGCGCGCTCTCAAAGAGCGTGGCGCTTCATCGGTTGGCAAGGACGAAGGCTTGTGCGCCTCCGATATCGAACTTCGCATTCATCTTTCCCAGCCGACGATCTCTCATCATATGTCCGTTCTGACCAAAGCGGAATTGGTGGAGACCAAGAAACTCGGCCAATGGATGTGGTACCGGAGAAATGAGACTGCCCTGCGGGCATTTACCCGCGCGCTGCGCGAGAGTCTATAGTATCGTGAGTCCGAAAATCCTTCCATATTGCTGTCATTGGAGCGAAGCGAAGTGGAGTGACCTGCTCTTTTCGCCAAGCACTACGTCCGAACCTAGCTCCTCGCCCTCAGAACGAAACGCGGATCGACAGAAAGCGAATGTGGTCGGAGGGATGGAATTGGGTCGCGGCGATTTCGCACCTGCCGCGAGGTTTTGATGAAACACAACCTATGTGGGTTCTCGACTGAGCCCGGCGCGATCAGAAGCTGAAACGACCGCCGATTGTCGGAGCAAAGTTGTTGTTGTGGAAATAGGGGACGCCGGGTTTATGAGGAATGGCGATGGCCAGACCGCCGGTCACGTAGGAATACGCAAGTCCGGCAAAACCGTCGAACCGTTTGGTGAAGTGATGATCCGCGTAGAGCGACACCTCGTTGAGGGTGCCCGCGCAGGAACTACGGAAACCGGCTGCGGGCGAGCAGGTCGGCGGAACACGGAAGTCGTTCTGCCGCTGCTGATACCAGGAGAAAGTGATGTCGGTTTTGCTGTCGATGGCATATTTCCCGCCCGTCCACCAGATGTTTAACAACTTTTGAGAATCAAGATTGTTGTCTTCGACCCCGCTCAGGAGATAACCGCCCTGGTCCGAGGCGCCCACGCCCAACGGGTTCGACGGGTTATTCTGCCAGATGTATTCGTAGCCGGCAAACAACTTGAACGGGTCCCACTTATACTTGGCAGCGACCATAATGGCGCGGTTGTCGGTCACGATGCCATATACGGTGTTGGTCGTTCCGATCACATTGTCGCCGGTGATGGGGTTTGTATTGATGCTGTTGGTGGTCGACTGATATGGCGCCGTCGGACTCTGAGGCCCCAGCAAGGGGTTCAATACGCTGATCGCCTGGTTGTATTGTTGGAAGACGACGTCGGCAGAGAACTTGCCGTAGTCTCCGCCCAGGTCGAATCCATAGGCGTTGTTGTGCGCCGATTCCGGCGTACAGTTGGCGGCTGTCCAGGTTCCGGAAGCCGAATAGCAGCCGGCAGAACCATCAGCGAATTTGTACATCGCACCGAAATGGACCGGGCCGTAGGCGAGGCGATATTTTAGGGCGTCGTCCCAGCGGGTGTCCTCGGTGTCGCCGCCGCCGGCCATCGTGCCGTTATACCCGATGTACGAAAAGGCATAGCTGCCGCCCGCCGGATCGTAAAGGAGCATCACATCGGTACCGAGAGCGCGCTGACGACCGAAGGTTAGCGTGCCGAAATGCGCGGACGATATACCGCCATAGATTTCGTCATTGAAGGGTTGGCCGGCGCGCGCTCCGTCGATGGCGTACGAATAGCTCTTCCTGGGAAGGCCGTTGTTGATAGTCTGGGTGGCTGACGCGTTGGCCAGCAGGCCGGACTGCGGATTGATGCCAGTTGAAGCGTTGAACACAACCGACCAGCCAGGCAGAAACTCTTCCTTGCCCTTGATGCCCAGACCCGTCTGCTGCAGGTTGTTCGGCGCGATGAGGAATCGATGTTGATAGCCGTTTCGGTTTACCAGAGATGCGCCTTCATAGTTATAACCGTTTTCCGGTAAGCCGTGGCTGACCCAGCCGACGCCGATGTCATACGCACCGTACAGTGTGATGCCGTGCCAGGTCAGCGTGCAATCGGTAGTGGCGAACTCGTGGCCGCTCGCGCAGGCGTCGGGGGTGCTCCGCTGCATCTTAATGTCAACCATCGCGTTCTCGCCAGCCGCCAAGCTGATTCCGGTGCGCGTTTCACCGGCGTACCCTTGTTTTGCCGCACGAATCTCGAAGCGCCCAAGAGGCAGGCCGGACACCTGATAGTGTCCCCCGCCGTCGGTTGTGATCGCGCGCGTTGCACCTGTGTCGACGTTCTTGACTGTCACCGCGACATCGCGAAGGGCCGCGCCGGTTTGGTCCGTCACCATGCCGGAAAGGCTCGCTCCCGTTTGGGCCTGAGCCGGGAACGCCCCCATCGTAAGCCACAAAAGCACGACCAAATTAGCGCGACGCATTCCGCCTCCCAACTATCATTTGTGTTAAAGAATCAGAAGTGTATAACAAGTATGTTTTAACTGTCCAATACCATGCAGTTTGATCCTTTTCTAGATCAAGTCCCGAGCTATACTACCGAAGGAAGTTACCGCGGTTGACCGTGCCCTGCGTTGACTGTACGATTCGTTTCCATGCAGAGAAACGGCAAATCCGGACGGAAGACTGAGGAGTTGCTGAAACTCCGTGACGCGGCCTTGCAGCTCGGAATCAGCTTTCCCACCATCAAGCAGTGGATCTACAAGAAGAAAATTCGCAGCATCCGGACCGCCGGAGGACATCATCGCATTCCGGAAAGTGAAGTGGACCGGCTGCTCTTCAGGACGCGAGGCCGGACGGAAAAGGAACGCGAGCTGGTGATCCGCCGGGTCAGTGGACGTAATCAATTAGTAGGACGAATCGACGCCGTCCGCATCAGTGGCCTGATGGCCGAAATCGCGATTTCGATTGGCGGCCAGCAGATCACATCAATCATTACCGCCCGCTCCGCGCGTGAGATGCAACTGAAGCCGGGGCAGACCGCGGCCGCCCTCATAAAAGCCACCGAAGTGATGATTCTGCGCGTTTGACATGAGACGCCTGGAAAAAGTGCATGAGCATCCGAAAACTGATCCTGATCGCGGCGCTGGCGGTTGCCTTTGTTTCTCGGTTGTGCGCAGGACAAGAAATCACCGTGGCGGCGGCGGCCGACCTTCAGTTCGCCATGCAGGATGTCGGTGCCCGATTCCAGAAGGAAACGGGGAAGACGGTGAAGCTCATTTACGGTTCGTCGGGGAATTTTTTCCAGCAGATTCAGAATGGCGCTCCCTTCGATATGTTTTTTTCGGCGAATCTCGAGTATCCGAAGAAGCTCGAAGCTTCGGGATTGACTGAGCCGGGGAGCTTCTACCAGTATGCCCGGGGCAAGATTGTGATCTGGGTCCCGACGGAGTCAAAGCTGGATTTGAATTCCGGCCTCAAGATCCTGCTCGATCCTTCGGTTAAGAAGATTGCGGTTGCGAACCCGCAGCACGCTCCTTATGGGCAGGCTGCTGTGGCAGCCATGCAGAACGAAAACATTTACGAAAAAGTGAAAGACAAGTTTGTGCTCGGCGAAAACATTTCACAAACCGCGTCGTTTGTAGTTTCCGGCTCGGCGGATGTCGGTATCGTGGCCCTCGCGCTTGCCTTGTCTCCGAATATGAAAGACAAGGGGCGTTATGCCGAGATTCCCAGCGACGAATACCCTCCGATTGAGCAGGCTTGCGTCATTCTCGCGGCGTCCAAAAATAAAGAAGCTGCGCGACAATTCTTGTCGTTCGTCAAGACATCTGCGATCGCCAATGTGCTAAGAAGCTACGGCTTCGATGTACAAGCCGGCTCTGCCAGGTGACCCGCTGTCCAACATGCCCCTTGGATATGAGACTTGCCGACACGGGCGTCGCGGACTCGAAAGCGTTCGCTGTACCTTTCTTGTAGCAGAAGGCTTGAGTGCCTTCGCGATGACTGGAAGCATCTCTTCTTCGGCATCGGCGCGGGCTTCGATGTTGGGGATGGTTACTTCGGCGGTCCATTCTTTGTCTTCGCCGACGTCTTGGGACTTGGCCTCGACTGGCTCGCAGGCTTCATCTTCTTCGTATTCTTCTTCTTCGAAATCTTCGGGACGCCAGGGGTCTTCGCCGAGCGGGGTTTGGTCCACCGTGCGCGGGTCAATGGCTACGCGGGTTTTGATGAAGGGTTCGAAGGTGGTGCGGCTCAGGTTCGAGCTGGCGGTTTG